>JAABUQ010000008.1_pt1 | contig 326135 bp, 344 predicted proteins | sample 5560001 | NCBI WGS metagenome assembly JAABUQ01 (sample SAMN10711888, study PRJNA513371) | rock metagenome | isolation source: Antarctica rocks | place: Antarctica: Victoria Land, Finger Mt nord | collected 2015-12-18
TCGCGTCTTGCCGTTCCACTGGGGTTGGTTCCGGCCTGATGCTGCTGGGTGGTTTCGCCGCAAGTAGGACAAGTAGGCATGAAGCAGTATAGCCCAAAATTGACGCCGATGCAAACTAGACACTCCTAGCAAATCAGGAAGGGTACCGGGTATACTTTGGACGAATGAGTTTTGCGAATGGATTATGAGGACGCGCTGGCCTATCTTGACGGACGGCTGCGGCTGGGGGTGAAGCTTGGCAACGAGCGATTCTCGGCGCTGCTGCGCCGGCTGGGCGATCCGCAGGAGCATCTGCGGGTGGTGCATGTCGCGGGAACAAAGGGCAAAGGGTCTACGACAGCCATGGCGGCAAGCGTGCTGCACGCCGCCGGATACCGCGTCGGGATGTATTTGTCGCCCTACGTCTATGATGTCCGTGAGCGCATCCAGGTCGGCGGCGTGATGATCTCCCGCACAGACTTCGCCCGCTGGGTGTCTGCGATTGCGCCGCATGTCGCCGCTTTGGAGGAGACGGAGTTTGGGCCGACCACCGAGTTTGAACTGAAAACTGCCGTGGGGCTGTGCTTCTTCGCCGAACAGGCTGTAGATTATGCCGTGCTGGAAGTCGGCCTCGGCGGGCGTCTCGATGCCACGAATGTCGTCTCAAAGCCGCTGGTCACGGCCATTACGAATATCGGCCTGGATCACACGGAGCTGCTGGGGGACACGATTGCCGCTATTACGGGCGAAAAGGCCGGCATCATCAAGCCCGGTGTCCCGTGCGTCACCGGGGTACCCATAGGCGGCGAAGCGTGGGAAGTTATTGCGCGTGTGTGTACCAAAAACGACGCGCCGCTGCTGGCGGTCACGCCGCCGGAGCTAGGGGCTGAGGGGCTGACGCTGACCACGCCGCGCCGGACGCTTTCAAGGCTGCATCTGCGGCTGCGGGGTGCCTTTCAAGAGCTGAATGCGGCGGCGGCGCTGACGGCCTTGGATGCGATTATTGATCCAAATGGGCCGCAGGTTTCGGAGGAGGCCGCACGGCGGGGGCTGGAAACGGCCTGGGTGCCGGGGCGGCTGGAACAGGTCTTAGAACATCCGACTGTCGTACTGGATGTGGCGCACAATGAGATCTCGGCGGAGGCGCTGGCGTCAGCCCTGCGTGACCAGCACCGTGCGGACACCCGGCGGCTGACGCTGGTTGTCGGTCTGTCGCGGAACCATGCCCCGGAACCGTTTCTGGAACCGCTGGTCGGGCTGCATCCGGTTCGGCTGATCGCGACGCAGCCCGCGTTCCGCCCGCGCCCGGCGGAGGAAGTCGCGGCAGCGGCCAAAGCGCTGGGCTTTGCGGGTGTGAGCATTGTTGAAAGCAGTGTTGCCGACGCAGTTCGCTCTGCTCTCGCGCGGTCCGGGCCGGACGACTTAGTCTGTGTCACCGGCTCATTTTACACCGTCGGCGACCTGCCGCCGGAGTTATGGTCTCAGTTCGCCTTTCCCCAATAAAGGAAAAGATAAGGAAAAGATTATGCCGCATCAAGGAATTGTCTCACTGTCCATTTCAGTCCTCTCCATCTGCCTGACGCTTGGCGTCGTGTTTTACGCTCTGCGCGAGGAAAAGCGGAACAAAGCGCGAAACTCAGACAAGCACTAGAACCCCCCCGCCCCCAATAATAGGGGAGCATGATAAGACAGGACGAACATAAACAAACAGGGTAAACACAAACAAAATGGGCGAACACAAGGTTCGCGCCCTACAATATCCGAATGGACGCCGTGGTGGCGAACCTTGTGTTCGTCCTTCTTCGTCTCTGCCTCGCGTCTAAAACTCGAATGCTTCGTCGAGACGCCGCAGGAAATCGAGCAGATCGCCGATCTCGCCGGGCAGGGGAGCGTGGAACTGCAAGCGCTGGCCGGTGCGCGGGTGATCGAATGAGAGGAAGTGCGCGTGAAGCGCCTGGCCGTGCAGGTGGCCGAGCAGGCCGTTCAGAGTTTGCAGCGGGGCGCCGCGAAACAAGTCCGCGCTGACTTTCCGCAGGCCGCCGTAGGTGCCGTCGCCGACAACCGGGTAGCCGGCGAAGGCGCAGTGGACACGGATCTGGTGCGTCCGGCCCGTCTGCAAGATCGCCTCGGTCCAGCTAAACTCAGCCAGATGCTCCAAGAGTCGCACTTCGGTCACAGCTTCCCGGACCCCCTGCGCGAAGTCCTCCTGGCTTGATCCTCCCTGCTCCAGGACCGTCATGCGCTTTCGGTCGCCGGGATGGCGGCCAATCGGCGCGTCAATGACCGCGTGCTTGAACGGCACCCTCCCCCAAAGCAGCGTATGGTACTTGCGAACGGCAGTCCGGTCGTGGATTTGCTTCGCCAGCCGCTCATGCGCGAAGTCATTCTTAGCAACGACCAGCAGGCCGGACGTGTCTTTGTCCAGTCGGTGCACAATGCCGGGCCGGATCGGGCCGCCGACGGTGGACAGATTGGAGCCGGCATGGGCGAGAAGAGCATTGACCAGTGTTCCCGACTCCGCGCCGGGGGCGGGATGAACGACCAGCCCTTTTTGCTTGTTGACGACCAGCACGTCAGCATCCTCATAGACAATGTCGAGCGGAATGTTTTCGGCCTGAACGTCTTCGAGCGGGCGTGCGGTCGGCACGGCAACGGCGACTTCGTCGCCGAAGCGGGTCCGGTAGCCGGCCTTGCCGGCCTTGCCGTTGACAAGAACGGCCTGAGTCGCAATCAAACGCTGAACATGGGCGCGGGAGAGGTGCGGCAGCCGCTCGGCGACAAATACATCGAGGCGGATGTCACTTTCATCGTCTTTGATATGCAGAGTTTCGGTCACTGGGCAGCCACTTTCACAGGGCGAGACGCCGGCGGCAGGACAACCGGCGGGATCGGGAAGAAGCGGCGCAGGATCGCCATGCCGGTGAGGCCGAGGGCAAAGAGACCCAAACACAGCCACTGAACATCAGTCAGGAAATGGATCGGGCCGACGCTGATAAGGTCCGATGTCGTGCCTGCCCGCCAGATTTCCATAATAAAGCGCTCGGTGGCTGTCCCCAAGAGGAACCAGCAGGAGACTTGGCCGAGATAGCGCCGGTGCCGCTCGACCCAGACCAGGCCGAGAAAGAACGTGACGCCGAGAAACGCCGCATAAAGCTGGGTGGGATGGCTCGGCGGGGTCCAGCGGCCGTCGTCGAAGAAGCGGACGCCCCAGGGCAGGTTTGTCGGCGCTCCGTAGCAGCAGCCGTTCAGGAAGCACCCCATCCGCCCGATGGCGTAGGCGATCATGACCGACGGCACAAATAAGTCGGCGACTTTCAGGATAGACAGACGCTTGACGAGGCAGTAGACGACGAGCGCCCCGATGCCGCCGAACAAGCCGCCGTGGAACGACAAGCCGCCTTCCCACACCTTGAAGAGGTTGCCGGGGAAGCCGGGCGCATGCCGGTAGTCGTTCCAGCCCAGCAGAACAAACAGGAGGCGGGCACCAAGAACGCCGATGACAATCATCCAGATGCCGACATCCAAGATGTTGTCCGGGGGCATATCCGGGTCGTTCTGACGCTTGGCAACGGTGTAGGCGCGGCCCAGCGCAACGAGAAACGCCACCATCAAGACGACACCGTAGGTGTGGACGACAAATGATCCGGCATGGAACAGAACGGGAAACATAGTTATTCTTTCAGCAATCAGGACGAGGGAGTTTACTCCCTCGCTGGAAGGTGTTCGGAGACACCACGCGTCTTCCAGATCTGCCCTCCGGGTAGCCAGTGCTGACCAGTGCAGTCCAGGGGACGCAGATGCCAGTTATTCTGGTCTTATCTTCTGCACCCGGTACAGGTGGCGCTTCTTAGCGCCTTCCAGCGCGGACGTTCACGTCCGCGTCTACTCACTCGCCCGTCGGCTGTACTATTCTTTCACCGCCAGCGGCTTCGCGGACGCTGCCGGCTGGCGGCTATAGTAGAGTGCGAGCAGGCCGACCCCCACGCAGATGGCGCTGTCAGCGACGTTGAAGATCGGGAACTGCCAGCGCCGGTCCGGGCCGGCGTAAAGCGCGAGGAAGTCTACGACATGATGCAGATGCACCCGGTCTACCAAGTTGCCGACCGCCCCGCCGAGCGGCAAAGCCAGCGCAACGGCTAAGAGGCGCGGCAGGGGCATTCGCGCCCGGACGGTGTAGGTGACAATCGCCACGGCGGCAATCGCCGCCGCCAGCGCGAGAAGCAGTGTTCCCTGCTGGAAAATGCCGAACGCGCCCCCGGTATTGACGTTGTACGACAGCGAGAAGAAGTTTGGGATCAGCACCAAATCGTCTTCCGGCCAGCGCAGGTAAGAGCGCGCGACCCAGGATTTTGAGGCTTGATCGGCCAGCAGCACAAGCAGCGCGAGGCTGTAAACGGCCCAGCGGCTCAAGAGCGAGTCCTCAAAGACTTAATCTTCAATTGTGTCTTCCGCCTGTTCCACGGTGATGTTCGCATACGGCAAAGCTTCAAGCCGGGCTTCCGGGATCGGCGTGCCGTCAATATCGGACAGGCCATAAGTCCCTTCGTCAACCTTTTGGAGAGCGCGGTTGACTTTCGCCAGCATCCGGTCCATATTCTCAACGGCGACTTGGTCACGCTCGCGGTCGAACAGATTGGATGCTTCATCGGCAGGATCGTTGGTGTCGCTGTGGGACAGCTCACCGGCGGCATCATCTGCGCCTTCGGTCCGATTATCTGCGGCGTAGCTTTCGCGCTCGGCTTCGAGGCGAGTCTTTTCGTCAAGCAGGACCTGCTTAAAGTGCGCGATTTTGTCTTCGGTCAATCTGATGGTGCCTTTCGTTGTCAACTTCGGAAGTCCCCCCAGCCCCCATTATTGGGGGCTGGGGGGCGTCTAAACCAATCTTCGCGACGCTACTTCGCCGTCGGTGGACACCAGCCAGCTTCGGGTGCAGCCGGCGGCGCAGAAAGCAGCGGGGTCCTCGCCGCCATCACTCACGGCAACCCAGCAGCGGGCGCAGCGGGTTCCAGGGGCGGGGCCATTGCTTTCAATCTGCAATCCCGGCACTTTGGTCTCGCGCAGCATGACGCGGGAAACTAAGAACAGCGCGGGCAGTTGGCTTAGATACGGGTGCAGGTCCGCATAAGTTTCCGCGTCTGCCGTCAGCGTGATGCCAAGCTCCAAGCGTTTCTTGGTGCCTTCCAGCGCCTTGTTCACCTGTTCACGGGCGGCTAACAGCGGTTCCCACTTTGCTTCAAGCTCGCGGTTGCGTAGGTCAACGCGGTACGACGGCAGGGCGGCCAAGAGGACCGAGATGGGCTTGTCGGGCATCGAGAGCTTCTGCCAGATTTCTTCCGCCGTGAACGACAAAATCGGCGCGAGAAGCCGGGCGAGGCAGCTTGTGATCTCAAACAAGACAGTCTGGGCCGAGCGGCGGACCTGGGAGCCGGGCCGGAAGGCATACAAGCGGTCTTTCAGAACGTCCAAGTAGAACGCGCTGAGGTCCTGGGCGCAGAACGACAGCAGAGTTTGGGCCACGCGCGGATACTCGTAGACGTTGTAGGCTTGAACACATTTATGCACCACTTCGTTCAAGCGGTGCATCGCCCACAGGTCAAGCTCTTCGAGCTTATCTAAAGGAACAGCGTGCAGGGCCGGGTCGAAGTCGTACAGGTTACTGAGCGTAAAGCGCAGCGTGTTTCGGAGCGTTCGGTAAGAGGTCGCCGTCTGCTCTAGGATCGCGTCCCCCACCCGCACGTCGGCGAAGTAGTCCGACGACGCTACCCAGAGACGCAGAACATCCGCGCCGTATTTGTCTACAACAACCTGGGGGGCGACTCCGTTCATCTTTTCTTTGGACATCTTGAGACCCTTCTCATCAAGAGTCCAGCCGTTCGTGACCACTTGGCGGTACGGCGCCTCACCTTTCGTGGCGACGCCGATCATCAGCGACGAGTTAAACCAGCCCCGGTGCTGGTCGCCGCCTTCCAGGTAAACGTCGGCGGGATATGAGAGTTCGGGCCACTGCTCCAAAACAGTCCGGCAGGTGGAGCCCGAATCAAACCAGACATCGAAGATGTCGGTTTCTTTGACAAACTCGGTCTCGCCCGTCTCTGGGTGCTTGAAGCCTTCGGGCAGGATCTGGTCTACCGGCTTCTCAAACCACGCATCGGTGCCTTCATTCAGCACGAGGTCCCGGACGTATCCGATGCTTTCTTTGGTCAGCAGCGGCGTCCCGGACGGCTGAGCGTAGAAGACCGGGATGCCGATGCCCCACGCCCGCTGGCGCGAGATGCACCAGTCAGGGCGGCCGCCGACCATCGCTTCAATGCGGTTTTTGGACTCTTCCGGGAACCAGCGGACGCCGTTGATAGCCTTCAGGCACTTCTCCCGGTGGCCTTTATTGTCAATGTTGATGAACCACTGCACCGTCGCCCGGTAGACTAAGGGGTCGTGGGAGCGCCAGCCGTGCGGGTAGGAGTGGAAGATTTCTTCCCGCGCCAGCAAGGCTCCGGCGTCGGACAGCCGTTCCATGACTTTCTCCTGACCGGGGCCGATTTTCAGGCCCGCGAACTCCGGCCCGGCCTCGTCGTTGAAGTAGCCGTCGCCGGTCAGCACCTGCAAAGTCGGCAGGTGGTACTTTTGGCCCGTTAAAAAGTCGTCTTTGCCGTGGCCGGGCGCGGTATGCACCATGCCCGTGCCGTCGGTGGTCGTGACATAGTCGGCCAGCACCAGCGGCGAGCCGCGCTGGGTAGTCGGCAGCGGGTGCTGGAAGATGAGGTTCGCGAGGTCGCGGCCTTTGACCGTTTTCAGCACTTCCCAGCCGGTGAAGTTTGCGGCGGCCATTGTCGCGCCGAGCCGGTCTTCCGCCACTAGGTAGCGGCAGCCGTTGTGGGACACGATCACATAGGAGATGTTCGGTCCGGCGGCGACGGCGACATTCGCCGGAATGGTCCAGGGCGTCGTGGTCCAGATGACCGTGTAGCAGTCGCCCATTTTCGCATCGGTTCCAAACACGCCGTCGGGGTCGGAGCGCAGGGGGAAGCGGACATAGATGGACGGGTCGGTCCGGTCCTCATACTCGATTTCGGCATCGGCCAGGGCAGTTTCGTCCACCAGCGACCAATGGACGGGGCGCAGGCCACGGTACACAAAGCCTTTTTCGACCATTTCGGCGAATACATCCAGCTCTTTTACGGCCATCTGGGGTGACATAGTCAAGTACGGCTCGTCCCAGTTGCCCCGGATGCCGAGTCTCTGGAACTGCTCAGACTGCTTGCCGACCCATTCGGTTGCGACTTCCCGGCACCGCCGCCGGATTTCCATGCGCGTCGGCGTCTCCTTCTTTTCGTAAAACTCTTTGGCGACAAGCACTTCAATCGGCAGGCCGTTGTTGTCCCAGCCCGGCACATAGGGGGCCGTGTAGCCTTCCATTGAGCGGAACTTGGTGGTGATGTCTTTTAAGATCTTGTTGAACCCGTGGCCGATGTGGATGCTGCCGTTGGAAAAGGGCGGGCCGTCGTGCAGGATGAATGTCCCCAGCGCGGTCTTCGGTTTCAGCGACTTCTCGTAGACGCGCTGGGTCTTCCAAAACTCCAAGATCTGCGGCTCGCGCTTCGGCAGGTTCGCCCGCTGCGGGATGGAGTCGGGGTTCGTATCCAGGCCGTCGGGGTTCTTGGCGTCGGGCTTCGGGACATTCAGCGTCTCGCGGTAGTCGGGTTTCGGCTCGGTGCTGAGTTCAGGTTTAGTCTCGATGGTGTCAAATACTTCGGTCATGGGCGTCCTCTCGTTCGATAGTTTTGTAGAGATGCTAGGGGTGTATATCCGCAAGCGGATTACTTCGTATCGAGAGGGTCCCAATCATGCGGCGCAGACAGGGAAGTGTCTGCGCCGGTTCCACCGTGGTCTTTAAGAGAGTTTGAGTTCGTTCTGGCATAATCGTAAGAGCAAGACACGAGGGAATGAATTCCTCTCGCTGAATGGCGTCCTTCGGACGACAGATTTGAAAAATGCGGCCTTCTGCCGCTCTTACATCCGAAGGATGACATTCAGCGAGAGGAATTCATTCCCTCGCTCCGTTTCCTGCTTCCTTCTTCTAAATCTTCCCCTGCTCCCGCGCCGACGCCAAAAACGCATCGAGGGCGTCTTCCCAGGGGCGCAGGGTGTCCCGGCCCATCAGTTCCAGCGCGTACCGGCGCATCACGCTGTAGGCAGGGCGCTTTGTCGGGGAGCCGAAGCGCTGGGCGTAGTCGCCCGATGTAATCGGATTGACCGGAACGCGGTCTAAGTTCGTTTTGGCAAGAATGGCTTTCGCGAAGCCAGCCCAGTTGGTTTCTCCGGCGTTCGAGACATGGTATACGCCGTACAAGCCCGTGGACATGATTTCGATAATCGCGTTCACCAAATCCACTGTGTAGGTCGGCGTGCCGTACTGGTCGCCGACAATCGGCAGCTCCGGCTTCGTCTTGGCGAGAGCGATCATCGTGTACGGGAAGTTCTTGCCATGCACCCCGTACAACCAGGACGTCCGCACGACATAGCAGCGGCGACAGGCGGAACGGGCGAAGTTCTCACCGGCAAGCTTCGACGCCCCGTAGTGGCTAACCGGGTTCGGCGTATCGAACTCGGTGTACGGCGTAGTTTTCGTGCCGTCAAAGACAAAATCGGTGGAAACAGCGACAAGGACCGCGCTCACTTCTTCGGCGGCGCTTGCCACCGACCAGGTTCCCAGCGCGTTGACTTTGAACGCGAGGTCCGGGTCGCGCTCGCAGCCGTCTACATTCGTGTAAGCCGCGCCGTGGAACACGAGTTCAGGCTGAAGCTCGTGGAACAAGGTGCGGACCGCATGGACATCCGTGATGTCCAGCGGGACAATGCCGCCGACGGCCGCCGGGCCGACATCGGTAGGGAATACATGATGCCCCGCTTCGGTGAAGATCCGCCGGGCATCGGTTCCAAGCATCCCCGCCGCGCCTGTAATCAGTATTCGCATGGTGCCGTCTATTATACCTCTAAACAAGGCATTATTTCTCCAAACGAGGCGGGCGCGTCAGGGCGATTGGAGGTGTAGGTCAAAGTAGGGCAAACACGAGAAAAGTAGGGCGAACACAAACAAGAAGGGCGAACACAAACAAGAAGGGCGAACACAAACAAGAAGGGCGAACACAAACAAGAAGGGCGAACACAAGGTTCGCCCCTACGGGTTTGGAGGCACACGGTCGGGATGTAGGGCGCGAACCTTGTGTTCGCCCTCTCTCAACCTAATGCTATTTGCTCGCCGGATACCCGACCACAATACCGCGCTGGCGCAGTGTTTCCACGGCAGCCGCCGCCCAGTGGTCTTTCGGCACATCGGAAAATGGCCCGCCGGGGACAACAGGACGCACCACTTTCGGCTTAGGGGCGGATGTGTGTAGCGCCGTCCGGCGCGGGCTGACAGGCAGCCGGGCTGGGCTGTTCTTGGTTTGAGCCGCGCAGGGCGACAGGAAAACTAACACTAAAGGGAGACAAAGCATTGATTTTTTCATGGTGTTCTTTCTTTGTTCTTTCTTTGTTCTTTCTTTGTTCTTTCTTTGTTCTTTCTTTGTTCTTTCTTTGTTCTTTCTTTGTTATTTCACGCCGCGATACTGTTCAAACGCGACGGCGAGATATTCTAAAAAGTCGGCGTAGTTGACGGACACGACGCCGGCAGGGGGGATGATGCCGAGGCGCTGCATCAGCGGGACGGCGAGGCGCATGGCAGCGGTCTGCTGGATTTGGGGTGGGAGCTGCCAGCGGCGGTCAATGTAGTGGCGGACGGCGCGGTATTCGGGAATGGTCATCTCGTAGACGTGGCGGCCGATGTCGGCCAGGGCATACGGCGCGAGATGCTCCGGCAGAACACGCGGGGGCGGGGCGAGGGCTTCCAGGGTCGGGACACGCGGCGCCCGCTGCTTGACCACCATCGTGCCTGCCACAAAGTCGCCGATGCGCTGGTAGCGGCCTGAAAGAAGCAGGCACAGCACCGGAAGCAGGATGCAGAGGCCGCCCATCGCGGCAGTTCCCGGCTGCTTCCCAAAGACGCCGATGGTAATCAGGGCCAGTGCGACAATCGGCATCCCGTCGAGAATGCGGATCAGGTTCCGGATAATGGCGGCGAAGATGTTGATCGGGTAGCCGCCGTCCCGGATGACCCTTAACCCCAACTGGCGTTTCCCAGGCGTCTGGCCGTTCCAGCGGGTCTCGAACCAGATAAAGTAGCCCCAGAGAATGGCAAACGCGGCAATCAAGGCCAGCGCGATCTCGGCTTCGGCGAAAAATGCTGCGAGCGACCGAGACACCGCGCCGGCACTGAGGCCGATGAGGGCGGCGATAATCAGGGCCACAATCCATAGGCCGAAATAAATGACGCACTGGAACAGCGAGTCGAGCATGTTCGCCAGAAAGCGCGAGCCGATCCCGGCCAGCTCGTACTCAATCTCGATGTTCTCCGGCGTGACCACTAAAATTTCGCGTGACATGGGTGCGCTTTCTTTGGCTTGGGAGTCCCCAGCCCCCAATAACGGGGGAGTCAGAACAGAGGCAGAGGTTGCCTTCCTAATCATGCTCCCCCATTATTGGGGGCTGGGGGATTTCCTTCCGGGTTCTGCAAGTTTCTTAGGTATAATAACGTCACTATGGCAATAGACGAACGTGCATTTATCAACGGCAAGCGGGCGGGCTGGGAAAAGCTGTCGGTGATCGTCGAGCGGACCAAAAACGGCGGGCTGCGGCAGCTTTCGCGGGAAGATATTCCTGCCCTGGGTTCGCTTTACCGCCGGGCCGCCGCCGACCTTGCATTTGCGCGGGCGCAGGGAGCCAATCCCAATCTCATATTATACCTGAATGAGCTGGTTGGCAACGCGCACGGGGTCATTTACGCCGAAGAAGCCGGCGGCTGGTCCCGGCTGGGGCGCTTCTTCGCCTACGGCCTCGCGGATACGATGCGCCGACGGATGCCGTTTGTTCTGGCCGCCATCGCCATTAACCTCGTCGGGGCGCTGCTGGCGTATGTGATTATTCACCGCGACCCGACCCAGATGAGCTTGTATTTCCCGGACAGCCTCAAAGACGCTGTAGACTTCTGGAAGAGCGGCGGGGCCGACAAGGGCGACATCCCGATTGGCGACGGGGTGTTGTTCTCGTCGTCGCTGATGACCCATAACACGCAGGTCGGTATTACCGCGTTTGCCACCGGGATCACGCTGGTTTTGCCGGTTCTGCTGATGTTCCAAAACGGCACCATGATCGGGGCTTTGACTGCCGTAGTCCAGCCGACCGGGCATTTGGCATCCATGTGGACGGGCCTGCTGCCCCACGGCATCTGCGAGCTGTCGGCGACCTTCATCTGCGGCGGGGCGGGCCTTTTGACCGGCTGGGCGCTCATTGCGCCCGGTCCTTACTCCCGGAAAGACGCGCTGATTGCCAACGGCCGGGATGCCTGCAAGATGATGGTCGGCACGGTCCCGCTGTGGATCACCGCCGGCATTTTGGAAGGCAACGTCTCCCATTCGTCGCTCCCCCACTGGGCCAAGTTCAGCCTGGCGGGCATTCAAGCCGCCGCACTGATCTTCTACATCTACGGCAGCCGCCCGCGCCCCAACTCACAGCAGAACAGGACCATGTCCTGAAGGACACAGCTATTGGGCGCAGACGCCACGAAGTACCGCTTCGCGGCACTGGAAACAGATCAATCTTAGCCCCGCGAAGCAGTGGGTTTTCGGCGTCCGCGCTTCTTAAACGTGTCCTTCAGGACATGGTTCTCGCGGCTATACCAAACCAATTTCTTTCAGCCACCCCACTACCTGCGACATCTGTTCGCGCCGTCCCTGCCAAAAAGCATTTGTCAATTTTCCTTTGTGCAGACTGTCCTGGTCGGCGACAAACTCGACTAGGTGGTTAGTCGCAGTGTCCATCGTCAAGTTCTGCCAGACATCGAGGTAACTTGACAGATCATCTTCAGCCTGACCAATGCCGCAAAGGTATTCGTCTACCGCAATCGCTTCCATTGGCACGAACAGTACGAACAACCAGAGCGCCATGAGGTAGCGGCATACAGCCGCGCGTTCCGGCTCCGGCCATGTGTTCCACTTTGCGTAGGACAATTTGCCAAAAAGAACTTCAATATCTACTTCATAGATAATGCTGTTTTCCTCTGTGACCAATTCCAGCAGACGCGGCAGAAAGTGCTTGAAGTCGTTCTCCGTCCCCCACGTTGTCAAAGCTTTAAAGGCATAGCGGCTGAGGTCTTCCGCCGTAAGCTCACGCAAAGGGCTTCGGTGAAGGGCGCTTTCGTTCTCCGCAGAAACACAGCAGGGGCAACCTTCGATTTTCAGGGCAAGAGGATAATCCAAGAATGCTTCGTAGAGTCCTTCAATCGCCTCTGTCAACGCTCGTTTTTCGGTAGTCATGGGCGGCTTAAATCAGCGAGCGGGCTTTGAGGTCTAAGTAATGGTTAATCAAATCGGCGCTGAGGTCTTCAGGCGGGCTGTCCACGGTCCAGACGCCACGGCGCTTGAGAATGGAAATGGCGGCGCGGCGCTCCTGCAAGACCTGCACGGCAACGGCTTTCTGGTAAACGCCCGCGCTGTCTTCGGGGAGGCTGTTGGCGGCGGCGAGGATGTTCGGGTCGGAAACGGTGACGCAGACGACGCGGTGGCTGTCGGCGAGCATGGGGACGGCGTCTAAAATCTGGGCGGAGGAGTCCGGGTCTACGAGATCGCTGAACAACACAATCAAAGAGCGGCGACGCCAGCGGGTGGAGAGGTTCTGGAACGCCGCTTTGTAGTCGGTTTCCACCATGCGGGCGTTGAGGTTGTAGAGGCTCTCCAAGATGCCGTACACTTGCGCCTTGCTTTTGGCGGGCGGCAGGTACGCCCGGACTTCGGCGTCAAAGGCCATCAAGCCGACTTTGTCGTCGCCCGCCGCCGCAACGTAAGCCAGCATCAGGGCAGTGTTGACGACGTAGTCCAGCTTTGCCATCTTCTGGATCGCTTGCAGCATGTTCCGGCCCGTGTCCAGCAGGAGGACGATGTTCTGGGAGCGCTCCGCCTCATACTGCCGCGAAATCAGCTTGCCGCGCCGGGCGGTCGCGCTCCAGTCAATCTTTTTATACTCGTCCCCCGGCACATACTCCCGCAGTGACTCAAACTCCGACCCGCCCCCGCGCACTTTTGCCGTGCGGATGCCGAGCTGCATGAGGCGTCCACGCCGGGCCAGCAGCTCGTATTTCGCCGTTTCCACGAGGTTTGGATAGACTTTGACGCTCTGCATTGCCGCAGTCATGCCCTGGCGGCTGATCAGCCCCAGCCGGCCGGGGTAGCGGAAGTAAAGGTTGCCGAACTCGAAGTCCCCTTTTGCGGGCGGCGTCACCGAGTAAGTGAAGGACAGCGGGCGCGGGTCGGACGGCAGGAGAAGAGTTCGCTCGACGGGGCCGTCCAGGTCAAAGGTCGGCGGCGGCAGGTCGCGCACCCGCAGGCGCAGGGTCATCGGCGACTTGTTCTGGGCCGTGACGGTGACCTGGTTTGCAACCCCTAGCGACAGTTTTTCGTCCACGCGGCGCGACAGGGAAAGGGCGAAGTCGGGCTTCGGCGCAGCGAGAAAGTCGGCCAGCGTACAGGCTGCGAGCAGGGCATTGTAAACGAGAACGACGGCCAGCAGCCAGGGCGCGAGACCGACAAGCAGCAGCGGCAGGGCACCGAGGGCAATGAGGACAACAAAGCGGGGGGTTAAACGCATAGATTATTATAACTTATGTTGGGCGGATAAGTATCGTTTCTACTCCCGCCAAACCGAGCCAGCCGGAATGAGGCGCAGACCCGCACGCTCCTGATTGCGGAAGGTTGTCGTGCCGAGACCGCCGCCGCCGATCACGAGGCTGCATCCCAATGTCGCAGCGTCGTGAAGTCGGCGCTGGATCAGAGCCGAGTGGACGCCGCACCGCCGGTATTCCGGCAGGACCCCGGCGGTTCCGAGAAAGCCGATCCCGCCTACGATTGGAAACGACGCCATGCCGACCGGCTGCCCGTCAATTTCCGCAACATACCGCGTGCCGCCGGGCAGGCTGTCTTCCGCCCATTGAAACGCCCGGTACTCCGGCTCCTGTTCCGGGTAAGCGGCGAACGACTGCTGAAAGAGATCAAGATAGAGTTCTTTTTCTTCCGGGCCGGATCGCCGCACCGTGATGCTCGGCGCGAGGAGCGGCGTATCCCCATCAGGCACGATCACCGGCACCGTCCCGCTCCCCGGCGACCAGAGGCCGGCGTCTGTCAGACCCTGAAACAATGCACGGCTCATCTGCCCAGCCGGGACATGGAACGTGCAGGTCAGCCCGTCAACTTCGTACCACGCCAGCAAATCCGCCAGCAAGCCCAAGTCGGCGGTACGAAATTCATAGATACGGTTCTTGCCTCGCAGCAAAGAATGACGCACTTTAATGGCGATGCCGTCGCCGAAGTGTTGCGCTTCAACGCCAAACGGGTTGCCGGGCAGTGCGGCAACCGCCCCGAACCGGGCGGCGTTGAAACGGGTGCCGAAGCGGTCTACCCGTGCGATGAGATCGGGTGAAGCATGCAGAATATCCATGCTCTAGTATACAGAAAGCAGGCGGACAAGTCAAATTAAGATGCTTACAAAAATATATTAACTATTTTAATATAGGTATTGACTTTATTAATATATTCGCCTATAATAGAAGAGAAGGTAACACATGACACAGCCGATGCCGAACAAATGCCCGCTTTGCAGCGGCGAACTGGAAGTGGCTGAGATCCACTGCGTCCGGTGCGACGTGCAGATGCATGGGCAGTTCACGGTTGCGCCGTACCGCAACTTAGACGCCGAGCAGGTCCGCTTTTTAGAGACGTTCCTGCGCTGCCGGGGCGTCATTCGGGACATGGAAGCCGCGCTCGGCATTTCCTACCCCACCGTCCGCGCCCGGCTGGACGCCCTGCTGGTGTCGCTGGGGTTCGACGGCGGCCCGTATGCCGAGCCGCAAGCCGCCGCTCCGCCGCCGCCTGCGCCGATGACCGCCGCCCAAAAAGCGGCCCGGCGCAAAGAGATTTTAGCTTCGATTGAAAACGGCACACTGGATGCCAACGCCGGGCTGAACGCCCTACAAGCCCTGTCCGATGAGACAAAATAGGAGACACACCATGATCAGCGCCCCGCTTCGCCCGACACAAGCCAAACCCACTGAAACAACCCCCAGCGTCAAGACCCAGGGCCATCTCGCGCTTCTGGAATGGGAAGAGACTTTGCCCGCCGCCGCGCCGCAGAGCTTCGGACCGCGCAAGAAGTCGCTGCTGGACCGCTGGTATGAAGGCGGCACAGCAGTTCTGCTCGCCGTCACCGCCGCCGCACTCGCCGCCTCATTGTGCCGATTTTAGGACTCCCCCCAACCCCCAATAATGGGGGAGCGAGAGTCAAGAAGGACCACTCTGGTCTTATCCTGCTCCCCCATTATTGGGGGCTGGGGGGAGTCCATCCACTATTCACAGAAAGAAATAATCAATATGTCTGAAGAAAGCGTTCTTATCCTCAATATGCTCCGCGAGGGCAAAGTCACCGCCGAGCAGGCCGACTCCCTGCTCCGGGCTGTCCGCGAGGCCGCCCCGCCGCCGCCGGTCCCGCCCATTCCTCCAGTTCCGCCGGTTCCGCCGGTTCTCCCGGTGGCCGAGCCGGATACGGCGGCGATTGCGGCGATGTCGGCGAAGCTGGCCGAGCTGCAAGGCAAGCTCGGCGACTTGCAGGGCAAGCTCAGCGCCGCGCAGGCGTCCCGGACTTCCGACTACGCTTCCACGCTGGCGGGAAAGATCTTCGACACGCTGCCGAAGCCCGATCTGGATATGGGTAAGATTAACAAAGCCGTGGATGAAGCCATGCGCGGGCTGAACTCGCTGAAAAACGATGCTTTGCGGACGGCAAAAACAGCCGCCCGGCAGGCGTCGCACGAGGCCCGCCGGGCCGGGCGTGAGGGCCGCAAGGCCATGAAGTTCGAGTTCAATTTTAATCTCGGCGGCGAAACGCCGACCGGGCGGCCCGAAAACACGGCGGGGGAGCCGGAAGCAAGCCAAACCAGCGCGGAAAGCATTGCCTGGTCGGGGGCGGACAAGCTGGTGCTGGAAAACAACTACGGCAGCGTCACGATTATCGGCGCGGACCTGCCCGCAGGAACAGCGGAAGCGACCCTGACAAAGACGGCCTGGGCGGCAGCAGAGGCCGAAGCGCGGGTCTTTTTGCAGCAGGTGTTTTTGACCCATCAAGTCGAGAATGGCCGGTGCAAAGTCGGCATTGCCGCGCCGCGCGATGCCGCTGAGCGTCTGACGGTAGATTACGAAATTCGCGTGCCGCGCACCGTAGCGCTGGAAGTGGCGACGACCCACGGCGCAGTTTCAGCGACGGGAACTGCCGGGGCGTTTGCCGTTCATTCCACGTCCGGGAAAATCCAGGCGTTTGACCCGAACACCGACGCACCGGGCGAGACCCGTCTGCATTCTCATTCGGGCGATGTCAAGATTGGCCGCTGGAACCTGCCGGCGGGGAGTGTTTTTGTCGAGACCAGCAGCGCGGTCATTGACGCTTCCGACATCTCCGGAGAAACGGTGAGCTTCACCAGCCGCAGCGGGGATATTGAAGCGCGAGCCATCCATGCCGGGTCGCTCGGCGTCTTTGAGTCCGCAAGCGGCGATGTTTCGGTGACAGGCAGCACGTCGAAGATGCGGGTACATCTCCGCACCCAAAGCGGCTCGGCAGAGCTTTCCGACACACAGGCCGAGCAGATCCAGGTGGAAACAGTCAGCGGCGACGCCCAGCTTCGCTCGGTGTCCGGAGCACTGACGGTCAAGACCATCAGCGGGGACGTGGAAGCGGCGGACGCCGAGAGTCCGGCGATTTCGCTGGTGACGGTCAGCGGCGACACGCGCTGGATGATACCGAGCGCGTTTTCCGGCGCGTTTTCCGGCACCACAGTGAGCGGCGACCTGCATTTGTCCCTGCCCTCCGGCTCAGACGTGCGGGTCGAGATGAACACGACCAGCGGCTCGCTTGCCCTCAAGCTGCCGACAACCGAGACAGTGACGGCGGACCGCCATGCTGCGGGGACAATCGGGAGCGGAACAGGAAGCATTCGCCTGCAATCGGTTTCGGGCGATCTGGTAGTGGAGTAGAGGCCGCAGGGAAGGAACGGAGGGCGAACCTTGTGTTCGCCCTTCCCGCTTTTATGCCCTACCCTTGACGCAGGCGGCGTTTTGTTGTAACATAGAGGGGTAACTTATTTAGATGCAAACGGTCCTGCCGGACGACTTTCGGCAGGGCTGCGAAAGGAACTTCTCTATTTTGACACGCCTTCCCCTGCGCTGGTCTGCCGCCGCCGCGTTTCTTCTGGCTGCCGCACCCGCCGCATTTGCCCAAGTCCCCATGAACCCCGGCCTGCCGCCCGCGCCGCCGGTCGCCCCGCCGCCGGCAGTGACATCCGCGACCCCCGGCCCGCCCGGAGTCGCGGCGGTTGTCAACGGCCAAAACATCACCCGCACCCAGGTCGCCGACCAGGCGATTACCCTGTACGGGCCGCAAATCCTGAATACGATGGTGCTGATTACGCTGATTAACCAGGAAGCGACTAAGCAGCATATCGTCATCACGCCCGCCCAGGTGGACGCCCAGCTTGCCGTTGTCCGGCAGCGTGCCGCCGCCCAGGTCCCCGGCGGCCTGGACGCCGTTCTTTTGCAGCGTCATCAAACGATTGATGCGTTCAAGGAGCAGCTCCTGCCCCAGATGCAGGCCGAAGCGCTGGTGGCAAAGACGCTGCCTCCCGCTGCATCCACGGTGCGCTACCATGCCCGGCACCTGCTGATTTTGACGACCCCGCAAGGCCCGGCAGCGCCCGGCGCGAAGCCGCCGCACACCAACGCCGAAGCGCTGGCGCTGATCGCAAAAGCCCAGGCGGATTTGAAGGCGGGCAAGAGCTTCACCGAGGTCGCCAACACCTACACCGAAGACCCGTCCGGCAAAGGTAAGGGCGGCGACCTCGGCATTATTGATGCCGCGACGCCGTTCGACCCAAACTTCCTGAAGGCCGCGCTCGCGCTGAAAGCCGGCCAAGTGACCCCGGTTCCGGTCAAGTCGCAATACGGCTACCACTTGATCAAGATAGACAGCACGAGCGCCGCCCCCTCCGCCGCCGATGTGAAGCTGTTCACCGACAGCGCCGCCGCCACCCGCCGCCAGCAGATTGAATCGGCGATCCCGGCGTATGTTGAAAACCTGCGGAAGAGCGCCAAAGTCATTAGCTATTTAGGCCAGTAACACCGCTTTCCTAGCCCACCGAATCCAGTTCGGTGGGCTATTTTTATTGAGATTTCATTGATTGAAAAGTGAGGAGACGCAGTGTGGCAGCAAAAACATTGAATGTCGGCATGGTCGGCTACAAATTCATGGGCAAAGCGCATTCCAATGCCTATCGTCAGGTCGGGCGCTTTTTTCCCGAACTGGAAGTCGTGCCGGTCATGAAAGCGCTTTGCGGGCGGGATGAGGCCGGGGTCAAAAAGGCCGTCGAAACCTTCGGCTGGGAAAGCTACGAGACCGACTGGCGCAAGCTGATCGCTCGGGGCGACATTGACATCATCGACATCGGGGCGCCGGGGAACATGCACGCCGAGATCGCGGTTGCGGCGGCGCAGGCCGGCAAGCATGTCTTCTGCGAGAAGCCGCTGGGGAACACGGCAGCCGAAGCCAAGCGAATGCTCGATGCGGTCACGGAGGCGGGCGTCAAGAGCCTGGTTTGGTTTAATTACCGGGCCAACCCCGCCGTGTCGTTTGCCAGGCAGCTCATTGACGACGGTGTCCTGGGCCAGATCTACCACTGCCGGGCGCTGTTTTTGCAGGACTGGCTGGTCAATCCGAACGTCCCTTTGATGTGGCGGCTTCAAAAAGAGACCGCCGGCTCCGGCTCGCACGGCGACCTCTTGGCCCACTGTTTGGACACAGCCCGGTATTTGGTTGGCGAGATTGCCGAAGTCAGCGGCGTCTTAGAGACGTTTATTAAAGAGCGCCCGGAGCTTGCCGCGTCCGACGACCGCATGGGCGGCACCGCGTCCGACGTGATGGGCCGCGTCACCGTGGACGACGCTTCTTTGGCACTCGCCCGCTTCGAGAACGGCGCACTCGGCACGTTTGAGGCCACGCGGTTCGCTTTAGGCCGCAAGAACCACAACCGCATCGAGATCAACGGCTCCAAAGGCAGTTTGATCTTCAACGCCGAGCGCCCGAACGAGCTGGAGATCTACACCGAGGACACCCACGCCGGCACCCACGGCTTCCGCACCGTGAGCGTCACCGGCGGTCAGGACCGCTACACCAGCCACTACTGGCCCACCGCCCACAACATCGGCTACGAGCATACGTTCACGAACCTCTTGTACGACGCCTTCACCGCCATTGGCAAGAACGATAACCCCTCCCCCTCTTTCCGCGATGGCTACCTAAACAACGTGCTACTAGACACGATTGCCAAGTCCGCCGAGACCAAGAAGTGGGAAGCCGTCACGCCGTAGGCCGGGTATACTTTGCGTCAACAGGAGCAAACTGAATGACAATCACGTTGAGGCCGTCCACCGAGGCACTCTTGCTGGAAAGAGCACGGCAGGAAGGTCAAGACTTAGACACCCTGGTTGATACACTTCTTGCCGACAGCCTGGAAGCGCAGAAGCGGAAAAATGAGGAGATCGCAGCAGCAGTTCGCCACGCAATGGCGGCGGCGGAAGCCGGTCGAGAAAAGCCGTTGGCTCAGTATCTCGCGGAGCAAAGGGCCAAACGAGGCTTACCGGATAGTTGGCCGTCCGCCAAACTAATTGAGTCAGAGGCCGGTGTTCTTCAGACCATGCGTTGAAACGCATGGCTACATGGCGCGGACGCCACCAAACACCGCTTCGCGGGGTTAAGAACAAGACCTGCATTCGGTATGTTCCGAGTTTCGCGAAGCGGTACTTCTTAGCTCCCTCGCTGTTCGGCCGCGCATTTCAACAAATGGTGTCAAAAACGCATGGTCCTAATTCGTAGCCTGTGTAAATCCATGAACAGTCTCCCAGTCGAATGGCCGGAAATCGTTCCAGCACTTGTCGGCCTTCTCCTGCTCGGCTTCGTAGCGGCTGTTGGCGTGACGGCGTTTCGTGGTTGCAGCATGGCAGTGACCGACCGGACAGAGTTCCAGTATGACCACGGCCTTCCACATGCTTATGAAAGTCACACAAGGCGAAATTTGGAAGCACTGCAAGCGGGTGTAATTCAGTACGCTCAGTGCCACGCAGGCGCTTTGCCGCCAATGCAAAACCCACAGGCCACACTGAAGGCAATCAATATCTATTCTAAGCGCGATACGAGGTGGTATTCTTCCAACCCGGCAACAGAAGTGCCATTTACGCCGAACGCGGTGCTTTCCGGCAGGCAGATCGGCACACTCTGGAGAGGCGCGATTATCTTCTATGACACTAGCCCGCCGGCGGGCTACCGCGAAAGCTACTACGTTACCATCAAAGGTGTAGTCGGCCATGTGCCGGTGGCAGATTTGCCGAAGCTGCTGCTGACGCAATCGAATCCTTAGACTGCCTACAACTGCAAGCACTCAGGTACAATCGCAGAAAGGAGCTACCAGATGATAATTACTCTCGATCCTGAAATGGAAACGATGCTGCGTAAAAAAGCGCGGCGCGAAGGCCAAGAGCCGCAAAGTGTTGCCAAGATGCTGCTGACGAGCAGCTTAGAGGCTGACGCGCAGGAATACCGAGAAACCGTGGAAGCACTTCGTGAAGCGCTGGCTTCCGGGCCGGGAAAGCCGATTGAGCAGTATCTCGCGGAGCAGCGGGTGAAGCATGGCTACTCTGACGATTGGCCTCAGCGTGGAGTGGCATCAGAAGTCAGTCCCGGCGTCTTCGTGGAAAACGAATGAGACAGGAACAGCCGCCGGAAGACACCTATACAGTCGAGTTCTCCGAGCAGTTCGAAGCTGACTTCGATGCTTGTTACCTGCGGCTATCCCGCGTTTCACCTGATGTGGCGCAGCGTTTGCAAAACGGTGTTCTGGATGCTTGTTTTTCGCTTTCTCAGTTGCCGCGCCGGTGCTCTCGCTCCTGAAGCCGGAGATTTCGGCATCGAGGTTCGGCTCCTGCTTTATCGCAATCGCCGCACGACGTACCGCATTCTGTACACGATTTTCGATGCGTCGGAAGATGCTTCCGGCGTCGTGAGAATCCTGCGGATACGGCAGGGAGCACGCCCGGAAGCGATCACGAATGAAGATTAAGACAGCATATCGTTAGGAGTTTCACCCATGTCCATATCTATTGAGAACCTTCCCATCAAAGAAGGCCGGCTGCCGTTTCGGGGGTTTACGGATTGGTACAAGATTGTCGGCGAGGCAACCGATCCCGGCAAGTTTCCGGTGCTGGTGCTGCACGGGGGGCCGGGGGCGGCCCATGATTACTTGGAGCCGATTGGGGCTTTGGCGGCAACAGGCAGGCCGGTGATCTTTTATGACCAGCTTGGGTGCGGCTTGTCGGACCATCCGCATGATCCGTCGCTGTGGGAAGTCGGGCTGTTTGTGGAGGAAGTCAACGCAGTGCGGGAGGCGCTGGGCCTCGAAAACCTGCACATTCTGGGGCAGTCTTGGGGCGGGATGCTAGGGATGGAGTATGCGCTGACACAGCCGCTGGGGCTGAAAAGCCTCATTGTCGCGAACTCGCCAGCGTCTATGACGCAGTGGGTCTCGGAAGCCAACCGGCTTCGGGAAGAGCTGCCCGAAGACATGCAGGCGGCGCTGCTGCGGCACGAGGCGGCGGGGACGACCGACTCGGCGGAGTATGTGGAGGCGGTGAACGTCTTTTATGGCCGCCACGTCTGCCGGGTAGACCCGCTGCCGGACTATGTGAAGCGGTCGTTTGACCAGATTGAAGCCGACCCGGAAGTGTATCACACGATGAACGGGCCAAGCGAGTTTTTTGTCGTCGGGAAGCTGAGGCCCTGGAACATCACGCCGCGCCTCGGCGAGATTAAAACTCCAACGCTGGTGCTGTCGGGGCGATACGATGAAGCAACGCCGCTGATTGCGGAGGCGGTGCAGCGGGGCATTCCGGGCGCGGAATGGGTGCTATTCGAGGAAAGCTCGCACATGCCGCACGCCGAGGAAACCGAACGGTATCTGGAAGTCGTAGACGAGTTTTTGACGCGCGTTGAGGCGGCCCGTGAAGAATAAGAGAAGATTCCCCCCAGCCCCCAATAATGGGGGAGCCAGAATAGGAGGGCCGGTGTTTCCTCCTCTGCTCCCCCATTATTGGGGGCTGGGGGGAATCGCGAGCTGCGCCCGGATGCGGGCGAAAAAGCGGGGCGGCGGAGGCGACGCCAACACGTTGCGGATAACGCCGATGGCTTCTTCCGTGGACTGCGTTGCTGTGTTGATTTCTGCATCATACGGGGCGTGGGTATGGACTCGCTCCACTTGAGAACGGGCATAGCCGGAGGGGCGGTCGCCCCGCGCAGCTTCGCGCCTCTCCAATTCCTCCAGCGGGCAGTAGACGCCGACGCAGAGGGCATCCAATCCATCAAATGTGTCCGCAAGCTGGACCAATTCGGCGGTTTGGAGCCAGCCGCCGACGGCGATCACATTGCTGCCGGTTTTCGCGAGCGTCGCCAGGCAGCCGAAGTAGCCGGCGTACCAGCGCGACAAGCGCAGGTCTGCGTTCCAGGAAGGATGCGGCCTTTCTTCCGGGGCCGGGTTCCACCAGGCGTTTCGCTCCGAAGTCGGCGTCATCCGCGTGATGTCGTCGGCTTCCAGTATCCACCAGCACTCGTCGAGGCTGATTTGCAGCGCATTTGCCAGTGTGCTTTTCCCGGCACTTGACGCTCCCTGCAAAAATAAAATCCTGCCGCCACTCAACGTTTATTCTCCCCGTGTAAGCCGTTTCCATAAGTTCTCGTGTCTCAGCTTTAGGCGATTTACCAGCCCATCGTGCCAGGGTCGCCTTTGAACGGGCCGACGATGTTTGACGTAATCCAGCCGCCGTAGAAGTCGCCGGGCTGGGCGCGGGCGGTTTCGCCGTCCACGGTGCAGGAGTCCATACGGCTGGGGTAGACCGCGATGTAGTTTTCGATGGCCGCGAACGCGGGCGTCGGATTTGGGTAATACCAGGCAGACTGAGCGGCAGTTTTGCCGCCGGCCGTGAGGGTATAGTAACCGGCGATGCCCTTCCACTCGCAGTAGGACTGACCTTGTGCTGGGGTAAAGCAGTCCAAGCGAACATCTTCGGGCGGCAGGTAGTAGACCGGCGGATGACTGGTTTCAAGAACCCGCTTTGCCCGGCGGCTGTCGGCAAGAACAAGGCCGCCGAAAACAATCTGAATGTGCGCGTCCGTATCTTCCAGGCGCGGCGGGCGGGGATAATCCCAAACGGACTCCTGGCCGGGAGCAGGTTCGATGCGTCGAGTGTTCATGGACAGTCAACAAGAAGGCGGCGGGCGGGGTTCCGCAGGAGACAAATGATGACGGCAAAACCAGTAATACTTGCGGTGGACGATGACACCGATGTTCTGCGTCTCATCAAAAGCGACCTGCGGCGTCAGTACGGCCACGATTACCGGGTTCTCAGTGCGGACGGCGGGCAGACCGCTTTGGACGCTTTGACCCAGCTTAAAGAACGGGACGAACCCGTGGCGCTTTTAGTGGTGGACCAGCGGATGCCGGGCATGGGCGGCGTGGACTTCCTGGAGCAAGCCATTCGGCTCTACCCGGACTGCAAGCGCATTTTGCTGACGGCGTATGCCGATACCGAGGCAGCCCTTAAAGCCATCAACAAAGTCAAGACCGACTACTACCTGCTGAAACCGTGGGACCCGCCGGAAGAGCAGTTGTACCCGGTGCTGACGGACCTCTTGGATGACTGGAAAGCAGGATACAAGCCGCCGTTCGGGGGCATCAAGGTTATCGGCAACCGCTGGTCCTCGGACTCGCACCGGGTCAAGGATTTTCTGGCCCGGAACCAGGTCCCCTACGAGTGGCAGGACATTGAAGACAGCCTGGAAGCGTGCGGGATTTACGAGGACGCCGACGCGCCGAAGCTGCCGCTGGTGGTCTTCCCGGACGGCACCAAGCTGGAAGACCCCGATGCTGGGACGCTGGCGGAAAAAGTCGGCCTGAGAACGTCGGCGGAGCAGCCGTTCTACGATTTAATCATTGTCGGCGGCGGCCCGGCGGGGCTGGCGGCGGCGGTCTACGGGGCATCGGAGGGCCTGAAAACCCTGCTGATCGAGCGGGAGGCGCCGGGCGGGCAGGCCGGGACTTCGTCGCGCATTGAAAATTATTTGGGCTTTCCCAGCGGCCTCAGCGGCGCGGATTTGGCCCGGCGGGCGGTCGCCCAGGCCCAGCGCTTTGGGGTGGAGATCTTAAGTCAGGAAGTGACGCACCTGCGGGTGCAGGACCAGTACCGACTGCTGACTCTTGGCGACGGCTCGGAAGTTTCCTGCCATGCCCTGCTGATTGCCACCGGAGTCTCCTGGCGCAAGATGAACATTCCGGGCGAGGACAAGCTGGCGGGCGCGGGGGTCTACTACGGCGCGGCGATGACCGAGGCGCTGGCCTGCAAAGATGATGACGTATACCTGATCGGCGGCGCAAACTCGGCGGGGCAGGCCGCGCTGCATTTCGCGAAGTACGCCCGGTGCGTGACGCTTCTCGTGCGCGGCGATTCTTTAGAAAAGGGCATGTCCCAGTATCTGGTTGATGAAATCAAGGCGCAGCCCAATATCCGGGTCTGGCTCCACGCTTCGGTGACGGCGGCGGAGGGCGAGACGCAATTAGAGCGTATCACGGTCGCACACTCCGATACCGGCGAAACGGAAGTGGTTCCGGCCCGGTCACTGTTTATCTTTATCGGCGCGTCGCCCCGCACGGACTGGCTGGGCGGCGCGGTGGAGCGTGACAAGAACGGCTTTATTCTCGCCGGGCCGTCGCTGATGGACGGCGGCAAGCGGCCCGCCGGCTGGCCTTTGGACCGCGACCCGTTTCTTTTAGAGACCAGTGTTCCCGGCATCTTTGTCGCCGGCGACGTGGTGCATGACAGCGTGAAACGGGTCGCGTCGGCGGTCGGCGGCGGGGCCATTGCGGTCATGTTCGTCCATCAGTATCTGGCGAAGGTTAGGTAAAGGGCTGCACCGGGGTTGTAGAAAACCCCGGCAGTGAAAATGTCCTTCGGACAAAGATTATTGCCTGCTTTCTTCGTGCAAAGCACGCTTCTTTGCCAGGGTTTTCTACAACCCCGGCAGACGATAAAGGCTATAACTCATGCCGACCGAAACGCCGAACCCGCTTTTTCCGACGCTTTCTGCTGAAGAAATCGCCCGCCTTATTCCCTACGGAACCCGTATTGAACTGGAACCCGGCGTCAGCTTGTTTGGCGAGGGGGAAGTGGAAACGGATTTCTATGTCATCTTGGAAGGCGGCCTGAAAGTCACGCGCCGGGCGGGCGGCGGCGAGATTGTGCTGGTGGAGCATCATCCGGGCCAGTTTTCCGGGGCGCTGTCGCTGTTTAGCGGCGAGCGGTCCATTGCGACGGGCCACGCGGTCGGAAACCTGTCCGTGCTGCGGGTGACGCTAGACGGCTTTCAGAAGCTCATGGCGGCCTGCCCGGAGATTGCCACGAAGATCATTGCAACGATGGCCCAGCGGCGGCCCGAAGCAGACGCTTTAGTCCAGCAGCGCGAGAAGATGGCGGCGCTGGGGAAGCTGTCGGCAGGGCTGGCGCATGAGCTGAACAACCCGGCTGCGGCCGTGCGACGGGCGGCGGCGCGTCTGCGCGAGGCGTTAGAGACTGTTCAGAAATCGTCGTTTCTGCTCGGCGGAAAGCAGCTCTCGGAGGCTGACCAGGACTTGCTGCTCGGTTTGCAGCGAAATGCCGCGCCGCCCGGTCTGGACAGTCTTGCTTTAAGTGAGCGCGAGGACGAGATCGCGGGCTGGATGGACAACCGGGACGTGCCGGACGGCTGCGAGATGGCGGCGTCGCTGGCGGAAGCCGGGTTCACCGAAAGCTCGCTGGACAAACTCGCCGCGCAGGTCTCAGACCCGGACACGCTTGCGGAGAGCCTGACCTGGCTGGGGTCGAGTCTCGAAGCCGTTGAGCTTCTCCGAACCGTGGAACAAAGCGCCGACCGGATTTCCGATTTAGTGACGGCGATTAAAGCCTATTCGTATATGGACCAGGCCCCGCAGCAGGAAGTGTGTGTCGAAGACAGCTTAGAGACGACGCTGACCATTTTGCAGTTTAAGTGGAAGCATGGGGTTGAAGTCGTCCGCGATTACGCGCCGCACCTGCCCTGCATCACGGCCTACGGCAGCGAGCTGAACCAGGTCTGGACCAACCTGATGGACAACGCACTGGACGCTTTAGACGGCAGAGGGCATTTGTTTGTGCGAACGGCACGCGAAAACGACGGCATTTTAGTCGAGATCGGCGACGACGGCCCCGGCATCCCGGAAGAAGTGCAGTCGCGCATCTTCGAGCCGTTCTTTACGACAAAAGAAGTCGGCCACGGCACGGGGCTGGGGCTTGACACGGCCTACCGCATTGTCGTCACCCGCCACGGCGGCGACCTGAGCGTCGTCTCGAAGCCGGGCGACACCCGCTTCCAAGTGCGCCTGCCGCTGGAGATGCCGACGCGATGAACAGCACTGTTGACGAGTTTGTGGCAAGCCTGGTTGGTGTGCGTGACTGGAACCCGCAGTTCGCCCAGATGAGCGAATGGGCCGCCGCCGGTAGGACAGATGATCTGCTGGCGGTCGGCGACGCGCTGACCGATACTGCCCGAACGCCCGCGATCGAACCGGTGGTTCGGTATTCAGTTCTCGACTCCCTTGAGCGGACACTTGCTTTGGCTCCGGGCCTGCGCCAAGCCGAAGCAGCTTTGGCATTGCTGCCTCGGCGCGAGGCAAGGGCTGAAGCGCCGCTGCGGGTCACAGGGCATCAGCGCCGAGCCGACACAGCCTCGCTGCTGGCTCAGGCGCAGCCGCCCGCAGTGCTGCAAGCGCTGTTTGAGCGGCATGACCCGCAGCCGCAGATGCTGCTGGCCTGCTTGGTGCAGGAAATGGTCCTGCGCGGCTTTCCCATTCCCGGAGCGGCAGCAGTGTTTTGGGAGCGGGAGATTGCCGGCGCAGTTCATCCGCTCGGCGGGCTGCCGCTTTCTTTGCTGCCGCAGGAAAGGGCGTTTCCGAAACACCTGCCGCAGAGCAGTCCGCAGGCGCAGCGCTGGGCGTCGCCGGCGTCAGGCGCTTGGAAGATCAAGCCGCTGCCGGAGCCGGTTGAAATGAGCATTCAGTGGACGAGGATCGCCGTTTCCGGCACGGAAAAACGAAACATCGAGGCAGCAGCAGCAAACTGGGAGCAGGAATCGAACGGCAAGATCGAGTCGCGCGTCTTTCAAGCGGCGGCGGCTGTTCCGGCGGCGGCTTTAACCACCGATGCTGTGCTGTCCCTGCCGCTGGAATGTCTGGCAGGAGCATCGGAGCAGGATTTGTGGCTGGTCCCCTACTCGGTTTCCGATGCGGTGGCGGAGCTGTTCGCGGCGGCCAGCAACGGCGGCGCGTATAACCGAGGTCTCGGCGGGGCGTATGGGCGGCGGGAAGCGTGGCGGTCGGCAGGCGCTCTTGCCGGAATCAACAACGAGGCCGGGATCAACAACGAGGCAAGCGTGGAAGAAACTGCTGCGTGCGCCAGCGCATGTGCGTGGTTCTTCTGCACTGCCAAATCAAGTTGGTTTTATGATGTAGCCTGGGATTTGGGCCTGCTGGCGCTGCGCCCCAATGGTCGAACACTTGCGGTGCTGGCGGCGACGGACACCGATTAAAGCATCGGATTATTGGCGCCGGGCCATGACGAGGCAGACGTCGTCGCGGAACGTGCCGCCGCCGAAGGCCCGCGCCCCGGCAAGGATTGTCTGCGCTCTTTGCTCCAGCGGGTCCAATGAGTTTGTTTCTTCAACCAGCCGGCGCAGCCCTTCGGGGCCAAGCTGGTTTCGGCCAACTCTCGCTTCCGTGATCCCATCCGTCGTCATCAAAAGCGTATCGCCGTGTTCCAGAAAAAACGGCTCTTCCTGATAGGTTTGACCCCCTTCCACGCCCAGCAGCAGCCCAGAGGCTTGGACTGTTTCCAGCCGCCCGTTTGCGCGGATCAGCAGCGGCGGCTCCATGCCCGCCAGCGCAATGCTTCCCTGGCCTGAAGACGCCTCTAAAACCGCAAGCGCCAGGCAGACCGGCGCATCGTCCCCTTCATCGTTTAAGCCCTCTCGGAACAAGCGATGGCTTTCGCACAGGTAGTTGTTAAGGCGGTCCAGCACCAGCGCGGGCTGTTCATGCTCCCGAAGAAACGCCCGCAGGATAAACCGGATCTCGGCGGTGAAGACGGCGGCGGTCAGGCCGTGGCCCATCACGTCGCCGATCACAAACGCGACGTGGCCGTTGTCGTAGGCGAAGATGTCCCAGAAGTCGCCGCCGACCAGGGCTTCCTCCGAGGCCGGCTCATGGAGCATCTTGACTTCCAGACCGGGAAAGGCGTTCTCGCCCGGCATGAATAAGAGGGCACGCTGCAAGGTAGCCGCGATCCGCCGGTCGCGGCGACTGGCCGCTGCCAGGTCTTTCTCCATCTGCTTGCGCTGAGTGATGTCACGGATGTTGCACTGAATGACCAGGCGTTCCCCTTCCGGATACACGTTGCTGACAAACTCCACCGCGCGATGTTTGCCGTGGCGGGTCTCCAGCGGTAAATCCTCGTAGCGGATGTAGCCTTCCGTTTTGAGGGTCTGGAACGCCTTCTGACTGGTTTCCTTGTCTTTGAGGAGGCCGATCTCCCAGAGTTCCTTGCCCAGAAGCTCGTCGTGGGAATATTCAAGCAGTTCGGTCATGAAGGGGTTGGCGTCAGTGATCTTGCCCTCCTCGGCCCCCAGGATCAGGATGCCGTCATGGGCCGTCTCGAACAGGCGCCGGTACCGCTGCTCGGACCCCGCCATTGCGGCCCCGGCCTGCTTACGGCCGGTTTCTTCTTGCTTACGGTCGGTTTCTTCTTGCTTGCGGGCTGTGATGTCTTCCATTTCCAGCACAATCAGCACCGTGCGGTTGCCAGGTCGGTACAGCTTGCGGGCGTTCAGAAGCATCGTCCTCTGCCCAAGGCCGTGAAAACGGTGCGTGACCTCGTAGTCGTCAAAGTGGCCTTTGGCCGGCACGATGTCGCGCAGCAGCGCCAGGAGGGGGGGAATGTTCCACTGGCCGTCGCCGAGGTCGCCGATGAGCCGTCCTTCGGTTTCTTCGGGGAAGACTTTGAACGTCTTGTAAAACGCGCGGTTTGCGGATTTGACGCAGAGGTTCCGGTCTAAAATGATCAGCGGGTCGCGGATCGTATCCCCGATGTTCTGGGCATACGTTTCAATTTCTTGCAGCAATAGTTTTGCCCGTGCCATGGAAGCCTCAATCCCGACCTGCCTTTCCGTATCTTATCATACAAGCAGTGTCAGGCCCTTATGATACCCGAAATACAAGCGCTTGAACACTTTGCCGGCAAAGATGCTGCAAACAAGCTCGGAGTTTTCGGGGCATTGTTCCGCAGAGATGACATTGCAATCATTCGGTGCTATAATAGCAAAAGAGACACAAAAGGACACTTTATGCAGACAACGCAGCGCATGATCGTCCTGCCGGACGAGGCTATCGGTACGATTAACCCTTTTCTGCACGGCCACTTTGCCGAGCATCTCGGCGAGCTGGTGTACCCCGGCGTGTATGTCGGCCCGGACAGCGTCCTCCCCAACACCGGCGGCATTCGCAATGATGTGGTGGACGCGCTCAGGCCGCTCGGCCTCCCGGTCCTGCGCTGGCCCGGCGGCTGCTTCGCCGACACCTACCACTGGAAAGACGGGATCGGCCCGGCCGTAGAGCGTCCCCTGCGGGTGAACACCCACTGGGGCATGGCGGAGGAGCCGAACCTTTTTGGAACGCATGAGTTCATGGCGTTCTGCCAGGCCCTCGGCGCGGAGCCGTACTTTGCCGCGAACCTCGGCTCGGCGGCGCCGTCCGAAACGCGCGACTGGGTGGAATACTGCAACTTCGCCGGCAAGTCTGCGCTCGCCGCCCAGCGCCGGGCGAACGGCAGCGCAGAGCCGTTCGGGGTGGAGTTCTGGGGCATCGGCAATGAAAACTGGGGCTGCGGCGGGAACATGAGTCCGCAGCAGTACGCGGAAGAATTTGCTCGCTGCCGCTCCTTTGTTTTTGATTACCCCGGCACGAAGGTTCAGGCCGTCGCTTGCGGAGCGAATTCACGCGATTGGGACTGGACGCGCGGGTTTTTGGAGCAGCTTCACTCGCGGGGCCGCCTGGGTCTGGTGCAGGCGCTGGCCGGACATTACTACTGCGGGACCGCCGGCACGGCGACTGAATACACAGCGGAGCAGTGGCTGGAGCTTCTGGCGAAGGGCGCGGCGATTGAAGGCATTGTCACCGGCCACCGGGCGATCATGGACGAGTTCGACCCGGAGCGCAAAATCAAGATGATTTACGATGAATGGGGAACGTGGCACCCGGTTGAGACGGGCAAGCCGAGCGGCGGCCTGTACCAGCAGAATACAATCCGCGATGCCTGCGTCGCCGCGCTGAGTTTGGACATCTTCCACCGCCACGCCGATAAACTGTTCATGGCGAACATCGCGCAGCTCATCAACGTGCTGCAAGCCCTGCTACTGGTGGAAGAAGACCAGTGTATTAAAACCCCGACGTACCATGTCTTCGACCTGTACAAGCCCCATCAAGGCGGCCTGTCGGTCCGGCTAGAGTCGCTTTCGGAGACGATCAGCGACGGCGGCGCGTCGGCGGCGCACTGCCGAAGCTGTTACCGCGACAAGCAGCCGTTCGCCCTGCAAGCCGTGTCGGGTTCGGCGTCGGTCAAGGGCGGCACCCTCTGCGTCTCGGCGGTGAACGCGCATCCCTCGGAACCCGTCGAGCTGGATTTGGAAGTGGGCGGCGCTCGACTTGACACCGCCGAAGTGGTGACGCTCAGTGCGGGGGAGATGCACGCGCATAACACGTTCGAGCAGCCCGGCACAGTTTGTTTGTCCGCCTCCGTGCCGGTAGGAGGCCAGAATGGCCGCCTGCGTATTCCAATGCCCGCCGGCAGCGTCGTCCGCGTTTTGGGGCGGCTGTAAGAGGCTCCCACCCCAGCCCGCGACGGGAAAGAGGAGCCGAAGTTTAAGAAAGACACTGATGTCCCATTCCCGAAAATCCTTTTTCCGAAAATCCTTTTTCCGAAAATCCTTTGCCCCGCTTCCCCTCGCCGCGCTGTGCGTGTCGCTTCTCCTGCTCCTGTCCGGCGGTTGCGGGCCGGACCACCAGCAAGCCACACCCGGTGGGAAAGTTGTGCTGAACTACTGGAATGGGTTCAGCGGGCCGGATGGCAAAACTATGTCTGCGATGGTGCAGCAGTTTGAGAAGGAAAACCCAGACGTTGAAGTCCACATGCAGATTATTCCGTGGGGGACCTACTACGATAAGCTGACCCTCGCCCTGGCTTACGGCGGCGCTCCCGATGTGTTTATCGTGCAGGCGGCCCGCTTCCCAGAGTTTGCGTCGTTCCATACGCTCCATCCGGTCGCCGATGTCTTTGCGGACGCCAAGACGCCGCTTGGCGCAAAAGACTTTGCGCCGGTGCCGTGGCACGAGAGCTTTTACCAGGGGACGCAGTACGCCCTGCCGCTGGACACGCACCCGATTGGCCTGTATTATAATACCAAGCTGTTCAAAGACGCCGGGATTGTAGACGGGAATGGGAACGCGAAGCCGCCGACGACTTTACCTGAGTTTCTCGCCGACGCCAAAAAGCTGACCCGTGATACCACCGGCGAGGGCCGGCCAGACCAGTGGGGGTTTGTGTTTACGTTTGAGCATACGAACTGGCTGACCTTTGCCCATCAGTTCGGCGGCGATATTTTGACGCCCGACGGCAAGCGGGGCGCGATGTCGTCGCCCGGCAGCCTGGCCGCGACCCATCTGATGTGCGACCTGATCACCAAGTACAAAGTCGCCCCGAAGCCCGAAGGGATTGACTCGTGGCTTGCGCTCCGTCAGGGCAAGGTCGGGATGGCAATGGAGGGGATTTACATGCTGTCGTCGCTCAAAGAGACCACAGGACTAGAGTTTGCCGGGGCGCCAGTGCCGCAGTTCGGCCCGGACAAAGGGGTCTGGGGCGGCTCGCACCTCCTGTGTGAGCCGGCGGGGATTGACCTGGCGCACGCGAAAGCGGCAGGCCGGCTGATGCGGTTTCTCTCCGATCACAGCCTGGATTGGGGCATCGGAGGCCAGGTTCCGGCGCGGGTCGCCGTCACCCAGTCGGCAGAGTTCCAGTCTCAGCCGGTGCAGGCCCAGTTCGCCCGCCAGATCGGCTACGTTGTTTACGACCCGCAGGTGCCGCGCTCGAATGCACTGAACCAGTTTGTGGACCCGGCGATTGACGCCGCGCTGTCGGGCCAGCAAACGCCTGAAGAGGCGATGAAGGACGCCGACCGGCGCATCAACCAGGTGCTGGCCCGGCCTTAGTTTGCAGCGTAGGGAGTGCAGGAAGGGTGGGATGAGCGTGGGAATGAATTCCTACGCTGTGGGGCGAAGCGCCGAGTGTCCGCCTGCGCGGACAAAGAAAATGCTTGTGTTCCTATCCTATTCCTCGTCCACGCAGGTGGACGGTAGGCGTCTGCGCCCCATAGCGCAGGAATTCATTCCCACGCTCATCCTGTTCTGCCTCTATTCTTATTCTGGAGCAAGTATGACTGTTGCGGAAAAAATGCTTTACCGGCGGACGTTGACCTTGCCGGCGACTGCCAGCCGGACCGCGCCTCGGCGCGATGACGGCTGGTATGGCTGGCTGTTTGCGGGGCCGCACCTGCTGCTGTTTCTCGTGTTCTTGTTCGCCCCGACCCTGCTGGGGTTCTGGATTTCCCTGCATAACTGGCATGTTCTTGACAAAACGCACCCGTTTATCGGCATGGGGAACTACGGGGCGGCCCTGCACGACGATATCTTCTGGCTGGCGCTCCGCAATACTGCTTACTTCGCCGTGCTGGTCGTGCCGCTCGGCAATTTGGTGTCGCTGCTGCTGGCGGTCGGGCTATCGCGGGTGAAGCGGTTTGCGACGTTCTACAAAGTGGCGTTCTACTTACCCGTTATTATCTCCATTACAGTTGTCGCCGTCTTGTGGCAGTGGCTGTATAACACGGAAGTCGGCCTGCTCAATTTGTATCTGAAGTCGGCGGTGGCCGGACTGCGGCATTTGGGGCTGCCGCTCGCCCCGTACCAGCCGCTGCCCTGGCTGACCGACCCGCACTGGGTCATGCCGTCGGTTGCCTTGATGTCTGTTTGGTGGGGCGCGGGCGGCAACATGATTTTGTATCTCGCGGGCATCAACAACATCCCGCCGGACTACTATGAAGCGGCGACCCTCGACGGCGCGAGCGGCTGGCGGCAGTTTTGGGCGATCACCTGGCCGCTGCTGCGTCCGACCCGGCTGTTTTGTCTGGTGTTCTCGGTGCTGGGCGCGTTCCAGATCTTCGGCCAGTCGTATGTGCTGTTCGGCGGCGGATCGGGACCGGGCCGGGCGGGCCTGACTTTGGTGCTGTATATGTACCAGCAGGGCTTTTCGCAGTACGAGATCGGCTACGGAGCCGCCGTCGCCTACCTGCTGTTTGCGATTGTGCTGATTTTCACCGGCATTCAGTTCGGCCTGCTCTCCGACCGCGATAAGACGAAGACTGACAAAACAGAGAAGGCGGCGAAACTATGAAAGTATCGCGTCAAGGACAGGTTCCGCTGCATCTGGTTCTGCTGCTGACAACCGCACTGTTTGTCGCGCCGCTGGTCTGGATGCTGTCCACGTCGCTGAAGACGCCGGGCGACATTATCTCCGGGCTTGGGGCGCTGCGCTGGCTGCCGCATCCGGCGTCTGCGGTCAACTACCGACAGGTGCTGGCGAATGTGGAAGAGTTTCCCGTGTGGCGCTGGACCGGCAACAGCGTCTTTGTCGCGCTGGCCGCAACGCTGCTGGTGCTGACCGTGGATACAATGGCCGCGTTTGCCTACTCGCGCCTGCGGTGGCGTGGGCGGGACGCCGTGTTTGCGATGCTGGTTGCGACCATGCTGGTACCGGGCCAAGTGCTGCTTATCCCTTCCTACCTGCTCATTCGCGAGCTGCATTGGTTTGACACTTACTGGGCGCTGATTGTGCCGGCGGGCGCGAATGCGTTCGGCGTGTTTCTGCTGCGCCAGTTCTTTTTAACCATTCCGAATGAGCTGGAAGAAGCAGCGCGACTCGACGGCTGCGGGCCGCTCGGCGTCTTCTGGCACGTCATCCTGCCGCTGTCCCGTCCGGCCCTGGCAACGCTCGGCATCTTTACGTTTATGGGCGTCTGGAATGCGTTTGAAGGGCCGCTCATTTACACCGACAGCACGGACATGCGGACCCTGCCCATCGGCATTATGATCTTTCAAGGCCATTACAGCACGGAGTACGGCCCGCTCATGGCGGCGGCGGCGCTGGCCGCAATCCCGGTCCTGATCGCCTTCCTTCTATTCCAGAAGCATTTAATTAAAGGCATCTCGCTGACGGGTCTGGCGGGGCGCTGATCTTTGGAAGCCCCCCGCCACTTTCAAGGGATACTTTATGCCGACATACACGCTAGGTTTAGATTACGGCACAAGCTCGGTGCGCGGCCTGCTAGTGGATGCGGCGGACGGGCGCGAGATCGCCACCAGCGCTTTCCCCTACCCGCACGGCGTCGAAGGGGTTTTATTGGATGCACGGGACACGCTGGTCGCCCGGCAGCACCCGCAGGACTACTTGGACGGCGCGGTTGCGGTCATTCGAGGCGTGCTGGAGTCGGCGGGCCGCCTGCTAGGCTTTGAGGCAGGCCAAGTGGTCGGGCTGGGCGTAGATACGACCGGCTCAACGCCCCTCCCGGTGAACGCGGAAGGCGTGCCGCTGGCGCTGACGCCGGAAGGCTCGGATAATCTCGGCGCGATGGTCTACTTGTGGAAGGACCATACAGCCCACGCGGAGGCGGCGGAGATTACGGCGCTGGCGTCGAGAATGCGCCCAGAGTATCTCGCGAAGTGCGGCGGCGTTTACAGCGCCGAATGGTTCTGGTCGAAGATTCTGCACTGCTTGCGGACTGACCCGGACGTGTTTGACGCCGCGTTCACCTGGGCCGAACATGCCGATTGGATGCCGGCCGTGCTGACCGGGACCGCCCGCCCGGACCGAATCAAGCGCGGCATTTGCGCGGCGGGGCATAAAGGGCTGTTTCATCCTGACTGGGGCGGCTACCCGGACGCCGAGTTTTTAGCCGCGCTTGACCCCAAGCTGGCAGACCTGCGGCAGACACTGCCGGAGGAAGCATTTGCGGTCGGGTCAGCGGCGGGGCTGCTCAGTGCGGAATGGGCGGCAAAGACGGGCCTGCCGGCCGGTATTCCAGTCTCAGTTGGAGCGATTGACGCCCACCTCGGCGCGGTCGGCTGCGGGATTAGGCCGGGAACGCTGGTTAAGAACATTGGCACGTCCACCTGCGACATGATGGTCGCGCCGCTCCACGCGCCGATGCCGGATATTCCAGGGCTGTGCGGGATCGTGCCGGAGTCCATTCTGCCCGGCTTCTACGGATTAGAGGCCGGTCAATCGGCAGTCGGCGATATTTTCAACTGGTTTGTCGGCACAATCCAGCCTGCCGGCATGGACCATGCTGAACTTACAGCGGAGGCCGGTCTGTCGCCGCCAGGCGCGAGCGGCCTGCTGGCACTGGACTGGCACAATGGCAACCGAACCGTACTGGTAGACCACCGCTTGACCGGCGCCCTCTTGGGAATGGCTCTGCACACGACCCCCGGCGAGATGTACCGGGCCTGGATTGAGGCGACCGCGTTCGGCGCACGGGTGATCAAAGAGCGGCTGGAAGAGTACGGGCAGCCTGTCGAACAGATTGTCGTCTGCGGCGGGATCTCGGTCAAGAACCCACTGGTGATGCAGATTTACGCCGATATTCTGGGCAGGCCGATTGCGGTATCCCGGTCTTCCGAGGCCGCCGCTCTTGGGGCGGCGGTCGCCGGCGCTGTTTGCGCCGGCGTCTACCCCGCGTTTGCCGAGGCGATCCGCGCCATGACAGGATTGCAGCCGCAGGAGTTTGCACCAAATCCGCAAAGCCAAGCGATTTATGACCGGCTTTACGCGCAGTACCGGATGGTTCACGATGCGTTCGGCGTGCGCGGCGCTTCGACGGACTTATTGGGCGTGATGAAAGAGCTGCTTTTGATCCGGGACGAGGTGCGCCATGACGGTTGATTACGGCGGGTTTGCGGATCGCCTCGCGGCAGCCGGGGACCGCTGGGCGCTGATGCGCGAGATCCAAAAAGAGTGGAACGTGCCGTGGGCAGGAGCCGAGGGCTATTCGGCAGCCGAGATCACGGCGGCGGAAGCGCGGCTTGGCACGCTGCCTGCCGCCCTGAAAACCTGGTACACGCTGCCCTCAAACCCCTACTTCCTGAAACCGCGCTTGTTCTGGACGCACCTGAAAGCGCCGGAAGATTTGGAAGCCAGGCCGGAAGACACGCCCCTCTCCAAAGCCCTGCTTGTGTTCCAAACGGAATACCAAAACTGCTGCGAGTGGGCTTTCCGCGCCAGAGACGCTGCCCTGCCGGACCCGCCGGTTCTGATCGGCAGTACCGAAGGCAGCGTCCCGCCGGCAGAGTGGCAGGTACAGAACGAGACGCTTTCCGAGCATCTGCTTCAGCTTCTGCTGGTGCGCTTGGTTCACTTCGGGCCGAAATACTATGCCGCCCAGAAGGTTCTGACGCCGGAGCTAGACGCGCGTATTGCCGCGCATTTTCCCGAATTGGGTTTGCCGATCTGGCAGGAGTACGGCCCGGAATGCCGCCAGCGCGGCGGGCGGGACGTGCTTCTACTGGAAAATGCACGGCCTCCGTTCGCCTACCCGGAGCACGCGCTGTACCTGGGAGCACGCAGCTACAGGGGCCTGGCGCGGGCGACGAAGCTGCTGGACATTGACTGGGACGCGGTGGAAGAGTTTGAGGCGACCAAGCCATAACTTTAGCTGGGAGGCTGTCATGCCGGAATATCACCACGCCATTTTTGATTTGCTGGGCGCTGCGCCGGCCTCGTCTCCTGAGCGCCTGGCGCAGATTGAGGCCCGTGAGCGGCTGTGCGGCGTCCGCTTTCCGGCGTCCGTCCGCGACTTTTATGCGGTGAATGAGGCGGAAACACTCTTTGGGGAAGCAACCGCGGACGCGCTGGTTGCCCTGGAAGAGTTGGGCGATCCCGCGAACACCGCCCAGGGCTGGCTCCGAGTCGCCGATGAGAACCAAGGAGTCGTCGCCTGGTTTGTTCGTTTGGATGCCGGCGACGACCCGCCTGTTGTGAACAACAATGACGAGTGGCCCGAAGACCTTTCGACGGTTGACTGGCAGATGGACTCCCAAACCTGGACCAACTTTATCTTTGACTGACTGGCGGGTGACAGCTTCGACTGCTCTGGCGTGGGCTTGTTCCTGACAGCGCATGACTCGTGGCCGTTGGACTTGCTGCTTGCCCGGCTGCGGGAAGAGCAAAAAGAAGGCCCGCCGACTGACGCGCCCGCCATCAAGGTGCGGCGCTTTTATGACAAGATGCGGCTCCTGACTGTTCGAATAGAATCTGGAAACGCGGAAGCTGAATGGAAACTCAAAGCGCGGACACCGGAGGCGCTGGCGAGCCTGGCTCGCCGGGTCTGGGGCTTTGGGACGCTGTCCTTAACATTGACGGCAGAAAGTACCTCGGCGGCCCGACGCGCTCAGGGTGAAGCTGTTTTAACGTCGCTCCGCGCCTCCCTATGAGCGGGCGCGTTTAAGCGGCACGTCTTTCGGGCAACTTTGTAGCAGGCGCGAGAACGTCGGCGGGCTGCATCACAGCACACTCACGGGGAGAAAAATCATGGCCGCACACTGTACGCATCTTAATCAAATTCAGCACGTCTCGCCCCGCACGCCCAACGGCTGCGAGGAATGTTTAGCGAGCGGTGACACCTGGGTTCACCTACGCGAGTGTCTGGAGTGCGGCCATATCGGCTGCTGCGACTCGTCGAAGAACAAGCACGCGGCAAAGCATTTCGGGCAGACCCAGCACGCGATTATGAAGTCGTTTGAGCCGGGCGAGAACTGGCGCTGGTGCTACATTGACGAGATGGAGGTCTAGGCCATTGAAAGCAATTCGTGTGCGCGAATTCGGCGGGCCGGAGGTGCTGCGTTTAGAGGAGATCGCCGATCTCGTTCCCGGTCCGGGCCAAGTGCTGGTCAGACTGGAAGCTGCCGGCGTTAATCCCGTAGACGTTTACATTCATAGCGGCGCTTATGGACAGCGGCCTCTCCCGTACACGCCGGGGTCTGATGCGGCGGGAATGGTGGAAGCCGTCGGCGACGGCGTTTCGGGCCTGGAAATCGGGCAGCGGGTCTATACCGCCGGCACCTTGACCGGCGCGTATGCCGAGAAGACATTGTGCCGCCCCGCGCAGGTACATCCCTTGGCGGACCGTTTGACGTTTGGGCAGGGCGCGGCGATCCATGTCCCCTATTACACCGCCCATTACGGTCTGTTTATGAAGGCCGCTGCGAGGCCGGGCGAGACGGTGCTAGTGCATGGCGCAAGCGGCGGGGTCGGTCTCGCCGCTGTGCAGATTGCCCATGCGGCGGGCCTCACAGTGATCGGCACGGCAGGAAGCGACAGGGGAAAAGAAGCCGTCTCAGCGTCCGGCGCAGACCACGTTCTGGACCATACGCAAGACGCCTACCTGGACGAAGTAAAGGCGCTGACGGGCGGCGAAGGGCCGGACGTGATTTTGGAGATGCTGGCGAATGTCAATCTCGCCAAAGACCTAGGGGTCATCGCGCAGAATGGCCGCGTTGTCGTCATCGGCAGCCGGGGGCCGGTGGAGATTGACGCCCGGCTGACCATGCAGCGCAATTCCAGCATTCTGGGCATGAACCTGATGAACGCCACCGAAGCCGACCTGAAATGCCTTCATGCCGCCCTCGGTGCAGGCTTTTCAAATGGCACACTGAACCCGGTCGTCGCCCGCGCGTTCCCGCTGGCTGACGCCCCGGCGGCGCACACCGCGATCATGGAACCGGGAGCCGCCGGCAAGATTGTTTTAGTGCCGTAACTTTCCGAGTTTTCGTTTAAGGGGAATGTTTGAACAGTATTGAGATACTTGTGGGACTGCTCGCCCTGCTTGTCCTGCTGGTTCTCTTGGCGGAGCGGCTGGCGGTGCCGTTTCCCGTCGTGCTGGTGGTTGGCGGGCTGGCGCTGGGGTTTGTTCCCGGCCTGCCGCGCGTTGCGCTGCCGCCGGACCTGGTCCTCCTCATTTTCCTGCCGCCGCTGCTTTTCGCGCAGGCGCTCACCCTGTCCTGGCGAGATTTTCTTGCCAACCTGCGCCCAATCCTGCTGCTGTCCATCGGTTTAGTGCTGGCGACCCTGGGGTTAGTGGGGGCCGCTGCTCATGCGGTTATTCCCCGCCTGCCCTGGGCGGCGGCGTTTACGCTCGGAGCCATCATGGCGCCGACCGATGCCGTGGCGGTCACGGCTATTGTTCAGAAGCTGCCTCTCCCCCGGCGTCTTGTGACTATTCTTTCCTACGAAAGCATGGTCAACGACGGGGCTTCCCTGGTCTGCTACAAGCTGGCGGTCCTCGCGGTTGCGACAGGGTCTTTCTCGGCAGGCCAGGCTGCCTGGCAGTTCACCTGGTCAAGCCTCGGTGGGGTTGCGGTCGGCCTTGCGGTCGGCTGGGCTATTGTCGGGGTTCGCCGCCGGATGGAGCCGAACCCGACTGTCGAGAATACGATTTCTCTGCTGTCCCCGTTTGCGGCTTACCTGCCTGCCGAAGCTTTGAATGTTTCAGGAGTGCTGGCGGTGGTTGCACTGGGCCTGTACGCAGGGCGGCAGGGGCCGCGCTTTGTCTCGGCGTCCACGCGCCTGCAAGCAGGAGCGATGTGGGCGATGATAGACTTTTTGCTGAACGGCCTGCTTTTTATCCTGGTCGGCCTCCAGCTTCGGACAATCGCCAGCCGCATTGCCAGCCATCATCTCTTAGATCTCATACTGCACGCGGCGCTGCTGAGCCTGGTTGTCATCGCGGTCCGCATTGTTTGGGTGTTCGGAACGGCTTACCTGCCGCTGCTGGCCCAGCCGAAGCGGAAGCGGCCTCCCCTCCCTCCCTGGCCGCAGATTGTGATTGTCGCTTGGACAGGAACGCGCGGCGGCCTTTCCTTGGCGGCGGCACTGGCGCTTCCGCTGGCGGCTTTTGGAAAGCCGGGATTTCCGCAGCGCGACCTTTTGATCTTTTTGACATTCACCGTGATTTTGTCCACGCTGGTGATTCAGGGCCTCAGCTTGCCCTGGCTGATCCGGCGCTTAGATCTCAGCGACGATGGGGAAGAAGCGCGTGAAGAGGCGCAGGCCCATCAGCAGGGAACGCAGGCGGCGCTGGACCGATTGAATACGCTGGTCGAAGAGGAAGAAATGCCGCAGGAGCTGGTCGAGGACATGCGCGGGCATATTGAGCATCGAAACGCCCGGTTCGCCGCCCGCGCCGACGGCAGCGGCGATCAGGAGCGCGAGTCCCAGGCCGTTGCCCTGCATCACCTGCGCCGGGAGATGGTTGCCGCCGAGCGCAAGACGGTCGTCGGCCTACGCGACGACGGCACCATCAGCGACGGCGTTTTGCAGCGCATCCAAAAGGCGCTGGATTTGGAAGAGCAGCGTTTGGAACTGGAAGAGTCCGGAGAACTGGAAGAAGATAGCGAAGAGTGAAGCAAAGTTCCTCACACGGCCTGGGCTAGAAGCGCAAACTCCGCGAGTGTCAAAGTCTCTCCCCGACGCCCGCTGTCAATCCCCGCCGCCAGAAGCGCCGCCGCCGCCTGCTCCCGGTCCCAGCCGAGAGCCGGATCGCCGCTGAGGGCGTTCAACAGAGCCTTGCGCCGCTGCCCAAACGCTGCCCGGACAATCGCGAAAAGCTGGGCTTCGCTCGGCACGTCCACCGGCGGCTTGTCATGGGGAGTCAGCCGGACAATCGCGCTGTCCACGTCGGGGGGCGGGAAAAAGACGCGCCGGGAGACAATCCCAACCGTTTCCACTTCAGCATGGTACTGAACGAAGACACTGAGCGACCCGTAATCCGGCGTTCCCGCTTTCGCCCCAAGCCGGGCCGCGACTTCCTTCTGCACGAGCAGCACCACCCGCGAGAATCGCCCATGCTGGTCCAAAAGCGTCGTCAGCAGCGGCGAGGTGATATTATAGGGGATGTTCGCGACGACCGATGGCTTGACGCCAGTTGGAAAGTGTTCGTCCAGAAACAGCGGCCAGTCTAAAGCCATCGCGTCCGCCGTCACAACCTGCACCTGCGGCTTCTCGCCGACAGTCTCCGCAAGAGCCGGCCGCAAATCCGTATCCACTTCGACCGTCACGACGCACCCGGTTTCCGTCACGGCATCCGCCAGCGCTGATGTCAAGACGCCCAGCCCCGCACCGATTTCGAGCGCTGCGCCGCCCGGCGCAAGCTCCCCAGCGGCGACAATCTTTGCCAGGGTGTTGCCGTCCACGAGAAAATTCTGGCCGAACCGCTTGCGCGGATGCAGATTATGACGTTTGAGGAGCGCGGAGACGGCGGCGGGGCTTGAGAGGTTCATGAATAAGTCCAAACCTCACCCCGGAACTGCGTTCCGACCCTCCCCTTTAAGCAAGGAGAGGGTGGGCGCGGAGCGACCGGGTGAGGTTCCTAGCGCCCTACCCCCATGTCTTCGGCAGATGCAGGGTTTCGCCGTTCAGCGACAGATAATCTTCCGCCCCAACGCTTGCCAGCAGATCCGCCGCCATCGGGTCAAAGCCGCCGCCTTCGGTGACAAACTCATCGCGCAGATAGACGCCGGTAATCTGCGCGGCGACAAATTCGCACTTGCTCGGCGGCAGCGCGAAGATGCTGGTCACGCGGCATTCAATGCTCGCCGGACACTCCCCGATGCGCGGACAGTTCACAGTGTCGGCCTGAACCGATGTCAGCCCCAGCCGCGCGAAATCATCCTCAATCGTCGTACCCTCCGCCGACTGGTTCATAATCTCGGCAAGATAACGCGGGACCAAGTTAATCACAAACACCTGCGTCGCCTTGATGTTTTCCAGCGTATGCTTATCTTCATCGCCCCGCTTCGAGAACGACACCCCCAGCATCGGCGGATACGTCGCCAGCCCCGCATACGAATTATACGGCGCGATATTCGGCACGCCCGAAGCGCTTTGGGTCGAAATCAGCGCGAGGGGCCGGGGCGCAATTAAAGCCGCCCAGATTTTCCCGTTTACCTCGCGCGGAATGTTTTCAGCGATATAGTGCATAGTTAATAAACCTATCTAAGAGCCTACGAAGAGTGTACCCAGCCTTCTTTGTTGAGCCAATACTCTTCGTTGCACAAAACGCAAAAGTCCCCACGTTCGCGCCATGCGGCAATTGATTCGGAAGAGTCACGGTTGTCTTCCTCATCCGCAGTTTCCTGGTCTTCAAAAAAATCTTGGAGGTACATGGGCAGCTCATAAACAGCAAACCACATCTCCTCAATGAGGAAAAACTTCACATGGATTGTGCCAGGAGTAAAGTAGATCGGCTCCGAGGGAGGCGGAAGATGGTCTTCGGTATAAGCGGCAACTACGTTCCCATCAGCATTAAACTCCACCCGTGGCAGGCCCGCCAGTCCCGGCTCGCCGCCCGGTCCACAGTCGCTCAGCGTCATCACCTGGTGGCCGTTGCTGAGATGCCCAGTGTAGAAGTAATAGGTGCTGTTTTGTATCGTATATAGACGCCCCGGCGGCTCAATGTCAGCAAAATCACTCATTCGTTTATTCTTCCACGCGAATCCAGTTTTCGATGGCTGAAACGATGTGCAGGTTTGTGTTCATCGCTGCGGTGCCTTCACACATAATGCTACACTGCTGGCAATCTCATCAACAAGTTCCGCTGAAATTATCCCAAGACGAGCTTGAAAACACACAAGCGAAACTGTTCTAATTTGCAGGGCATCAGCAGCCGAGAGCTTTGAGAGACCGCTGGAAGCGTCTGGTACAAGTTCTGTCATCCACGGGTGCTGCAAGTAACGTTCACTCCATCCGGTAATCGGGACGACAATACGCACTGGCAGTCTGCCTAATCTTTCATCGCCGATGACAACGGCGGGGCGGGCTTTGCCGGTTTCGGAGCCTGTCACTGGCTCGAAGTCCACGCGCCATATCTCGCCGCGAATGGGATTGGCCGCATTAGAAATGGGATTGGCCGCATTAGAAACGACAGTGTTATTCATACTCGTAAAAATCGCCAGTTTCGAGATCGGCAGCGAGTTCGCGTTCGGCTTCCGGTTTAAGCAAGTCTGCTTCATAAAGCGGCAAAGCACTTGTAACGGCGGCTTCTAAGAATGGCTCTCTTTCTTCTGGTGTCAGCGTCATTAAGTACCGGGCGCTGGGCATTGGCTGATGCTCACGCCGGGCGACTTGCACGAGATGAGTCAACACTTCTTGATAACCATGCGCGGTCACGAGCGTTTCTAAGGACTGTTCCAATGTTTGGCTCATTCGTTTATTCTTCCACGCGAATCCAGTTTTCGATGGCTGAAACGATGTGCAGGCGGTTGATAACATCGAGGGCAGAGCGGAGGTTCGCTTCTAGAGTTTGGTGCGTGATCCAGACAATCTCAGCATCGCCGCCGGGCAAGGCACGCTGGACGACGCTTTCGATGCTCACATTGAAGTCGCCGAAGACGGACGCGAGGCTTGCCAGCACTTTTGGGCGATCGTGGGCGGTTAGGCGGATGTAGTATTTCGTTCGCAGGCGTTCAATCGGCAGGGTCGGCTTCTGGTCGTAGCAGGTGCAGCCTAAACGGCCTGTGGCGCCGCGCTGGATGTTGCGGGCGATTTCGATGATGTCCCCGGCGACCGCACTGCCCGTCGGCAGGCTGCCCGCGCCGCGCCCGTAGAACATGACATCGCCGACGGCGTTGCCCTTTAAATAGATGCCGTTGTAAACGTCGTTGACCGACGCCAGCGGGTGAGCCTGCGGCAGCAGGACCGGGTGAACGCGGATCTGGAGCGCGTCGCCGAGGTCCTGCCCGATGCCGACGATTTTAATGACGTAGCCGAGTTCTTTGGCAACGGCGATGTCACGCTTGGAGATATTGGTGATGCCTTCGACGTAGATGTCTTCGGGCAGGACGCGGGACGTGAACGCGATAGACGAGAGAATGGCGGTCTTGTACTGGGCGTCGTAGCCTTCGATGTCGTTGGTCGGGTCGGCCTCGGCGTAGCCTTTCGCCTGGGCTTCGGCGAGAACGTCCGAAAAATCGGCGTCTTCGGCGGTCATTTTGGACAGAATGTAGTTGGTGGTGCCGTTGACAATGCCCATGACCCCGGAAAACTTGTTCGCGGCTAAAGCCTGCTTGAGCGGCTGGATGATTGGGATGCCGCCGCCGACGCTGCCTTCGAAGCTGAAGTCTAGGTCACGGTTTTCCGCTTCGTGCAGCAGGTCATGGCCCGCTTTCGCCATCATTTCTTTGTTCGCCGTGACAATGTTTTTGCCGTGCCGGATGGCCCGAAGCACGAAATCGTGCGCGGGGTCAACGCCGCCGATCAGCTCGCAGACGATGTCTATTTCGGGATCGTCGGTCACATCTTCCGGCCGCTCCGTCAGCAGCGACTCGTTCACGTCTATAGCACGCGCTTTGGACTTGTCACGGACAGCAATGCGCCTCACGACCACCGGCACGCCGACTTTACGGGCAATGTCTTCCGCGTTTTCGGTCAGCACGCGCACCGTGCCGCTGCCGACGACGCCGAGACCCAGTATGCCGATGTTGATTTGTTTCTTGTCGCTCAAAGTTTACTGCGGCTCCACAAAGATCAGCGGCTGTCCCTGCTGGACCAGCTTGCCGCTCTCGACCGGCATTTCGGTGACGCGGCCCGCCACTTCCGACGGGACTTCGCTGTAGACTTTCATCGCTTCAATCAGGCCGATGGCCTGACCGACTTTGACGAAGTCGCCGACCGACACAAACGGTGGGTCATCGGGCGACGGCGAGAGGTAGAAGACGCCGACCATCGGCGACTCTAAAGCGATCGCGGTAGGTTTGGCCTTCGGCGGCGTCAGCACCGGCGTTTCCGAGTATGCGGGGGACTGGGCCTGCGTCAGCAGATGGGGATGCGCCGGAACCGCCATCGCCGCTGGTGCAGGAGCTGGCGGCACGAAGAGCGTCGCTTTCACCGTCAGCGAGACGCTGCCTTCTTCCAGCGTCAGCTCCGACAGCCCCTGTTCTGTAACAAGCTGAGCTAGCTTCCGCGCAGCCTCCACCATCTCATTCGTCATTTCTTCGGTCACGCGCACTGCTCCTGCGACATTGTAGCACAGGCGCGGCAGGAATTCCTACGCCGCCTGCCGAATACGCCTGCACCATGAGCCTTGAAGACCTGCGATTGAAGATTGACGGGATTGATACCGAGATTGTCCGGCTGCTGAACGACCGGGCGGAAGTGTCGCTGGAAGTAGGCCGGCAGAAGTCCGAAGACAAGAGCGCCCGGTACTTCGCCCCGGAGCGCGAGCGGGACATGATCGGGCGGCTTTTGGAGCTGCACGGGTCGGGAGCGCTGCCGAAAGAGTCGCTGCTTGCGATTTACCGGGAGATTATCTCGGCGTCCATCGCCCTGCAAAAGCCGATGACCGTGGCGTACTGGGGGCCGTCGGGGACATTTACCGAAATGGCGGCGATGTCCCGGTTCGGCTCGTCGGCATCGTACTACGACTGCGCGGGCATTGCCGACGTGTTTGGGGAAGTCGAGCGCGGGCGGGCAGACTACGGGGTCGTTCCCGTGGAGAACTCGACCGAGGGCGTGGTCAACTACACGCTCGACATGTTCCATGACACGCCCCTGCGGATCTGCGCCGAGATTTTCGTTACGATTATCCAAAACTTACTGACCCATGCCAAGTCTCTCGGCGAAATCCAGCGGCTTTACACTGGCCCGCAGCCGCTGGCCCAGTGCCGCCGGTGGCTGGACCAGCATTTGCCGTCGGTGGAAGTGATCGAGATCATGCCGACCTCCAAGTCCGCCGAACGCGCCGCCGCCGACCCGCTCGGCGCGGCGATTGCCCCCAAGCGGTCGTCGGAGGTCTACGGCGTCCCCATGCTGTTTGAGTCCATTGAAGACAGCCCGCACAACCGCACCCGCTTTCTTGTGATTGGCCGCAACGAGCCGCCGCCGACGGGCCGGGACAAGACCAGTGCCCTGTTCGCCGTCAAAAACGAGCCAGGTTCGCTGGGCCGCGCTCTCCGCGCCTTTGAGACCCACAATGTCAACCTGACGATGGTGGCGACCCGCCCCGCCCGCAATACGGCCTGGGAATATGTGCAATTCGCCGACTTTCAGGGCCACGAGAACGACGAGCCGGTGAAGCTCGCGCTGGAAGACCTGCGGCAGCAGTCCATCTACGTCAACGTGCTGGGATCGTACCCGGAGGGCTGAATGTCGCTGAACACTGCTCTGGCTGTCACCGAGCTAAACCATGTCGCGCTGTATGTGCGGGACTTAGCAGCCTCGGTCACCTTCTACGGCGAAGTTCTCGGCCTGCCGCGTTTGCCGCGCCCGGACTTTGGGTTTGCCGGAGCCTGGTTCGCGCTCGGCTCTCAGCAACTGCATTTGAACGAAGACACGCAGAACCGGGATAAAGAGCGGCACTCGCTGCATATCGCGTTTCTGGTTCAAGACGCCGCAGCGGCGGCTCAAGCATTGCAGAAGCGCGGGGTCACGCTTCAGCGTGGGCCTTCTTTGCGGCCCGACGGCGCGACCCAAGTGTTTCTGCATGACCCGGACGGTTATCTTTTGGAGCTGACTTCCCTATGAGCGAGATCAAAGTAGTCGAGCGCGAAATGACCGATGCGGAGTTTGCCCGGATGAAGGCGGGGTTTGACGAGCATACGCTGGAACATGGCAACCCGCTCCAGACTTACGACCGCTACGGCTTTGTGCTGATGGACGACGCCGTGTTCCTCGGCTGTTCCAGCGGCATTGTCTACAAAAATGGCGCTGTCTGCAACGGCTGGTTTTACTTGACGGATCTGTTTGTTGAGAAGCCATACCGGAAGCAGGGGTTTGGGGCAGAGCTGCTGCAAACGCTGGAAGAGCGCGTGGCGCTGCTCGGCGTCGTCCATTTTTTAGTCGTCACGGCAGGGTATGAAGCGCCGGGGTTTTATCAGAAGCAGGGCTACCGCATCGTCTTTGAGCAGGAAGATTATTATGCCACCGGCCATAGCCGGGTGATGCTGCATAAGACGCAGGTGCCCGCGACGCTAAAGGAAAATTGAATGCGTTCTTTCTTACTTCTTTACGCCTCACTTTGCGTTTTGTCGGCAGCTCCCTGTTTTGCAGACAGCGGCAAACAGCCTGCGAGACCGGTACATCAGCAAAGCAAAGACCTCACCGCCGCGCAGATCACCGGAACGTATGAGGCCGGACAGTGGGGAACGCTGGATATTGCGGCGCTGCCGGGGGAAGTGCGTGTCCATCTGATTGCGCTTGTCGGACTAAACCGGCCCAGCGGCCCTAATATCGGCGAAGTGGATACTGTGCTGCTGCTGGATAAAAACATGGCCGTTTATGCTCCGCCGGACGGAGAAGGCCGACTGATTTTGCGGTTTGCGTCGGGCTATGTCGAGATTACCCAGATTGGCGCGTCCTGGGATGTGGGCTTCGGCATGGGCGTGAATGCCGGCGGGCGCTACAAGAAAACCAGCAGCAAGAACCCGCACCTCGGCCCAGCGCCGAAGCCTGATTCTGAGGGATAGCATCGCAGCAGGAACACAGAATCAAGACAAACAAAGCTGGAACGGGCGCGGGACACTGGCGGCGCTTTGCTGCCTGGCGCTGTTCTTGTTTGCGGTCTATCTCGGCGCGATCGGCATTCTGCTTCCGGCGCTGGGGCGGACATTTGGACTGGGACCGGCGGTGGAAGGGCGCGTTTTCCCGGCGAACTTCGGCGGGTTTGTGGTCGGCGTCCTTGCCTGCGGCATTTTGTCGGACAAAATCGGACGCAAGCGGGTTCTGCTGGGGGCGGTTTTCGTGTACGCCGTGGCGCTGGGCCTGGCGGGGTTTGCCCACAGCTTCGGCCTGGTCTTGGCGGCGTTTGCGCTGATTGGGGCGGGCGGCGGGGCGATGGAGACGGTCGCAAGCGCCCTGGCGGCGGACGTGTTTCCGCAGAAGCGGGCGGCGATCCTGAACGCCCTGCAAGTCGCGTTCGGCGCGGGGGCGGCGATGTCGCCGCTGCTGGCGCACCGGCTGCTGGCGCTGGGAACCGACTGGCACCGGCTGTTTCTGGGGGTCGCGCTGGCAAACGTGATTCTGCTGGCGCTGCTGGCATGGCAGAGGGTCCCGGCCCTGGCGCATCCTGCCGAGGCGCTGGACTCTGCGGGGCTGCGGGCAGTCTTGAAGCAACCGGCATTCTTGATTTTGTGCGGGTGTCAGGCGCTGTATGTCGGAGCGGAAACGGGGTTCTCGTCGTGGCTGCCGAGCTATTTTGGGCGGCTTCCCGGCGGCGGGGCCTGGGCGGGACTTGTCGTCAGCGGCTTCTGGGTGATGATGACGGTAGGCCGGGCGGCTGTCGGCGGCGGAGTGTTCGGTCTGCCGCTGACCCGCCTTGCCTGCGGGCTGGCCGCACTGGGTGCGGCGGCTTCCGGCGCGATGCTGCTGACGGCTGTACCCCTCGCGCTGGCCTGCGCTCTGGGAACGGGCCTGTGTTTTTCCGGCATTTTTGGGCTGGTGCTGGCCGAGGCCGGCAACCGGTTTCCAAGCGCGGCGGGAACAGTCTTCGGCGGCGTGGTTGCGGCGGGCGGGGCCGGCGGCGCGGCCGTGCCGTGGGCGATTGGGGCATTGACCGGCACGGCCTGGGGCTGGCACGGGGCGCTTGCGCTGGTCCCGGCGTCGGCGCTTGCGCTGGGCGGCTTGCTGCTGGTGGTGGAGAGACGCCCGTAGGCTTTGGGAACAGGCTTCTAAAATAGGGTTCTAAAATAGGGTTCGAGAATAGGGTTCGGGAACCTGCGGCGCGGTCCCGGCATTCGTCTAATATGCAATTTACGAAGATGCAGGGCGTCGGCAACGACTTTGTCGTCGTGGACGCGGCAGCGCTGGCCGGAGGCGTTTGTTTGCCGGAGTTAGCGCTCAAAACGTGTGACCGGGACGTCATTGGAGCCGATGGGCTGCTGGTCGTCTCGCAGGAGCCGGACACGGAGACCGCGTTTCGGATGCGGATGTTTAACCCGGACGGCACGGAAGACATGTGCGGGAACGGCCTGCGATGTGTCAGCCTCTGGGCGTACCGGGCCGGCTGGCTGGGCGGGCAAACGCAGTTCACCGTGGCGGCTTTAGAGGGTCCGCGCCGTGTTGAGATGCTGTCAGCGGGGGAAGACGGACGCACGGCGGAGTTTAGCGTGGACATGGGCAGGCCGCTGATTGCCCCGGAGCTGCTGCCGGTGATGGACTCCGAGGACCTTCCCGATCAAATCATCCGCTTCCCCCTCGTGGTGGGCGATGCGAAAATCTACGAGATTACGGTTGTCAACACGGGCAGTACGCACACAGTCATCTTTGGGCCGCCGCCGAGCGAAGAAGTTTTCCAGCGCGTTTCGCCCCTCATTGAGAACGATGCCCTGTTCCCGGAGCGCACAAGCGTGTTATGGGCGACGCCGCGCGACCCTCAGACGATGGACATTCGCATCTGGGAGCGCGGGGCGGGCGAAACGCTCGGCTGCGGCACCGGGGCGTGCGCGGTCGGGGTCGCCGCCGTGCTGAACCATCTTGCGGCCCCGAACACGCCGCTCGACATTGTTTCCAAAGGCGGAACACTGCGGATCACCTGGCCGGGCGTGGACGCTTCGGTTGACATGGTTGGACCCGCACAAATCGTTTATTGGGGAGAATTCAAAGATGCGTGAAACGCTGCAAGTGCGTGAAAAACCGAGTTTTGACAAGCGTTTTGATCTGCGCTCGTTCGGCGAGCCGTTGAGAGCTTTGCGGGGCGTGCCGATCCGGGATGCCGGGGAACCGCTGGTAGATTTGCGGCAGTTCAGCCCCGGCGTCATTCTGCGCCCCGGCTGCCTGCCGTTTCTGCGCGAGACGGTCGCCAATCAAGTCAACCAAGTGCAGGAGCGCCTACCCGCAGGCCATGTTCTGACCATCGGGACGTGCCTGCGGACACTTGCCATGCAGCGCGGCATTCGGGAGAATGTCACGAAGGATATGGCCGAGAAGCACCCGGAGTGGCCGGCGGCAACGCTCGCCCGGATGCTGAACCGGATGGTCGCCCCGCCCGATGACCCTTCCCCGCCTCCGCACACGACCGGCGGCGCTTTAGATGTCGGCATTCAGGGTCCCGACGGGCAGGCGCTTGACTTCGGCGCGGGTGACAGCTTCTGGGCCACTGCGCCGACTTACGCCGGCAAGCTGTCCGAGATCGCCCGCTCCAACCGCCTGCTGCTGATTGAAACGATGGAGTCGACGGGCCTCACCAACTATGTCGGCGAATGGTGGCACTGGAGCTACGGCGACCAGGGCTGGGCGCTCCGTGTCGGCAGCCCGGTGGCGTACTACGGCGCTGTGGAAGTGGAAGACGCGGAAAACCAGCGCATTCCGCAGCCGCCGGAGGAGCCAAAAGAAGAGGCAGCGGCGGCAGAGGAAGCAAAGGCAGGAGAAGTTACAAAGGAAGAAGAGGCGCGGATCGAGAAGGAAGAAGCCGCCACGGACTGAGATCCGTGGCACTCTTCTTTGTTTCGCAATCCAGGCACGAAAAAGCGGCCTCCGAGATTTCGGAGGCCGCCTGTTTTTTGCTTTTTAAGTTTTGCCGCTATTTAGTTGTGGGGCAGTCTTCAGTTGTCGTTATTGAATTGTGCGGCGCTATGTAGTTATCTAACACCCTGGTTATATCCGCCCGTCGCACGGCTTAAACACTTAAACTACTTGCCGATGCAAAAGCGGGAAAAGATTTCGGCGATCACATCTTCCGTCGCCGTTTCGCCGGTAATCGTGCCGAGCGTGTTCAAGGCCCCGCGCAGGTCAATAGACGCGAAATCCGCCGGCAGACTTGCATTGAGTGACTGCCGGGCCGTTTCTATCTGAACCGACGCCGCCGACAACGCCTGCTTATGGCGGGCATGGGTGACAAGCGCATTTTCAGGAACGGCGACCATGCCGCCGAGGGCGTGCTGAAGAATAGCGGCTTCCAGTGCGTCTAAGTTCCAGCCGGTCAGCGCGGACACGGCGACGCCGTCCGCCGGCAGCGCCGGCTGCCGCGCTCTGTCCCATTTGTTCCAGACAAGCAGGTGCGGGCAATCGGCAAGCGCCCTGCGTAATTCCATGTCTTCAGGCGTTTCGCCGGTCTCGGCGTCCAGCACCAGCAGAACAAAGTCAGCGGCGTTCAGGCTGTCGCGGGTGCGGGCGACGCCAAGCTGCTCGACTTCGTCCGTGGTCTCGCGCAGACCCGCCGTATCGGACAGCCGCAGCGGGATACCGCCGAGGTTGACTGTTTCTTCCAGAACGTCGCGCGTCGTGCCGGGAATGGATGTCACAATCGCCCGGTCGGTGCGAAGAAGCGCGTTCAGAAGCGATGATTTGCCGACATTGGGCCGGCCTGCCAGGACAACCGACAGGCCCTCGCGGACCAAAATGCCGCTGTCGGCGGTCGCCAGCAAATCCGCAGTCTGCCGCTGGGCGGTTTGGAGGGCGGTTTCGCAGGCGGCAGCGTCCAGCTCGCCGACCTCTTCAGGAAAGTCTATCGTGGCTTCAATCTGGGCCAGGACGCCAAGCATCCCGCTTCGGATCTCCTGAACGGCTTTGCTTAACCGGCCCTCGCTTTGCCGCCGGGCCAGCTTCTGCGCTTCGGCGGTCTGGGCGGCAATCAGGTCCCCGACAGCTTCGGCCTGGGCCAAATCCAGCTTGCCATTCAAAAAGGCCCGCTCAGTGAACTCGCCGGGCCGGGCCAGCCGTCCGCCGCAGTCCAATAGACGGGCCAAGAGCTGGCCGAGGATCAGGGGGCTGCCGTGGGCGGAGATTTCGGCGACATCTTCGCCGGTGTACGACCGGGGGGCGTGAAAGACCGACACCAGCACATCGTCAATGACGCCGCCGTCCGCGTCAACAACCCGGCTTCGGTGCAGCGTGTGGCCGCCGAACGACGCGCAGGAGTGGCGGCGCGTCGCGGCATCTACGAGTGCAAACGCTTCAGGACCGCTCACACGGATCATTCCAATCCCGCCGGTTCCCGGCGGGGTTGCAACCGCGCAGATTGTGTCGTTCTCAAAATCAGCCATGCTTCCATTGTACCCGGCAGGCAGTTTCCGCGCAGACTTCCCAGCGCAGACTTCTCAACGCGGACTTCTCAACAATGATGCAAAAGCAATGATGCAAAAGCGCGGCTTGTCGGATATAATAAACCCAGCAAAGAAATTTGCGACTTTTTGCGCGTCCGCGTGTCATAAAGACAGAGACCATAGCCAGTAGAAGTTTTTACACTGAAGGGAAGACAGTCCATGCTCAGTCGAATTATGCGCTACATGAAGGGCCTGCTGGGGTTCAAGCTGGACCAGCTCGAAGACCCGGAGATCCTGCTTCAGCAGGCCCAGCAGGAAATGCGGGAAGCCCAGGCGAAGAACCGCGAACGGGCAGTTCAAGCCATCACGCAAAAGAACAACTTGCAGGCGCTGGTGGACCAGACCCAGAAGATGGTGGACAACCTCGGCGCAAAGGCTGAGTTTGCGTTGAAGAACGGCGACCGTGAGCTGGCCCGCCAGCTTCTGGTGGAAAAAGGCCAGTACGATGGAACTTTAACTTCGACAAAAGCCTCGCTGGCCCAGGCGCTGGAAACGACCGACGCCGTGAAGCAGGCCATGCGGCGCGAGGAAGAGCGCATCCGGGCCAAGACCGCCCAGGCGCTCTCGATGAAGGCCCAGTGGAAACAGGCTCAGATCGAAAACTCGATGAACAAGGCGCTGGAAGGCATGTCCGCCGACGGCACCGACCAGGCGTTTGAGCGGGCTGCCTCGAAAATCTCCAACGCCCGCTCGGAAGGCCAGGCCCGGACAGAGCTTGCCCGCGAAAGCCTTAGCGGCAAGCTGGCCGGCCTAGACGATATTCAGGCGTCCAACGCCGCCGACGACGAGCTGGCCCAGATGGAGCAGCGGCTCGGCTTGTCGGCAAAGCCAGCCGTCAGCGCGGCCACCCCGCATCCAGCCGCCAATGCCTCCGATATTGACCGCCAGCTTCAGGAGTTGGAAGCGCGGGTCGGCGGCGGGGGCGGGACGGCGGCATAGTCAGGAGACCTACCTCCTTGCTTCGCAGGGTCCTCCCTAAAGGGAAGATTTAGAGAAGAGGCAGAGGGCCATCTTTACTTGTCCTAATCATTCCTTTAGGAAGGACCCTGCGAAGCAAGGAGGTAGGTCATCTCTTTCCTTTACTAAAACACTATGAGCAATCTGTTCGGGCGGTCACTCCGCCTTGCAAAGACCTACTTAGACGAGGCCAAAGGCCGCGTGAACGACATCAGCGAAAACGCACAGGAAGAACTCACCCGTGCGCTGAACCGCGATGACATTCAGTCCGGCCTGGCAAGCTCCGACGACCCGATGGCCCGCGCCCAGGCGAAGATTAATGCTTCGCGAGGCACGACTGCCGCCCGAACCGAAGCGCGGCCTGCGTCTCAAACAGCCACCGACCCCATCCAGACCGCGTACAAGATTATCGGGGTTCCGGCAGGCTCCGATTATCTCACGGTCCAAACCGCTGTCAACAAGCTGCGGGAGCGCTGCGCCCCGTCGCGCTTCCCGAACGGCTCGGTTGAGCAGTCCGAGTCGCAGATGATTTTGCAGCGGGTGGAAGAAGCGTACCAAGTCCTGCAAAAAGAGCTTGACCCCGGCGCAGGCCGCTTCGACAAGCTGGAGCTGTGAATGCCGAGGCGAAAAGCCGGCAGGAGGCGCTGTTTGCCGCGTTGGCCCACGATGCCCAGGGGTGCCGGGCCTGCCCGCGCATGGAAGGCCGGCGACGGGTTCTGACGGCGGCAAACGGGCCGCTGTCGGCGCGAGCCTTGTTTATCGCCGAAGCGCCGGGCCGCCTCGGCGGGGATAAGGGCGGCGTGCCGCTGACCGGCGATGCATCGGGCCGGAACTTCCTGCGCTACCTGGCGGCGGCGGGACTGCGCCGGGACGACGTGTTTGTCACGAATGCCGCGCTTTGCAACCCGCGCACCGAGCGCGGCACGAATGCCCCGCCGTCGGTGTCCGAGCTTCGCGCCTGCTCCTCGTTTTTGTCTCGAACACTGCGCGTTGTTCAGCCGGAAATTGTCGTCACACTCGGCAGCAAAGCGCTGGCTGCGCTGCATCTGATTTCACCGCATTCCTACACGCTTCGCACCCATGCCGCGACCGCAGTGGAGTGGAACGGCCACCTTCTGTTCCCGCTGTACCATCCCTCGCCGCAGGTGGTCGTCAGCCCCACTGGGCGGTGTCATGCCGCGCAGGAAGCGGATTACGCCGCTCTTGGGCGCCTCTTAGAAGAACGCGCGGCATGGCAGACGACTTAAACGAAGTGCCGGGAGCCGGAGAACGGCCCGGCGGCTGCCCGATCAAAGTCACGGCTCGCGGCGGTACCGTCACCATCACCCTGCCCCCGCGCGGCGTTTCGCCTGTGGTCCTCTTCTTCGCGGCAGTTCTGCTCGGCAACCTGCTTGTCGCACTCTATACCGGCCTGATGCTCCTGCTGGCAAACAAAAGCGTACTGGGCATGGCCCAAATCGCTCCGAACGGCCTGCCGGTCTCGCTGAGGCACCAAGTCGGCTTTCTGCTCTTTGCACTGGGTCTGGCGGAAGCGCTCGGCATATTCACACTGGCGGTCATTCTTCGTCCTATCTTCTTCCACGAAACGCTCCTCTTCGACACCGATTGGGTCAAGATTGTCCGCTCGGATTGGGGGCGCACGAAAACGTGGGCGCTGGCACGGGCCGATGTGCGCGGCTTTACCCTGCACCGTGTCCCGCCGGGCCTGGATGCCGGAACGCTTTGGGTTCAAGGCCGGGGCGAGGAAGTCGAGATCGGCGAGTTCCTGCGCGAAGCTGACCGTGAATGGCTGGCCTCAGTCGGAAACGCACTGCTTCAGAAAAGTACATAAGACCATGAAAACCATTCAGGCCGGCGTTCTCGATGTAGCCTATCTCGAATGGGGTTCCTCGAAGGGATGGCCTGTTGTTCTGTCCCACGGCTTCCCGTTCGATGTGGAAGCCTATAATGAAGCTGCGCCCATACTGGCGGAGAGGGGGGCTTATGTCATTGTGCCGTACCTGCGCGGTTTTGGGCCAACCCGGTTCCTGTTCGAAGGCACGCCACGAAGCGGCCAACAGGCGGCGTTGGGCCATGATCTCGTCAAACTTCTTGATGCCCTCGGTATTGAAAAAGCGATTTTAGGCGGCTACGACTGGGGCGGCTTGGCATCGTGTGTCGCGGCGGCGCTGTGGCCGGAGCGTGTGGCCGGGCTGGTGTCACTCGCGAGGTACGACATCATTGACATCCGCCAAATGCAGAAAGCGCACGCACCCGAAATAGAATACGCGGTTTGGTATCAGCACCTGTTCCAAATGGAGCGCGGTCGGGACAGCCTCACAGCGCATCGGCGTGAGCTTTGCCGGATGCTCTGGCACCAGTGGTCGCCGTTCTGGGATTTTGACGAGGCGACATTTGAGCGGACTGCCGCTTCGTTCGACAATCCAGACTTTGTTGCCGTTGTGATCCATTCTTACCGTCATGCCTTCGGACTGGCGGCAGGCGATCCGTTGCTTGAGCATTTGGAAGAGCGCCTTGCCCAGCGCCCGAAGATTATTGTGCCGAGCGTGACTTTGGATGGTATCAGTGACACGCTGAAGCCGGGCGGCACCGCCGATCACGCGGACATGTTTACCGGCCGCCACGAGCATCGCCGGATCGAAGCCGGCCATAATCTTCCCCAGGAAGCGCCCGCCGCTTTCGCGGACGCGGTCCTAACAGTCAGAAGCTGGCTTCTGGCTGGGATGGCTTCTCACTGAAGCAGGGCTGAAAGCTGGGCGAGCTGCGCTGGGGAGCCGAGGGCGATGAGAACGTCTCCGGCGACGATGTGCCGCTCATACGGCGGATTGGGGAAAAAGCCGCTGATCTGGGTTGCCGGGCGCATGGCGACCACCTGCGCCCCGGTTTTCTGCTTGAACTGGGCATCCCCGAAGGTTTGACCGGCATAAGCCGACGCCGCCGAGACCTGCACTTCGCGCACCGCGAACGCCGCCGGGTCGGCCAGGGTGATTGCGGCAATAAAAGTCGGTCACGGCCGGGTTAATAGCGGTTGCGGCCATCCACCGGGCGCCGAGGGTGTAGGGCGAGATGACCTTGCTGGCCCCCGCCCGGAGCAGCTTGACCTCGTTCTGCGGGGCGTCGGCGCGGGAGACGATAAACAGGTCTGCACGGAGGCCCCGCGCCGACAGCACGATGAACGTGTTGGAAGCATCGGTCGGCGTGACCGAAATTAGCGCCGCCGCCCGGTGAATGCCCGCCGACACCAGCACGGCGTCGTCCGCCGCGTCGCCCTCGACGCAGGGAATGCCCATGTCGCGCAGCTCGCGGGTCCGCTCCGGGTCCCGCTCGATGACCAGAAACGGGATTTTGTTCTGGGTGTACCCGTCCGAGATTTGGCGGCCGATGCGCCCGTAGCCGCAGACGATGTAGTGGTTGTGGAGGGAGTTGATCACGCGGTCCATCCGTTTCTGTGCGAGTACCTGATGGGTCTGCTCGCTCACAAGCGTTTCTAGCACCGTCGCAAACAGCCAGGTAGCCGTGCCGATGCCGCCGACGATGAGAACCATTGTAAAGATTTGGCCCGGTACATCGAGTGGCTGCACCTCGCCGTAGCCGACGCTGCTCAGGGTAATGACGGTCATAAAGAGCGCATCAAGCAGCGACATACGCTCAATCGCGATGTAGCCGAGTGTCCCGGCGGCAACAAGAAAAACGCCGAGCAGCAGGGCCAGCCGCAGGCGCAGCAGCGGGTTTTGGCTGAACTCTCTCACTGGGGCGTCACGGTCACTTTGTTGCCCGCCCCGACCGCGACACCGTAGGCTTTGCCGTGGAACTGCACCCCTTTGACGGTCAGCCCGCCCCACCCCGGCGGCAAGTGCGGGTCGGCATATAGCGCCGCCGCCGCGTCCCCGGCAACCTTTGTTCCCATCGCCGCCTGCCCGGCTTCCACTACTTGCAGGCCCGCGAAGCCGTACAAGACGCTTTGCAGGCAGCCGCCCATGCCGGTGCAGAAGTAGACCCGGTTCGAGGTCCGCTTCTCGGCAAATGCATCCCACGGCCCGCGCATAAAGGGCCGGTACGAGTCGTGAAACTGGTCAAGCGCGTCCTGCCCGCGCCCCAAATGCGCCGCCACAATCGCCTGCATGGAGGCGGTCATCGCCGGCCCGTTCTTGATGGTGTGCGCCGAATAAAAGTCAAGCATCTTCCCTTCGGTGGCCGGGTCGAACGACTTGTTCAGGGGATGAATCAGCAGCAGCGTGTCGGCCTGCTTCGCGGAGAAGCGGTCGGTCATCGGCGCGTCGTTCTCGGCGGGAATGCCGCGCGTCTTGTCGTAGGGGAAGTAGAGGCCGCCAGCAATCGCCGCCCAGCGCGGGTCCGCAGGCTGTCCCAAGACTTTTGCCGCCGAGGCCGCCGCGCGTAAGTTCGCCTGCACCACGGCATTGGTGTAAGCGTTGTCATTGACTACGCCCGCCGTCTCATCCGGCGACAGCACCTGAAGGATATGGTACTTGCCGTCCGCGCCGCGCGTCACCCGTGAGACCCAGTATGCCGCCGTCGCCGACAGCACCGGCCAGCCTTCTTTGACTAAGTATGCCTTGTCGCCTGTCCACAAATAATACTGCCAGGCGGCCCAGCCGACATCCGCCGTGATGTGCCGCTCCTGGGCAAACTCCGCCGGAGCCATCTCCGCGCCGGTCTCCGCGCTTTCCCACGGGTACTCGGCTCCAGCAAACCCATGCAGACGGGCGTTTTTCTTCGCCTGCCCCAGCGTCTTGAACCGATAGTCAATAATGGACTTTGCGTAGTCTGGGTGCTGGACAATGAGCGCGGGCATCATCCAGACTTCGGCGTCCCAGAAAATATGTCCGCCATAGATGTCCGACGACAGCCCCATCGGCGGGATAGAATGGTCGGAGCCGGGGTAAGTAGACGACAGCAGGTAGAATAAGTTTGCGTGGGTCACCTGCTGCGCTTCCGGGTCGCCGGTAATAGCGATGTCCGAAGTCTGCCACAGCTTCGGCCAACTCTGATTTCCTAGATGCGTTGCGATGCGCTCTCGCCCTACAGTCTTCAGTATCCCACTACGCAAGTCATATCTTTGCAGGTAGCCGCCGTTAGTGATACCCTTTAACGGGATTGTCTTGGGTGAAATATCGGCAAGCTGCCCTTGATTGTAAAGTCCTGCCTGAAACATTTCTGTAACTTGATCATTCGCCGCGACAACCACAGCCATTTTGCCGTCCGAGTAGTAGACAGGTATTTTGTTGTCTGCGTCAGTACTCGTCAGCACCCATGGGTCAAAGGTCTTTTGATTAAGAAAAAGCTGGTTCGCGGCGGCGGCTTCGTCGTGTGGGGACAGCGTGGAAGCGGTCTGCGGCGGCGGGTTTTCGTGGCATCCGGCGAGCAGTACAGACGCGGCAGCGAGCAGGGGTATAAAGCGGGCGTTCATGCGGGTAGAATACGCGCAAGAGGAAGAGGATTCCTGCATAAGAACCCCTCCCGCTCGTACCTGGCACTTGCGGCATCCTGCCTCAGTGTCGCTCCCTCCCCTGTTAGGGAAGGGCAATACAGAACCAGCGCTGGAATCGGCAGCACTCGCACCATCTGGCGTACTTTCTGGCCCTTCCCTAACAGGGGAGGGAGCGACACTGAGGCAGGATGCCGCAAGTGCCAGGTACGAGTGGGAAGGGTTCCAAAAGATTTCGCGAAGGAGTGTTATCATGGAAGAGAAAATTGTGCGAGCCTCTCGCCGCCCGGAAAAGCAGACGCTGGCTGTGCAGATGCGGCAGGAAATGACGCCAAGCGAGGCGCGGCTTTGGGAACGTCTACGGGCAAATCGGTTGAACGGCTTGTCATTTCGGCAGCAGCAAGTCATTGGCGGATTCATCGCTGACTTTTACTGCCGCTCTGCGCGGCTTGTCATTGAATGTGATGGGAGCGTTCATGCAAGCCAAGCAGACTACGACCGGGAACAAGGCAAAATCCTCGCGACTTACAACTTACGCATCCTGCGCTTTAGCAACGACGCCATTACGCACAATTTACCGGCGGTTCTTGCCGACATTTTAACAGCAGCAAACCCAGCATCAGCATCCGAAGCCCTTCCCTAACAGGGGAGGGAGCCGAGGAACGAGGCGGGAGGGGTTCTGAAAGGGCGACTTATGACGAAAATACGATGGGGCGTCGTGGGAGCGACGGCGCAGATCGCGCAAAAAGGGGTCATCCCGGCAATCTTGGACAGCCCGCACGCCGAGCTGACCGCCGTGGCGTCGCGCAGCCGGGACAGCGCAAAGGAAATCGCGGCGGCTTATGGGCCGGATGTGGCGGCCTACGGCGATTATGACTCGCTGATTGCCGACGATGCGGTAGATGTGGTCTACCTACCCCTGCCGAACAAGCTGCATCTCGGCTGGGCCGTGGAAGCGATGAACAACGGCAAGCATGTTCTCTGCGAGAAGCCGCTGGCGCTGAACGCCGTGGAAGCCGAGGAGATGCTGGAAACGGCGGATGCGAACGGTGTTGTGCTGTCGGAAGCGTTTATGTACCGCTACCACCCCTTGCAGCAGGAGATTTACGAGATTGTGCGCGGCGGCGGCCTCGGCGCGGTGCATCTGGTCCGGGCGTCGTATTCGTTTGTCCAGACCGATTTGGCTGATTACCGGCGCGACCCCGGCGCGGGCGGCGGGGCGCTGTTTGATGTCGGCTGCTACTGCGTCAACATTGCCCGGATGGCGTTTGGGGCGGAGCCGACGGCCGTGACGGCCAAGTCTTTGTACGACCCGAACACGGGGATTGATACGACGACGACCGCGCTTTTAGAGTTCGGCACGGTCGGCATGGCCCTTATAGACTGCTCGTTTTCCCTGTCGTTCCGGGCGTCGTATGAGATTGTCGGCAGCGATGCCTCGGTCAGCATTCCGCGCTTCCTGCTCGGCGGCCTGCGGTCCGGCGGCAAGCCGGAAGCGGGGGAATACCGGCTGTCCTATGCCGGGGAGACGGAGGAGCGGGTCTCGAAGCCCGGCAATATGTACGCCGGCGAGGTCGAGGCCCTGTCCAGCCGCCTTTTGGGCCAGGACAGTTTTCTGCTGCCGTCAGCCGACTCGCTGCACAACATGAACGCGCTCGACGCGATTGCCGCTTCCGCCCGCTCCGGCCAGAAGACGCTGCTGTGAGCGGTTACTGGGCAGTCACCGGCAACGGCCCGACGGTGGTGGGGGCGGGTGGGGAAACACCAACGTCAAATCCGAAGAAGGCGTTCGCTGTATACTGTCCGGCGGTGGAATAGCCTCCAGCGATGGTTAAGCCATTGTTGGCTTCTGTTTTGACGGCCTGGGTTTCGGTGACGGATTGCCCAGGCACGAGTGTCACGGGTTGCCCGACAGAAACAAAATTGGGAATTGGCCCTAGCGGATACACAGTCTGGTGAGACGGGTTACTTACGACCAGAGCTGCGGGAACCGGCGGGGCTAACCCGCCGCCGCCATAAACAGGCTGGTAGGTGATCGGCTGGGCAGTCGAGTTTGTCAGCGTTGCGGTATAAGTAACCGTGCCGCCGACGGAAACTGTCGTGCGATCTTCGGTCAGCGTCGCCGTTAGGCCGTTGGAAATCGTGGCGGAGACGGAGCGCGGTACAGGATTGCTTGTGATGGGAGTATTTGCGGGGCCGGAGGAGCTGCTGCCGCCGCACCCGGTAAGACTTGGCACAAGAAGTGCGGCGGCGCAGAGGCAAACTCTAGTTTTCATCTTGTTATTCTCCTACTTTCCTTTTTGCGTGACTGGAAACCAGCCTTCAGCGCGAAGCGTCTTTGTGATCTTGACGGCGGACCCGGCGCGGTTGAAGGTATACAGATGGACGCCGGGTGCGCCGTTTGTGAGCAGGTCGCGGCACTGCTGGGTCGCATATTCGATGCCGCGCTCCTGGATGTCTTTGTCCGGGCCGTCGCCAAGCGCGTCCAGGAGCTTCTGCGGGATGTCTTGGCCGCTCAGCTCGCCGATGCGGGCGAGCTGACTAAGCGAAGTGACCGGCAGGATGCCGGCGATGAGCGGCATAGTGATATTGGCTTTCGCGGCGTGGTCCCGGAACTCATAGTAGAAGGTGTTGTCGAAGAAAAGCTGGGACGTGGCGAACTCCGCGCCGCAGTCCTGCTTGTGCTTCAGCCACTTGATGTCGTCGCCCAAATGCTCGGCGTCCGGGTGCTTCTCCGGGTAGAACGCGCAGCCGACATGAAAATCAAAGTTTGCTTCGGCGTACTCAATGAGTTCGCTGGCGTGGGTAAAGCCATCGGTGTGCGGCTGGTATGACGGGTCGTTCTTCGGCGCATCGCCGCGCAGAGCCATGAGGTGGTTGATGCCGGCAGCTTGCAGCGTCGTTAAAATCTCGCAGATCTCGTCTTTTGAGTGGCCGACGCAGGTCAGGTGCGGCACCGCCTCAATATCCAGCTCGCGCTCAATGCGGCTGACTAAATCTACGGTTTTCTCGCGGTTCGAGCCGCCCGCGCCGTAAGTGACCGAGACAAAGTCCGGGGCTTGACGCGCGATCTGGCCCAGCGTTGAATACAGCGTTGCCCAGTCCGCCGGGTTCTTCGGCGGGGAAAACTCGTAGGACAGGGTCGGAATGCCTGCCGCTAACTTATCGCAAAATGCCATAGTTCTTATCCAATTCCAAGCAGCTTTGTTTCGACATACTCACACAGTGTGTGCAGCAGCACCTGATGGCATTCCTGTATCCGCATCGCGCTGGGGTTGACGCTCTGAATGCAAAGCTCGTAGTCGGCGAGACCTTTACACCGGCCGCCGGTCTTTCCGGTAAACAGCCCGGTGATGACCCCGCGTTCCCGCGCCGCCGTCAGCGCCCGCACAATGTTCTCCGAGTTGCCGCTGCTGGTGAACGCAATCAGCACGTCGCCGGGCATTCCCAGCGAGTGGATTTGACGCGCAAAAATCTCGTCAAAGCCGTAGTCGTTGCCGATGCAGGTCAAGAGCGTGCCGTCAATAGACAAACAAAGGCCCGGCAGGGACCTGCGCTCCCGGTAAAAGCGTCCCGTGAACTCTTCCGCCAGATGCGCCGCCTCCGCCGCCGACCCGCCGTTGCCGCAGGTCAGCAGCTTGTGGCCGGTGTTAAACGCCGTCAGCACCGCTTCCGACAGCGCGTTCAGCGTGTCTTCGTGGTCCAGCAAGCCGACGAGATCTAAACGCAATTCTTCAACGTGTCGTGTCAGCATAACCTAACTGTCCAGCGCCTCCGCCAGAAGCGTTACCGGATGGGCGACGCGGATTTCCGACAGACCGCGCTCTTTTAGACCGGACGCGATCCACGCCAGGCAGCCGGGGTTGCCAGCAGCGATTGTCGTGGCTCCCGTTGCGGCGATCGCGTCCAGCTTGCGGGCTTGCAGGCGCTTTGCCATGGCGGGTTCCGTGAAGTTATAAATGCCCGCCGAGCCGCAGCAGACTTCGCTTTCCGGCAGGGGAACCCAGCGGGCGCCGGGCAGACGCGCCAGCAGAGCGCGGGGCGCATCCCGAACCCCCTGCCCATGCACAAGGTGGCAAGCGTCGTGGTAAGACATCGTCACTTGCGGTCCCACAGCAGATTTGAGCGGGGCGACCCAGCCGATCTCTTCCAGCCATTCGCTGACATCGCGGACTTTTGCGGCGAACGCCGATGCTTTTGCGGCATACGCCGGGTCGCCCGCCAGCAACTGCCCATATTCCTTCATTTGGCTGCCGCAACCCGCCGAGTTCACGACAATCGCATCCAGCCCGTTCAGCGGCGTGAACGAGTCGATGAGCGACCGGGCAAGGGAGCGGGCATCCTCGCCGTAGCCGTTATGCCCGTGGAGCGCCCCGCAGCAGCCCTGACGCCGGTTGACAAGCACTTCGCAGCCGTTCGCGGCCAGCACCCGCACGGTGTCGGCGTTCACATCGCCGAACAGGACGCGCATGGCGCACCCGGACAGCACCCCGACACGGGCGCGTTTCATTCCGGCGGCGGGGGTCAGCACCGGCGGCAGGGGCGGCGAGAGCGTCTCCGGCAGGGGCGGCGTCTGCGCGTCGGCCTGAGCATCACCCGACAGCAGCGCAATCGCTTGGGCCGGAACCACGCCGCCGGTCATCACCTGGGCCATCCGCAGCGCGATTGTCAGGCGCTTCGGCTGGGCCAGCACCCCCAGAAGCGCCGACCGGGACAAGTCGGTCAGCGCGGGCCGGACTTTCTCGGCGTTGATCCGCTCGCGGGCCGTCTCCAAAATGCGCCCGTAAAGCACGCCCGACGGGCAGGCGGTCTCGCAGGCCCGGCAGCCGAGGCAGAGGTCAAGGTGCCGCGTCACATCCGGGTCTGCCGGCGACAAGCGGCCTTCGTGCATGTGCCGCATCAGCACCAGGCGTCCGCGCGGGCTGTCCGCCTCACTGCCGGTCTCCAGATACGTTGGGCAGGACGGCAGGCACAGGCCGCAGTGGACACAGGCCATCAGGTCTTGTTCGTGCAACTCTTGTTCGTGCAACTCTTTTCGTGCAACTCTTGTTCGTGCTGCGTTTTCGTCATAGCGTGTAAAAGCGTATAAAGCGGACACGGCGCTCGGAACCGGCGTTTCCAGTGCCGGGTTCGGGCTTAAAGCTTGCCGACAAATCGGCCGGGGTTCCACATGCGGGCCGGGTCGAGCGTTTCTTTCAGGCGGGCCATGAGGCCAAAATCGGGCAGCAGGGGTGACCAGACAGGGATGTCCGCCACCCGCAATTCCTCCGGCATCTGGGTGATAATAAACGAGCCGCCGCAGCGGTCGGCTTTGTCTTTAAGATCGGCATAAAACAGGGGCCAATCGGCAGGCTCCGCGAGGGGCGCAAAGTGGGCGGTCATCAAGCCAAGCGCGGCGTCGGAGGCGACTTCTGCGTGGAACCCGCTGCGCCGGGCGGTCCATTCCAGCATCCGCGAGAACGCGCCGACCTGCGATGACAAGACATGGAATTCGGCGGTCAGCGGTGCAGCGTTCAGGCCGAAATCGCGGAGGGCAGCCCGGACTTGAGCCGCGTGTGTTTCCTCTAAAAGTCCAGCGCCAAGCGTGGTGACCTGCCAGTCCACCGCTTCACCGTCCCCGTCGAAACCGATCAAAACATACTGTGCGTCTTCTGCACCCGGAACGACAGAAGCGGCAGCGGCCGGGCTGAGCAGAAACAAAAACGACGGCGTCAAGTCGGAACCAATGAGGTGGTCTAAAACTTCTTCGCTGTTATGGTCGGCGTCGAGCGGCAGGGCGACCGTTGCCGACGCTTCCGGCAGCGGCGAGACTTTGAACGTCGCTTCCGTGATAAGTCCCAGCGTGCCGAGCGAGCCGCAGTACAGCTTCGGCAGATCGTACCCCGCCACGTTCTTGACCACTTTCCCGCCGCCTTTGACCATCTCGCCCCGGCAGTTAATGACCGACACGCCCAGCAGCAGGTCTCGGACGCTGCCGCTCGAAAAGCGGCACAGGCTGTTCGCGCGAGCCGCAATTACGCCGCCAAGCGTCTGCCGCTCCGGCCGGGCGACAGCAAGCGGCAGGCACTGCCCATGCTGCACCAAAACCGCCTGTAACTGCGCGATTGTCACACCTGCCTGCGCCGTGATTGTCAGGTCCGCAGGCTCGTACTCGGTGATCTGGGAGAGCTGAGTCGTCACCAGCGCGGCATCATAGCGCTCCGGCGCGTAGCCGAGACTTTGGCGGGTTCCCCCACCCCACGGGACAAAGGTGCCGCCACTCCGGCGCACAATGTCAGCGGCTTCCTGCGGCGACTGCGGGCAAAAGACCTGTGCCGGGTGCCGACCTTGAACAGCATAGCGGGAGAAATCAGCAGCGGCATGGGACGGCTCCGTCATAACAACAGTATATCACGTTTGGACGCGAGGGGTCAACTGCACAAGAGCGTCAAGAAAAGCGTAGTATCAAGACAAGCACTCAATGACTGTCTGACGAGCAGTATTTTCTCCGTAATGCTCCGTGATGACGAGTTTCTCCGCGTCCCAATGAAACTCAACAACACTTCGCAGCGATAGGCAGTAGAGGTTTACCCCATTCTTGCTTTCGATGCCGAGTAACTCCCCGCTGATACTCACGCCAAAGAATTTGTCGGCGAGAAAGCTGAAACGAGAGTATGTAGAACTGTGCCGGTCATAGCCTCGGCCGGTACGTTCACGGCTGATGCTTTCAGAGACAATAATCTCGTGTCCTTCGAACAACTGTAGTGCATCAATAAGTGATGACATCTCGTTGGCTGAAAGTCTCATCGGCGAAGCGATCTAATATCGGCGAGGAGGGTTGGAAGGACCGGCAGAAGGGACTCGGTAGCGGCAAACAACGCGGCAGGGTTTGCGTGGCCGTGGAGGTCGCCGGGAAGGTTGATGAGAAGCGTGCCGCGCCGAATGCCAGCAAGGCCGCGCGTGACGCTGTCTATGGGATAGCCGGCGTCGGCAACGGCCCGGCGCAGCAGCTCGGCGATGCCCGGCAGGTGGTGGGTCAGAAGCGGGTGGGTGGCTTCCGGCACGACATCGGCTTTGGTGTAGCCGGTCGCGCCCACTGTCAGCACAAGCTGGCAGCGGGACGATACATGGGGCGCGTCGCACCAGTCACGCAGCAGCTTTTGGACTTTAGGCCGCGTGATCCGAATCACCATAGGCCGATGCACGACATAGACCTGCTCGTTGCCGCGCATAAGGGCCGCTTCCACCGCCGCGCAGCCGGCTTCTTCCCATGACCGCAGGCCAAGCTCCGAGAACGCACCTTCGCGCCGGGAGAACCCCAGAATGCCGACCTGAAATAACATTCCCCTCATCAGCCGCTCACCGTTATGCGTCTCTGCATTTCGTCTCGGCTTCTTTCTTCTTCATTGAACCAGTCCTTTAGTTACCTTCATAAAGATGTCTTCTAAATCCATCGCCTGCTCGCTGAATGCCAGCACCCGCAGACCCTGCGAGATCAAGAGCGTGTTCAAATCCGCCTGCGCTTCCGGGCTGCCGGCAAAGTCTACTTGTAAATGCGAGTCTACCGCACGGACCGCGCGGACACCGGGCGCGTCCGCCAGCAGGTCCGCCGCTTTGTCCAGACCGTCCAGCAGCCGGATCTCAAGCGTGCGTCCGCCAGTGACCTGGTCCATGATGTCCTGCACATCGCCCGACACCAACATCTCGCCGCGCTCGATGATTCCGACTTTGTTGCAGAAGTCCGCCAGCTCCGGCAAAATGTGCGACGAAATGATAATCGTCTTGCCCATTGCCTTCAGCTCTTTGAACAGTTCTTTGATCTCAATGCGGGCGCGAGGGTCCAGCCCGGAGGCCGGCTCATCCAAAAGCAGCACTTTCGGGTCGTGGATCAGGGTCTTGGCAAGGCACAGGCGCTGCTTCATGCCGGTAGACAATTCTTCCACATAACTGTCCTTTTTTCCTCCTAAATCTGTAAGGCTAAGTACGTCATCAATGATGCGCGGCCGTTGCGCCTTCGGCAGCCGGTACGCGCCGGCGAAGAAGTCCAAATACTCCCACACCCGCATATCGTCGTAGATGCCGAAGAACGCGGGCATGTAGCCGATCCGCCCGCGCACGGCTTCGGGATGCTCGACCACATCAATGCCGTCAATCAGCGCCTTGCCCGAAGTCGGCTTCAAGAGCGTCGCCAACATCTTGATGGTTGTGGTCTTGCCCGCTCCGTTCGGCCCGATAAAGCCGAAGATGTCCCCGGCTTCCAAGTTCAGGCTGAGGTCTTTGACGGCTGTGAGGCCCTTATATTCTTTTGTCAGATGTTCGATTTGGATCACTCTTTGTTCCTAACTTCGTTCCCGAACCGACCGGTGGTAGCGCCGCACCATGAATGCAAGCGCCCCGGCGGTGGCCCCCAGCGAGAGCAGGAAGTACCAAAATGGGGCGGTGGGGTCGGCATTTGAGTCGCCGCCGAGCAGGTCCGGCGCGAGGCTGTGCATCAGCGGCCCAAGAACATAAAATGGGTTTATCCACAGCACCGGCCATTCCGTGCCGCCCTGGCCGGGCGTCAGCAGCAGATCAACAACCAGGTTGATGACGATTGTTCCGAGGCACAGAAGCGCCGCGAATGTCAAAGACGTCGCCGTTGCGGTCATCGTTCGCTTGGCATGAAACGAGCACAGCAAGCCGAGCGCACTGTAGCAGGCAATGGTCACGAGAAAGAATCCCAGCACCGACGGCAGCATCCCCCAGCCGAGTCCGGCACGAGCCGCGCAGACCGCCATAAACGGCAGCACAATCACCAGCAGGAGCCAGGGAATGAACTGCCGGCCCAGCCACTTGCCGAGCAGCACTTCCGCCCCCGAAAGCCGGGTGGTCGCCAAAATTTCCCACGTCTGCTGCTCGCGCTCCTGCGTGATTGCGGTCGCCGACAGGGCCGGAGCCAGCAGAACGCAGAGCGCCAGGGTGCCGTAGGTCAAAAACGGCCAGAAGTCGCGGGCGTCCTGGGACGTCCCATGCCAAACGCCGAGGAGGCCACGGGCGTAGTAGTACACGACAACAAGGCCCAGCAGCCGGGCGATCCAGAGCAGTTGCGGCCCGCCCCGGCGCTTAAAACGCAGGCGTCCCCGTATTTCGCGTTCCAGCACCGGGTTGTTCGACCAGATCGGCATAAGCAGGCACCGCGAGAACAGAAAGCAGAAACAGAAAGCAGAGTTCCGAAGGCGAATACATTCCAGAAGGGCGAATACAAGGTTCGCCCCTACAGGGTCAGACACGGAACAGAATGTAGGGCGCGAACCTTGTGTTCGCCCTTAATTCCTTGTTGGTTCCTCACTTTCCTACCGGCACATGGACGATCACCAGAGCTTCGTCGTTTTCCGTCACGGCCTGGCCGTCTATCTTCGGTACCGGGCCGGCGAGCTTCGGGTCGCGGGACCAGCCGGCAAAGACCGCTTCGCCGGAGGCAGGGGAGTAGGCAGATACGGTGTTCATGCCATTGTAGCTTGGCTGCCGCTGGCTCAACGAGCGGAAGTAGCCGGCGAGAGACTCCTGCATCCGGGCGTGGATGTCGCTTTGGGCGCTGCCCGGCTGGGCCGGCACAGGCAGGTCCTGCGTTTGCACATGACCGAGGAGCGTGCCGGGAACTGCTAGGGTCCCGCCCGGCGCGACCGAGCCGGCAGAAACCCAGCGCCCACCGTAGAACAGGGCGCAGTCGCTCAGGGCATACACAGTGTGATTGGTGATGGTACCCGTGACTGTACCGGTTTTACTGGACAAGCTGCCGTCAATCGCCCCACCTAAATCTGTCGTGGACTGAGCATCGAACGCCCGCATCGCCCACATATTGACCGGCGTGCTGGGAAGCGAGACCCCAGCCGGGGTCTCGACGAACTGGGCCGCGGCGGCCTCGACGGCATTGCCCCGCCCGCTGTAGTCGGCGCCGGGATTTGGAACTGCCGAAACTAAGTTATCGCCGGTCAGATCCACATCATAAGACGAGCGGCGCGGGGAAAACAAACCGACTTCGGAATAGACGCCGGCTTCCCGGCGTCCGGCGCTGGTTTCAATCAAAGCCGCCCGGTTGACAAAGACGCTGCCGCCTTTGGCGGCGTAGCCCACTGCGAAGGTGCCGGCGGCGAACAGCAGCACTAGGGCCGGAATAGTCCCCCATGCCCATTCTTTGCGGTCCATCCGCTTCAGCACCAGGTAGTTGACAGGCACCAGAACCACCAAATAAATCAGCAGGAAAATCGCGATCACCGGGGTCGCGGGCGCGTCCAGCGACGGCCCGCGTATCACCGCCTCCGACAGCAGCGGCGGGGAACTGCCGTAGTAAAACGCATTGAAGTTTTCTTCGCGCTGCCCCGCCATCGCAAGAACCGAGGCGGTGTTGTCCAGCCCGCTGGCGAAAAGCGTCCGCCAGACCGGTGGAAGTGCAGTGTTCGTCGTTTGGAAGGCAGGAAGAGTGGGATCAAACGACGTCAGCGTCACTGTGCCTGCGCCGTAAGGTCCGGCGACAATCCGCGCCAAGCCGCTTGGCCCGGACTGGACCACATGGACGCCGGGCAGAGGCTTCGGAGTGAGCGTCAGCTCGCCGGCGGCACCAGCCGTGCCGACGGCGGCCGGCAGGAGGCCGTTAAAGAAGGCAGAACCGAAGCGGGCGGGATCGGAGCCGCCGCAGACGATTAAGTGGCCGCCGCTGGAAACCCAGGCTTTCAGCGCGTCGGCTTGCGCTTCCGTCAGCGCGTCCAGCGGCGCATCGCTTCGCAGGAGAAACGCGCCGGCTCCGCCGTATCCGGCGGCTTTGTCGGGCAGGTCCGCCGCCGCCGCTTCCGCGACCTGAACCGTCGCCGGCATCCCGTTTTGCACCGTCGCCGGCATTGCATTCTGCACCGTCGCGGGCATCCCGTTTTGCACACCGGGATACGGCGGGCTAAGAGAAGCGGACCGGCGGCTGTTCAGAAACAAAAATGCGCTGGGGTCGCCGCCGAAGCCAACTAAAAGCTGGTCGCTTGAGCTAATCGGAATGCCGCTGAAGGCCGGCGCCTGGCTGGGGTTCTGGTTATGGATCTGTGCCAGGAGATGCCCCTCGCCGCGCTCCCGCCCCTCGACAAGCTGCACCGTCAAGTCGGCCTGGCCCGGATCAATCCCGCGCACATACAGTGGGAACGTGCGCGGGGCAGTCATGCCGCCGGGAACAGACACTGGGCAGGCGAACACCGCCGGAGGAGTATTCGAGCGCCCCCGCCCTCGTCCAAACGGCGACTGCCCGGTGTCGGTATTCGCGGCAACGACCTGAATTTGACCCGAGAGCGTGTCTGAGCCGGGGTTTGTGACGCCGACCGTGACCAGGCACCACCCGCCAGGCCGGTACCGCCCGGCGATTCCAAACTTCGCGGTGAGCGCAGGGCCATCGGCGCGGACTGCGGGCAGGAGAACGGCCAGCAGCGCAGCGCTTACAACGAAGAATAAGAGACGCGCGGCGGGCCGGTTCATAGGGTAAGCCTCAGCAAGAGATCAGGTCAAACGTACTTAAAAGGAGCAGACATCATTAGGAAGGGCGAACACGAACATCATTAGGAAGGGCGAACACAAGGTTCGCGCCCTACACCATCCAAACAGACCCGTAGGGGCGAACCTTGTGTTCGCCCTCCTTATAATGGGCTTCTTATCGCCCGCCTTGTTATCGTCCGCTTTCTTACCTTCCGCTTTCTTACCTTCCGCTTTCTTACCTTCCGCCTTCTGCCGCTTCCAGCTCGTCATCGGAAATATCGAAGTTTGCGTAGACTTTCTGGACATCGTCGTTGTCTTCCAGCAAATCTATCAGCCGCAGCACCTGGCCCGCTTCTTTGCCGGCCAAATCTACGGTCGTCTGCGGCAGCATGGTCAGCTCTGCCGACGCCACGGCGATCTTCGCGGCTTCCAGCGCTTTTTGGACACTCCCGAAATCTTCCAGTGCGGTCGTCACTTCAAAGCCGCCGTCATCGGTCGGCTGAATATCTTCCGCACCGCCGTCAATCGCCGCCTCGGTCAAGGCTTCCTCGGTCGTGACGCCGGGGTCCACGATCAGGACCCCTTTTTGGTCGAACAAGTACGAAACGCTGCCCGACTCCGCCAATCGTCCGCCGGTCTTGGTGAACACCGAGCGGACATCCGAGACCGTCCGCTGCTTGTTGTCGGTCAGGCAAGAGACTAGCACGGCGACCCCGCCGGGGCCGTAGCCTTCGTAGGTCAAGTCTTCGTAGTTTGCGCCGTCCCCGCCGCCGACCCCGCGTGCAATCGCCCGCTTGATGTTGTCCTGCGGCATGGAGATCGCCCGCGCCCGCACAATCGCCGCCCGGAGCGTGATATTGGAGTCGGGGCTGCCGCCGCCGGTCTTCGCCGCGACAATGATTTCGCGGGCAAGCTTCGTGAACAGCTTCCCGCGCTGGGCATCGGTCTTGCCCTTCTGGTGCTTAATGCTATGCCATTTGCTATGTCCTGACATCGTCTCTGATCCTCTGCTGTCTGTAGAATAACGGTCCGCGCCGCCAAAACGGTTTGCTTATAATATGATTATACAGAAAAAACAAGGCCGGCGTCAAGACAAGCACCGGCACCTATTCCAGCGGATACTTGTCCAGCATCCGCTGCGCTGATCCTGAGAAACCGTTCGGCGGGGCGACAGGATCGAGCGTAATGGCGAGATTCCAGTGCTGGTGTGCTTCCTGCCTCTGATCTAGCACAATCCAAGCATCTCCCAGGAAAGCATGAACCATTGCTTTGTGCTGCATATCGGACTCATTCCCTGCATCCGGCGGCATCAAGCCGAGCGCAAGGGTCAGATGCTTAACTGCCTCTACGGCATGGGTCGGCAAAACAGGCTCCTCAGAAAGCAAATGCGCCGCGAACGTGATTTGAGCGTCTTCATCGTGTGGACTCAAGGCCGCTTGTTTTCGCAGCCAATCCAAGCTGTTTCTGCCGAAAATGATTCGGTTTTGGGTGAACGGTAATTCGAACCGCAATCTCGGACGGCAGGCCGAGCGGCAGATGAACAATAGAGAACGAAAAAGTTCCGCCTTCTTCCGGCGCAGGCATATTCAGTAGCCTTCTTCGTCTAAGAACGCGGTCATCAAGTCCAAAAATAACTGGCGCAGAGTGACGTTGCCGTGGTCGAGGCAGTAGCGCTTGGAGCGGTGGAAGAGCGCGGGGGACATGTCTACCGTCGCCTTTGCGCCATTTGGGTGCAGAGTTTTGTGGGCCAGCAGGGAATGAACACGGGCGATCAGTGCCGCGCTTTTTTCGGCGTTGGGATCGGCTTCCGGCAGGGCGGTTACGGCAGGCAGATCGGCGGTGATAAACTGCGACAGCACCAAATCTTCTTCCCGCTCGGTCGGCGGCGGTTCAGGAACCACCGGAGCAGCAGGAACTTCGGCGGCGGGAACGGGTTCCGGCGCGGATTCGGAGGCGGACTTTTTTTGTTCGCGCATGTTGGCGAGCCGAAGCTCGGCGAGCGTGGTCATCGGGACAGGTCTCCTCAGTTTACAAGTTAGGTGGAGAAAGAGTGCGTGGGAACAAATCCCTACGCTGTGGAACGCAGACGCCTAGCGTCCACTTGCGCGGACGAAGAATAGAACCGTTTGTGTATGCAATCCTTGTCCGCCGGGTGCGGTTGCGCCGCGGAGGCGGTCACTCGGCGCTTCGCCCCACACCCCAATAAAGCCTTAGCGCAGGATTTCAATCCCACGCTCTTCCATCTCTTTATTGCTACTTGCCGGTGTTCTTCAATGTGACCGGCCACTTCTTTTCGCGGCTCATTTCCGACAAGGTCCGCTGCACAAGCGCGGTGGTCATCATCCGCTGGTCGCGGACGTAGCCATTGACGAACAGCGCGTCGCACAAAACGCAGACATCGCGCGGGACGCCTTTGGTGATCGCGTGAACGTCGGCGAGCGCCTGCTCCTCAAAGTAGGTGTCCATCTCGCCGCCGCCGGCGGTTTTGATCCGGAACGCAATCATGTCGGTCATTTCTTCTAAATTAAGCGGGTCCAAGCGGCCGACGACGGCAATACGCGAGCGGAACGCATCATGGCGCTCCAGCTTCTTCGGCAGGTTGTCCTGAGCCAGCATCACGACGGTAATCAGCTTGGTTTGGGCAGTCTGGAAGTTCGTGAGATCGGAAATCGCGTCAATCACGCGGGACACCAAGTTCTGGCCCTCGTCTAAAAGCAGCACCGGGTGCCGGCCCGCCATGTATTCGTCGAGCAGAAATTGTTCCAATGCCTGCCGGTTCTGCGCTTCGGTCCGCAGGGCGGTAATGCCGTAGGCTTCTAAGATCAGCCGCAGAAACTGGCCGGGGGTCCGCACGGGCGCACCCGGCAGAAACGCCACGGTTTTCGTCTCGTCGTCGTCCCAGGTCATTTGGAGCGAGTTTGCAATAGTTGTCTTGCCCGACCCGACCGGCCCGGTCAGCACGGCCAGGCCCCGTTTCTGGTCCACGGCGTAGCGCATTTTCGCGATTGAGACTTTATGCTCGACGCTGGGGAAAGCATAGCGGGGGTCGGGCTGAACGGAGAACGGGGTCTCGCGCAGGCCGTAAAACTCTTCATACATGGATTGTGTTCACTTTGCGGGCAATCAAAAGCAGGTTGCAGAAATAAAAGATTAGGATACAACAAGTCATTATAAAGGAATTCGCGCCCAAAATCAAGCGCACATCTGTTTGCCCGGCAGGGATGGGTAAGAGGGAGGGAAAGACCCACGAAAAGAAGGAGAAGAAAGATAAGGGTAAACAGAAGAGGAAGGGCGAACACAAGGTTCGTACCCTACGACCCATTTCCGAACCTCGTAGGGGCGAACCTTGTGTTCGCCCTTCCTCCTGTTCGCCCTTCCTCCTGTTCGCCCTTTCTCCTGTTCGCCCTTCCTCCTGTTCGCCCTTTCTCCTGTTCGCCCTTATCTTTCTTCTCCTTCTTGCCTTATGCCGCCGAAACCTCTTGATACAATGCCGTCAAAGCGTCCAGCATTACTTGGAGGCTGTAGCGAGACTGCACCAGTGCCGATGCATTCTCAGCAAGATTACGCCGCAAGCGGCTATCGCTTTGAAGGCGGCTTAAGGCGGCCGCCAGGGCATCGTGATCGCCCGGCGGCACCAGCAGGGCCGTTTGGCTGTCCGTGAGCATCTCTGCGAGGCCGCCGACCCGCGACGCCACGAGGGGGACGCCGGCCACCATCGCTTCAAGCGCCGCAATCCCCTGCCCTTCCCGGCGCGACGGCACGGCAAAGACATCGGCGGCGAACAGCAGCGGACGAACATCGGCAAGGCGTCCGAGCAAGCGAACATTGGGCGGCAGGTCACGCGACAAGGTCTCAAATTGCGGGCCGCCGCCGGCAATGAGAAATGTCATGTGCCGGCGGCTCCGAGCAGCTTGGAGCAGCACATCCAAGCCTTTTTCGCGTGAAAACCGGGCTGCCGACGCCACGATAAACGCCGTTTCCGGCAGGGCAAGCGCGGCACGGGCCTCGGCGCGGCTAGTTGAGGACGGCGTAAAATTCCCCCAATCAACGCCGTTTGGAATGACCTCAATCTTGGCAGGCGGCACGCCGCAGGCGCTGAGACTGCCGGCGACCGACTGGGACACGGCGACAATCTTGGAACAGTGGCGGCTAATAAAGGGAAGGGCCAGACGCGCGGATAAGCTGTCTGCGACGATGTTGTGTGCGGTGAACAGGAGTGGAAGGGGGCGGCGGCGATGGGCCAGTGCGGCAATCCACGCTGCCCGAAGGCCGTGGGCATGAGTGATGTCGCTGAACTGCGGCTGGACCTGCGCCAGACGCCGAGCCGCGCGGACATCCGACGCCGAGATTTTCGGGGCAATCGAGAGCGGCACCGACGCGAACAAATGCGGGGCATCGGCAACCCCGGCAAGAAACTCCGGCGGCGCGGCCACTGAGCTGACGATTTGGGCTGGGGCCAGCCCGTTCAGCAGTGACAAGACGTGCTGCTGGATGCCGCCCGCCGCCGGGCGGACGACATGCAGGACTCGAAGGGGACTGGTCACGGCAGGGACGCAACCCGAACTAACCGCCGGTGGTGACGGCGGCGATGAGGCGCGGCGTCGGCGGTCAGTGCCGTTTCCGGCGGCGTCACCCCAAAAATGCTCTGGATGAGCGGACGCGCTTCCGGCCAGTTTGTCGCGACATCGCTGCCGGCGGGGCGGCTCGGCAGGGTGTCCATGTGCACTGACTGATGCGGAGTATCATGGGCGAACCGAGCCAGCGCGACTTCCTGGGCGGGGGTCAAGTCGCTGTTAATATGACGGTCAATCGCTTCCAGCATCGGCCCGATCCGGGCCAGCGCTTCCGGGGAGCGCAGCTTTGTTTTCAGCGCGGCAATCAGCGTCTGCTGACGCCGGGTGCGGACAAGATCGCTGTCAGAGTGCCGGAAGCGGACAAAGCTCATCGCCTGCTGTCCGTTTAAATGCTGGAAGCCGGGCTTCAGGTGGATATGCAAGTGACCCCAGTTGTCGTCGTAGTCCATCTTCTTGTCCACGACCAAATCTACGCCGCCGAGCGTATCAATCGCCTGCTCGAAGCCCTCGAAGTCCAGGGCGAGATACTTACCGCTGGCGATGCCAAACGTGTCCTGCACTACTTTCTCCGAGAGCGCCGGGCCGCCGGCCTGATGCGCGGCGTTGATTTTCGTGATGCCGCGACCGGGAACAGGGACGCGGGTATCGCGCGGGATGGACAGCAGAGAGATCGTGTTCTTCGCGAAATCCAGATGCGCGACCATCAGCATATCCGAGCGGGCGCGGCTTTTTAGTACTTGGTCGGTCTGGTCATCATAGTCCCGGTCGCGTCCGATAATCATCAAGTTCAGCGCAGTTTGGTTCGGGAAGGCATCTGCGACCGACTGCCGCTGCAACAGCGGCGGCAGCAGCCGCTGTAAAGTCCCCGAAGTGCGGTACAGATAGCCGCCGTACATGGACGCAGCGGCGAGCGACGCCAGGGCCAGGCCGCCGAAGAAGCGTCCGAGCTTTTGGAGTGGAGAGTTCCGAGAAGATTTCTTGGAAAGTGGACGGCGCACAGGCCGCCGGGGCGTCACAGGCTGGCGCGGGGACTGCGTCATGGAATATCAGGACTCCGATGCTGGGGATTTTCGTCATTAAGACCACCAAAACGGCGGCTGCTTGACTATATCACACATCAGAGCGGTTGTCAAACAAAAGCGGGTTCAGGCAAGAAAAGATGAGGGCGAACCTTGTGTTCGCCCTCATGCAACGCGCCTGCCTACGCTTCTTCGGCAATCTTGCTCAGGTTCCGCATGAGCGTCAGGGCATCGGCGTAGGGACGCTGCCAGGTGTTGCGGCCAAAGATCAGGCCGGTCGCGCCCGCCTCAAATGACTGCCGGGCTTTGAGGAGAAGCTGGTCATCCGGCTCTTTCTCGCCGCCGGAAATCAGCACCAATGTCTTGCCGGCGCTCTTGATCACTTTGGCGATGCCTTCTTCGGGCGAGAACGCCTGCGTGTCGTAGGGCTTCGGGGATGCCGGGGTCGGGCTGTGGGTTGGGAAGTTGATCTTGACCACGTCCGCACCCATTTCCGTGGCGACACGGGCGGCGTAATCAATTGCCCAAACGCTTTCCTTGCCGCCTTTGGCTTCCACCGCTTCGCCGCGCGGGTAGGCCCAGATAATCGTCGGCATTCCAAACCGCTCGGCGTCGCGCCGCACTTCCACCCACTGGGCAAAGTCGCGGTCCTGGGCGGGGGAGCCGACATAGAGGGTGTAGCCGACCGCGTCCGCGCCGAGCGCGACGGCATCCTCGACCGACGCATTGCACGACGAGAACGATTCGGCATCCGACGGGATTTCGGTTTTGCCGTTCAGCTTGACAATCAGCGGCAGGCGTCCCGCGTAGGGCGTGCCATACTTCAGGGCGAGGCCGTATTGAAGCGCGATGCCGGAGTAATTGCCGTCAACCGCCAGCTTAAACTGAAAGTTTGGGTCGGCGGAGTCGGGGTTCGTGAAAAAATCGCGCGGGCCATGTTCCAGTCCCTGGTCAATCGGCAGAAGAAGCAGGGTTCCGTTGCCGGGGCCATGCTCGTGCATCAGCCGGTGCAGGCGGACCTTCTTGCCGACCGAAAGGTCCATCTCATCTAAAGTTAATCGCTGTGCCATAGTGGGTGTCCTTCGCCAGTGGAGGCGTCTGAGTAAACTCGTTTACGGCCCTGTTTTCCAACAAGCGGGCGTGGATTAAACGTGAAGCGTGGGACTGAAGAGCGTGGGACTGAAGTTCTACGCTGTGGGGCGCGGACGCCTAACGTCCACCTTCGTGGACGAAGAACAGGATTGGAATTGTAGGGGTGCTGCTTGCCGCGCCCTCTTACTCCTTGTCCGCGAAGGCGGACAGTAGGCGTCTGCGCCCCACAGCGTAGGACTTCAGTCCCACGCTCTTCAGTCCCACGCGCTCCTATTCATCGCGCTCTTATCCCTGCGCCCAAAGATGTCCCAGCCAGATACCCAGGCGGACTGCGCCGTAGCCGGCGAGGACGCTGCCGCCCAGGTTGCCGAGCGCGGGCCAGGACACGCCGAGCGCTGCCGACTCGTACTCGAATGTGGAGAACGTCGTGTACGCGCCGATAAAGCCGACGGTGACGCCAAGACGCCAGTTCGGGCTTGTTAGGACTTGGCCGGCAATCAGCGTTGCCAAAAGCCCCAGCACAAACGAGCCGGTGACGTTGATGACGAAAGTTGCCCAGGGAAACTGGTGGCCGTAGCGGCCTGTGATCACCGTGTTGACGAGGTAGCGGACAATCGCACCGAAGAAGCCGCCCGCGCCGACAACGAGGCACTGCTTGAGCAGAGAGTCCATGCGGCGTCCCTACTGATGCGTCAGGCGGCTGACGGTGACGAACTGGAATCCGCGTCGTCTGGCTCCGGCGATGATGGCGGGGAGGGCTTCCAGAGTTTCCGGGATGCCATCGTGAAGCAGGATAATCCCGCCGTTCTCCAGATGCGCCAGAGTCCGTTTCTCGATGACGGATGCGGGCAGGCGACTGAAATCGCCGGGGTCGTTTGTCCACAGCGTTGTGATGAAGCCGTGCTTTGCCACTTCCCGCAGCACTTCGCCGTTGTACTCGCCGCCGGGCGGGCGGAAGAAGCGGACAGGCGCCCCGGTTGCTTTTTCCAGCGCCGCGTCGCACCGCTGCACTTCATACGCGACAAGCTCCGGCGGGATGACAGTCAGGTTGACATGGTCGTAGGTATGGTTGGCGACTTCGTTTCCTTCGGCGACTTCCAATCGCACGAGACCGGGATACTTCTGAACCTGCTCGCCGACTAAAAAGAAGGTCGCGGGGGTGTGGGTCCGGCGCAGGATGTCCAGAAGCTGAAGGGTGGAGGCAGGATGCGGGCCGTCGTCGAAGGTCAGCGCAAGGCGCGGGCGGCGCGTATCCCCGCGCATCACCTTATTAAACTTGTCGCCGAGGTCTCGCGCATAGAGGTTCTTCGCCAGAAGCGCCCCGTAAGGCCGGGCGTTCTTGGGAAAGCTCGGCCCGGCATAGAACGAGAGCGGGAGCAGCGTTGCCGCTTGCTTCGGCGTATCCGCCTGCACGGGAGCCAGCACGCACGCCGCGATTGCTGCTGCTGTTAGAACCCAAAGCCGTGTCAAGATCCTTCCCCCGGCCCAGCCTCTACATCCGCCTGATCCAGCGTTAAATCGCGTAGGACAAGCCCCGACAGCAGCTTGGGATAAAAGAAGGTAGACTTCTGCGGCATGACATCCCCCGCAAGCGACACGTCGCGAATCTCGTCCACGGTCGGCCTGCCGAGAAGGAACGCCGCCTGGGCGTTGCCCCGCGTCACGGCGGAAACCGCTTCGGCAATCTCGCGGGTGTAGGAGACATGCTCGCCCGCCGTCACCATCTCCGGGCTGATGCCGAGGCAGCCGTCCAAGACCAGCGCTTCAAGCTGCGAAACAGGCAAGCGATGGACGGCAGGGGCGTCCGCTGCCGGAGCGGCACCTAGCACGGCAAGCTGGACCGTGCCGGGCGGCAGGACAATCCCAAATGCAGTTTTTTCCGATTTCGCATGATTGGCGATTTCGGCATCAATGGTTTCCGGGCTGCTCGGCGACAGCGTGAAGTTCTCCGGCAGCGCGGATGTCAGCGCGGCGATTTGCTCCGGCGGGACGTTTCGGATCATCCGGTGCGTCGGCAGCACAAGCAGCCCTTCGTCCTCAAACGCCGTCAGCGTGACGAGAATGTAATCGGCGGCGAGGGGCGCGTCGCCGGGATGGGAGGCGCGAGCTTCACGCTGATAGTTCAGTGCCGTCTCGTAGCGGTGGTGGCCGTCGGCGATGAAGACGGCTTTGTCGGCCATCAGCTCCTGCAAGACCGCCTGACCGTCGCTGTCGGCCAGGCGCTCAATCTTGTGGGTTGAGCCGAGCAGGCCGTCCACGCGCTCAATCACACTTTCCCGGTCGTCGTATTCCAAGATAAAGCTTCGGACCGCGCTGTCGGGGTCGGAGAACAGGCCATAAATGGACTCAAACTGGGCAGAGGTCGCCCGCAAAAGCTCCAAACGGTCGGCCTTCGGGCCGGACAGCGTTTTCTCGTGCGGCAGGACATTTCCGGTGCTGTAGTCTTCCAGTTTCAGCAGGCAGACCAAGCCAAGCCGCTCCGGGAACGGCTGCCCGGAGACGGGGTCCGTAAACGTCTGGCGGTAGACATAGAACGACGGCGTTTCTTCGGCGGCTAAGACGCCCGAAGCAAGCCACTGACGGAACAGGATCGCGGCTTGGCTGTACTTGTCGTCTTCGCGGCCTAAAATCAGCCGGACGACGTTTGCCGGGTGCTTGGCATACAGCGCGTCCTGCTCGGCGGGCGAGATTACATCGTAAGGCGGCGCGGCCAGGTCTTCCAGCGCTGCGCCTGCTTTCGCGGGATTGTAGCGAACGCCCCGGAACGGCAAAATATCAACCATGAACAGTTCTTTCTTTTCGTGATGCTATTTCGGAAGCAGGGGCGACGCGGCAGGCGGCTTGCCGCCGGTATCGCCGGAAAGCCAGTCGGCGACTTCGGCAAGCGGCACTTTATGCTGCCAGCCGTCATGCAGGCTTTTAAGCTGAACCGAGCCGAGCGCAACCTCGTCATCGCCCAAGATGACGGCGTAGCGGGCCTTCGCTTTGTCGGCGGCCCGCATCTGGGCCTTCATGCTGCGGGCGCCATATTCAGTTTCCGCCGAGATGCCGCGCCCCCGCAGGTCCGACAGCAGCTTGATGCCGACGGGCTTTGCCCCGTCTCCCAGGGTGATAATGTACGCAGTCGGCGCGGGCAGGGCCGGCATGTCCACGCCGAGCGCCTGCAAGGCAATCAGCGCCCGCTCGACTCCCAGCCCGAAGCCGATGCCGGGCGTCGGCGGCCCGCCAATCGTTTCAACAAGCTGGTTGTAGCGCCCCCCGCCGCCGAGCGCATTTTGTGCACCGAGATCGGGCGACTGGATCTCAAAGGCGGTCTTGGTGTAGTAGTCGAAGCCGCGCACGAGAAATGGGTCGTTTTCGTAGTCCACCCCGGCGTCGGCTAGGTAGCCCATGACGGCGGCATGGTGAGCGCGTTCGTCTTCCGTGAGGTACGACGACAGATGCGGCGCACTCGCGAGTATCTCCAGCTCGCGTGGGTTCTTGGTATCGAGCATCCGAAGAGGATTGGCTTGATAGCGCCCCTGCCCTTCCGCACTGAACTCAGCTAGGTAGGGTTCGACATAGGCTTTCAGGGCGACCAAGTAAGCCGCGCGGGACTCGATGGAGCCGACGGAGTTCAGCTTCAGCGTTAAGCTGTTAATGCCGACACTGCGAAAAAATGCCAGAGCAAGCTGAATCACTTCGGCGTCAAGCGCCGGATCGTCGGCGCCGAGCGCTTCGACGCCAAGCTGCTCATGCTGCCGGTAGCGGCCTTCCTGCGGACGCTCATAGCGGAAGTGCTGGGCGCAGTAGTAGAGCTTGACCACGCCGCCGCGCGTGTGCAGAGAGTTTTCAAGATACGCCCGCAGAACCGGAGCCGTGCTTTCGGGCCGCAACGTCAGCGAGTCGCCGCCTTTGGTCTCGAACGTGTACATTTCTTTGGAGACGATGTCGGTCTCCTCGCCGACCGAGCGCCGCAGCAGTTCCGTGGTCTCGAACATGGGCGTTCGAACCTCGCCGTAGCCGTAGACGTGGCACAGGGCACGAAATTTATCTTCTAGATATTGGCGGCGTCCGCTGTCATCGGCCCATTTTGCAGCGTCTGGGACAAAATCGTGCGTGCCGCGCGGGCGTTGGTATTTCAGGGCCATGATAATTTGTTACGAGGGGAGCAGGAACGGGAACACGGGGCTAAACCCCCGTGCTTTAAAGAAGCAACTCCCCGCCTCTGCACTGGCAGGCCCAGAGGGTCGCGGGCATAAGAACTTCGCGGGCATAAGAACTTCGCGGGCATGAGCGCATCCGGCATCTTCACCCGCGACCCTCCTGGCCTGCCAGTGCAGAGGCGGGGGGCTTGCACTTTTAAGGCCCTGCCGTTCAGGGCAGGGAGCCATTCTCACCCGGCTCCAAATACTGGCCCATGCGGCGGAACTTCTCGTAACGCTCGGCGACCAGCACCGGCGCGGAAACAGACAGCAGCGGAGTCAGCGCGTCCAGCAGGGCGGCCTTGACACTTTCGGCGGCTTCGGCCCAGTCCCGGTGCGCTCCGCCGAGCGGCTCCGGGATGATCGTATCCACAATGCCAAGCTCGGACGCCCGCTGGGCCGTCAGGTTCAAGGCGGCGGCGGCATCGGCCCCGCGCGTTGGATCGCGCCACAAAATTGCCGCGAAGCCTTCCGGGGGAATGACGGAGTAGACGGCGTGTTCGAGCATCAGAACCCGGTCGGCGACCGCGATGCCGAGAGCGCCGCCACTGCCGCCTTCGCCGATGATCACGGAAACGATGGGGACCGGCAGGGTCGCCATCTCAAACATGGACCGGGCGATCGCTTCCGAGATGCCGCCTTCGTCGGCGGCAATGTCGGCGGCGGCGGCGGCGGTATCCACAAACGTGATAACGGGAACGCCGAACTTCGCGGCCAGCGCCATGATCCGGCCTGCCTTGCGGAAGCCTTCGGGCCGGGCCGAGCCGAAGTTTCGGAACTGGCGCTGCTTCAGATCCCGGCCTTTTTGGTGACCGATAACGGCAATGGACCGGCTGCCGAGCTTGGCAAAGCCCGCCACAATCGCGCCGTCGTCCGCGCCCAGCCGGTCGCCGTGCAGCTCGGTCCATTCCTCAAAGATCGCGGCAACGTAATCCAGCGTGTAAGGCCGCTTGACATGGCGGGCCAGCAGCACTTTGTCCCAGGGGGTCAGATTATCGAAGAAGTGGGACAGCAGCGCGGTTCGGTGCTCTTCATATTCGGCGATTTGGGAAGGAAGCTCCGGCGTGTTCTGCGGGTTCGCCCGGTCCGCGACAATGTGCCGCAGCTTCGCGAGATCGTTGTTCAGCTCCTCGATAGACTTCTCGAAGTCCAGAACATTCATGTTAGCCATGCGTGTCTCCCGTGGCTGCCGAAGGAACAAGCGGAGCGGAAGCGTAGGTGCCGTTGCCGTTTGATAGCTTGGGAACATGTAATCGCTTGGGAACATGAAGCGGAACATCGGCGGATGCCGGGGCCAGAAGCGAAAGCAGGGTGGACAGAGTTTGAGGCAGATCGCGGCGCGGCACAACCGCGTCAATATGGCCGTGGGCCATCTGCCATTCGGCGGTTTGGTAATCTTCCGGGGGCTTTTGCACCGTCGCCTGGGCGACCACACGCGCCCCGGCAAAGCCGATGAGCGCACCCGGCTCGGCCAGATGCACGTCGCCGAGCGACGCATACGACGCCAGCACTCCGGCCATGGTCGAGTCGGTCATCACGACCAGGTAAGGGAGCTTGGCTTCCGCGAGACGCGCGGCAGCGGCGGCGGTCTTTGCCATCTGCATAAGTGACAGCACGCCTTCCTGCATCCGCGCTCCGCCGCCGGTCGCGGTAAAGATAACCACCGGCAGACGCCGCTTGATCCCTTCTTCCATCGCCCGCGCGACTTTTTCGCCGTGCACCGATCCCATCGAGCCGGCCATGAAATGAAAGTCGGCGACGCCTAAAACAACGGGCGTGCCGAGGATTTTTGCAAGCCCGACCCGGAAGCTGTCGTTTGTTTTAGTCGCGCCGACGGCCTTGGCGAGCTTGGCTTCATAATCTTCAAACGGCAGCGGGTTCGAGGAGCGAAGCGTGGTGAACAGCTCAGTCCACGAGCCGTCGTCGGCGGTGAACGCGACACGCTCCAGCGCGGTCAGCTTGTGGTGGAAGCCGCAGACGGGGCAGACTTTGAGGTTCTTTTCGAAATCTTTCGTGAACAGAATCTCGCCGCACTTGACGCACTTTGTCGCGACACCGTCCGGCACCTGGGCGGCGCTCTGGGCGGCGGGGTCGGGCTGAAACTTGGATTTCCGGCGGAACCGGTCGGTCCATCCTTCGGGGGGCATAAAAAATCCTCGCGCTGGTTTCGCTTCTTTGGGATCTGGTTCGCTTCTTTGAGATAATCGAAAGCGGTAAGGCTTCCCATTATACCTCCATAGACAGCAAAAGCGCGGGGTTTGTTTCAGGAATTGTTTCCCGGAGTTGTTGGGAGGGACCAGTGCCGGCGCTTACTCGGCCTGCGCCACTTGATACCGCCTCAAGACAATCCGGCGCGAGCGGGCATGGAACGGAGCCGGGGGATAACCCTGAAAGCCCGGTGATGCATAAAGGCCCGGCGCCCCAAATCCAGCGACCTCGGCAGGCGAAGACTCGGCATCGGACGCACTGAAGGCAATGGTCGCACAGGCGGCGAGAACGAGAAAGTAACCGGCAAAACGGCGCACAGACATACTGTTTCTCCTCGAAAGACTACTGATGAGAGGAATACTGATGGAAGAATTACTGTCTCTCTCAGGATTAAAACAGATTGTCGGCAGGGCGAGGCCGGAGAAGGAGACCGCAGAATTACCGGGTTTCCCCAGCGCACAGAGGACGCAGGGGATCGAGTAGTGACTTCTCAGTTCTTGCGGGCGGCTGCCCTCGCGGCAACTTCTGACACACTTTTTAGGACTTACTCATCGAAGCCAGGCAGGGACGCGCTGTACGGCAGCGGCTGCTCGGCGGCGGCGTAGCTTTCCACCGTATCGCGGCTGTCATCGCTTTGGAACACGAGCAGGTAGTAGGACGCCGAGTATTCGCGCGTTCCCCGGTTCTGCGTCGCAAGCTCCTCAAACGGGGATTGTTCCAAGTCGCTGTTCTCCGACAGCGACCGCCGCCAAGTGTCGGCAGTCAGCGAAAATAACTGCCAGCCCTGCTCCGCGTGTGTGTCCAGCACTCCTTGCATCCCCTCGTAATCCGTCACTGCCGTCTTGTAGCGCTTCATCTGCGTCTCTCCTCCCGCCTAAATCTCCGCCTAAATCAATGAACGATTGTACCCCAGGCAGGCGGACGCCCGCAACCTACCGAAACTGTCCAATCCCCGGCTTCCAATGCACACGGCTCAGGCGCACGGTGAGCAGCTTTTCATTGTCGGAATCATTCCAAAAAAGCGTTGAGAGGCGGTCAGGAGCAGTCAGCCGGAATTCGTCTGTCATTGTCCCTGCTGTTTGGGGATAATAAGCGTCATCCAAGCTGTGGATTTTGTTGTCGCGCCGACTCCAAACAAAGGTCCAATGGTGCCACGGGGAATGTCCGCCGGAACTGCTTGCTGCGAAGACGAAGAAGCGAGAGTCGGGCGTCCAAGCGGCACGTTCGATAGTTTGCCCGTGATTGCCGTCCTTAAAAATAAAGCGGCGGCGGATACAGGCAAGGCAGTCACAACAGCCGTATCCGAGCCGTTTACAGAGCGGTAGACGCGGGTGTGCGCCTGTGCAGAGACGCAAAGTAATAGGCCGACGAAAACTAATAGCGGACGACAAAACATAATGCCTCCAGCAGTTAATGCGGCAGCAAAACTAATGCATCGGGAACGGTGACGCCGGTTTCGCGCGGCGACTGCGCGGCATGGTTGACGATGTAGGTCATCTGCGTGGACGCCCCGCCGTCGAGGCACATAGCGGCCTCAGCAGGCGTCCCGTCGTAGCGGCGGAAGTAGCGGGATAAAAATGCGGCGAGGGCGGCGAAGTCCGATCCCGACGCAATGCCGACCACCAAATGCCTCGGCCTGCCGCCCACGCGGTCATAGGCGACAAACGTGCGCGGCTCTGGGCCGGGGCTGACCAACCGCTCCTGATACTGGGTCACGACAATTCTGCCGTTCGAGATCAAAGTCGGCCCGCAGCCGACCGCATCGGCGACGCTCCAACCAGAGCCGTCGGGGCGCATCGGCCCACGATGACTTCGGAGCGCCTGCGGCCGGCTCGGTTCTGTCGCCGCCCAGGCGATGCTTGGCGTACCGTCCGGCATCAGGCCAAACGCGCTGCGGACATACTGGCCGCGCCGAATGGTCGGGCTGCCACTCCCAATCAGCGGCGGTGCGGCGTGGCGGACGCGGCCTTTTTGCACAAGCAGACCGACAAACTCTTTGCGGCCTGTGCTATCCTCTGCACCGAAGTAGCCGCCGTTGATTGCCATTAGGCCGTGCGTGCGTGTCAGCCACTCATGCGGCGTGTACGCCTGCCCGACCACATGGCCTGCCGAAAGTGCAATGCCGCGTGTCTGGATTGTCAGGCGGCAGTGGGATTGAGTGAGGTCAATGTCTACTAAATCAATGCCAGCGTCGGCGGCTGTCGGAATAGCGCGGTGAACGACGCCCGGCGCGAGCGTATCGGGTGGGCCGGCAGGCGAAGAAGGATCAGCAGGCGAAGAAGGATCAGCAGGCGAAGAAGGATCAGCAGGCGGAGAAGGAGAGGTTGGGGCAGAAGCAGTGCGGGGCGCACAGCCGGAAAGGAGAAGGCAGAAGAAAAGCCCCCCCGCCCCAATTCTGGGGAGCCTGAGCTGGGAAGGAAGCCGTGAAAGACGGTTTCTTCTTTCTCCGTATGGCTCCCCAGAATTGGGGCGGGGGGGCTTCTTCATTAGCAGTGCCAGTCTACGTTCGAGACCTCGCGGGCGTACTTGATGATGAACTGCTTGCGCGGCTCGACTTTATCGCTCATCAAAATCGAGAACATCTCGGCGGCGGCGTTTGCATCTTCCAATGTGACCCGCGCAAGGCTCCGCGACTCGATATTGAGCGTCGTCTCGAACAGCTCCTGCGCGTTCATCTCGCCGAGGCCCTTGAAGCGGCCCACTTGGACATCTTTGCGCTTCAGCTCTTTGACCATGCGGTCGCGCTCTTCTTCCGACCGTGCGTACAGCCGCGTGTCTTTGCCGGACTTGATGGAGTACAGCGGCGGCTGGGCGATATAAACATGGCCCTGCTCAATCAAGGGCTGCATGTAGCTGAAGAAGAACGTCAGCAGCAGGGTCCGAATATGGTCCCCGTCTACATCCGCATCCGTCATAATGATGATCCGGTCGTAGCGCAGCTTCGACATGTCGAACTTCGAGGTGGACTCGCCCTCGTCGTCCCCGTCGCTATCCACTTTAATGCCGATGCCGAGCGCCGTAATCAGCGATCGCACTTCATTGTTTTCCAGCGTCTTGTCCAGCGCGGCTTTCGACGTATTGATAATTTTCCCGCGCAAGGGCAAAATCGCCTGATACCGCCGGTCCCGGCCTTGCTTTGCCGAGCCGCCGGCGGAGTCGCCTTCGACCAGGAACAGCTCACACTTTTTCGGGTCGCGCTCGGTGCAGTCGGCCAGCTTGCCGGGCAGGTTGGAGTTCTCTAAGCTGCTCTGACGCTTGATCAGATCGGCGGCCTTGCGGGCGGCATCCCTAGCACGCTGGGCGGTGAGCGCCTTGTCAATGATCTTCTTGCCGACGGCGGGGTTCTCTTCTAAGAACTGAGTCAGGCCCTCGCCCATGATGGAGTTGACGATGCCTTCCACTTCCGAGTTGCCGAGCTTGGCTTTGGTCTGGCCCTCAAACTGCGGCTTGAACAGGCGCACCGAAATCACGGCGGTCAGGCCCTCACGGACATCGTCGCCGCTGAGGTTCGCGTCTTTTTCTTTAATCGCCCCAGACTTGCGGGCGTACTGGTTGATCACGCGCGTGAGCGCCGTGCGGAAGCCCGATAGATGCGTCCCACCTTCTTTGGTGTGGACATTGTTCGCGAATGACAGCACGGTCTCCGAATACGACTTGTTGTACTGAAGGGCGATCTCGACCTGCACGTCATCCCGCTTCTTTAAGAAATAAATGGTCGGACCGAACTCGTTCTTGGTGTCGTTCTTATTCTCGTTCAGGTGGTCAACAAGCTCGGCGATGCCGCGCTGATAATGGTAGGTGACAGGCTCCGCGCCGGTCAGCTTGTCGTGGAAGTGGATGGTCACCTCGCGGTTCAGGTAGCAGGTGTTGCGGATGCGCGACTCGAAAATCTCCGGCTTGTAAACATAGTCGCCAAAGATTTCGGTGTCCGCCAGCCAGGTAATGGTCGTGCCGTGGCTGTCCGACGGGCCAATCTCTTTTAGACCCTTCGGCTTCGGCACACCCTGCACGCAGCGCAGCTTGTACATCTTGCCGCGCTGCTCGACAACCGCTTCGCACCACGCCGACAGGAAATTGACGCAGGAGAGGCCCACGCCATGCAGGCCGCCGGAGACTTTGTAGCCGCCGCCGCCGAACTTGCCGCCGGCGTTCAGCTTGGTCATCGCCAATTCTACGCCCGATAGGCCCGTCTGCTTGTTGGTGTCGGCGGGAATGCCGCGCCCGTTGTCGCGCACGGTGACTGTCTTGTCCGGGTTCAGCGTCACCCAAATTTCAGTCGCATGACCCGCCAGCACTTCGTCAATCGAGTTGTCCACGACCTCAAATAGCAGGTGATGCAGCCCGCTTGGGCCGGTGTCGCCGATGTACATGGCCGGGCGGGTGCGGACATGCTCGACCCCTTCCAAGAGGCGGATCGTGTCGGCAGTGTATTCCTCGCTGACATGGCCCATCGCTGTCGCATCCTGCTCACTGACATCCGCCTGATCGCCGATGTCTGCCGGCTCACTCAGGTCCAGCGGCTCGCCGTTTTGGAGCAGCTCGACAACAACCTGCCGGCCCGTCGTATCCAGCAGGGCCATGTCTTCCGACAGCCCATTTGTCCCCAGTCCATCCAGCGCGACCGGCTCCGCGCGTTCGGTTTCCCGGTCGAGTAGTGTGCTTGCTTTTGCTTTCGCCAATTCGTTTCTCCTACACCAAGTCGTTTCTCTTTGTTGTCAGCAAGTCTCAACTATTTGCTGAAAATCTACTCTAATTATAGCAGATTTAGGGCGTCAAAGTCAAGGAAATGAGAGAGCAAGGGAATGAGAAAGCAAGTGTAGCACATGCGCCGCGTGGGAACAACAGCATTATGATCTCACCGAACAACCTTGCAAACTTTCTAGACCAGTATTTGGAAACCGCGAAATATCCCGACGAACCCCCGCTTGTCCATCGCCAGTTCGGCCGCTCCGTCAAGCGTCTGGGGATGGCCCTGGAACCCTGGCCAGACCTGCCGGAGTGGGCCGCCGCAGAAAAGCTCGATGCCGTGTTCCTGCACCGCGCGTTTAAGCTGGATTTTAGCACCCTGCCCGAAGACATCGGCGTTCTCGCCTCGCACCTGCCGTTTGAGGAGAAACTGGCGCTCGGCTACAACCCGCGCCTTGCGGCCATGCTCGGCATGATACACCTAGAAACGCTCGGCACCCGCAAGGGCCGGGCGCTCGGCATGACCGGATGCGTCCCGCCGCAGACAGTGGCAGCGTTCTACCAGTCGGTCTCTGAGGTCTTCGGCGGGCGCGACGAGTCGCGAACGTGCGAGCGCAATGAAGTGACGAAAGTGGCGGTGGTGGGGGCAATGACGGCGGAGCTGATGCACGAAGCGTCCCAGCGGGGCGCAGAGGTCTATGTGACGGGGCAGATGCGGAAGCCGGCCAAAGAAGCCATTTTAGACACCGGCCTCGGCATGGTGATTGTCGGCCACCCGCGCTCAGAGCAGTGGGCGCTGTCGGCTCTGGCGAATGTCCTGCGTGACCGCTTCTGCGGGCTGAAAGTGGTGCTGGCAAAAGAGCCGGTAATCCCAGCTCCGCCAAAGTTGCCGAAAGTGCCGGAGTAGCTAAGGCGGCGATGCCGGGGTTGTGGAAAACCCCGCCATAAATGGCAGGTCTAGGGGCGTAGACGCCAACCGGTCTGCGACCGGAAGGATAGGAAGCTCATTCTTTGCTGGCATTTCCGCACACCGTGCGGTTGGCGCTTCGCCCACAGACCTGACATTTATGGCGGGGCTTGTAACGCGAAATCTCTACAAAACTTCCGCCGGATATGCAAACATCAGCCCGTTCGGCTGGGCGATCTGCACCGAGAGCGGTGTTCCCGGCTCGAAGTACTCTTTGCGGACATAACCAAGCGCCACGGCTCGTCCTCCGCGTGCCGGCGACTCGGCGGCGCTGGTGACACTGCCGATTTCGCGGCCCGGCTCCGGGCCGTCTTCCGGCACATGGAGCGTCGCGCCGACTGGCGGCACGGGCGCGTCTTCGGCCAGCAGTATTCGGCGCAAGGCTTTGTTCGTATGGCCCCGCGCGTGGAGACGGGCAACGATCTCCTGCCCGACATAGCAGCCTTTGGTGTACGAAACCGCGTCCAGCATCTCCGCTTCCGGCAGCAGCACCGACGGGGACAGCTCAGACCCCCACCTCGGAATGCCCGCGTCTACCCGCAGCGCGTCGGCTTCTTCCGCACTTAACGGCACGGCGCCGAGCGCCAGCAGCGCGTTCCAGGCGTTGTCTTTTCCATCGGGCAGCCATAAATCCACGCCCGGCATGATCGGCAGCGAGGTCGTTACCAACTCAGCCGTGTAGATCGGCAGGTCAATCCGATCAGCACCTTCGCCATACACGGAAACTGTCGCATACTGATCGGAATAATCCGTGATCTGCACGTCTTCCATGATCAATAGCTTGTTCAGCGTTGCGAGCAGCACGTTGAGGCAAGCGGGGTCAGTTTCAACGACAAGCGCATCCGGCCAGGTCCAAACGTGCAGGTCGGCGAGAATATGTCCAGTAACATCGAGAAGCGCCGCATGGCGCGTCTCGTCTTCGGGGATGCCGACGACATCGTTGGACACCATGCCCTGCAAAAACGTCTCGCGATCAGCGCCGGTCAGCACCAGCAGACTGCGCGGCGAGCGGTCCAGCACAAACAGTTGGCTCATAATTCGGTCCCGCTTAGGAGATCGCACGGCCGGCGCGGCGGTCCAGCGCATCCAAGACCGTAATCTTAACGGCGGCGGCAGCGGCGGCGAGGAGCGCCCCAATAACGAATCCAGACTTCGAGAATGGCGGGAGGGTGGGCAGCATTGAATTTGTACCTTTCTTCACAATCTATTGTGGCATTTTTCACAATGTTTGTCAACGTGAAAATACGCGGCTTTTTTTGTTCCCCTAATCTGGGTAAAAGCTAGTCATGCCTACGATGATACAACACTCCATCCCCGCCGAAAGTTCCGACGCCGCCGAAAGTTCCGACGCCGCCGACATCAAAACCGAAGTTAAAGCCGCCGGCCTGCGCTTTGTCTCCGACAGCAAGCCCGGCGTTCGGCGTGAGCCTGATGCCGAGGGCGGCGGCTTCCGCTATTTCAGCCCCAAAGGCGAAGAAGTTACCGACGAACAAACACTGGCCCGGATCAAGGCGCTCGCCATCCCACCTGCGTACCAGAACGTCTGGATCTGCCCCTCCGAGAATGGCTACTTGCAGGCCACCGGACGCGATGCCAAAGGCCGCAAGCAGGCCCGTTACCACCCGCACTGGCGCGAGGTGCGCGACGAAACCAAGTTTGAGCATATGAAGGACTTCGGCGCGGCCCTGCCCAAGTTGCGGGAGCGCGTCGAGGCCGATCTGCGGCGTCCCGGAATGCCGCGCGAGAAGATACTCGCAACCATTGTGCGGCTGCTGGAAACGACGCTGATCCGCATCGGGAACGAGCAGTACGCCAAAGAAAACCAGCATTACGGGCTGACGACGCTTCAAACCGAGCATGTCGAAGTCACAGGGTCTACGCTGCACTTCCACTTTGTCGGCAAAAGCGGCAAAGAGCACACGATTGACCTCCAAGACAAAAAGCTGGCGTCTATTGTCGCCCGCCTGCACCATCTGCCGGGTCAAGAAGTCTTTCAATACGCGGGTGAAGACGGTACCCTGCACTCCATTGATTCCGCCGACGTGAACGCCTACCTGCACGAGATTGCCGGGTCGGAGTTCACCGCCAAAGACTTCCGCACCTGGGCCGGCACTGTCTTAGCCTCTCTTGCCTTGCAAGAATTCGAAGCATTCGGTTCAGCGACCCAGGCCAAGCGAAACGTCACGGCGGCGATTAAAGCCGTGTCTCAGCGCCTCGGCAACACCCCCGCTGTCTGCCGCAAAGCCTACATTCACCCCGCCGTCTTTGAGACGTATTTAGACGGCACCATGCTAGAATCGCTGCGTCAGGAGACCGAACAAGAGCTTGCCGACTCCCTGCACTCGCTGAAGCCCGAAGAAGCCGCCGTCATGGCCCTGCTTGCGCGTAGATTGGCGGCGGAGGCAAATAAGAGCGGCAAGTAAAGCGTGGGATTGAAGAAGCGTGGGATTGAAATCCTACGCTATGGGCGCAGACGCCTACCGTCCACCTTCGTGGACGAAGAATAATACGTCCCGTAGGGGCGTCGCTTGCTGCGCCCTCTGGCTCTTGTCCTGCTCCTTGTCCGCGAAGGCGGACACTGGGCGCTTCGCCCATAGCGTAGGATTTCAATCCCACGCTCTTCCCCGGTTTTCTGCCTGCGCTATGTCTTCGGGTACGGCACAATCGGAAACCCATACACCCGGTTTAGTTCTTCGGCTAGAGTGTGTGCTGCTGCAACATAGGAACTATCTACGAACAATGCGCTCGAACCCGCAGAAGACAGATAAGGATCGCTGATGGTGACGCCTTTTGACATTCGCTTCCGATTCACCATCAAAATTATCACCTTGTTACGCGGCGAAATGCAGACACCTTTGATGTCTGCAAATGACCCGCTTCGTGTCACCGGCTTCCACGGACAGCCTGTTGTCCATTCGTAGATATGCCGTTCCCCATCCAGGTAGATGTTATCAGGGCCAGTCAAGTAGCAAATGAAGAAGAAAGCCCAACCGGCTCCGAATATAGAAAGCGCAATCCAAAACGGTTTGCCGGTCAGCAGAGCGCCGATGAGCGGGCCAACAACAAGTTGAACGGCTACCGCGACTGACAGCAAAGTTTCCATGCGCCGCGCCGCAGGCGGCTTGCGGAACAGCATTGTTGTTCCGTCCTTCCAGGCTAGATAGCTTTCGTAGCTTTTGTCTGTAGGTTTGACTTGAAATACAGGTCGCTTCATGAAGAGCCTTTACCCGCGCACAGACGCAGGCAAACGCACGGTTGAGCCGGCTTGACAACTTCCCCCGGCTTGGGCTAAAGTAGACGCATGAAATACTCGCCCTTAAACGCGCAGCAGGACGCGGAAGCGGTCACGCTGGATGTGATTGAAAAGTATCAGAAGTTCGTGAACCCAACGCAGGTCGCGCTGCTGAAAGTCGGCGGGTTTGACCATATCGAAGCCTCTGCCGAGGGCGTGACGCTGACCGATCTCGACGGCAATTCTTATATTGACTGCCTCGGGGGCTACGGCGTCTTCTCGGTCGGCCACCGGCACCCGAAAGTCGTGCAGGCCGTCAAAGATCAGCTTGACCGTATCCCAATGGCGTCCAAGACGTTTCTCAACAAGCCGCTGGCCGATTTATCGGCAAAGCTGGCCGAGATCACGCCGGAGGGCCTGCAATACTCGTTTATTTCTAATTCCGGGGCCGAAGCCGCCGAAGCCGCACTGAAAATTGCCCGGATGGCGTCGGGGAAGACCGATTTCGTGTCCACGGTCGGCGCGTACCACGGCAAAACAATGGGAGCATTGTCGGTGACAGGCCGCGAAGTCTACCGCAAGCCGTTCGAGCCGATGCTGCCCGGCGGCAGCTTTGCGCCGTTCAATGACGCGGGCGCGATTGAAGCTCTTATCACCGACAAGACGGCTGCCGTGATTTTGGAACCCATTCAAGGTGAAGGCGGTATTCAGGTTCCATCGGATGACTACTTCCCGCGCGTCCGCGCCCTCTGCGACAAGCACGACGTTCTCTTAATTGTAGACGAAGTGCAGACCGGCCTCGGACGCACCGGCAAGATGTTTGCGATCAACCACTGGAACGTCAAACCCGACATCCTCATTCTCGCCAAAGCCCTCGGCGGCGGCGTCATGCCCATCGGCGCAACGATGGCGACCGAAGCCATCTGGGGCAAAGTCTTCCGCGAAAACCCCTTTATCCACACCACGACTTTCGGCGGCGGCGAGATGGCCTGCGCCGCCGCGCTGGCCGCGCTCGAAGTCACCTGGGAAGAGAACCTGCCCGCGAAGGCCGCCGAGAACGGCGCGTACTTCCTGCACGGCCTCAAGAAGATTGCCGCCGACCACCCAAACATCCTCAAAGAAGCGCGTGGCCTCGGCCTCATGCTCGGCGTCGAGTTCACCGACAGCGACATCGGCAAGCTCGTCATCGGCACCATGGTCCACCGGGGCGTCATCGCCGCCTACACCCTGAACAACCCCAAAGTGATCCGCTTCGAGCCGCCCCTCATCATCACCCGCGCCGAAATAGACACCGTGCTGGGCGTCTTCGCCGCCGGCGTCCAAGACGCGATAGACCTGCTAGGAGATTTAATTTAGGGCCGAAGCGAAAGAACCCGGAGCCAGAACCCGGCACTGAAGTGCCGGGCTACTCACAAATTAAAGTCACTCCGTGACTAAATGCCAAAAGCATTGAGCTTATCTTCAGTACCGAAGGTACTTCGCGCACTTCTAGCCCGGCCTTTCAGGGCCGGGTTCCTCTGTTACCCATTCGGCACATCCTCCGGGTACAGCGTGACCAAGCTCGCCTCATCCGTCTTCCCTGACAACATCACACGAGACGCTTGATTGTTCATGGTCTTCTCGAACAGGTTCCGCGCCAGCCGTGCGTTTCCGAATGTTTCGTCGCGCTTGGCGTAAAACTCTGTAAAGACATTGAACAGCTTCAGCTCCGTCGCCGGGTGCAGTGTGTAGTCGCCCTGCGCCGCGAAGTACCCGAATATCTCCGTCAGCTCGGCAGGCGCGTAATCGTTAAAGTGCAGAAACTTGTTGAAGCGCGACTGCAAGCCGGGATTACTGCGGATAAACTTCTGCATCGGCTCGGTGTACCCGGCGACAATGACAATCAGGTCGTCCCGGTGGTCCTCCATCAGCTTCAGCAGCGTCGCCACCGCTTCCTGCCCGTATAGATCGTGGCCGTGGGTGCTATCGGTCAAGCTGTACGCCTCGTCAATGAACAGAACGCCGCCCAGAGCGCTCTCGACAATCTCCTGCGTCTTGATCGCCGTCTGCCCCAAGTAGCCGCCCACCAGCCCCGCCCGGTCCGTCTCGATAAACTGGCCTTTGGATAAGATGTCCATGCTTTTGTAAATCTGCGCGATCAGCCGCGCAATGGTCGTCTTGCCCGTGCCGGGATTACCTGTAAAAACCATATGCAGGCTTTGCTCAGGAACAGACAAGCCTCTATCTTTCCGTAGCTTCTGAACGCGCAGGAAGTTCACAAGCTGATTCACGTCGGCTTTGACGCTACTCAGACCGACGAGAGCATCCAATTTAGCTGAGACGTGGTCAAATACTATGCCTTCGCTGCTTGCTTTGTGACCCCCTCCTAACTGATGATCCTGAAGCAGTGCCACAACCTGACTTTGCCCCTGAGCCGCCGCCGCATCCAACGCAGTTTGGCCTTCGACGTCTTTATAACCTGTGTCTACTCCTGCGCCTAACAGCAATTTAACAGTTTCGTAATGACCATTGCAAGCGGCCATAATAAGTGGTGTCAGGCCCTTGCACGGCATATTGGGATTAGCACCAAATTCGATTAGCAACCGTACAGACTCACACTGCCCGTTCGCCGCAGCATCAAGGAGTGGAGTGAAAATGGCACCGGCACCACCATTAAGATTCGCCCCACACTCAAGGAGCTTTCTCACGGCCGCAGTATGCCCATTGCGAACCGCGAAACATAGCGCATCGGACCCAAACCTCTCAGTGATATACAAATTCGCGCCAGCAGAAATAAGAGCAGATAGTATGTCTGAGTGTCCCTTCAGTGCGGCCCAATGCAAGAATGTGTGCCCGGACTCGTCTTGTGCGTTGACATCTACATCTGACCTTTTCAGCAATTCAGCCACTCTTGAATTGTTGCCAGCTAAAATGGACCTAACCATTTCATCATTAACCGCGCTCATGATTTTGACTCCTCTAACAGATGATTTCCCCAAGCTCAAAATCAAGTATACGATTGCTGCGCGGCGTGACGCAAGAGAGGAAGTTAATCTGACCTATTCTGCGAAACTTTAATTTTCGTCAAACTGGCTTGGCAGGTCTTGTGAACCCTGGAGAACGCGCATGATGTAAATGTCCTGGTCTTTCAGCCGGTACAGGATGATGTACTTTCCCTCAATGACGCTCCGCAGGCCGGGAGAAAGATCATCGCGCCGACGCTCCATGTCGGGCATCCCAACAATGTCTTTGCAGCGCTGTTCTAAGTGCTGCACGAAGCGCAAGGCTGTTTCAACATCGTCTCGTGCAATGAAGTCGTGAATGCTTCGCAGATCGTTACGCGAAGGCACAGTAAAGATACAGCGGCTCATTTTTGACCTGCGGCTTCTCGATTGCGCTGATATAGCTCTTGGAAGACTTCCTCGGCAGGAATTAACTCGCCACGATCCGCCGCTTCGATGCCGATGGCGACTTCCCGACGAAGCTGCTCCAACTTGATCTGCCGGAGCATATTCTGTTCTTGCAAAAGGCGCAGTCCTTCGCGGATTACCTCACCCGTTGAGTTAAACTGGCCGCTCTGGATTCCAGCGTTGACGATTTCTTCGAGGTCCGAAGGCAAGGCGACGGTCATCATGGCTCATTTGCTCCTTACGTTTGCTTCTTTCATAATACCCGATTGCCTCTATCGCCTGTATCGGCTATAATCTAGGTATGAGAAGTCTTCACGTTGCTTTGCTGACATTCGCGCTTTTGTGCGGTTTGCTGCTGCCGGGCTTTGCTAAGTCCCCTGCCCCGTCCACTAAGCCCGAACTGCGGGCGTTTTGGGTGGATGGGTTTAACGATGGGTTTAAGACGCCGGGGCAGTGTGATCTGCTGCTGCACCGGCTGCGGGCGATGCACGCGAACGCGGTGTTTGTGCAGATGCGGAAGCGGGCAGATGCGTATTATTCGTCGCATTATGAGGGGTGGGCTTTAGATGATCCGTCCCAGTTTGATGCGCTGGCGTATTTGTGTTCTCATGCCCACGAAGCCGGGAAGCCACGTATTCAAATTCATGCGTGGATCAATGCGGGCGCGGTCGGGGGGAACGCTTCGGCGGGGGCGTTGACGCGGCTGCACCCGGAATGGCTGTCGCTGTCGGACACGGGGGCGGACTTTGACGGGGAGGCGACGAAGATTGATCCGGGGGACCCGCTGGCGGCGGATTGGACGTTCCGGGTCTACATGGATGTAGTGCGGCATTACGATGTGGACGGCATTCACCTTGACTTTATCCGGTACGGCGGCGACGGTAAAACCGCCGGGCATTGGGGCTACAACGCGGTCTCGGTGGCCCGCTACAATGCCCGCTATGGCATGACCGGGCAGCCGGCGTTCAACGACCCGCGCTGGCAGGCGTGGCGGCGGGAGCAGGTGACGGACCTTGTGCGGCGCGTGTACGTCTCGGCGACGGCGCTGAAGCCGCATCTGGTGGTCAGCGCGGCGACGATCTGCTGGGGCGATGCGCCTCCGAGCGACCGGGCGTATGAGACAAAAAGCGCGTCGTACACGGAAGTCTTTGCGCCCTGGCGGGACTGGATGCGGGAAGGGATTTTGGACCTGAACTGCCCGATGGCCTACTTTGGGCTGCCGAAAGCGGCGGCGCGGTGGGCGGGATGGAACACGTTTGCCAAAAACCACACTTACGGGCGGCAGGTGGTGATGGGAGTCGGGGCGTACCTGAACCCCGTGCCGCTGACGCTCGCGCTGCTGCAAGGCACGCGAAAAGCGACGGCAGCGGGACACACCGGGGCGGGCGCGGTGGTCTACTGCTACGATACGACGTCCGGCGCACACGGCGTTGAGCATGAAGGCGATACGGCCCTCTTTGCTGCCATCCCGCGTGTCTGGACACATACTGTCCCCGTGCCGCCGATGGCGTGGAAGATGCACCCGAAAACCGGCGCACTGATGGGAACGCTGCTGACGGGAGATAACCTGGCGCCGGAAGACGGCGCGGAGGTCACGGCAACAGACGACGACGCGCACGTCAGCCGCACAATCCGGGCCGACGGCAACGGCTTCTTCGCGTTCGTCAATCTGCCGCCCGGCGACTACACGGTATCCTCACCGTCAGGGACTTTCCCCGGCCTCACTGTGCAGGCGGGGCAGGTCACGTCCTGGGCGCCGGATGTAGATAAGCAGTTTCAAACTTCGGTTGTCGGGCTGGGAGACGCGCCTGAAGGGGAAAAAATTGTGCTGGGCAGCGTCGTCGTGTCCAGTGGCTCGGACCGCTTAGGCGATCATTTCTTCGCCGCCGACGCGCTCGGACAATCGCCGATTGAGATTGACGCGCCCCGCCTCGTGCCGCCGGTGATCATGGGAGATAAAGTCGCAGTCGTGGGGACGCTGCACCACACGTCCGGCGGCGTGGTGATTAAAGCTGGCGCGGTGCGGCTGGTAGGGGTTGAAATGGAGAAAGACCCCACACATTAAAGAACCCAGATTTTAATGCCGAGTTGCTAATGTGCCGCTTGCTGCATCTTCTGCCGCGCTCGCTCCCGCAGCCGCAGGCCGAGCCAGCTTCCCAGAACGCAGATCGCCGTCCAAAGGATAGCGGCGATGATCTGCTTGACAATCAGCTCCGGCGGTGCGGTGATGTTCACCTGCTGGCCGCCCTCGGTGCGGTTCAGCAGGTTCTGGTTCAGGGTGCCGACGACCCACACAAACGCGACGACAGCAACAATGAACCCGAAGCCCATCAGCCCACCAGACAGCAGCACGCGGCGGCGCCCTGAGTAGCTTGGGGCGAGCCAGCCTAATGTCAGGCCGCCGCAGAGTAGTGACAGCGGGGTCGCGAAGAGGGTCTCTTCCTCGTCTATTTTTTCCGCCCAGTCCTGATACAGCGGGTCCAGCGGGAGAGTTGCACTGTGAATACTGTGGACAAGCGCATAGAACTGATGCGCCGCCGTGCCGGGGATCAGCACCGACGCCAGGGCGATGACAATGCCCGCCGCAAGGGCTGCGGCGAGGCCAAGCGCAATCGCGACGCCGAGCGGCTGTTCCCGCCTCCTTGCTCGCCGGCCTTTTTTCTGCGCCGTGCCGTCTGCCGATTTTCTTTCCGCCGACTTTTTTTCCGCCGATTTCGTGTCAAGTGATGCCGTTCGTGCCATGTCTGCATTATAACCGAAGGACCGCACGGCGTCAAGCGGAAACCTGGAGACTGTATGGGGAGAGCCTAGAAGATTCCCCCTAGTCCCCAATAATGGGGGAGCCGGATTCAGAACAGGCAGGGCTGCTTTCCTCCCTCCGCTCTTTTTCTTCCGCTCTTTTTCTTCCGCTCTTCTCCGGTTCCCCCATTATTGGGGGCTAGGGGGAATCTGATCTATGCAATCACTTACGCATTCGGTGCGATGCGCGGCCTTAGCGAGCGCCACATGTCCGCCGCAAAGACGGAAAGATGGGCCTTGCGGCGAGCTTCCACGGCGGGGTCCCGGCTGAGCGGCTCGATAAAGCGGAAAAAGTAGACCGGGGTGCTTTGACGCCCAATCAGCGCGTTTTCCAGCATGGCCGTGCGGATGCGCGTGCTGCTGCTGAGAACCTGGCCGTTGACGACGTAAAAGTAGGACACGGAAAGGTCTGGCAGGCCCGCCGTCGTGCAGCCGTCGTAGGTCTGCATCACAACCGGGGTGCCGGGAACCGCCGCCGTCTGCGGGTTTGACAGCCGGTAGCCGCTGAGGCAGAGGCGCGGGTCGTGCAGGGCGACCCCGGACGTGCCGCTCAGGAGCAGGAAATCAATCGCCTCCGGCGGGGCGCCGTAGGCGCGGAACAGCATTTTTGCGCCGGGCAGCGCCGACATCAAAAAGCTGCCCGGCGGGAGGTCGGCGGACGACGCATCGCCGGCCACGGTTTTCGGCACATCGGCGCTTTCAACCCCGACCGGAAACGACTCCAGCGGCGGATGCCAGAAATGGTCCGCTCCCAGCAGCCCGAATAAAGACAGCGCTAAAACAGCGGCAGCCCCGCGAAAGTGCGGCATCCCATTCTCCTTGCAATCCCAAATAAAACGAGCAGTCCCAGGCCAACGACCGCAAGGCCGCTGGGGTCGTGAATGACATGCTCCGCGCGGGCGCCGAAGCTGTCCCCCACCACGGCGAGAAGCGTTAAGCGGAACACGTTGTCGGCAATCGCCAGCGGCAGCGACAGCGCGAATAACAGCAGGCGCCGGGGCTGAGGACCGTCGGCCAGCCACGCAAACGCCGACGAGATCACGAGCAGCGTCAGCAGCAGCATGAACCCGGAACACGGCTCTTCGACAAACAGCGAAAAGCTGTCCAGCGTGATCACATTGCCGTGCAGATTGGTCGGGAACTGCAAAACGTGAAGCAGGCGGTCGGTCAGCTCGGTGGACAACTGCTGGCTGCCGAAGGTCGCCTCATGGAGCAGCGGGCCGGGGAGCGGGGCCGCCCACGCGAGAAACAGCAGCGGAAACGCCGCCGCGCGAAAAAAGCGGCCGCCGAGCAGCAGCCACACGCTGCTCCAAACCGAGCACAGCACTCCCACGGAGCCGACGGCAAGCAGCTCATGCTTGACGCCGAGCAGCAGCACGCCGAGCGAGGCAAACAGCGCCGGCAGGGCCGCGTAGGACGGCGCTTTCGGCACAGCCCGCAGCGCGTCCCGCCGGTGCCAGAACATGACTCCGACGAGAAACGGGATCGCCGGACCGTACACATAGAAGGAGTTCGGCGCAAGGTATGCCGACAGCCACTGAGCCAGCACCGTGCGGGTAATCAGCAGCGCGGCGGCTGCCGACACGGCCAGCAGCGCAAGTGTCGGCCAGTCGCGCTGCGCTGCCGGCGCGTTTGCTGCCGGCGCATCTTGTCCCGGCGCTTGCGGTTCGTTCAGTTGTTCTTGGGTGGTCATAAGTGAGTAGTCATAAGCAGGCTTACGGGGACGGCAGGCTGGCAGTTTTGGCGGCTGGCTTCGCCGTTGCGGCCGGCGGCAGGTGAGACGCGGCGGCATCAAGATCGCCGAGATACGGCTGGTAATTGGTCATGTCAAAGACCGGCTTGTTGGCTGCATACAGGGTCAGCAGCTCGGCGGGCGCGGTCGGCGCTTTTTGGAGCCGGATTTCGCGGGCTACTAAGTCATGCACCTGGATCAGGGGCGGCAGGACGCCCGCCACATGAGAGTTCGCTCTGACCACCAGTGCCGCACCGGGCTTCGGCCCGGAGCCGCCGGCGGAATATGTTTTGACTTCGCCGTCGTGCAGCCCTAGAATTGCCTGGCGCAGACCCGGCGACAGCGCCCCGGCCGGGAGCGCGAAGCCGTTGATGCCGTCTACCTGCAAGCCGGGAACCGCCGCGATCGCGGACGGCGTCACGCCGGTTCCCAGCAGATGCATGGCCTGGGCTGTTTTGTCGGCGCTTGCAGCGACCACCAGGGTCGCCGACATCTGGGCCGGCAGGCGGAACCTGTCCGAATGCTTGGCATATTCGGCGGCAACCTCGGCATCGCTGACTGGGATGCCCTGCATCCGCAGGTTCTCCAGCGCCAAGTTTTGCCCGACCGCTTCCCGCAAATCCGCCGCCGGCTGGGGTGGAAGTGCCCCCTGCCGGCGCAGCAGGGCCATGCGGGCGTCAATGTCGGCCGCCGTGGGGGTCACTCCGGCCTGGGCGGCGGCCTGCCGGATCAATTCGGCGACGACCATGCGGCTCAGGACCGCCTTGCCGGCGGCGGCGTCAAGGTTGGTTTCGTAGTCGCGCTTTGAGACCGTGTGCTTCCCGACGGTCAGCAAGGCGCGGCTCGGCGACCAGCGCACAAACAAAACAATGTTTGCCACCACCGACACCGCCGCCAGCCCGTAGACGAAGCGCGAGAGGAACCGGCGCAGGCGGGGCTGCCCCGCCCCGCCGCCGAAGTCATAAGCGCGGCTTCGCAGCGTATTCCAGTGCAGCGAGTCCGCAAACGCTTCCCGGCGTCCGGCAGCATCGCGGCGCAGTTCTTGCAGCGCCTGCGCCCGCTGGCGGGCCGCTTTCTGGCCGGCGGCATCTTTGAGGACTTCCTCCTGGCGGCGGGAACGCTCCCGCTCGGCTTTGCGGTGCTGCTGCCGGCGCCGGCGCTGCTCCTGCTGCTGCTGAAAAGACTGAAGAAACTGTGAAAGAGGATTAGGCATGAAAACTTCCTGGGTAAGACTGCCGTCTTACCATCATACCTGCAAGATTCATGCCAAATTAACATCCTTCCTCTTCTACCGCGCCTGGCTGACTTTGCGGCCTGTTCCCCCACTATGTGACGCGGAAACGACCCGGCAGCCGAGGCCAGAATAGGAGTTCGTGACGCCGTCCCAGCGCAGCGACTGCTCGATCTGCCGCGCCGTCTTCAGCCCTGCCGCCTGTTGTGACTTTTCCCATGCCGGGTAGTCGCCAAGCTGATATTCGCAGGTCGCCAGAGCAAGCGAAATGCGCTGGGTTTCGGGCGTGCGCGTTCGGGCATTTGCATACCAGCGCTGAAGCGGCGCGTAGTACCGCTGGCCTTCCGTCGCCCACCAAACGGAGTTTGTCAGACGCGCTTCGTTCAGCGCGTCAAACAGCAGGCTTGCCGCCTGCGTGTCGGACCGGGCGGGTGTAAAGACCGCTGGGCGACGTGTCAGCAGAAGGCGCTGCCGGTCGTCCGCCTCGGCGCGGGCGTTTCCCTGAGCGACGGTTCGGAAGTAAGGAGCCGGGGCTTCGTCTACTAAATCCAGCAGGACGGCAGGCAGAATGGCATTGTGAGAAGCGTTTCGGTTGACTTCCACTGCCAGTGTCACTGGGCCGCGCACGAGAAATCGTTTGTAGACGCCGCCCCAGAAGCCGCGAATGCGCCCATGAGCAAGCTCCGGCTGCAATGAGAAACCGCGCACATCCTCTAAAGTCAAACCGCTGTGAACCCGCACGGACAGCCGGTAATCCCGGTTCCGGTTGTCGCCGTCATGGCCGTCTTTGTTGTAGTCATACAGCGACAAGTAGTACAGGCCGTCTGGAACAGTCAGCGTGGCATAAATGTTCGGGCCGTTCATGTTCGGCGGGTAGTCTTCGCCGTGGTCGTCTACTTCCGTTTCACGCCTATTTTTGCTCCACGTCGTGTAATGCTTTTGGACACGGCTTGATGTGTAAGCGGCAGGCATTTCCAGCACGCGCGGGTTGTCCGTGTAGCGCCACTGCATCCAGTAGCGCAGGCTGTCCCCGGCGCTGTGGCTTGGCCCCATCGTCAGCCTGTAATCAATCGGCTCCCAGCCTGCGCCCCACACATAGTCTTCGGGAATGGGATGGAAGAATGCGGCAAGCGCCGCCCAGTAGCGGCCGTAGCGGCCCAGCCAGTCGCCTTGTGTCCGCCAGTCATCGGCCAGGGCCGCGGCATGAGGCTTCATTTCGGAGGGGTCGGGTCTCACGCGGCGAACTTCCGCCAGCATTTGGTTCATCTGTGCCAGGGTCGGCGGGCTGGGGGAAATAGGCAGCGCGGCGACTTTGGAAGCGGGTCGGAACTTCTTAGGCGCTTGCAGGCTCTTGACGGGGAGCGATGACAGGCCATCACTGTAAACTCCTGCAAGCGCCGTGCCGGGCGACAGCGGCAGAAGGCTGTTGACGTAAGCGTTCGGCCCCAGCGCCTGCGACCTGCCGGTCTTGAGGTCAATCGCTTCCGGCGCTTGCTGCCGGTGGCCGACCAGCAGATGCCCCGCGCCGTCATCGGCAAGGTAGGTCACATAATCCTCGCCCAGCCCCGAACTGTCCTGTCCCGGCGTGCCGCTTTTGAACGCGATTTGCAGGCGGCCTGCCGCGTCGGTTTGGGCGGTGAACTCACGGATGACGGCGCGGTTTTTGGCTCCGGCGGCTTTGTAAATGTCGAAGTGGTTCAGGACACGCTTGTTGTTAATGAATGCATCGAAGATGCGCTGCCCCGGCGCGTCATGAAAGGTTTCCGTAAAATGCAGGCGGATTTTGCAAAGGGTTCGCGGCCTTTGATGGGAGGCGGTAAAGACAAAATTGCCGTAGCGCTCAGTTCGGTAAACTTCCTGGGGCGCGGCGTGGGCGGCATGGGCGGTGTCAACCGGGCGCGTCGTTCCTGAAGGATAGCCGCCCATAAAACCTCGTGCCGCGAGAAACCGCCCCACTTTCGGGCCAGACGCGCGAACAGCAAACGCGCCGCTGCCAGCCGCCGGAATAACTTCAATGGCATTGACTTTCGCGAAATCCGCGTAGCCGCTCGTGAACCGCCCGAAGGCTTTGTCCTTCCAGTCGCCGCCGCGCCGAAACTGCCACGTCCGACCGCCATCGCTCGAATGGGCCAGCCCCGCCGTGGTTCCCGCCCACGCCTCACCGTTCGGCGTCACGTCCAGGCAGTTCACCAGGCCCGACGGCAGCCCCGTTCCGCGCAGTGCCGCCGGGGGCGTCGCCGGGCCGGGAACGTTCCGCCACGTTTTGTAATCGTCGTGGAGTGATCCCACCGCGATGCCGTCGCACTCGGTCCCGATATACAGCGTCCCGTTCGGTGCGAACGCAAGCGAAGTCGCGTGATCCGAGACCAGGCCGGCGGCCTGGGTGTAGTACGTCCAGCGCTTCTGCTCGTACCGGACTAGTCCCGCTTCGGTCGCCATCCAGACGCCGCCGCTGATAGGATTCACGGCCAGGGCGAATATGCGGTACCCCAGCGGCCCGTTCGGCGGCGCGTAGCTCCCCCACTTCCGCCCGTTGAAGACCGCAACGCCGTGGTTGAGCGTCCCCGCCCAAATCCGCCCGCTCTTATCGCAGGCCAGGGCGTAGACGGTGTCGTCGCCCGGCCCATCGGCGGCGGCAAAGTGAACGTAATCGGCAGAAACCGGCGCGTCCGGGTCATAGCGCCACAGCCCGGCATCCTCGGTGCCGATCCAGACACACCCCTGCTTGTCCCGGCACAGGCAGGTGACGAACTTGATCTGCCTGCGGGCGATGCCGGTTGACACGGCGGGGAACGGGAGTGCGGCACGGGAGGGCTTGGCGGCGACGGTGGGCGCGGCAATTTCGCCGCTGTCGCCGGGCTTGCTGAGAAAGAAGTTGGTCAGCAGCAGGCCGAGCAGCACAAGCAGGGCCAAGCCGCCGCCCAGCAGGAGCGGCTTGCGGCGGCGGGCGAAGAAGGCGGGAACAGAGGCAGGAAGCGCACGCATGGCATCACCTCAATGAACGCAGGGAACGGAAAGAAGGCAAAAAATGGAGCGCAAAGCTTAGTTTGTCTTGAATTAGTTTGCCTTGCGCTGCTTGAACATCCACACGCCGCCGACAAGGCATAGAACGCCACCTGCAAACGGCAAAGCAGAGTTGAAGACACTGGCTGTAGAGGCAAGAGTGCCTATGGTATTCTGTCCCAAATCAGGAGCACCCTCACCAGGATATTGTAAATCGCGTAATTGCCTGAGCCTCTGAATACTTGGTAACTGTCCAGGCCACCGATACAGAACAACAGATGCCCGATCGCGTTTCGTCAGGCGGCTTTCTGCTAGTTCAGAAAGATTAGAACCAACAAGACGAAAATCATGCACTGGGTTTTTTTGCGAATATGCGAGGGATATAGGATTAGATGGGTTTACTCCAAGCAGTCGCCAATCTTGGACTTTGTCCACACCGCTCTCATGCTCAGATAATATGACTCGGCTGACCACGGGAGTGCTTTTGTACATCCTATACTCCACAACATGAGCTTTAGTGACTGATTGTCCTTTATTGACACTAACCTCAATGTCAGAGGGGAGATTGCCTTGACTTTTGTTTAAGGTCATCTCAATGCTAACCGGAAGTGTACCATTTTGTTTGGTAAACAAACTTAACTTCCAGTAACTTGATGTGTCAGAAAGAACTTTCCAATTATTACCGTACATCAAGAATGGGTTTGTGGATGTCAAGAGCACGAAATGCTCAGGCTCAACACCCAAACCCTCAGTTGCAGGACTCAGAAGCCGAATGATCTCGCCATTGCTTGACCAAACTACCGGATCAACAGGCTTTGCTTTACGACCATTGATGACAACACCATCATTGAATACAAGACCTGTGTTCTTGTTATAATAGTGCCGAAACTCTTGAATGGAAGCATCTGTAGAGTTCAATTTGTTGAGTTGCCGCGTCCCCGACACAAGTGTCTCAGAACCATTTCGTACAAAGGTCCATTTTGTAGAGGAAGTAAAGGTAGCTCCTCGACCAGCCTCAGCTATATGATCGGTCATAGCTTTGACCTGAGCTTTTATGCCAGATTCATCTGTGATACCCAACTTCCTCAGTTGGAAAGGGAGCTGCTGAGATATTGCCCTCTGCTTCATTGTAATCTGCTGCGCCGTCTCGCCTGCGTCAACCTCTTTATAAGACATTTGCCATTGAAATGTCCCTTTGGATACGGTTTTCTCCCGTTGCGACATAGCGCTTATCACGTTGTCCATAGGGGGCGCAGCGTAGGCTGTATGACAGAATGTAGCGGAACCGATTAACAAAGCAATTTTTATTGTTGTGTTCATGCTGTTTTAGCTTAGGCGGATTGACCCTACCTTAATTCGAAGTCGTACAAACGAAGCCGGCAGTAAGGTAAGGTGCACCTTTTGTAGTTCCCTTCAGGCACATACAGCTCATAGGTGAGTTTCCGTATGTGCAGTAACCATTGTAATCTTGTGCTTGAACGCTTTTGTCTTTGGGATTAAGAGCGCATTTAGTAGGCCCCTTCGGAACATCCGGGTTGCACCAGGGAGAATTGGTTGTGGTGACGCTACAACTCCCTTGACAGGGGCCAGTTGGACTTCCTGCATGATAGCAAGTTGGGGGGGATGAGTCAATTGGTTGCGTACCGCATTCATAACCATTTTGAACTTCTGGGCCTGCGTTAGACATTGTTGCCATCAGAGAGCAACCAATCAGGCAAAATCCTAATGCGAATAGCAAGGTTGCTACACGGGAGCGAAAATTCTTCATGTTCGTATTCCTCATTTTGTTGTTTCAACTTGAAACTTAATAATGGCTGTTTTTTCCCAGACCATTTGCCCTGACCACATTTGTAACATCACATCTCGTTCTTGCCTCCCTTTCGTTGTGCCATCAGTATCTATTGTTAGATTAACAACCTCGCTGTGGAACGGAGCCAAAGGCTTTTCCGGCACAGACGCGACCGTACAGCCGCAACCAGGCTGAGCGTCCACTTGGACAGGCTGAGAGGAAAGGTTGATGAGGCGCACAGTGTCGGTGACGGTGCTTCCGGCCTTGACCACACCCGCATCATAGTTGAGGTTGCGGACAATGACGCCGTGGCTGCCGGTGTGGGCGAACACGCTTTGCAGAACCCAAAGCGAGCCGAGGACAGTCAGCGTCGGTGGGCCGTAGCGGGAAAGAAACGCGAAACGGCGAGTAGAAACGGGTGACATACCTGGCTCCTGTGCGAACTTCTTTACAGCGTCATCAGAACAACGGTAGTGCTTCTCGTCGGCAGAGACAAGAAGGGCAGAGACAAGAAGGGCAGAGACAAGAAGGGCAGAGACAAGAAGGGCAGAAAGAACATTCCGGGGCTTGCGAATGTTCCGGCACGGTGACAATGAGAACAACTAGGACGTAGTGCCAAGAACAGTATAACAGGACAAAACGCGGTTGTCAAGGGGTTGCGAAAATTATTTTTACAAAATTATTCTGGGAATTTTGGGCGACCCGTCAGCGCCGAAATAGGGGCGCGAGGCTTTAAGCCCTGCCGCCGTGGTATAATAGCGCCATGCCACGAGACATCCCCATCGGCAACGGTAACTTGCTGCTGACCTTCGATTCCCGCTACACGCTGCGCGACATTTACTATCCCTATGTCGGCCAGGCGAACCACACGCGCGGCCAGGCGTGCCGCTTCGGCATTTGGGTGGACGGCCAAATGTCCTGGATTTCCGAGCCGTCGTGGGAAAAGACACTGCGCTACGAGGCGGAAACGCTGGTGACGGAAGTGTCGGCAGTCCACTGGGGCCTCGGCCTGCGCCTGGTCTGCCGGGACTGCGTAGACTTTGACCGCGACCTGTATGTTCGCAAAGTCGAGATCGAGAACTTACTCCCGATGACCCGCGACGTGCGCCTCTTTTGGCATCACGACTTCAACCTCAACGAATCGTCCGAAGGCAACACAGCCTATTACGCGCCGAACCTCAAAGCCCTGATTCACTATAAAGGCAAAACCTGGATGCTGGCGAGCGTCAGCGTTGAAAACGGCGACCAGACCGATTTCGGTGTCCATCATTACGCCATCGGCGTTTCCCATGCCCACGGCGCGGAAGGCACCTGGCGGGATGCGGAAGACGGCGTCCTCGGCATGAACACGGTCGCCCAGGGGGCGGTGGACAGCACGATTGCCGCCCATGTGACGCTCGACCGAACCGCGACCGTTTACTACTGGCTGGCGGCGGGCGAGGATTACGCCGCCGTGAAGCTCATTCACCGGCTGGTCGAGCAGCGGGGCGCGGAGTTCTTTCAGCACCGGGCACGAATTTACTGGAACCGCTGGGTCAACAAAGACGACATCCCCTACGGCGATCTGCCGAACGCTCTTGTGACATTATACAAGCAATCTCTCTTAATTCTGCGGACTCAGATTGACAATCGCGGCGCAATTATTGCGGCGAACGACTCCGACTACCTGACGTTCAACAACGACACCTACTCGTATATGTGGCCGCGCGACGGAGCGCTGGTCGCCTATGCTTTAGATTTGGCCGGGCAGCCGGAAGTCGCCCGCAACTTCTACGAGTTCTGCAAAGATGTTCTCCTGCCCGAAGGCTACCTGCTGCATAAGTACAACCCGGACAAGTCCCTGGGGTCGTCGTGGCACCCCTGGGCCGACGGCGCAGGGCATACCCAGCTTCCCATTCAAGAAGACGAGACTTCGCTGGTCATCTGGGCCTTGTGGGAGCATTACGCCCGCTATAAAGACGTGGAGTTCATTCGCGGCCTGTACGCCCCCTTAATTCGACGCGCCGGCGAGTTTATGACCGAGTACCGCGAGCCGCACACCGGCCTGCCGGGGCCTTCGTACGATTTGTGGGAAGAGCGCCACGGCATCCACCTGTTCACCGTCGCCGCCGTCTGGGCGGGCTTGAATGCCGCTGCGCTGTTTGCGGAGACCTTCGGCGACGAAGAGCACGCGGAGGCGTTTCGGACGGCCCAAGAGGAAATCAAGGCCGCTGCGCTGGTGCATCTGTGGGACCCCGAACGAAACCGCTTTGTCCGCCGCATCACGGTAGACCGCGAGACCGGTAGGATTGACGCCGACCTGAACATTGACGCCAGCCTCTACGGCGTCTTCCAGTTCGGAATGCTCCCTGCCGACCACCCGATGGTCGTGTCCACTATGGAGCAGATTGAAGAGCGCCTCTGGTGCAAGACCGACATCGGCGGGGTCGCTCGCTACGAGAACGACTACTACCACCAAATCAGCCAGGACATCGGCGCGGTTCCCGGCAACCCGTGGATCATCTGCACCCTCTGGCTCGCCGAATGGTACATCGCCAAAGCCAGAACCCTGCCCGATCTGACCAAAGCGCTGGATATTTTGGAATGGGTCCGCAAGCACACTTTAGAGTCGGGCGTCCTTGCCGAGCAGATCCACCCCTACAACGGCGACCCGATTTCCGTCTCGCCGCTGACCTGGTCTCACGCCACCGTCGTGATGACCGTCCGCGAGTACTTGGCAAAGCTCGACAAGCTCTGCGAGTCCGACTCCAAGACCGCCCTTCTCGCCGGCAACATGGACCTGTACGAGCTAGCGGATTAGGCAGATGAGAGATAAAGCTCGCATGATTGGCTACAATGCGAGAGGCCAAGTTGTGTACACAGAGAGCCTGGAAAGGGGCGACTACGACGACGGCGAACATGTCTGGGATCGTCGGGAGTCTATTCTTGGCCTTAACTGAGTTAAAGTGGTAGGAGAGAAGTTCGGCATAGAAGGCAATATCTCGGAAACTTGGGAAACTGCATTTTCAGCCGAGACAGGCGAATATATCGGCAGCATGGTCACATACGGCGACGGCACAATGAAACGTGATGGCTCGTATCTTGTTGAAGCCGAAGCGTTAGGAGAAACTAATGGCACTTGTTTTAGAGATCAGTCCTGAAGCCGAAGCGCGGATACGCAGGAACGCCACGGTGCGCGGTCAGGACGTTGCTGAATACATTTTGGCGTTCACCGAAAACGACCCGGTAATTGACCTCACAGAATTTGATGATCAGGCTGACTTTGATGACTCGGTCGCGGGCATTCGAGAAGGTTTGGCGGATTTAGAAGCAGGACGCACCTACTCGCTTGAAGAAACGTTTGCTTACCTGAAAGAGCAGCGGGAGGCACGTCGGCAGGCAAAAGAAGTTCAGCAAGTCCCACAGCTTCAGTCAGCGACAACAGCCTAATGGCATCTGATAATGAGCCGCCCGCAGCCTGGGTAATCCGTTCCACGAAGCGGGCGCGAAGCGACATGGAGGCGGCTGAAGAGCGTCTTGCCGCGTTCGCGGGGGAGGACGTTGCGGAGGCATGGAGCGAAGGGCTAAACACCGAAATCGCCAAGCTCGCGCAGCTTCCGATGCGCTGGCCGCTTGCCGAAGAGGACAAGCTGTTTCGGGAGAGCGTTCGGCGGATGCTCTACCGCCGGACGCCGAGCGGCCCGGCGTACCGGGCGCTGTTTGTTTTGCGCGAGAACCCCGACGATGCGCCGACGGTCACGATTATCCATCTGCGTCATGCCGCCCAGAAGCCGATGACTCGGAAAGAAGCACGGGAGATTGAAGAGTCCGAATGAAGATAAAAGCCGTCATTTTTGACGCCGATGGCGTGCTGGTGTTTCCTGATCGCTTCGCCGAGCATTTGACGCGGGAGCATCAAATCACGCAGGAAGCGACGCGGGCGTTCTTTCAGGGCAAGTTTCACGACTGCCTTCTGGGCAGCGCCGACTTGACCGAGCTTCTGCCGCCGTACCTTAAAGAGTGGGGCTGGCAGGGGTCGGCGGAAGAGTTCATGCAGCTCTGGTTTTCCGTCGAAGATGCAGTGGATACGCGGGTGCTGGACACCGCGCAGGCGCTGCGGAAGGCCGGGTTTGTCTGCTGCCTGGCGTCTAATCAAGAGCCGCACCGGGCGAAGTACATGCAGGAAGTCATGGGTTTCTCGGCGCACTTTGACCACTTGTTCTTTTCAGGAGTGCTGGGAATAAAGAAGCCGGAGGCGCGGTTTTACGAGACTATCGAAACGGCGCTTAATTTGCGCGGCGATCAGATTGCCTTTTGGGACGATTCGCCCTCTCATATCGAGACGGCTAGGCAGCGGGGATGGTCGGCGGAGCGGTACACAAGCTACGAAGAGTTCCAGCGCCAAGCAGACGCCCTGATGGAAACGCGACAAACAAATTGACAGGGAACATAAATTGGCAGGCAAAACAAATTGACGGGATGGCGCAAACAACCGATCGGCGATCTGCCGCTGTATCAAGCCAAAACGCTGGCCTGGCTGCCGCGTGTCACGCAGGGCTTCACGACCCGCAAGGGCGGGGTCAGCGCGGGGCCGTATGACTCGCTGAACCTCGGAGCTTCTGTCGGCGATGACTTAGCGCAGGTGACGGCAAACCGGCGGCGAGTCTGGCATGATTTAGGAATTGCCGAGGTAAATGTCGCGCTGGCGGAGCAGGTGCATGGGGACAAAGTAGAAGTGGTCGCGGCGGGGTCGGGTGCAGTCCCGGTAGCCGGGGCGGACGCGCTGGTGACGGACACGCCGGGCCTGCTGCTGTTCCTGATGTTTGCCGACTGCGTTCCCGTCTACCTGGTGGACCCCGTGCGGAAAGTAGTTGGCCTGGCCCATGCCGGGTGGCGCGGGACGGCGTCGAACATTGCCGCTAAGACAATGCAGACGATGACCGCCGAGTTCGGCTGCGTGCCGTCGGCCTGCTTTGCCGCCGTCGGGCCATCCATCGGCGAAAGCAGCTACGAGGTCGGCCCGGAAGTCGCCGACTTGTTCCGGTCCCTGCCCGGCGCACGCGCGTCCAATGTTGTCATACCCCGCTCCGATCTCGGCGGCACTTACACGCTGAACCTGCGCGCCGTTATTTTTGGGCAGCTTCTTTATGCGGGTTTGCCGGCGGGGGCCATTGCGGTCTGCGATGAAGACACATACCGCAACAAGCGCGATTTTTTCTCGTTTCGGCGCGACGGCGCTGCGACCGGACGCATGGCCGGTTTTTTAGGGATCACAGGAGGGGCGAAGTGAACCGTTTATTTGTGGTGGCGGGGCTGGCGATCTTAATTGTCGCGCTTGTTTTCATCAACCGGGGCATTAACAAGGCCGGACAGCCGGACCATGACGAGGATGCGCCCCCGCCTGCCGCAAAAGCCGCTCCGGCACAGCCGCCGGTCAAGCTGCCGTCTACCGCAACAAATGATCTGCCCGCCGAGCAGACCATCGGCAATCCGGCGACGGCGAAGCATAAGATCGTCGTCGGCTGGTCCTACAACGAGGCGAACCAGCAGAAGCCGGAAACGCTCGCCGCGCCGCTGAAAGAGATCCAAGAATATGCCCAGAAAACCGGCGGCAGCGTGTCTGCCGAGATTGTCAACATTGATGTTCCGGCATCAGACCGCTCCCCTGCCGCTCAGACCATTACCGGCAACGGCGTTTTTGTGGACGGCAAGCCGATAATCCAGGGCGATGTGTCGGCGACGCCGCCTCAGCAGGTGCTAAACGCGGTGCAGGCGGCGACAAAGTAGGCTACTGCCCCCGCTGATGCGCTCCGACTTTTGAGAGCTTCAGCGCAACTTTGAGCGCGTTCGACAAATTAGACACATGCGTCAGGGCTGGCTTCAGCTCTTCCGGGTGGACCGACTGGGCTGTCTCTTTGATATGCACGGCGGCGTCTTTTACCGACAGTGCGGCGACTTTCGCCGAGCCGGCGATATGCTTGCCGCGCACGGTTTCCTGCTGGGCAATGCCCTTCACCGTTGTTGCAAGGTTCTTGCCCGCCGCGAGAGGCCGCTTGTAGAGACGCCCGGCATTGTCAATGACCGACGTTTTCAGCTTCAGCGCGGTCATCGCAAGGAAGATAACGACTCCTACGAAACCGACAAGCGCGAGAATAGTCATCACTTCGCCGATTGTAAACAAAACATCAGACATAAATTCTTTTCCTAAACTATTTTCTATCCTAAACTATTTTCTATCCTAAACTATTTTCTATCCTAAACTATTTCCCATCACGCGAGAAAGACACAAGGAGACTGCCCAGTGGCACAGACCGCAAAACCGTTGACTGAGGGCGAGGCCGTCCGCCTCGCCGACCGCGACACAACCGCCGCCGATACCAAATCCGGCTTATTCTACCCATATTACCGAGGTTTGACCGGCACAATCGCCAAACTTTACAGCGACAGCACAGCGGCGGTTGCCGTAGACCCCGATAGCCTGCCGGACGACATCCGCAAGCGCCACCAAGCCGGCACCGACGCCATGCGCCAAAAGTGGCTGGATGGCCTGTCCGAAGAAGGCCGCAACAAGCTGTCCGCCGCCGAGAAAAAGTTCTCGCTCCGCTATAGTCTTCTGGTCAGCCTGTCCGACTTGTCGGCAGGTGACGCCGCCGAGCCGTCCCGCAAAAGCCTGACCGAGATTGAAGAAGCGGAAGCCGCGCATCTGGCGGAAGTGTCTAAGAAAGCCTCGTAACCGTGTCAACACCATCCGCCGGCATCGCGACAAGCGGGTTCCCTCAGACTGAGAGCGTTGTCCAGATGCTTTACTGGATGGGCAATGATTATGTGGAAACTCTGGTCAGTGCATTGCGAGACGGACTGCTGAAACAGGACCCAGGCACCCGTCTGATCTCGGTCCACTGCGCGGGCGAACCGGAGTTTGAGACGGCTTTCAAGCCCAAAGGCGGATCGGAGACGACCGATGTCGCGACCCGCATGAACGTCACCTTCCCGGTCGAAGCCGTCGTTGTGGACACCGCGCAGCGGCAATGGCGGCTATTCCTTCGCGCGGAGTACCATGCTACCGGTTTGGATGTTCCGGCTTCTTCGCAGGTAAAGGCCGATTTCAATCTTTCGCGGGCTGAGCCGGTTTAGCGCAGAACCTGCCTGCTCGTTTTTAGGTATTTATTCCACAGACAGTACGGCGAGGCGTCCGAACTCGCCGTGCAGCCAGGCCAGGTCGTTCGGGGTGCCGCGCACGGCCTGCTCGACCGCCTGTTCATAAGTGACGAAATCCAGATCGGACGCGCCGCTCTCGTAGTCCGCCGCGATTGCCTGCGCGGCGGCGGGCAGCACAACCTCAAATTGAACACTCCCAGCGGCATCGCGCCAAGCTCTGCCGATGAGTGCGCCGCGCGTCCGGCTTCGCGGGATGTCTTCTAGAAACGGATACCCCCAGCCGAGCGGCTTGTTGAGGGCGGTCGCAAAGAAAATCAGCTCCGTCTGCTCTGTTTCAGCGCTGTCTTCCAGCCGGACAAACGCCCCATCCGCGAGGGTATCCGGCCCGGCCTGCGCCCGGCGCACGACTGCGTTCCATTGCGCGGTGCTAAGGTTCCAATTCGGCGTTTCTTCTGCCTTTGCCATGCTGTAAAGTGTACCCGTTCAGGGGCGTAAAGAAGCGAGGTTACAAATGAGGCATTGCCGGGAAAACTCTCTGTATGTCACCCGACCCGCCGTTAAACCCACAGCCCCCGCCTTCAGCCCCCCAGGCTTCAGCGCCGCCGGACTTCCAGCCCGGATCTTCAGCGCCGCCTTTGACGCCGCCGGTAGACAGCAGCCCGCTTCGGCGCATTCTGCCCGCACTTCTGGCAGCGGCCGCCGTGCTGGGCCTGCTGCTCGTGCTGCTTTTCGTTATCCTGCCGCGCGTGTCCCAGGTGCCGCGTCCGGCGCGGTCACCGCTGCCATCCCCGTCAGCGGCGGTTCTGCCGCCGGCTGACCCGGCCCCTCCAGAGCCGACGCCGCCGGTAGTTCCAACGGCCCAAGCGCTGGCGGCAGGACAGCCGCTTTCAGTAACGCTTTACAGCGCCGGCGGCGGCAAGCATGTCCCGGTCGGGAAGCCCGTGCTGATCTCCGCCTACGCCGCCTTGCCGTCCGCCGGGAGCGCGACCATTGCGATTGCCTACACCCGCAACGGCGGCCCCCGGTCGCTGCTGGCGCTTGCACAAGGCAGCCTGTCCACCGCATCGTGGACCCCGTCCGCGCCGGGCCACTATGATTTCAGCGCAACCGCCTCCGACAGCCGCAAAATCAGCGTGATTTCGCGCCACCTCACGATTGACGCCGACGCACCGCGCGTTGCTGTGAAGCCCCTCCCGCCGCCGGTCGTCTCTCCTGCCCCGCCGCCGGTTGAAACCGCGTCGGTGCGAGCTGTTCGCGTCCACCGGCCTGTACCGAGCCGCAGTACGGCTCGCATTGTTCCGCAGCGCCTTGCGCCGAAGCCTTACCGGCAGGCTCCGCACTCAAAAGCCTACCACTCAAAAGTGTACCATGTCGCCGCCGCAGCTTTTGTCGCGCGGCCTCTTGCCGAGACGTTTGCCGGAGCGCTGCGCCGCCGGGGCTTCCATGCGTTTGTTCGGGTCACGAAACAGCCGCATCATAAGCCGGCGTATGCGGTTGAGACCGGCGATTTCCTGCATTCCCCTGACGCTCAAAAGCAGGTGGAAACACTCAAGCATGACGGTTACCCGGCATTCGCCTCGCAGGGGCATTGAACGCAGGGGCATTGAACGCAGGGGCATTGAACGCAGGGGCATTGAACGCAGGGGCATTGAACGCAGGGGCATTGATGCGGCGGAACTTTTCAGCGGCTTCGCACCTTTTTCTTTTACTACTGCCGTTAGGGTAAAATAAAGGCTATGACCGTTATGTTAAGTTCTGCCGCACCCGCTGCTTCGTCCACGTTTCAAGTTTCGCATCTCGCGGAGCTGGAAGCCGAGTCTATTTTTGTTATCCGCGAGGTCGCCGCCCAGTTCGAGCGGCCCGTGCTGCTGTTTTCCGGCGGCAAAGACTCAATCATTCTCAGTCATTTGGCCCGCAAAGCGTTCTGGCCCGCCAAAATCCCATTCCCCCTGCTCCATATTGACACGGGGCATAACTTCCCTGAAACGCTCTCCTACCGTGACGACTGGATGGAGACCATCGGCGCAAAGCTGATCGTCCGGTCGGTCCAGGAATCAATCAACCAGGGCCGGGCGGTTGAAGAAAAAGGCTACAACGCCAGCCGCAACATGCTCCAGACCGTAACGCTCCTCGATGCCATCGAAGAGCTGAAGGTAGACGCCGCGCTGGGAGGCGCACGCCGGGACGAAGAAAAAGCCCGCGCGAAAGAGCGATTTTTCTCCCACCGGGACGAGTTCGGCCAGTGGGACCCGAAAAACCAGCGGCCAGAGCTGTGGAACCTCTTTAACGGCCACAAGCACTCAGGCGAGCATTTCCGGGTCTTTCCGATCTCCAACTGGACCGAGATGGATGTCTGGCAGTATATCTTGCAGGAGCAGATCGCCCTGCCGAGCATCTACTTCACCCACGAGCGCGAAGTCATTGTCCGCGACGGCAACCTGCTCGCCGCCTCCGAGTACCTCAACACGCGCCCGACCGAAACGCCCGAAATGCGCCAGGTCCGCTTCCGCACCATTGGCGACATGACCTGCACCGGCGCGGTCCTGTCCCCCGCCAACAGCCTAGAAGAAATTATTCAGGAAGTCGCCGCTTCCCGCCAGACCGAGCGCGGCACCCGCGCCGACGACAAGCGCTCCGAAGCCGCCATGGAAGACCGCAAAAAAGAAGGATATTTTTGAGATGACCGTCACTATTAATCTCGCGCCGGAAATTGAAGCAGAAGTTTCTACTCAAGCAAAAGCAGAAGGGATTACTTTAGAAGATTATCTGCCCCGGCTGATCCGGCGTGCTTTGCCGCTCAGTCAGCCGATGCAGCAGGGCGGCCACGAATGGCTGGCGCTGCTTCAGCAGGCACCGCCGATTGCGCGGGTTGACCCGGCGACGGGACAGGCACCACCGGTCGTGACGCGCGAAGACTTGAGACGCGAGCATCTTTATGAGGATCGCAGTTGATGTCACATATTGTAGACACAAGCCTTCTTGTCCGGCAAGCTGATACGAATTCTCAGGACCGTCCGATTGCTTTGAACGCCCTTAAGAACCTTGCAGTATCGGGCGAGACCTTACGGGTTGTTCCACAAAATATGGTCGAGTTTTGGGTCGTTGCCACACGTCCACAGGCAGTAAATGGATTAGGGCTATCTGTTGCCGAAGCAGATAAGGAGCGTCGGCGACTAGAAGCGTTGTTCCCATTGCTGCCTGATTTACCCGCTCTTTACTCGCAGTGGGCCGATTTGGTCAACACGTTTGGCGTCTCTGGTAAGCCCTCTCATGACGCCCGGATTGTCGCCGCAATGCTGACACATGGGATGACACATATCTTGACGTTCAATGGCGCTGACTTCCGCGGTTATGCTCCGCTTGGCATTGTCGTCGTTGATCCGGCGAAAGTGTAGCCCGATGCCGGCAGACATCGGCACCATTCGCCGCCTGCATACGCAGGGCGAGACGCTTTACTGCTGGAGTTCCGGCGGAGCCGAGTATGCCCGTACCAGTGCGGAAGAGTTCGGCGTCGCGAACTGCTTTCAAGCCTTCCTGCCTAAGCCGGATATTCTGCTTGATGACCAGAAGATCGCCGACTGGCGGCGTCTGCGCCAGGTGCATCCAAACGAGTGCGAAATGCTGATAATGCCGACCATTGAGGAAACACCATGAGCGATGTGTTGACGGTTCAGGAAATTGAAGCTCGCTACGAGTCGGAATGGATACTGGTGGAAGACCCGGAAGTCACGCCGCAGTTGGAAGTCATAGGTGGCAAGGTGCTTTTCCACAGCAAAGACCGGGACGAAGTCTACAAAAAAGCGATTGAACTTCGTCCAAAGCATTCCGCCTATCTTTATGCGGGCCGGGTTGCTAAAGACATGTTTATCATACTGTGAGCAGCTTCCTTAACATGGACAGCAAGATTTTGGAGTAAGTGAAAGATTTGAACACCGAGCGGCTTAACCGACAGATTGCATTCATCTTAGAGATAGACAAGCTCAAAAGTGTCCTGCGTCGCTCTTACCTCTTGAACGAGACGCGGCACGAGAACTCAGCGGAGCATTCGTGGCATTTGTCCGTCATGGCGCTGGTGCTGGCGGAACACGTGGACGCGGAGATAAACCAACTGCGCGTGCTGAAAATGCTGCTTGTGCATGACATTGTCGAGATTGACTCCGGCGACACCTATATCTACGACGCCGCCGGCAACGACACGAAAGCGGCGCGGGAACAGGAAGCGGCCCAGCGGATTTTCGGGCTGTTGCCACCGGACCAGAGCGTCGAGGTGCAGGAGTTGTGGCAGGAGTTTGAGGCGCGGGAAACGCCGGAAGCCAAGTTTGCAGCGGCATTAGACCGACTCATGCCGCTGCTGCATAATTATCATACCGGGGGCCGAAGCTGGCGCGAGCATAACATCTCAAAAGCGCAGGTGCTGAGGCTGAACCGGCATATTGAAGCCGGCTCAAAGTCGCTTTGGGAGTACGCTGAGGCGCTGATCAACGACGCGGCGGTCAACGGCTATTTACGAGAGGAATTGAAATGACAGTAATTACGCTCACGCCTGAGATTGAACAGGGAGTAGCCAAAAGGGCGCAGGAAATGGGCACGACACCGGAACATCTGGTCTTAGAAAAGCTGCGGGCCGAGTTTGCGCCGAGTGCAGAACAACCAGGAGAACGAAAACGACCCTTTGAACCGCAGGATGAATGGGAGCGCAGACTTTTGAGCATTGGCACCCCTTGCGGAACGTCGCTTTCTAACGAAGCAGTCAGCAGCGAAGGGCTATATGAATAATGTCCCATCTTGTGGATACCAGCCTACTATTACGCCTCGCAAACATCGACGACCCTTTGGAACCAATCGCAGTCAATGCTATAGGTACTCTGCACCGGCAGAATGAGGTACTGCAAATTGCCCCACAAAACTTGATCGAGTTTCGCGGTAGCGCGACTCGTCCGATTGAAGTCAACGGCCTTGGATTGACCAGTGTAGAAGCCGACATTAAGGCGGCTGGCTTTGAGACGGCGTTCCCACTTCTCCAAGAAATATCCGACATCTATCCAGCCTGGAAAGCGCTCGTGCAGGCAGCAGGCGTGACCGGCAAACAGGTTCACGATGCGTGTTTGGTCGCCATCTGCCAGGTCTACGGCATCACGCACATTTTGACATTCAACGTTCGGCACTTCACGCGGCTGGTGTCATTCGCACCGGGCATCAGCGTAGTTGCCCCAAACAGCATTTAGTTAATGGTGCCTTATGATTGACGCCGACACCGGAAACCTGCATCTGCCAAATGGGTTCGTCATCACACCCACGCTCACGCTCGACGCCTTCCGACATTCGCGGTTTGGAAGAGAGGCGAAGCCGAATTATGTCACGAATGAACCCTGGAACTGCTGGTATAATTTTGTTGTGCCTGCGCCGGACGCGAAGCCGATGACTTTTGGGCCGAGCTTCCACGAGCAGATGCTTGTCAGCCTCACTTTGAGGATTGACACATCGTTTGCGCTTGAAGATAGCATGGAGGCTGGCCTAGAGGCAGAGGTTCGCATCAAAGCGTTTCACGATAACTTGCTCAGGCAAGACCTCGGCGAGCCAACGCTTGTCAAGAAAGACACGGGTGAAGACACTCCGGGATTGGACTATAGTGTCTACTACGAGCTATCGTGGGGGAAGGTACACTCTACTTTTGACTATGGCGGCGGAGACGCTTATATTTCGATTGAGTACGCCGATCGGCGAGAGCAGGCACGGACAGATAAACAATGAACACTGAATTGGTAGACGATTTTTCGACGACGGGCTACTTGTTTTCGACGACGGGCTACTTGGACATGGACCTGCTGCGGTTTACGACGGCGGGGAGTGTGGACGATGGGAAAAGCACGCTGATTGGGCGGCTTCTCTACGATAGCAAGGCGATTTTTGATGACCAGTATGAGGCCATCAAAGAGTCGAGTGAGCGGCGGGGCGAGGAAGGGGTCAATCTTGCGCTCTTGACCGACGGGCTGCGGGCGGAGCGGGAGCAGGGCATTACGATTGATGTGGCCTACCGCTACTTTGCAACCCCGAAGCGCAAGTTTATTATCGCGGACACGCCCGGCCATATCCAGTACACGCGCAACATGGTGACGGGCGCGTCTACGGCGAACCTGGCAATTATTCTGGTAGATGCCCGCAAAGGGGTCATCGAGCAAACCCGGCGGCACGCGATTATTGCATCGCTGCTCGGCATTCCGCACATCGTTGTCTGCGTCAACAAGATGGACTTGGTGGATTACAGCCAGGACGTTTTTGATGACATCAAGCGGACCTTTGAGATATTTGCGGCGGGCTTGTCGCTGGGCAGCGTTTACTTTATCCCCATTAGTGCGCTGAACGGGGACAATGTGGTGGACGAGTCCCAAAACATGGGCTGGTACGGCGGGCCGGCGCTGCTGCCGCTTTTGGAGACTGTGCCGATTGAAACCGATGTCAACCACACCGACGCCCGGTTCCCAGTGCAGTATGTCATTCGTCCGCAGTCCGCCGAGTTCCCGGATTACCGGGGCTACGCGGGACGTATTGCCGGGGGCGTGTTCCGGCCCGGCGACGCGGTTCAAGTTTTGCCGTCGGGGTTCACGTCGAGAGTGCAGTCGGTAGACATGATGGAGCGCAGCCTGCCGGAAGCGTTCGCGCCGCTCTCGGTGACGCTGACGCTGACAGACGAGATAGACATCAGCCGGGGCGACATGATTGTGGCGGCGGACGACCCGCCGACCGTCTCGCAGGATTTAGAGATTATGGTCTGCTGGCTCGGCGAGAAAGCCCTCATGATCGGCGGCAAGTATACACTGAAGCACACGACAAAAGAAGTCCGGGCGATTGTCCGGTCCGTGGATTACAAGCTCGACATCAGCACCCTGGACCAAAACACGCAGGACAAAAGCGTCAGCCTGAACGAGATCGCCCGCCTGACTTTGCGAACGACTCATCCGCTGTTTTATGACACCTACAAGCGCAACCGAGCCACCGGCAGCGTGATTCTCATCGATGAAGCGACCAATGAAACGGTCGGTGCAGGCATGATCCAATGAACGCGCGACTTCTGCTTCTTGCGGCGGCGGCTCTACTTCTCAGCGGATGCGGCGACGACAAGCCGTACAGCGGGCCGAACCCGAACCAATCGGGCGGCAACTACTCGGCGCCCGCGCCGGTTTCGGCTGCCCCGCCTGCTGCTCCGGCGCAGTCGTCTGACCCGCTTCTGTCAGGGTCGGGCGCTATTCCAACGGAGGACCCGCTGCTGCCGCATGACACGCCCGCCCGGACCGACCCGCTGATTGGAAGCGACCCGCTCAAAGGCCGTTCCATGCCGACCGAGCATTCGCACTGGCTGCGGGGCCGGGTGCAGGATGCCCGCTTGACGGTTCTCCTGAACGGAGTGCGCGAAGGCGACTACGCCGGGGTTGTAGACAAAGACATCACGATGAAGCTGCGCCGGGGTATCAACACAGTGGCATTTGTTTACACACCGCGCCCCGGAGAGTCGTCTGCCCGAATGGACCTTCTGGAAAGCGAGCATCACCCGCCGGTCGCCCCGCTGGCGTCGTTCCAGAGCCTGCCTCGGTCGGCGGACACCGGCGGGAAGCCAGCCACTCAGCGGTTCACGTTTTATGCGAATTAGCCTGTGCGAGCCAATTACTCTTTCTAATTACTCTTTCTAATTACTCTTTCTAATTACTCTTTCTAATTACTCTTTCTGATCACTCTTTTGGAGATGGCGGCATCGGCCAGTTTTTGTCGCGGCCTTCCTCCCTGATCAGTGCAAGCTGGTCGTAGGAGACATGGAACTGGTTGCAGAAGCGGGCCTGATACTTTTCGAGCAGGTAGGCATTAAACGAAGCCTGCTGCTCGGCGGCGTCCCGTGCGGTTGACTTAGAATAGTTGGGGCTGCCTTCTGCCGGCACGGGATAAGCATTGACGGCCTGCCGGTGGGCATGGCTATCTATCTCGGCCAGCTCCCAAGCGATTTTTTGACGCTGCGGCAGGGTGATTTTACTGCTGACGGCAGCGTAAGGATCAGGCGCGTTGGCTGGAACCGGGCCGGGCCGGTACGAAATCGTCCCGCGCGTGTCGCCGCCGGAGTTTGCGGTCACGCCAAGCGGTTTTGGGTCCAGCACCGGCGCAGGCGGCGGTGTGCGGGTACAGCCGGCAAGAACACTGACAAGAACACTAAGCAGCAGCGCGGGCAGAAAGAATCGAATGACGGCGTCCATACGCACAGTTATACCCGACCCACGCTAAGATATGAAAAAAGCACTGATACTTACTCTTGATATGGGAACGTCATCGGTCCGGGCGATGCTGTTCGACACGCGCGGGCGGGCGCTCCCGAACGCGGAAGTGCAGATCCCCTATGCCCAGACGACGACTGCCGACGGCGGGGTGCAGACCGACGCCGAAGCACTTTTGACTTTGACCGTGAGCTGCCTGAAGCAGCTTCTACGGCGCACGGACAAAGAGACGCGCGGACGGATCGCCGGGGTCGGCATTTCCTGCTTCTGGCATAGCTTGGTCGGTGTCGGTGGGGATGGCCGCGCCGTGACCCCGCTGTTCTCGTGGGCCGACACGCGGGCGATGGGACAGGCCGAGAAGCTAAAAACCGAGATGGACGCCGCCGCGTACCATGCCCGAACAGGATGCGTTCTGCACCCCTGCTACTGGCCCGCCAAGCTGCGCTGGCTTCAGGAAACCGAGCCGGAACTGTTCAGCAGAGCCGCCCACTGGATGTCGTTCGGGGAGTATCTTCAAAGCCGCCTGTTCGGGTCGGCGACGTGCAGCCTGTCAATGGCGTCGGGAACCGGGCTGTTGAACCAGAACACAAAAGCATGGGACCCGCAGACCCTGACCGAGCTGCCGATTGCCCTGCGCCAGCTCAACAGTCTCGACGATAAAGCCGTGCCGGTGTCCGGCCTGTCCGCCGAGTGGGCCGGCGCCCTCAGCGCACTCAAAGACCTGCCCTGGCTCCCGGCCTCCGGCGACGGTGCGTGTTCCAATGCCGGCAGCGGGGCCGTAGATGCCGGCCGCATCGCCATCAATGTCGGCACATCGGGGGCCATGCGCGTCGCGGTGAAAGCGGACACGATAGACATTCCCGACAAGCTGTTCTGCTACCGGGTAGACGAGGAGCGGTTTCTCGTTGGCGGCGCGTTCGCCAACGGCGGCAACGTCTATGCGTGGGCTGAGAAAACGCTCCAGCTCGGCGACCGCCAGGCTGCCGGCAAAGCCGCCGCCGCGCTTCTGCCCGACGGCCACGGCCTGACCATTCTGCCGTTCTGGGCCGGGGAGCGCTCGCCGGGCTGGCACGCCGGGGCGAGGGCAGCGATTTTGGGCATGAACCTGCACACCACGCCCGCCGAGATTTTGCGGGCCTCGCTCGAAGCTGTCGCGTTCCAGTTCGCCGGTGTCTACGACATTCTGATCGCCCAGTTCCCGTCGGCGACTCAGATTGTCGCTTCGGGGGGCGCTTTGGTCGGCGACCCGGCCTGGGCGCAGATCATGGCCGACGCGATGGGCACCCCGATCACCACCAGCCGCGTCGGGGAAGCGACTAGCCGGGGCGCGGGCCTTTTGGCCCTGCACATTTTGGGCCAGATCGCCGACTTGTCCGAAGTCCCGGCGTTTCTGTGGAAAACCTACACGCCCGACCCGAAGACGCACGAGGTTTACCAGAAAGCCCGCGCCCGTCAGGCCGCGCTGTACGCCGTGGTTCTGGACGACAAGCCTTTTCATTCTTAAACAGGTATCATAACAGCATGACACTTAAAGAACAAGTGACGCAAAATTTGGAGCGGCTGGACGAAGAGAAACTGCGGGAGGTGGCGGATTTTGTCGCTTTCCTGGAGTTCCGAACGCGCCGTTCTGCCGTGCCAGAGTGGGATGATGCAAAGCTCTCTGCGCTCTACGCGGAGTTCGCCGACGAGGACCGCGCACTCGCGGAGGCGGGCCTGTCGGATTATGTAGCAGGACTTGCCAAAGAAGATGCGGCTGTATGAGAGTCCAACGCGGTGAGATTTGGTGGGCAGATCTTGACCCCATTCGCGGCTCGGAACAGTCCGGTATACGCCCTGTACTCATCTTTCAGAATGATGCCGTGAACAGGTTCACAACGACAGTTCTGGCAATCCCCTTGACAACAAACCTGCGCCGTGCATTGCTTCCTACTTGTCTGCTTATCCCGCAAGGCGAGGGGAACCTTCCCAGCGACTCTGTCGCATTGTGCCACCAGATGCGAGTTTTGGATATGGTGCGCCTGCGAAGCAAGCTGGGCCAGCTTGACAGTCAGAGGCTGACGGAGGTGGAAAGATGCCTCCTTTTCACGCTTGGAATGTGAAAGCTCCAGTGAAATGACAGACTCAACACTTGTCCTGATGGCCGGACTGCCGGGGGTCGGCAAAACGACGCTGGCACTGGCGCTGGGAAGAGAACTCGGCTGGCCGGTGCTGGATAAAGATACGGTCAAGACGGCCCTGCTGGAAATGGCAGTCCCGGAACAGATCGCGGGACCGGCCTCCTACGCGCTTCCTCTTGCGCTCTGCCGTGACTTAGTTGTCCAGCAGCGGCTATCCGTGATCTTTGACAGCCCGGCGGGGTATCCGAGTAGCATTGAAGACGCGCGGCAGATTGCCGAAGCATCGGGCGGAGTGCTAAAGATTATCTACTGTCAGGCTGGCAGCAGCCTGCGAAATCAGCGGCTGGCCCAGCGTTCCCACCGATTGTCTCAGATGGTAAACGATCCCACAACGGATGCCGAAGGATGGACACGATTCGCGCATCTGCCGCTCGAACGGCTTGATCTACACATGGAACAGCCGCTTTCAGTTCTGATGGCGGACGCGCTGGCGTATATCCTATTATGACACCAAAACACATTGTCGCCGTGGCGGGTTTAGTCCGAGACGCCGAAGAGCGCGTCCTGATGATCCGCAGCCCGCGCCGGGACTGGGAGTTTCCCGGCGGGCAAGTGGAGGAAGGCGAAGATTTAGTCACGGCCTTGCAGCGGGAAGTGCTGGAAGAAACAGGTATCATAGTCGCCGTCGGCAGGCTCGCAGGCGTCTACTCCAACGTTAAGTCGCACATTGTCATGTTTGACTTTCTGTGCGAGCTTGTGTCCGGCGAAATTCAAACCAGCGCCGAAAGCCTCGCCGTAGAATGGGTCGAGGCAGGCGATGCGCTAAACCGCATTATCCGCCCGGTCATTCGGGACCGGATGCGCGACATGCTGGAGTTCACCGGCGAAGTCATCTACCGCGCCTATGAGTTCGACGCAGACAAAGTTTACACGGAGTACGTTGTCCATCGTGAGCAGACATTATGAAGTTGAGACTATCCTAGAGAATAGCACGGGCGCAGGACAGTCGGGGGTACAATGAACCCATGACAAACGGGATTGTGTATCTCATTGGGGCGGGGCCGGGTGATCCGAAGCTCCTTACGGTCGGCGGGGCGGACGCGCTTCGGGCGGCCGATGTGGTGGTGTACGATAGGCTCGCCCATCCGAAGCTGCTGGAGTATGCACCTGCCACTGCCGAGCGGGTGTATGTCGGGAAGCAGGCGGACAAGCATGCGATGCGGCAGGAAGACATTAATGCCCTGCTGGCGGACCGGGCGGCGGCGGGCAAAATCGTCGCGCGGCTGAAAGGCGGCGATCCGTTTGTGTTTGGACGCGGCGGCGAGGAAGCGGAGTATCTGCGGGAGCGGAACCTGCCGTTTGTGGTGCTGCCGGGCGTGACCTCGGCGATTGCCGCGCCGGCGTATGCGGGCATTCCCGTCACCCACCGGGATGCCGCGTCGTCCTTTGCCGTCATCACCGGGCATGAGCGGGACGACGGCCGCGAGTCGGGAACACGCACGGCGGGTGAGGCGGAAGGACGGCGGCGCTGGGACAAAATTGCGTATGCCGGCGATACGCTGCTGTTTCTCATGGGCGTTGAGAACCTGGACGAGATTGCAAGTCAGCTTCAGGCGCACGGGCGGGCGGCGGACACGCCGGTCGCCCTGGTGCGCTGGGGGACGTGGGCCGGTCAGCAGGAAACGCTGGTCGGGACGCTCGGCGACATTGCCGAAAAAGTTCGGGCCGCAAACTTCAAAGCCCCGGCGGTCACGGTGGTCGGGGAAGTCGTGCGCCTGCGCGAGCGTTTGCGCTGGTTCGACCTCGGCCCGCTTTCGGGGAAGCGGATTGTCGTGACGCGGGCGCGGGAGCAGGCGTCGGAGTTTGCAGAGAAGCTGGCGGCAAAAGGCGCGGAGGCGGTTGTCTTCCCAACCATTAAGATTGTCCCACCGTCTGATAACTACGCGGCGTTGGACGACGCCATCATCCGCATCGGCACCTATGACTGGATCTGCTTTGCCAGCGCCCCGGCGGTCCATGCGCTTTGTGGGCGTCTCGCTCATGCCGGAAAAGACGCGCGTTCGTTCCCGACAGCCCGGATTGCGGCGGTCGGTCCGGCGACTGCCGACGCGCTGCGGGTGCATGGCCTTTGCCCCGACTTCCAGCCGTCCGTGATGACCGGCGCGGGGTTAGGCACCGAGCTGCCCGACGAACCCTTCGGCAAGAATTTCTTAGTCCCCCGCGCGAAAGACGGCGACGACGGCTTAATAGAAGCTTTGACAGGCCGCGAAGGCACGGTGGACGCCGTAATCGCCTACGAGAACATGATAGACGCTGCCGATGCCGACGCGCTGAAGCAGCGGCTTTCCGGCGGCACGATTGACGCGGTCACGTTTACATCGTCGTCCACCGTCAAGAACTTCATGTCCGCGCTTGGCGGCATGACGCTTCCAGCGTCGGTCGTGATCGCCTGCATTGGTCCCAGCACCGCAAAGACGGCGGAAGAGCTGCTTGGACGCGCCCCGGAGCTAGTCGCCGATGAGCCGACAATGGACGGTTTCATCGCGGCACTGGAACGGTATTATGCCGAGCCAAATTAAGCCCAGGGGCGCGGCAGTTGAACCGCATTTGAGAGAAGCCGCAAAAATGGGACAGCGGACGTATTCAGATAGACAGGAAGACGGAACCGTGCTGGCCTGGGAAGTCGAGCGGCTTTGGGAGATCACGCAGAACTTTCCAAGTAAACAGGTTCCGCTGGTCGAAATCGGCGACTTTGACTTGGTGACCTGGTTTGACGGCAAACAGCATCTTCCAACCTGCCGGGCGGTGGCGGAACATGCACGGAAGATCATAGCATCTCAGTTCGACTACCCTGTGATACTCTCCGCCGAAGGCCATGTCATGGACGGAATGCACCGAGTGGCAAAAGCCTGGCTGCTCGGCCAGGAAACGGTAGAAGCGGTGCAGTTTGACAAAGACCCGGAGCCGGATGAGCGCGTGAAGGTGAGATAATGCCGAAGATTTTAGTGATTGACAACTATGATTCGTTTACCTATAATCTTGTGCAGTATCTCGGCGAGATGGGCGCGGATTTAGAAGTTCGGCGCAATGATGCCGTCTCGCTTGCGGACATTGCGGACATGAAGCCGGAGAAGATTGTGATCTCGCCCGGTCCCGGCACGCCCGACGACGCAGGAGTGACGCTGGAACTCATCAAAGAGTTTGGGCGGACGGTTCCCATCTTCGGCGTGTGTCTCGGCTTGCAGGCAATGGGGCAGGCGCTCGGCGGGCGGGTCGTGCGGGCCGACAAGCTGATGCATGGGAAAACGTCTTTGGTGACCCATCGTGGGCAGGGCGTGTTTGCCGGTCTGCCGTCGCCGTTTAAGGCGACTCGGTACCATTCGCTAGTTGTGGAAGCGTCATCGCTGCCGGACTGCCTGGAAGTAACGGCGGAAGCGGAAGACGGCGAGATCATGGGACTGCGCCATAAAGAATGGCCGCTGGAAGCCGTGCAGTTCCACCCGGAAGCGATTTTGACGGAGCATGGCAAGCAGATGTTAAAAACGTTTTTGGAGCGTTAAAAGAGACCGGCACTGGAAGTGCCGGTCTCCTGTGGTATGAAAGTCGCGGCGACTACAGACCAGTCACCGGCAGCTTTTCCTAATCTTTAGCCGCTTCGGCTTTCACTCAACAGTAGACCGGCACTTCCAGTGCCGGTTCAGGGCATTTTATGAACCTCTACGAGAAACGCTTAAGCTTGGTGCGGACGGCCATGCACGAGAACGGATTGGACACGCTGGTTGTCACGCCCGGTGCAGCAATGCAGTATTTGACCGGCTTTTCCGAGCCGGGGTCGCGCTTTCTGGCCTTGATTGTCCCCGACGACAAGCCCTGGCTGTTTGTCGTGCCGGCGCTGAATGCCAAGCAGGCGCGGCAGAACCCGGCGGGGATCGCTGATGTTCGCGCCTGGGACGACGGCACGGGCTGGGAGCCTGTTCTCGCGCCTCTCGCGAAGGAGCTGATGCTGGACATCGGGATTGTCGGGGTAGACGACGACATGCCGGCCCGCTTTGTCTTGAAGCTGCAAGAGCTGATGCCGACCGCCCTTTTTCGCCCCGCCGGCATGGCACTGGCCCCCCTGCGCTCCCGGAAAGACGCACAAGAGCTGGCGTCTTTGCAGCGGGCCGCCGAGGCCACCGACGCTCTTATTTCGGTGGCTTACGCCGCCTGCCGTGTAGGCGCAAGCGAGCGGGAAATCGCCTCAGCGCTGGGGCAAGCCATCGCGCGGGACGGCCACGCCGACTCGTTCGCGCCGATTGTCGGAGCGGGCGCAAACGGCGCATCGCCGCATCACAACACCGGCACAGCAAAAGTCAAGACGGGCGATGTCGTGATTTTGGACTTCGGAGCAATGGTGAACGGGTATCACGGCGACATTACACGCACAGTCGCGGTCGGCACGGCGTCGGATGAAGCCAAGCGCGTCTACGAAACGGTCCACGCAGCGTACTCCGCCGGCGTCGCCGCCGTTCAGCCCGGCGCGACCGCGCACGATGTAGACGCCGCCGCCCGCAAAGTCATCGAAGGTGCCGGCTACGGGGAGTTCTTTATCCATCGCACCGGCCACGGCATTGGCTTGGATGACCACGAGACGCCTTACATGATGGCAGGCAATTATGCGCCGCTGCTGCCCGGCCACTGCTTTTCGGTTGAGCCGGGGATTTACCTGCCTGGCAAGTTTGGCATTCGTTTGGAGAACATCGTCACGGTGCAGGAAGACGGCACCGCGCGGGTGCTGAACGAAGATATTCCGCCGGAACTGCTTGTGCTGTAAGAGGCCCCCCGCCCCAATTCTGGGGAGCCATACGGAGAAGATAAGCCCTGCCGGGCTTCCGCTCCTACTCCGGCTCCCCAGAATTGGGGCGGGGGGGCATTAGAAACCGTCCCTATGAAACTCATCGCCGACGCGCTGATTGCGCTGCCCTTTACCTTAGACTTCTGCGCGAGAGGCCCGGATGTCGAGCCTTTGACGTGTACGCTGAACGGCATGGATGCAACGCTGTTTTTCCCGCCGTCCCTCAGCGAAGGCACGGATGGGCAGGGCATTTTCGGCGAGTGGGCTTGGTGGACGGGGAAGAACCTGCGTTTAGTGTTAGAGCTAACGATTGTTGGCGACGAAGACACGGAACTCCTACGAACTGAGGCGCTTGCGACGGGCCAAGAACTTTTGCGCCGCTTCCTGAACGCCTACCGGTGGCGCTTCAGCCAGCCGGAAGTGCATCCGATTGTGCTGGACCCGCGCGTTGTCACGCTTTCGGTGCAGCACGACGACGGCAAGCTGGAAAAGCTGCCGGAGCCGCTGTCGTCGTTCTTTTACCAGAACATGCCGTCCAAACCGCCGCTGGAAACGTCCGTCAACACGGCCACGCTGACGACGCTGTACGAGGACATCCAAACCGGCATTGACCCGCCGCTGGCCGGTCAGCTTCGCCTAGACGCCGAGGCATTAGACGCGCAGGGCGAAACCGAACGCGCCGAGATGGTGCGAGGGCTGATAACGTCGTGAGTGCAAACCCGGCAGAGTTCATCGAAGGTGCAGCGCAAGTTGTAGAGTATTACGGCTACTGGGCGACATTCCACGATGCAGAATTGGTTAGCCTGTCCATCATGCCGGAGGCTGAGACAATTACAGCCATCTTTGAGTATGGGGATATGACTGATGACGAAAGCCGAAGCGGCTTGTCGCGTATTACATTGGAGTGGCAGGATGTAGTCAGCTATGTACTTCAAGCAGATTATACACGCTACCAAATGAACACATTGCATAGGATCAGCTTTGTTGAACAGGATGGATGGATTAACACCGAACTTGTCCCGATAGATGGCGTCAGTGGAAAAGTCCGCTCACGAAAAGTGCAAGTGACACAATTCGAGACTTTGCCAGAGTAACAAAATGAAACACGCAATACAGCATTTAATTGAAGGCCGGCATCTGGCCGAAGATGAGGCGGCGGAGGTGATGCGGCAGATTATGGAAGGGATAGCGACGGACGCACAGATTGCCGCGCTTGTGGTCGCGCTCCGCATGAAGGGCGAGACGGTAGAGGAAATCACGGGGTTTGCGCGGGTGATGCGCGAGTACGCCGTCAAAGTCCCGGTGCAGACGGACAAAGTGGTTGTAGATACCTGCGGCACGGGCGGGGACGCGCTGAAGACGTTCAATATCTCAACAGCGGCGGCCTTAGTGGTTGCGGCGGACGGGCGGCTGGCGGTCGCGAAACACGGCAACCGGGCGGCAACGAGCAAGTGCGGTAGCGCGGATGTTTTGGAAGCATTGGGCGTGAAGCTAGACCTGCCGCCGGAGCGTTTGGGCCAGTGCATTGACGAGGTTGGGATTGGGTTTTTGTTCGCGCCTTCGATGCACCCGTCGTTTAAATACGCTGCCGGGCCGCGCCGGGAGATCGGCATTCGAACCATCTTCAATATGCTGGGGCCGCTGACAAACCCGGCGGGGGCGTCGGTGCAGCTTATCGGCGTGTATGACAGAGCCTTGTGCGAGACTTTGGCCCATGTCCTCAAAAATTTGGGCAGCCGGCGGGCGCTCCTCGTGCATGGGGTGGACGGGCTGGATGAGCTGTCTACGCTGGGCGAAACCGCCGTGAGCGAGCTGAAAGACGGACAGGTGACATCGTATACGCTGGACCCAGAATGGGATTTAGGGCTGGCCCGCGCGACCATTGAGCATCTCGCAGGCGGCGAAACTGTCGCCGAGAACGCCGACATTCTGCTGCATATTCTGCGCGGCAAGGACCGGGGGCCGCACCGGGATATTGTCTGCCTGAACGCCGCCGGGGTCCTGCTGGTCGCTGGGGCAGAAGAGAGTTTAGAGAACGGCATCGAGCGGGCGTCGGCCCTGATTGACAGCGGCGCGGCGCTGGGGGCGTTAGAAAAGCTGAAAGAGTTCACGAATGCCTGAGCCAACGATTTTAGATACGATTATTGCCCATAAGCGCAAAGAAGTACAGGAGCGACAATGGAAGATACCAATGCGTGAGCTGGCGGCTCGCGCTGGTGCCATGCCCCCACCCCGCAACTTTCTGGCGGCTTTGCAGACACCTAAGAGTGGCCCCGCCACGCTGATTGCCGAAGTCAAGAAAGCATCGCCGTCGGCGGGGATTATCCGAGCAGATTTTGACCCCGTGGCGATTGCCGAAGCCTACGAGACAGGCGGCGCGTCGTGCCTGTCGGTGCTAACTGATGAGAAGTTCTTTCAAGGCCATGACGGCCACTTAACTGCCGTGCGTGAGGCGGTGTTGCTGCCAGTGCTACGCAAGGATTTTGTCATTGATGTATGGCAGATTTATGAAGCTTGGGCGCTCGGCGCGGATGCGATACTTTTGATTGTCGCGGCGCTGACGCTGCCGCAGATTGTAGATTTTCAATCACTGGCCCATGACCTTGGCCTGGCTGCTTTGGTGGAAGTGCATACGGAAGCGGAAATGGAAGTCGCGCTGAGTGCGAACGCCAAGCTGATCGGCATTAACAGCCGGGATCTGAACACGTTTGTCACGGATTTAGGCACGGTCGAGCGGCTGGCGACGCTGGTTCCGGGGGATGTCACGCTGGTGGCGGAAAGCGGCCTGAAAACGCCCGCTGATGTCCGGCGAGTCGCGGAGGCTGGGGCGAAAGCAATTTTGGTTGGGGAAACGCTGATGCGGGCGGCGGATATTGGGGCGGCGACGCGGGTGCTGCTAGGAGGGTAGAAAACCCGGCGGCAAAAGACCCGGCACTGGAAGTGCCGGGTCTTTTGCCCTCACTGCACGCGGTCGTTCTTCAGCAAGTCATCAACTTCACTTTGGCTTGTGACAGCATCGCCGGAGCCGTGGGGCAAGGGCTTGATGACGGAAATGCCGATGCACCGTGAGGAGGGCAGGACCGGATGGGTGAACTCAAAGGCGACTCCATGCTTCGTGTCGTCGTACAGATTTGGGGCGCTGGTAACCTGACGGGCATCGGGGAAGCAGCGGCGGATTTGGGCAAGCGTGCTATTTGTTGAGATGCCGTTTGCCGTGTGGAACCGGCGGGACGTGATGCGAACTTCGTTGAGGAACGTGCCGTTTATGGGCTTCAGATCCTCTTCCACGGCGTTGCTGATGCCGTGAATGTAGAGCGTGTCGCGGGACGCAGGTGAAGTCCAAACAAGACCTATCTGCTGCATCCCATTGTCTTCGGCATCAGGAGTCGGCAGGCGCTTAAGTCCGGCTGCTCCATTCGGGCCAAGTGCGGTTTGGCCGATACTGCGGCCAGGCACAATCAAAAAATTGTTAGCAGGCGCAGCGCCAACGGAAGTACTGAGGCTGAGACCAGCAAACATGGCGATTATAAATAGTGGCTTCATTGCTTCTCTCCTGCCTTGAATGACGCAGTCACAGGGAAAAAAGTTCACGGTGCGCGGCGACAATCGCCTTAATGACCGCAGTTTCGGCGTCGGCCAGCGGCAATTCCACGGTGCAGCCGGACGCCATTCGGTGTCCGCCGCCGCCGAACTGAGCGGCAATTTCAGCGACGTTAACCGTATCACGAGCGCGGAGGGAGACGCGCACCCCACCGCCGGCCATCTCGCGAAACAAAATGCCGACTTCGGCGTCCTGCACCCCGCGTACATAGCTGACGATGCCTTCGGTGTCCTGGTCGGTTGCGCTGACTTCGGCGAAGTCCGACGCCGTAATATGCGCCCAGACAATCCTGCCACCGGCAGTCTTTTTGAGGGATGAAAGAGCGTGGCCGAGAAGCTGAGTCGCGGCGAAGGTCCGGTTCTCAAAAACATGCTCAGAGATAAACGCAGGGGGCGCTCCGGCTTCCAGCAGTGCGGCGGCAACGTGCAGGGTGTTGGGCGTGACGTTCTGGAAGCGGAACGAGCCAGTGTCGGTGATGATGCCCGTAAAGAGGCACGTCGCGATCTCCGGCGTGATGGGAGCTTGGAGCGTGAGCAGCAGCGCGTAGACGATCTCGGCGGTCGAGGCCGCGCGGGCGTCCAAGACGCGGATGTCGCCGAATGCGCCGCTCGTGACGTGGTGGTCAATGTCTACGACGCGCCTGGCCCGGCCAATAATCGGTTGAATTGTCTTGCCGACACGGGGCAGATCGCCGCTGTCTACAACAAGCGCCAGGTCAAAAGCGACTTCGCCCGTTGTCTGCCGTACCCGCTCCGCGCCGGGCAGGAAGGCCAAAATCGCGGGAACGCCGTCTTCCGACAGGCAGGTAATTGTCTTGCCGAGCGGAAGCAGGGCCAGCGCGAGGCCGAGCATTGATCCGAGTGCATCGCCGTCCGGGTTGACATGGCAGGCCAGCACAATCGTCTGGCTGGCATGGATCGCCGCCACCGCATCTTGAAGCGGCTGGGTCAACCCATTTGGCATGGGGGCGCTCATTTGGCGTCTTCCTCGGCGCTTTCGTTCTCAGCGCTTTCGTTCTCAGCGCTTTCATCCTCTGTGACGGGCTTAGGCCGAGCGGCATCTTCGCGCTTGACTTGTTCCAGTACCTCGAACATGTGGCTGCCCCGGTCAATCGTATCGTCGTACTTGAACGTCAGCGCCGGGACATTGATAAACGCCTTCGAGCGCTTCAGTTCTTCGCGCAGGACCCCGTTTGCGCCGCGCAGGAGGTTCAGCTTGTCGCGCTTGGCGTCCTCGGAGCCGAGGACGCTGATGAACACCGTCGCGTTTTTGTAGTCGGTCGTGACTTCAACGTCGGTGATGGTCAGCAGGCCATCGGTGAAGCGCGGGTCGCGCATCTCGCGCCGGATGACTTCGGACAGCACTTCCCGAAGCTGGTCCTGCAAGCGTTGTTTTCGTGTGGCGGGCATAGTTTGTTTCTTTTACAGCATCTCGATGTCGCTCTGCGTCACGTCAACGCGCGGATTGCTTTCAATGTGATCCAGCGCTTTGTCCAGCACTTGATTGGCATAGATGCCATCGGTCGCGACAACGGCGATGCCGACAGTGGCCGTGCGCCAGACATCGTGGTCGCCGACTTCGGTAGCCGAGACATTAAACTCGCTCCGAAGATGAACCAGCAGGCTTTTCAGGACCTGCCGCTTGTCTTTGAGCGAGTTCGCTTCTTCAATGTGCAGTGTAACCGTCAAAAGGCCAATGGTCATAAGTTGGAACCGGCGTGAGCCGGCAAGAAACTCGGCCTTGAAAGGCCAGGCTAACAGTGCACGAAGCCCCTCCGGGGCTGAGAGTCTTCAAGCCCGGAGGGCTTTTTGTAACCTTATAGCCTGGCCTTTTAAGGCCAGGTCTGATGCTTCGATTTACAGCGTCCGCACGGTGCGCTTCATCTCGTAGCATTCGATGGTATCCTGCGGGCGGTCTTGGACCGGCTCCATCGGGTCGTAGCCAGGAACCAGAATGCCGCACTCGAAGCCCTGCGCGACTTCGCGGACATCGTCTTTCTCGCGCTTCAGGGTGTCAATTTTCCCCTCGGCGACCAGCTTGCCGCCGCGCTTGACACGGACCAGGCCGCCGCGCACCACTTTTCCTGACAGAATGTACGAGCCGGCAATCGAGCCGCCCGAACGGGGCAGCTTGAAGACGGCGCGGACTTCGGCAACGCCGAGCGGGATCTCTTCGTAGATCGGGTCGAGCAGGCCGGCCATCGCCAGCTTGACATCGTCAATGAGGTCGTAGATAACTCGGTATTCCCGAATATCAACATGCTCGGCTTCGGCCAATCGCGCGGCGGCGGGTTCGGCCCGCGTGTTAAACGCGACAATTAGCGCGGACGACGCGGACGCTAAAAGAACATCCGAGTCGGAAACAGCGCCGACGCCGGACGAGATGAACTTGACTTTGACTTCCGCGTGCTGGATTTTTTCGAGTGACTGCCGGATGGCTTCCACCGACCCCTGCACATCACCCTTGATAATCAAGTTCAGCTCTTTGTTGGCACCAGACTTGAACTGCTGCTGCAAGTCTTCCAGCGTCACCGGACGGCGCGTGTTCAGCTTCTCGTCGCGCGTGACCGACGCACGGCCTTCGGCGAGCTGACGGGCGGTTTTCTCGTCTTTCGCCACTTCCATCCGGTCGCCAGCGGCGGGGACGCTGCCGAGACCCAGGACAACCACAGGAGTCGCCGGAGTCGCAGTCGTGACACGCTGGCCTCGGTCGTTCAGCATGGCTTTGATGCGTCCGAAGGTCCCGCCAGCAACGATGGAGTCGCCCATTTTCAGTGTTCCCTGGTCTACCAGGATGGTCGCGACCGCGCCGCGTCCCTTGTCAAGCTCGGCTTCAATGACCGTGCCGGTCGCGGGGGCGCTGGGGTCGGCCTTCGGCTCGATTTCGGCGTCGGTGACGAGCAGGATCTGTTCTAACAAGTCGTCCAGCCCAAGTTGTTCTTTGGCCGAGACTTCGACCGTCTGCACGTTGCCGCCGTAGGCTTCGGGCATGACATCGTACTGCGTGAGCTGGGTTAGGACATTGGTCGGGTTCGCGCCTTCTTTGTCAATTTTGTTGACGGCGACGATAATCGGAACATTCGCGGCTTTGGCATGGTTAATCGCTTCAATCGTCTGCGGCATGACGCCATCGTCGGCGGCGACGACCAGTACGGCAATATCGGTGACCTGAGCGCCCCGCGCCCGCATGGCGGTAAACGCTTCATGGCCGGGCGTATCCAGGAACGTAATTTTGCGCTTCTGGCCCTTGTTTTCGGGGTCATCCACTTCCACTTGGTACGCGCCGATGTGCTGGGTAATGCCGCCAAACTCGCCGGAGGCCACTTTCGCCGACCGAATGGCATCCAGCAGCGAAGTCTTGCCGTGGTCAACGTGGCCCATGATGGTCACGACCGGCGGGCGCGTCACCGGCCCGGCGACCTTCTGGCGCGGCTTCGGCGCAACAACAGCGACTTTCGGGGCAGCCGGCGCGGCTTCGGGGGCTGTGCCATTCATGGCGGCAGGCTTCGGCGCAGCGCTCACCGTGACTGCGACTTTGTAGCTCTTGGCGAGCCGGGTTGTCACTTCCGGACTGAGCTTCTGGTTCAGCGACGCCAGCACGCCAAGACCCATCAGCTTTTTCTGGATGTCGGGGGCTGGGACGCCGATAAGCTGGGCAAAATCTTTCAGCGTGATGACTTCGGGGATTTCCACCGGAGCCGCCGGCGGTGCCAGGGCAGCCGGAGCCGCGACGGCAGCTGACGCGCCGTTGGCAGCCGAAGCGCCATTGGAACCCGCAGCGGCCACAGTGCCATTAGCAGGTTTTGCCGTGCCGTTGCTGACGTCAGCTACCGGTGTCGGCGCTTTTTGGGCGCGGACTGTCGCCACAATGGCGTCGGGGAGGGTGCTGGACGCGGTGCGGGCGGGTTCGCCCATCGCTTTCAGCAGATCCAATATTTCGTTATTGGAGACGTTTAATTCTTTGGCTAGATCGTAAATTCGCACACCTGACATAAACTGGGTTCACCTCTTGCTTCTTGTTATTCTTAAATCATTTCGCGGTCGCTCCTGTGGGTTCGGCTGCCGCCGAAGCCTTCACTTCTGCTGATTCTATCTTCTCTAGGTTCGTTTCGACACTTTTTACCAACGCTTTGAGATCGTCGGTCAAAGTCGCTGGAACTTGGGCCGAGAGCGCCCGCTCGAACCGCTTCTGCTTGACGGCTTTCTCAATGCAGGCAAGGGCCGCGCAGATATACGCCCCGCGCCCGTTCGCGCGTCCGGTCGGGTCAACGGCAACTGCGCCGCCGTCCTTTTCAGGCGCACGGACCACCCGCAATAAATTTGTCTTTTGTGAAGTCTGCCGGCAGACCACGCAGCTTCGGATTGGGGCACGCCGCACTTTCACGGGTTAGTTCCTCGCAGGCATCTTGGCGCAGTTCGGGTCAAGGCAGCGTTGTAGATCATCCTCGTCCATAATCGCGCCAAACAACTCACCATCGCTCGCCAGGAAGTTAATTTCGTAGGCAGGAGGTGTGGTTGTATACGAACAGAACACGGTTCCATGACTACCAGCCGGAAGAAAGTCCGTATAGTCTTCTTTTGAGAAAACGAAGTCACCTTCCTGAAATTTGTGTGTCACAACGTCCTCGCTTTCATCGGCAGCCGCTCTGCGAGAGATGCGTGGGAATGAATTCCTACGCTGTGGGGCGAAGCGCCTAACGTCCACCTCCGTGGACGAAGAATAGGACGTTAAAGGTTGTTCTACTCCTTGTCCACGAAGGTGGACACTAGGCGTCTGCGCCCCACAGCGTAGGAATTCATTCCCACGCTCTTCATTCCGCTCTTAGTTCCACGCTCTCTTCCGTCTACTCTTCGTCGTCGTCATCCAGCATCTTCAGCATATCGGCGGTGATCGTGACCTCGTCGCCGTAAGCGACCGCGTCATCGTCGCCGCCAGCGGTCGGAAGAGTCAGCGCGTCGTCTTCGGTCAGCGCCCGGTTTGTCGTCTGCACGGCGTCGCGCTCTTCGGCTTCCACTTCTTCGGCGGCCCGCGTGAACGCCGCTTTGGCTTCCTGCGACTCGGACCGAATATCAATGCGCCAGCCGGTCAGGCGGGCGGCGAGACGGACGTTCTGGCCGGACTTGCCGATTGCAAGAGACAGCATGTTATCCGGGACCAGCACGAAGCACGACTTCTTCTCTTCGTTGACCCGCACCTGCACGCTTTTTGCGGGCGAGAGGCTCTCGGCGACAAACTGCTTGACATCGGCGCTCCAGCGGACAATATCAATCTTCTCGTCGTACAGCTCGGCGACGACCGCCTGCACCCGTGCGCCTCGGTGGCCGACACACGCGCCGACCGGATCAATTTTGTCGTCTTCTGACGCCACAGCGATTTTCGAACGCGCCCCGGCCTCGCGGGCCACGCTTTTAATAGTTACTGAGCCGTCGGCGATTTCCGGCACTTCCAGCTCAAACAAGCGCCGGATCAGGCTCGGATGCGAGCGGGACACGATCACCTGCGGACCGCGTGAGGGCTTCTTGACTTCCAGCAAGTATACCTTAATCCGGTCGTTAAACCGATACGGCTCGGTGGGCACCTGCTCCGGCTTCGGCAGCAGGGCTTCAAGCTTGCCGATGTTGATGTAGACGTTGCCCATCTCCGTCCGCTGGACAATGCCGGTCGCGACCTCGCCGATTTTGGCGTTATACTCGTCGAACACTTTGCCGCGCTCGGTTTCCCGGAACTCCTGCATCATCACCTGCCGGGCGGTCTGGGCGGCGATTCGTCCAAAGTTCTCCGGCGTGACCGTCACGGGGATGAGCGAGCCGATCTTGGCATTCGGGTCGAACTTGCGGGCCGTCTCCAGCGTCATTTCGGCGTGCTCGTTTTCGACCGTCTCAACAACCACCTTCTCGGCGGAAAACTTGAACGCATTTTTAGTGGTGTCAATATGAACGGCGACATCGCCGGCGATATTGTAATGCTTGCGGTACGCTTTTCCGAGCGCAACTTCCAGGGTCCGCAAAAGCGTGGCAAAAGGTATCTCTTTTTCTTTTTCGATCTGCCGCAGGGCTTCGATAAAATCGCCGTTCATAGATTAATTTCCATGCTCCCCTAATCGCCGTCTCCTAAACAGACAGAAAGAGCGGGCGCGATGCCCGCTCTTTCAGAAGTCTGTGTTCTCTGAAACTAATACGCAATTATAGCATATTTTGTTTGTTATTCGTCTGCTTCCGTGCAGTCGCAGAGACGAGTTGACGTAGGCCGCTGAGACACCCGATGCTTTCCTAACACGCCGCCGGGCGAAAGTGTTCCTGCCTCGGTCCAGGCTAAAGGCTGCCGTCGTCGCCGAAGACGAGGGTGTCATTGGAAATCCCCGTGCCGACCGTGTCGTGGCTGTTGCCGGCAGGGGTTAAAAGACCGTCAAAATCTTCTTCCGTCGGCTTCCGCCCGGCTGCCCCGCGCAGGCCATTTGCGGCGTCAATTTCCTTCTCCATCGGCGTTTCGGTCAGCGCGGCATTACGGTCGCCGAGCGTGTGGTCAATGGGAGCGCCAGCCAGAATTGCCCGGTCGGCAATTTCGTCGGCGTCGTCCCGAAACGCCGGCTTGTCCGGGGCATCGCTGAGAGGAATAGTAGTCGCGCGGGGCTTGGTTTCGATTGCCATAAAGAGCCTACTTTCTGTTATCGATGTGGATGGGCGCGGACAGTTGCTAACAAGGAAGTGAACTCCCGCGTTTGTTCGCGTCTGCGTCCTATTTTTCAGAGTCTTCCCGGTCTTTCGCTGCCGTAAACGGCAGGGCTTCTCTCGCCGGGGCTGATCTCGCTTGACAACGCGGCGTAAGTGGCGGATAATGAAAATACCTATGACTACTAAAATTGCCACAATAGACAGCAATCGGCTTCTGCGGCAGGCGGCGGCGATTACAGCGGAGGATGCCGACGGCGCGGCCTTGACCCGCCTGCTGGCGCTGGCCGGAGATGCGCTGGAAACGGACGCTTTGGCCCTGTACCGGCCCGGCGCGGAAGACAAGCTGATGCTGCATCTCGGCGAAGACACGCCGGCATTGCGTCGTCAAGCCGAAGCCGGCGGCCCGGAGGCCGCCGTGCTGAAGAGCGGCGCGGGAACAACGCTGGGAGTTTGGACGGCGGCGCTTTCAGGTCCGGCGCGGGAGCGTTGGCCAGAAGTCGCGGACGCACTAGCACCGTTTTTCACCATCGCCCTGCGGCAGACGCGCTGGCAGGACGAGATCACGGCGGCGCAGGCCCAGGTCGAGCGGCGTATTCGCGAGGTCGCGACGGTGTACGAGATCGGGCAGGCGATGGACAAAGTCGAGATTGACCGCCTGCTCGACATGGTGACGGAAAAAGCGACGGCGGTGATGGAGGCGTCGGCGTGCTCGCTGCTGCTGCGGCTGCCAGAGACCGACTCGCTGGTCATTGCGGCGTCGTTCGGCCTGCCGAATGACGTGGTGGAAAACACGCGGATCTTTATCGGCAGCTCGGTCGCGGGCCATGTGGTCGAGACCGGCGAGCCGCTGCTCTTGAACTCGCTGGCGGACGATCCCCGGTTCCTCGGCTCCGGCATCGGCAGTGACCCGGATGTCTCGTCGTCCATCTGTATGCCGATGAAGGACGAGAACGGGACCGTGCAGGGGGTGCTGTGCATCCGCCGCCGAGCCGCCGGGCCGCTGTTTACCGATGAAGATCTGCGCTTGTTCTCCATTTTTGCGACCCAGGCGGGGCTTGCCATCAACAACGCCCAGTTGTACGCAAAGCTCAGCCACAAATTGCAGGAGCTGTCAACGCTGGCCGCGCTGACCGAGACAATTACGTCTACTTTGGACTTAGACCAAGTGCTGAACCAAGTGGCGGACAACATCGTAGACGTGGTCCATTTCGAGCGCTGCCGGATTTATCTGCTGGACGTGGAAACAGGCCGGTTCTCGCCCCGGATCGTGCGCGGCTACCACCGGGCGTCTTTGACCGACCTCGACAGTGAAGTCGGCATGGGAACGGGGGTCATCGGCATGGTTGCCCAGCGGCAGATGCCGCTGTTTGTCGAAGATGTCAAGGACGCCCTGCCGATGATCCGTGACTACGCGCAGGCTTTGGACATGGAAGCGTTTTACGCCCAGCCGATTGTGGCGCGGGGCCGGTGTATCGGCGTGGTCGTCGTCTCAAGCGCCGGGCCGCAGCGGGGCATTGTGCGGGCCGACATCGAGCTGCTGTCTACGTTTGTGCATCAGGCCGGGATTGCGATTGAGAACGCACGCATCATCGCGGGCCAGGAAAAGCGTTACGCCGAGCTGACGACGCTGTACGAAGTCTCTAAAACACTGGCGGCGACTTCGGGGGTGCAGAAGGCGGCGCAGACCGTCAACGACCTGGCGACCCAGATTACCGACAGCGATGCCGGGCTGCTGCTGATGTTCGACGACGCGCACGAGGGCCTGAGCGCCCTGCACTGGCGCGGGGTGTCGGAAAGCCTTGCGAGGCGCCTACGCTCGTTTATTACGCCGGTTCCAGTCGCCGCGTCGGCCCGGACCCTGCGTGCGCCGCGCATCCTGACTGAAAGCAACTCGGCGCTGCTGTTCGGCCCGGACTGGCAGCCCATCTGCGAGGCATTTCTCAGTCGCCACCGGGCGGCGGCGCTGGTGCCGCTGGTGGTGGACGACGCGGCGGTCGGCTTTCTGGTGCTGGGCAAGCACGGCAGCGAGTACGGCGACCAGGAGCTGAAGCTGATTGCGGTGGCGTCGTCGCAGGCCGCGACGGTTCTGCGGAGCGCGGCCTCGTATGAGCGCCGGATCGGCCAGCGGGATTTAGAGCTGTCGGCGGTGTACGAGCTGATGCAGAAGGTACGGGCGGCGACCACACTGGAAGAAGCGCTGTCATCCATTTTGGACATCGTGGCAAGTTTGGTGTGGAGCGATGAGTCGTCGCTGCTGACGGTGGACGACAGCGGCGAGACCATGACCGTCCGGGCGGCGCGGGGCGAGCGGGCGGGCGAGATTATCGGTGTGGAAACGCTGCCCTTGAGCGGGGAAAGTGTCGCCGCCCGCGCCCTCCGCGCCCGCACCGCGCTGCTCGGCCCCGATACGACGCAGCCGAACACGCCCGATCCGGCGGCCATGCACTCCCGGCTGGCGCTTCCCCTGGTCGTTGCCGACGAGCTGATCGGCGTTTTGATGATGGAAAGCCGGACGCCGGATCTTTATACCGAAGAAAGCGTGATGATGCTGCATCTGGTGGCCTCGCAGGCGGCGACGATCTACCGCGAGATTACGTCCCTGCGGAACCTGACTAATTATACCGATAACATTCTGCGCTCGATTGCTGCCGGCGTGATCACGATAGACAAGAACGGCTACATTGTGACCTGGAACAAACGCGCGGAAGAGATCGTCAACTTACGCGCTTCCCAGTTTATCGGCCTGCATTATACGGCGTTTATCGAGCTGCTGCAAATCAACCTGCCGGTGCGCGAGGAGACCATGCGGATGGTCGAGATGACCGCCCAGACCGGCAAGATTTTCACGCGGAACCAGCTTTGCTACCAAAGCCCGCAGGGCGATGAAACCTATCTGAATTTAAGCGCGTCTCAGCTTGTCAGCGAGTCGGGCGAGTATCTCGGCATTGTCGTAGTGTTTGAGGATGTCACCAACGAAGTGCAGATGAAAGAAGAAGTCGAGCGGGTCTCGAAGCTTGCCGAAACCGGGCAGCTTGCCGCAAACATCGCCCATGAGCTTCGGAACCCGCTGTCGTCCATCAAGGGCGCGGCCCAGCTTCTGCGAAAAGAGATGCCCGAAGAACTCATGGCCGAGCACGGCGAGTTTTTAGATATGATTGTGCAGGAAGTCAACGGGCTGGACCGGATCGCAACCGAGTTTCTAGAGTTCTCGCGGGTGACGCCGCCGGAGATGCATCTGGTTTCCGTCTCTGCGCTTCTTGGCCGGCTGCTGCAATTTATGAGCGCGTACCTGGCCGATCAGGAAGTGCACGTTGTCCAAAGCTTTGAGGAGGACCTGCCGGAGCTGTGGCTTGACCGTGCCCAAATGGAACAAGTGATTAAAAACATCGTCATTAACGCAGTCCAGGCGATGCCGCACGGCGGGACGCTCACAGTGGCGACGCGCTGCCAGCCCGATCAGGACATCGTAGACATTGACTTTACCGACACGGGGGTCGGTATTTCGGCAGCGAAGATTGACAAGATCTGCACGCCGTTCTTTACGACAAAGACGAAAGGGACCGGACTCGGCCTCGCGATTGTCCGCAAGATTGTGGAAACGCACGGGGGGCGGCTGGTCATCCAAAGCACGCCGGGCGAAGGCTCGACGTTTACCGTCCAGCTTCCGATCCAGCCGGTCCCTGCCGGCATGATGCCGGCGTCCCGCGCCGAGATCACCGACCAGCGCCACGACCGCGCCGGACAGGGTTATGACAACTGGGCCGTTTATTCAGCCTCTGAAAGTTAAGGACAGTGCAATGCCGACGGCAGTAGAACGTACCGCAGAAGCGAGCGCCGCAAGCGGCCCAAAGGCCAAAACCCTGCTGATTGCCGACGATGAGCCGAACATCCGGCGTGTTTTGCAAGCGATCTTCGTCAAGGACGGCTACACCGTCCAGGTCGCCGAAAACGGCGTCAAGGCGCTGGAATGGGCGTCGGCGAACCCCGTCAATCTGCTGATTACCGACCTCATCATGCCGGACATGAACGGCGTCGAGCTGATCCAGAAAGTCAAGCAGAAGCACCCCGACTCGGTCGCGATTGTGATTACGGCGTATGCGACCATCAAAACCTGCGTAGACGCCATGCGCTACGGGGCATCAGATTACATCACCAAGCCGTTCGACATGGACGAAATCCGGGCGGTCGTGAAGCGGGCGGTCGCCCGCGCCGCCGAAGCGTCGTCGGCCGGCCCTGCCGTGAAGTCCGGCAGCAAGACAACTCCCTCCATTCTCGCAAACGCCGTCAGCCCGGCGATGCAGGAAGTGATTACAACCATCGGACGGGCGGCGGCCTCCCGCGCCACGGTACTGATACGCGGCGAAAGCGGCACGGGCAAAGAACTGGTCGCCCGCGCCCTGCATGAGCAGTCCGACCGCGCTTCCGGCCCCTTTGTCGCGATTTCCTGCGCTGCGCTGTCGGAAACGCTGCTGGAAAGCGAGCTGTTCGGCCACGAGAAGAACGCCTTCACGGGCGCGGTGGCGGAGCGCAAGGGCCGGTTCGAGCTGGCGCACGGCGGCACGCTCTTTTTAGATGAAATCGGGGATGTTTCGGGGGCGGTGCAGGTGAAGCTGCTGCGGGTTTTGCAGCAGCGCGAGTTTGAGCGGGTCGGCGGGACAAAGACAATTAAAGTGGACGTGCGGGTCGTTGCCGCGACCAATGCCGATTTGGAGCAGCTCCTGAAAGACGGCAAGTTTCGGGAGGACCTCTATTACCGCTTGCAAGTGATCCAAATCACGATGCCGCGTTTGCGGGAGCGTGTCGAAGACATTCCCCTGCTAGCGAGATTGTTCCTGCACAAGTTCAACGCGGAGAACGATGCGGCAACCGAAGGCTTCTCGCCGGAAGCCATGATGTATCTCCAGTCCTATGCTTGGCCCGGCAATGTCCGCGAGCTGGAGAACGTGGTGCACCGGTGCGTCGTGATGGCCGATAGCCATGTCAAGGTTATCGAAGCCGACATGCTGCCATCCATTATCCGCGAAGGGCGGATGAGTTAGGAAGCCCCCCCAGCCCCCACTAATGGGGGAGCCAGAGTTGAGAGGAAGGCTTTTCCTGTCTTGTCATGCTCCCCCATTAGTGGGGGCTGGGGGACTCTTACAGCGCCACCGTCTTGTTTGGCCCCGCCGTCAGCACTTCCGACGGCTCACGCCAGCCCAGGCTTTCGCCGTCCCGCATCATCAGCACCGAATCGGCCCCTTGCAGCATTTCGGGGTCATGGGTGACGACGACGACGGTTCCCCGGTCCCGGTAGGCGGACAGCAAATCTACGACCAAATGGCCGTTGGCATGGTCAAGGGACGCCGTCGGCTCGTCGGCGAAGATCACGTCGGGATCGTTCATCATGGCCCGCGCGACGCACACGCGCTGCTTTTCGCCGCCGGAAAGCTGCGACGGCAGCTTATCCGCCATTCCCGTTATCCCTAGCTGCTCAAAATAGCCCAAAGCCTTGCGCCGGGCAGCGTCGTCTAAGACCGGCGCTCCCATCAGCACGTTTTCCATCGCCGTCTGCCAGACCAAAAGATACGGCTGCTGGAAGACAAATCCGAAGCGCTGACGGCGCAGGTCGATCAAATCCAGATCAGAATGCGCTCCGAAGCTGTAATCGTCTAAATTGACATCGCCGGAAGTCGGGCGCTTCAGGCCGCTCAGGATATACAGCAGCGACGACTTCCCCGACCCCGATGGCCCCATGATGCCCACAAAGCGTCTATTCGGGATTTGAATGGAGACTTCGCGCAGCGCGTGAGTGCTGCGCTGGCCGTCGGTGTAGACAAGAGAGATTTTATCAGTGGAGAGAATGGACTCGGACAGATTCGAACCGAGCATGATAGAATTAGACATAAATACGCTTTCCGGGAAAGAGGCAGGAATCCCCCCAGCCCCCAATAATGGGGGAGCATGATAGGAAGGAGAAGCTTTTCCTCTTTATCTGGCTCCCCCATTATTGGGGGCTGGGGGGACTCTGAGAGCAGTCTAACGCCTCTCAATTATTGTGACCGGGTCCAGATGGGACAAACGGTAAGAGATGGTCGCGACCGCAAACAGCGTGATGCAGACGGGAATCGGCAGCGTGTTCCAGTAGGAGAGCGGGTCGCTGGGATTGATCAGCATCCCGCGCGGCTCAAACACACTCCCGCGCATGAAGCTCAGAATGCTCCAGTTCACAATGACGCCGAGTATCCAGCCGAGCGAGGTCAGAATTGCCGTCTCCGAGACCGCGTGCCACACCAGCGTCGAGCGCCGGATGCCGATAGCGGCCAGTACGGCAAACTCGGAGATGCGCTGGGTAAAGTAGATGTTGGACAGCATTCCCGCCATCAGCGCGACCACAAAGATCACCGTCCCGTTGACCAGATGCATAATCAAGTACATGGATGCCAGCGAGCTTCGGAGCGTCTTGACCAGATTGTTGAACGACAGCACCTGCACCTGAAATTTATCGAGGTTCGTGTAGAGCATGTCCCCCACCCGCCCCTGATCGGCGGGGTTTATCGTCGTCACCAGCAGGGAGCGCGGCACCTGGGACAAGCTCGCGTCGGTGAACTGCTGGGAGGTGAACGCCATCCAGGTCGGCCCCCGGAGTATCCCCACCAACTTGATCTTCGCCGGAGCCGCCACAAACGTTCCGGTGTCCAGCGGCGACGCGATCACATCTCCGATTTTCACCTTCTTGTTCCGCGCCAGCCCTTCTGAGATGACCGCCTCCGGCTGCCCCGGTGCCGGCATCCGTCCGCCCGGCAAGAGCGTATCGCCCGCCCGGCGCAGCAGATAGTCTCGGTCTCCATCCGTTACGCCGAAGCAGACAAACGGAAACGGCCCAAAGACCGTGTTGATGTTAAAGAAGAAGCCGGACGTTTCAATCGTTCGCTCCACCCCCGGCGTCTTCTGGATCTGGGTCTTGATGGCAGCGGGAACACGGATCACGCTTTCCCCCGGCACGGCGGCAGCGATGCGCGGAATGACCGGCGTAAAGACTTTGGTGTAGTTGTAGATCGTCAGCACCGTCAGGTCAATCGAGTTGACTATGGTGACGACCGAGGCAATGAGAAAGACCGACAGCACAATGACAAACGCCAGCGGCAGCGTGCGCCCTAAGTTGCGGCGGAAGTAAGTAATCGGGTTCAAGGGGCGTGCGATGGCCGTAGTTCCATTTCTAAAGCGCCCGTGCCTCGTAAAAAGCAAGCGCCGATAACAAGCGCCTTTAGTATACCCGCTCGCCGCCTCGGAACAGCGCAAGCAGGAAACCGGCTGAGATTTAGGGAAAGGACGGTTTGAGGAACTCTGTGCCATTAGGAACCACGCCATAAATGGCACGGCTAATCAGCCTTCGGCTACGAAGTACCGCTTCGCGGCACTGGGAGTGGCCTTTTCCTAACCCCGCGAAGCGGTGTTTGTTAGCGTCTTCGCTGGTTAGCCGTGCGTTTCAACGCATGGCTCCTGCGTATAGCATAATAGGGTAATTTTATGACACTGCGCCCCCTCAAGACAGAAGCCGACTACCAGGAAGCGCTGACAGAGATTGACAAGATTTTTGATGCGGAGATGAACACGCCAGACGGAGACCGCTTGGACATTCTGGCACTGCTTGTCGAAGCCTACGAGGAGCAGCATTACCCCATCCCGCCGCCCAACCCAGTTGCCGCGTTGGAATACTATATGGAAAGCCGTGGCCTCAGCCGCCGTGATTTAGAACCTTACCTCGGCAGCCGGGCGCGGGTCGCCGAAGTGCTGAACCGTAAGCGCGGCCTGTCCATCGAGATGATTCGCCGTCTGCATCAAGGCTTAGGCATCTCCGCCGACATTCTCATTCAGCCGTACTCGCTTGCCGATCAGGCGGACACTGACGGGAGCAGGAAAGCGGCTTAGATTTGGCGAACTCAAGGTTTAGCCAATGGAAGAACGTGAATGCCGGTTCTGTGCTCAGTCAAAGATTTAGAAGAGGCATACGATGCGGCGACAGCGCTTTATGCAGGAGGCCCGCTGACAGTAGCGGGACGGGCGTTAGCGAAGCACAACCCACTGTCCCGGCCCGGCAGCGCTTTCCAATCCCCAAAGGCAGTCCGCTAGAGATCAACGCTTTGGCCCATGAAGTCGTCGCGGAGATTTTGTCTGACGCGGCTTCGGTCAAGACGGAGCGCGGCGCGGTCTATGACATCACGGCCCCGGATCGGCGTGGATTACGCTTCCATGTAATAGGAGCGCTGAAAGGATTTCTGGAACCATGATCGAAAGCCCAACAAAATCTGCAATGGACTTGGAAGCGGCGTTTGAGAGCAAAATTGCGGGGCCGCTTGAATCGGTGCTGGGTGAGCGGCTTCTTGCTGTCAGCTACTGGATACTTGGCTACGATCAGGAAGGGTTTTCCGTAGAACAGCCGAATGCTTCGGGCATACTCTTTGCTGGTCTTCACTTTGAGAAATCCACGCTAGAAGTTTCGTGGGGTTGGGAAAAGCTTTTGAGAGGCAGTGATCTGAGCTACCATATCCAGGTTCTTCCTGCTGGACAAACACACGGCGATGAGGCAGTAACTGACGGTAATCTTTGCGAAATCAAAGATATTAATGCTGCTCTTTGGAGGAATGCAGTTGGGAAGCGGCTGACCGACGCAGAAGTGATTGGGCTTCAAGGCAGCCCTCAAGCAGTTCGCTTTTCTTTTTCCGGCACAGAAGTTGTCATCGCGATAGGCTATGCGGGGGACGATTTGCTGGTTGGTGACGGGGATGACCTTCTTATTTTCTCCAAGCGGGAATGGGAACATCAAGAAAGCAGTTATGGAAGAGAATGGGAGCATTTGTGGACAACTTCGGTCACAAGGCAGAGTGAACTATCAACAGCGTAATACTCAATAAGTTTGACTGGGGGAAAGAAGCAAGCATGAATATCGGAGTGGTGAAAGAGATTAAGAACAATGAGAACCGGGTGGCAGTCGTGCCGTCGGGGATCGAGACGCTGACGAAGGCGGGGCATACGGTGTTTGTGGAAACGGGCGCGGGGGTCGGGACTTCTCTGCCGGATGAGGCGTATGTCACCGCCGGGGCGGAGATTGTCGGCAGCCGGGCGGACGTTTGGGAGCGGGCGGAGATCGTCTGCAAGGTGAAAGAGCCGCAGCCGGACGAGATCGCGCATATGCGGGCGGACCAGACTCTGTTTACTTACTTCCATTTTGCAGCGTCGCGGGCATTGTCGGAGGCGGTTCAGAAGACCGGCGCGACGTGCATTGCGTATGAAACGGTGGAAGCGCCGGACCATACGCTGCCGCTTTTGACCCCCATGTCCGAGATCGCGGGCAAGATGGCGATGCAGGAGGCGGCGAAGTATCTGGAGAAGCCGCAGGGCGGGCGTGGGATACTTTTAGGCGGCATTCCGGGTGTGCCTGCCGCACATGTGGTCATTTTGGGCGGCGGCGTGGTGGGCATCAACGCGGCGAAGGTCGCGGCGGGCATGGGCGCGACGGTCACGATGATGGACGTGAACTTAGAGCGCCTGCGCTACTTGGACGACGTGCTGCCGGCGAATGTGACGACCTACTTCTCGAACGCGCTGCATATCCGAGAGATTTTGCCGACGGCGGATGTCGTGATTGGCGCGGTCCTCATTAAAGGCGCACGCGCTCCGATTTTGGTGTCCCAAGCGGATCTGAAGCGCATGAAGCCGGGCGCGGTGATTGTGGACGTGGCGGTGGACCAGGGCGGCTGCATTGAGACGATGCACCCGACAACCCATGCCGTGCCGGTATTCACGGTAGATGATGTCATCCACTACGGGGTCGCGAACATCCCCGGCGCGGTTCCGGCGACCTCGACGTATGGGCTGACCAATGCGACATTCCCATACCTGCTGGCGCTGGCGAACAAGGGGATCAAGCAGGCGCTGCGCGATGATCCGAGTCTCGCAAAAGGCTTGAACGCATCGGGCGGCAAGTTCTTCCTGACGGAGATCTCCGACTTGTTTGGCCTGCCGGCTTCGACGCTGGAGGAATGGCTGGCGTAGGAACCCCTCCCGCTCGTTCCTGGCACTTGCGGCATCCTGCCTCAGTGTCGCTCCCTCAGCACTGGCTCCCTGGAAGGCCCCTGTTAGGGAAGGGCCGGAAAGTCTTTAGGAGCGGACCTGCGGACGCAATGCTGTTCTGCCCTACTCGGTATGGCCCTTCCCTAACAGGGGCCTTCCAGGGAGCCAGTGCTGAGGGAGCGACACTGAGGCAGGATGCCGCAAGTGCCAGGAACGAGCGGGAAGGGTTCTTAAAGCCCCACCCTCGCCGGCACACCCCCTGCCGGCACCACAACTGGGTTGGGCGGCGGCGCGAGAACATCAACGCGGGCGGCCTCAAAGTCCGTGCCTTTGAAGCGGCCGATAAGACGCGCGGTGTCCCGGCGGCTCAGGTCATACACGGAAATCTGGCGGCCGGAACGCCGGACGGGGATGGAGCGTGACGAGTTAATTTTTGTTTCAGTGCCATCGGCGAGCCGGACACGGAAGTCACGTCCGCGCAGCTTGTTGGCCGGGGACGAGATGAGGCCGAACAGGATGCGGTTGGCCGAGCCGGGCGGTGTGCGGAAGTCCAAATCGCCTTTGTCGGTCAGGACACCGGCAAGCAGCGTGCCGTTCGGCTGAAGCGAGCCGCCGACCGTGACGCGCCGGCCCGGCTGAACCGGGAACCCGTTGAGCGCCGGCCCCAGCCCTGAAACGCCGGTTTCGGGCGTCACGAAAACCGTGCGCGTATGCGTGTTGATCCGCAGCACAAACGATCCCAGCGTGTAGTTGACGGCCTCGACCGTGCCGCGCGTGGTTAAATCCAGCGGCTCCGGGGCGGCAAAGATTGGAAGGGGCACAGACGAGGGCGGCAAAATTTGGAAGCGAGAAACGGCAATGCTGCCGTCGCTGTTGCCGAGGCCGGTCACGGTGCCGCGCTGCCCCGCCGCCAGCGTTTTGATACCGGGCGGCAGGCTGACTTTCGCCTGCGATAAGTCCAGCAGGTAGTCAGGCCCATTGTCGCCGGTGAACAGGGCCGCATGAGGGCCGGCCTCCACCCGTTTAATGGTTCCGGCAAAGGCCACCTGCTGCCCGGCAACAGAGACGGGCGGCACAGGGGCCGCCGCGCAGACACTGCCCCTGAGCAGAAGTACCGCTGCCGCCGCGCTCCAAAGATTAATTCGCATCGCTTGTCTCTCTGTTGATGGCCGCCGCCGCTGCGCGTGGGTCTGGCGATGCGGTGATTGGCCGTCCGACGACGAGATAATGCGCCCCGGCACGGACGGCCTCGCCGGGCGTCATCACCCGTTTCTGGTCGCCCAGGGCGGCGCCCGCCGGGCGGACACCGGGGATGACCAGCACGAAGTCTGGTCCACAGGCGGCTTGAACGGCTTCGATCTCGTGCGGCGACGCCACTAATCCGTCGCAGCCGCTGTCTTGTGCCAGACGCGCCAGATGCACCACTTGTTCCGTCACGGAGCGCGACACGCCAAGCTCATCGCGCAGGATTTCAGCGCTGATGGAGGTCAGGACGGAAACGGCAATCACAAGCGGCTTCGGGACCCCAGCCGCGTCCGCGCCTTCCGCTGCGCCCTGAACGGCTGCCGCCATCATGGCAGTGCCGCCGGACGCATGGACATTGAGCATCCAGACCCCGCGCCGGGCCGCCGCTTTGGAAGCGCCGAGGACCGTGTTCGGGATGTCGTGGAACTTGCAGTCGTAGAAGATCTTCGTGTCCGCGCCTGCCTGCGCTTTCAGCTCGTCCAATAAGCCGAACCCAGCGGCATTGATCAGCTCCAGGCCCACTTTGTACCCGGCGACTTCCCCAGCAAGCGTTCCCGCCAGCGCCAGCGCTTTTTCCGCCGTGTCCACGTCCAGCGGGACCAGCGTTTTACTTTGTGCATTCATGGTGGTCTATTCGGCAGCGGCAGGGCGAAATCCTGTCAAAACACAAAAAAGGCCCGGCCACTTGTGTGACCGGGCCAATATGAGCTGCGCCTAGTTCCGGCGGGAAGAGCCGCCGCCGCTCAGGGACAGCAGGATTTGGACCAGGAACCAGAACAAGTTGATGAAGTCCAAATACAGCGCGACCGTTGCAAGAACGTAATCGTTCGGGCCGTAGCGGAACTTGATGTTCGAGAAGTCGTACAGCGTGAAGCCGGCGAAGATCAGCGCACCAATCACCGCGTAGCCGAGCGAGAGGCCGGGGCTGAACGGCAGAAAGAAGCGGACCAGACCGACGACAATAAGGCCGATCAGCGCGAAGATCAAGAACTTACCCAGCCCGCCGAAGTCCTTGCCGGAAACCCAGACATAAGTGCCGAGGCCCGCGACAATGACCGCCGACAATGTGGCCGCCTCGCCGATGACCGCCGCGCCGTAAGGGTAGCCCCGCGCAATCGCGCCGAGCATCGGCCCCATTAAGAGACCTTCCAGAACGCTCAGGCCGTACAGCAGGACAAGGCTCAGGCTGGGGTTATTCCGGGTAAACGACAGGCCGATGACGCACCCGAACGTGCCAAGCATCAGCGGCAGGAACAGCGCAGGCGCAAGGTGGGCCGACGCCGCCCAGTAGGCCGCGCCTGCGGTCACGAGGAGCGCCGTGCAGAGCAGGTACGAGACGCGCTGGATCAGCGCATTGGAAGACGCCACCGATTGATCGGCGGCGTAAGGATTGTAGGGTTGATTTGGGTTGCGCGAAAAGTTGTTCATAGATAGTCTCCCACATTTATATAACGCAAGCGTGCATTTGTTTGTTCCAGAAGCGCAAAAAATTCGAGCATTTCAAGCGGCTTCGCCGGCCTCGGTGGCGGCAGGAACTTCGACTAATTTACCGGATTTCACATCGTAAATGTAGCCGTAGATGGGAATGGTTTTCGGCACCAGCGGGTGCGACCGAACACGACGTACATCGTCCACGACGGCCCCGGACTGGTCGCTGATCGTCAGCCAGTCGATGTACTCGCCTTCTTTGGAGCCGGGGCCGGCGCCGACATCAGTGAAGCCATCCGGGCCGAAGGGCGCTGTCTCCAGGCTTTGGGCCAGCAGGCCGCGCATGACGGTATCCGAGAAGTACTCCATGCCGCAGTCGTTATGGTGGATAATGAACCATTCTTTGGTGCCGAGCAGCTTATAAGAGATAACGAGGGAGCGGATCGCATCATCGCTTGCCCGCCCTCCGGCGTTGCGGATGACATGGGCATCACCTTCGGCAAGCCCGGCGTACTTGGCGGGATCGAGACGGGCATCCATGCAGGTCAAAATGGCAAAGCTCCGGGCGGGCGGCAGGGCCAGCTCGGCTTTCGCGCCGAAGCTTTCGGCATACGCGGCATTGGCGGCCAGGACTTCCTCTAGAATTTGGGTCATTGAAATTCTCCTTTGGCAAGTGACGAGGGCGAGCGATGGAAACGAGATAGAAACGAGCGGTAGAGACAAGTGAGTGAACTCACTCATTCGTTTTTCGCAGGCCGCAGCAGGAAAACGGCAGCACTCCGGCGAATGGCCGTTCATGCCCATCCCTGTGCTGTTTGACACCGACATCGGCTCGGACATTGATGATGCCGTCGCGCTTGCTTATCTTTTGCGCCAGCCGGAGTGCGACCTACTCGGCATTACGACCGTGTCCGGCGAGCCGGAAAAGCGGGCGGCGCTCGCCCGCGCCGTCTGCGGGGCCGCTGGGCGGGACGATGTGCCGGTTCACGCGGGCTTGGAAGCCCCTCTTGTCGCCGCCCTGCTTCAGCCGCACGCCCCGCAGGCACAGGCGCTGGACCTGGCGGCATTCGCAGAGTTCTCGCAGCCGACCGCGATAAACTTCCTGCGCGAGACAATCCGTGCCCGCCCCGGCGAGATTACGCTGCTGGCGACCGGGCCGCTGACAAATCTTGCCGTACTGTTTGCACTGGACCCGGAAGTACCGGCGCTGCTGAAGCAGATGGTACTGATGGGCGGCGTCTTTTACACGCGTTCTGTCGGCCACACGGGCGCGACTGGGGCCGAGTGGAACATGCGCTGCGATCCGCACGCCGCCGCAATTGTCTTCCGCGCTCCCGTGCCGCGCCTGCTGGCCGTCGGTCTCGACGTAACGGAGCAGTGCCGGATGCCAGCGGAGAAAGTGCGAATACGGTTCACCGCGGCCGGGCCGCCGCTGGACATGGTGCTTGACATGGCCGAAGTCTGGTTCCGGCAGACGCCGCAGATTACGTTCCATGATCCGCTGGCCGCCGCGCTGATCTTCGCGCCGGAGCTATGCCAAACCGAGCGGCAACGTGTTGAAGTAGACACGAGCCATTCCCGTACCCAGGGCCAGACATTTTTTGAGCCGAATGCCGGTGAGAAGCCGCACGAAATCGCAGTCAGCGTAGAGGCTCCAGCATTCTTCCAGCACTATTTTGAGGTTGTGGCATAAGGGAACCACGGAGTAAATTCCGAGGCTGAACAAAATAGTGCCTTCCAGGTCTGCCCTCCGGGGTACTCGCCGAGGCGGCAGAGCGTACTAAATAGCCAGTGCTGATACGCAGTAATCGGAACGATATAGGAAATAACGCCGCAGGCCTATACAGAGTAATCAGTCTGCGCCTCGGAATTTGTTCCGTGGCGCATTGTTCTACGGCTGCTTACTGCGTCGCGCCCGCGACCGTCAGCTCATTGCTCAACTTGTAGCCGGTGTGCTTTTCGAGCGCCACATTGGCATCTTCCGTCGCTCGCTGCTTCATGGAGGCGTCGGCAACATGGCCGCTCAACGTGATTGTATGGTCGCGCCCGTCCACATTGATGAGGTTGCGGCTGTCGGCCAGCACGGGGTCACGCAAGATTGCGGTTTTGACAGGGACCCGCACAGCGTTTGCTTCGGCATTCTGCGGCACGGCAGTGACCGCCTGACCGGCTTTCTGGGCGTCCTCTTTTGCGGTTTGACTGGCCTGGTCTGCGGCTTGCTGGGTCTTCGCCGTGTCGGTTGCGGCGTCCTGCTTGGCTCCGCTCAGCGTGTTGCCGCAGCCGCTCAGTGTCAGTGCGGCGGCGAGCGCCGGGACTGCAAGTATCAGTTTAGTCATAATTGTCTTCTTTCCGGGCGATCTCTGCCCTGCCCTGGTTATGCCCCAATTACCTGCTCTCCGAACCGTTCCATTTCCTCAAATTGCGGGCTGAATTGGAGCAGCAGTAAGTCTACGCCGACGGCCTCAAAGGCGGCGATTTGCGCTTTTACCTCTTTGGCAGTGCCAACTAGGCCGGAGCGCAGACCGCGATTGGAGACCGAGTAGTCTTCGAGCGAGACCTGCTGCTCTAGCTGCGTTCCCGACAGCCACTGCTGGTAGTTCTCGTAGCCCGCCGCGCTCTGCTTAACATCGGTCACCCGCGCCCGCTCGGTTTCGGCGGCTTCAGCCGTGTCTCGAACAATCGCGTAGCCGGCGACTCCAAACGTCATCGGCGGCAGCTTCATCCGCTCACGCCGGGCTGACAACTCGCGGATCTTTTCCCCCACCCGCTCCGGCGGGTCGCCGTGCATGACGTAGGCGTCGCAGGTACGGGCGATCAGCTCTTTGGCCGCCTCCGACTCGCCCCCGGCATAGAGAGTCGGGCGCGGCTTCGACACCGGCTTCGGCGACAGCACGGCATTTTGGACTTCGTACAACGGCCCGGAATGCGAGAAGCGCGGCTCTGTCCAGAGGCCGTTCACCACCGACAGCCATTCTTCAGTGCGGGCATACCGGTTGTCGTGCTGGTCAAACTGCACCCCATACTGCTTCGCTTCTTCCGCCCACCACGATGACACGACGTTCAGCGACAGCCTGCCGCCGCTGATGTTGTCAATGTTCGCGGCCTGCTTTGCCAGCAGCGCCGGAGCATGGTAGGCGGGCCGGACCGCAACCATCAGCTCCAGCCGCTCCGTGACTGCCGCCAGCGCCGCCGCCGTAGACCAGGCATCGAGGCAGGCTGCGTCGGTGCCTTTGATGTCGTTCAGATTAAGCTCGGCGATGAGTGTCAGGTCAAACCCGATCTGCTCTGAGCGCACCGCAAGCCGTTTCGCGTAGTCCCACGAAGCGTCCATGTTCTCATCGTTCACATTCCGCAGCCACCCGCCAAACACCGGCAGCCAGTATCCATAACGCATTTGATAATCTTTCTAAATAGTCTGTACGGGAATCTTGACGATCTGCTCCGACTCGATGGAAGGCAATGCCGCCAGCACCTGCGGCATCAGCGGCAGCAACACCTCGATGGTGTTGTCCCGCGCCTTCAGCACAACAAGTGCAAACAAGCGGCCTTTCATGTTCTGCTGGTAACGCATGTTGCCGTCAATTGTGATGAAGGCATCAAACTCAGACCCGATCAGTGGCAGCAAATCGCCATTTTCTTTGCCCGCCCACCCCATCTCCGGCACAGTCTTCACATCATGCCCCGGCAGCCCGCCTTTTAGCTTGCGCGGCAGGCACTCATCAAGCAGCAATCTCATACGCCGCCTCATTGTTTGTGTTCTGAAGCTGCCGCTGAACCGCCTCGATGACCTGCTGCGCCTGACCACGCGCGACTGTCGGAAAGTCATCCAGAAAGTCGTCGAGCGGGTGGTTCGCTTTGAGGTAATCAAACAAAGTCGTGACCGGGACCCGCGTGCCGGTAAAGACAGGAATGCCGCCCAGAATGTTCTCGTTTCTCGTAATAAGGCTTCGCGTCATAGTAGCCAATCCCTTTCCTATGTTTTACTGCACCAATGGCAAAAGCCGCCAAACACCGGCAGCCAGTATTGATGATGCATCAATTAGCCTCATCCTTCTTCTGGAATACAAATAGATCTGTTGGCTCATAAACAGGAACACCCTGTGGCTGAAGACCCATCCATTCTTGAAGACGTTGTCGCCCAGCCTCAAATGCCTCATCGCTGATCGCAATCAAGGACGAGAGGCCACGGTTTTTGATCTTGTCGTAGTACTCTTGATAGGAAGAAGCAAAGAGCTGAAAGATCGTCTCGCGGGAAACCAGCGCGAACGATTGACTGCAAACTAAGTTTTCAATCTCCTGCTGGGTACGGTTACGCTCCTCTTCGATTGTCTGCGCTTCGGGGAAACAGCGCAGCCACTCAAGCTGCTGATTGTTCTCGGTTGTCGCGTTTCGGATCGCCAGAAAGCCGGCAGGAGCCAGCACACGGCTGATTTCCCGCACTGCTTCTTCGGGACGGGTGAGATGGTGGAACACCTGCGACATGAAGACCAATTCGACTGAGTTGTCTTCGAGCGGAATGTTTTCGGCGTCACCGGGCTTCCACTCGATGCAATCCGTTTCCTCTGACTTCGCGATGTCAAGCATCGCCGCAGAAGGTTCTACGCCGATCACAGAACATCCGAAGGTTTTGCCGAGCGCCGCCGTGAAACGCCCGGTGCCGCAGCCTAAATCCAGCACGCGCTCCACGGTGTTAGGAATGGTGCTCTTCAATGTGTCCATCCAAACCGCCATCGTCTGGTTTGGAAGATTGCGGGCCGCATCGTAGCGGTGCGCCGCTTCAGGGGCATTAAAGACTGTCACTTCAATGCCTCCGCTTCCAAGTAATCTGCCAGCCGCGCAAACGGGTCGAAGCCGATGACGTGGGGGGCGTCGGCGACGAAGTTTGAGAGGGCGTTGACGTCATAATAGAGAACGCTGCCGTCGCGGTCATCAATCATGTACTCAATGCCGCCGACATCAATCCCGGCGCGGTGCAGGATGCGCTCGACGTTCGCAGTGATGTCGGGCGGCGGCGTGTAGCCTTCGACCCGCAGGCTGCTTTTGGGCATGTCCGCCGCCGACGCCGCGCCGCGTGCGAGGTCTCTGCCGTCTACCGTTTGGCAGATGTCGGCAGGGCAGAGGTTGAAGCTCTCGCCCGTCGTGTAGACGTGGATGGCGTAGAGGTACTTACCGCCGAGTGTTTCCACGCGCGTGATGCGCCCGTCCCGCGCCGGCACGAACTCCTGTACCAGCGCCGTACCGTCAATGCCGAGGTCTATTTGGCCCGCGTCTGCCGCTACTTCAAGCTCTTCCCGGCTATCGTAGCGCACGACGCCCGCGCCGGAGCCGCCGATGTTCGCTTTGACGACGACGGGGAACCGCAGGCCATCGGACGCCGCCGGGGCCGCAAGCGGGTCGCCGATGACCCGCGCTTTCGGGTAGCCTAGCCCCAACGCTTCAAGCTGCGTGAGCTGCAAGGCTTTAGAAGTCTCGGTCGTGAACGCCGGAACGCCGTTAAGGACCCGTGTTCCCAGACGTTCCAAATGGGCCAGGTAACTCAGCGTATAGAAGATGCCGGGATGGTCCGAGCGCAGGTATGCCGACGGACTCATACGGTTAAAGAGAACGCTGTACTCGCGCTGTGTTTGGCCGGGGTCGTAGAAGTGCTGGCGGGCGTCAATCTTGACGTACTCTGTTCCGCGCCGGTCGAGTTCAGCGAACAGGGGACGGAACCAGTCGGGATGTTCGTAATAGATAGCGATGGGCAGGGACATAGGTTGATTGGGTCGGCTTTCTGGTAAGCGTTAAGAGCCACGGAGTAAACTCCGAGGCTCAGAGAGAACAGTGTCGAAGCGACACGGGAGATGACTGATCTTGCTCTTGTGTCGCCGCGACACTGGTTTTCGCAGCCTCGGAATTTATTCCGTGGCTCCTCACGGCCTAACGTCTGCAAACATCCCGCAGGAACCCGCCCCTGCAACGCCGAACTAAGCGCCATGACAGACACAAATCGAGACACGCAGCACCCGCTGCAAGACATCGTCGCGGCAATTGTTGAACGCATTCTACCCGACATTGTCCAAACGCGCCATCACCTGCACCAAAACCCGGAACTCAGCGGGGTGGAGGAAGCGACAAGCGCCTATGTCGCCGAGCGCCTGCGAGAGCTGGAACTCGACGACGTGCAGACGGGCGTCGCCGGACATGGGGTGACGGGCGTTCTGCGCGGCAGGCAGGACGGGCCGATGCTGGCATTAAGAGCCGACATGGACGCCCTGCCGATTCAAGAAACAAGCGGCTTAGAGTATGCGTCATGCCGGGCCGGGGTCATGCACGCCTGCGGGCATGACGGCCATACGGCGACGCTGCTCGGCGCGGCGCAGGTGCTGGCGGAGCTGCGGGAGCATCTGCCCGGCCCGGTCAAGTTTATCTTCCAGCCGGCGGAAGAGACGGTCGGCGGGGCGGACGGTATGATTGCGGCGGGGGTTCTCGAGGGCGTCGCGGCGATTGCGGCCCTGCACGGCTGGCCGAACTTAGAGATTGGGCAGATCGGCTACCGGCCCGGCCCAATGATGGCGAGCGCGGACACGTTCGATTTGAGAGTGAAGGGCAAGGGCGGCCATGCCGCCTACCCGCACACAACGGTGGACCCGATTGTGGTGGCCGCCCAGATTGTCGGCGCGTGGCAGACATTGTCCAGCCGGGAAGTCTCGCCGCTTAATTCGGTGGTCGTCACCGTCACCCAGTTCCATGCCGGAACCGCGTACAATGTCATCCCCGGCGTCGCCGAGCTGAAAGGGACAGTGCGAACACTCTCAAACGCGGTTCGGGACGAGATGCCGGCAAAGATGGAGCGAATTGCGGCGGGGATCTGCGCGGCGTTCCGGGCGGACTACGAGTTTTCCACCAGCTTCGGCCCGCCGGTGGTGGAGAACGACCCGGCGCTGACGGCGCTTGTCGAAGCGGTCGGGGCGGACGTTCTCGCGCCCGGCGGCGTCGCTTATCTGGAAACGCCGACCATGGGCGCGGAAGACTTTGCCTACTACCTGCGCCATGTCCCCGGCGTCATGTTTCGGCTCGGCGTCGGCACCGATGTCACCGCACTGCACACGCCGACCTACAACTTTTCGGACGGCGCGTTAAAGCACGGGATGACCATGCTTGCCAATCTGGCCCTGCGGTACAGCGCATGACCCGCTTCGCTGGAGTATTATTCGACCTCGACGATACGCTTCACAGCCGCCGGGCGGCGTTCGGCGGCTGGCTTAAAGCGTACCTGCGGGACACGCTGCGGCTCACCGATCCTGTCGAAGCCGCCCGCGTTCAGGGAGCCGTTCATGCGCTTGACGGGAACGGCTACGGCTCCAAGCAGGCCCTCTTCGAGCATCTGCACGACCAGTACCCCGCCCTGCCCGGCGTCCCGGCCCGGTCGGTGGAAACATTCTTCGCCGAGTTTTTGACTCATGTGACGCCTGACGCCGAAACAGAAGCGCTTTTAGACGCGCTGGCCCGTGCCAGCATTCCGTTCGGCGTCATCACCAACGGCTCCGCCCGGCAGTGGCGCAAGATTGAAGCGCTGGGCTTAGACAAGCGCACGTTCTGCCTGTTTGTCTCGGAAACATTCGGCGTCAAGAAGCCGGACCCGGCGATTTTCCATGCCGCCGCCGAGTGCCTCGGTGTCCCGCCGAGCGAGATACTTTTTGTCGGGGATAATCCCACTGCCGACATCGGCGGCGCTCACACCGCCGGGATGGCCGCCGCCTGGCTGCACCGGGACCAACTCTGGCCGGACGCTTTGGAAACGCCGGACTTTATTATCGGCTCATTCGCCGTGCTGCCGGCACTGCTCAGCCGCGAGACCCTACCTACGAGGAACACAGGAGATCAACGATGAACACGCATTATTATCACAGCGTCTACTTTTGGCTGCGCCCAAACGGCGAAGCCGATGATGCACAGAAGAACGCCGACGGCTGCCGGGCTTATTTGTCAAACATTCCGGGCATTGTCACGATGAATATCGGCATCCCGGCGGGGACGCCGGGCGACGCGGTGGACAACTCTTACGGCATCGCGCTTTTGATGGAGTTCGAGACGAAAGAAAGCCGCGATCTTTACGAAGACCACCCCGATCACCAGCGCTTCATCGCCGACTTCCGCCACCTCTGGAGCCGCGTCCAAGTCTACGACGCTATTCCGGCATAAGTAACAAGACGAGGGCAAGGTTTCTCACTGGAACCCTGCCCTTTCTGCGCCGTCTCACTTCTTCCTGTCCGCAAACCTGACCGATTCGAGCCAATTATGTCCAATTCGGCCCGATTATCTGCGCGGCAACCTTTAGTAAGGCAGAGTGGTATAATGCTTTAGTCGTTAGATGAATGTCTACCGGGCATCAGGAGAACAAAATGCCGCCTAGCAACACTGAAGGTAAAGATTTCACAAGACTACTTATCGGGCTAAAAAGTAAAGATACGCGATTAGTGTGTGCTATGGCTTTGTGCGCGTCCGGCGAAGCGCAGTTTATTCAGCCAGTCGTCGCAATAATGGACAAACTCATTTGGGACGAAGTTGAAGACTTAGAGTAGATTTCAAAACCTCTGCCAAGTGCGAAAACAGATGAGCGCACAGCCCAAACTCAGCAGTGCCTGGTGCATCGCGGCCTTCCGTTCGTAGCGTATCTTCAGCCGCCGAAAGCCGTTGAGCCAACTATGCGTGCGCTCCACCACCCAGCGGTGACAGCCCAACTTTTCGCTGCTGTCCACGCGCCGACGGGCGATGCGATCCAAAATGCCGCGCTCGCTGATGCGATCCAAAATGCCGCGCTCGCTGAGGGCATCGCGCAGAGCCTGGCTATCGTAGCCTTTGTCTGCATGAACCTTGACGGGCCGACGCTTGAACGGGATCGCGTCCAGTGTCTCGATGAACATCTTGCAATCGGCAGTGTTGGCCGCTGTATTGAGAACCGCCAGCGGCAGCCCGTTTTGGTCTACCACAAGATGGCGCTTCGCTCCCGATTTGCCGCGATCCGTTGGGTTCGGCCCCGTAGACTCCCCCTTTTGGGGCGGCCACTCGGGCCGAGTCTACGCTGGCTCGCTCCCATTCGATGCGGCCCGCATCTTCGAGTTTAGTCAGCAGCGTCTCGTGCAGTTTCTGCCACACGCCTGCTTGATGCCAGTCTCGCAGGCGACGCCAGCAAGTCGTGCCTGATTGGTACAAACCGGAACGGTAGCCGCAGCCCATTTCGGTGGGCAGCATCGCCCAGGGGATGCCTGTTTTGAGGACGAACAAGATGCCGCCCAACGCGGCACGGTTCGCCATGGGCGGTCTGCCGCCGAACGGCTTGCTTGGCACGGGCGGCAGCAACGGTTCAATAAGTGTCCAAAGTTCATCAGGAACAAGCGGTTTTGCCATGCCGCTATTGTAGCATAACAACACGTTTACAGGTTTTGAAATCTACTCTTAGCATATTGCCTACGAAGCTTTGGAGAAGATGCTGTGCCTTTTCTTATCCCTATTGCCTCTAGTAGCAGAAAAGCTTCAGCCGCGTGTGCTATGAGAGCATTGGGGTTGATTGGCGGGGGAAAAGCAATTGAAGCTCTTGTTGAGCGTCTTGTTGCCCTGCCATCAAAATCTGAGCCGACAGAAGCACTTGTTGAAATGGGGAACTCCGCTGTTCCTTCTTTGCTGACTTTAACCGGCCATAAAAAGGCAGATGTGCGTGCAATGGCTGTCTTTGCTCTTGGCAAAATCGGCATCGAAGTAGTTTTAGAACATATAGAAGCAATAGCAGAGAACGACCGGAGCGATAAGGTTCAACACATAGCCAACTTAGCTTGCGGTTGGCTACGCGGTGAAGACAGTTGTGGATTGGACCTGCGGAACTCTTTTGGCGAATTGCCCACCAACTAACGTGCTTGAGCCAGCCTACTATTTGAACTTAAACAAGTTCAGAATACGGCGCAATCCAGTCGCGTTGTACTGTTGATTGTAATTCTGCTTGTTGACTTGGCTTGTCGCCTTGTCGTGCGTAGCTGTGTGCCTCTGCTGCTGTATCTTAGTCAAAGTTGCTTTCGGCATCTTAAACTTGGGCGCGGTGCTTTTTGGCGGTGCGGGTGCTTTTGGAGCTTTAGGTATCGTGTTTTTCGATGGTTTGTAGCTTGGTGATTTGGGCGGCTTATAACTTCTCATGCTTTTCCCCTTTCAGTGATACTACCTGATTACTGAAAGGTAATTATTTAACCCTCATTAACTTTTCAACACGCCGGGGTTTTGCCGTGTTATGTCTACAATTTTGACCGATTATGTCCAATTAGCGGTTAGGAACGCGGCTGAAAGTTCCACGCCAAGAGTATCTTCACGCCTCTCAGCCCTTGTTCCGCATGAACTCCTGCTGCTTTTCTAAAAAGAACTCTACGGCGGCGCGGCCTTCGGGGCCGATGTGTTCGGAGAAGGAGTTGACGTAAAGCTGGATATGGGCGCGGACGACTTCCGGGTTCAGGTCCTGGGAATACTCGCGGCAGAGGGCGAAGGCTTCAGCGTCGTGCGCGTAAGCCCAGCGGAGGCTGTCCTGGACAAGGGCTTCTAAGTACACCTTGTCCAGCGTCTTGCGGGCGGCGATGGCACCGAGGGGGATGGCGAAGTTCGTTTTGTGTTCCCAGTGGTCGCCGAGGTCTTGAATGAGATGCAGGCCGTCGGCGGCGTAGGTGAAGCGCTTCTCGTGGATGACGACGCCCTGTGCGCCCGGCACAGATAGAAGCTCGGCGTAAAGGGCATCAAACGGCAGGAAGCGTTTTCGGAGGGGGCGGGCGGCGTAGAAATCCAAGAGAAAGTTTGCGGTCGTGTATTCGCCGGGGACCAAAACTTCGGCATTGGGGTCCCAGCCGCCGCCGCTGGACAAAAGCAGCGGGCCGACGCCGCGCCCTAGTGCCCCGCCGCAGTCCAGCAGATCGTACTGAGACCGGCAGTGAATGTAGTTGGCATAGCTGATTTTCACCATGTCAATCGCGCCGGACTGGGCGCGGTCGTTGAGCGTTTCGACATCCTGGAAGTCTACGGTGAATGTTAGGCCGCTCGTCGGGATTTGACCGAGCAGCAGGCCGCTGAAGATGTAAACGTCGTTCGGGCAGGGCGAGATACCGAGGGTCAAGGCAGGCATAATTCTACTTTCGATGAGCGCTGAAATATGCCGTCAAAGCGGCAAGCGCGAGCCGGATATTTTGAGGGCGCATGTCCCGCGTCGAAGCAAAATTGCTGATGGCGCGGATTTCGCAGACGGGAATGCCGAGCGTCTGCCCGGCCTGCGCGACCGCCGCACCTTCCATTGTCTCAAAGTGAGCTTGAAACAGAGTTTCGCGCAGACGCCCGACGGCTTCCGTTCCCGTGCAGGTGTTGACCGTGCAGCCGCTGCCGAGATGCAGGACTGGAAACTCGGCGAATTGCATGAGCGGCAGTGGCGTCCGGTAGAATTCGCCCCATTCCGACTCGCCGATGTGCCGGAAATACGGCGCTTCCGGCAGCGCAAAGCCGACATCGCCGTAGACTTCCGACTGACCAATGACAATGTCGCCGAGAGACAGGCCGCTGCCGGGATACGCCCCGGCGATGCCGAGGTTCAGGATGCGCCTCGGCTTCAGCCGCCCGGCAATCGTCAGCGTCTGGGCCAGCGCCGAAGGAGTACCGACCCCGGTGAGAAAGCTGCTGCCCGCCGCGCCGAATGTCTGAAGTTCCATTGAAAATGTCTGAAGTTCCATTGCAGTGGCCGCGCAGACAAGCAGGTCTAAATCAGACACGCAGCTCTCCTTCCAGCAAGCTGTAGCCGTAATGGTCGCGCCAGCCGCGCTCCGGGTGGCGGGTCATGTGGCGGACGACGCCTTCCCGCTGAAAGCCGAGACGCGAGAGAACCGCTTGGCTTTTGGCATTTTCGCAGTCGGCAAACGCCGTGATCCGGTGCAGGCGACCCGGCGCAAACGCCGAAGACAGCAACCCCCGCGCGGCTTCAGTCATGACGCCCTTTCCTTCGGCGTCCGTGCGGAGCATGTAGCCGAGCTCGGCGCTTGCGTTCACGGTATCAATTCCCGTCAGGCCGACCCGGCCCACGAGGCGTCCCGACCAGAGCAAAACAACGTAGTGCCACGCTGCGCCGAGCGCCATCGCCTCTTCCGCCGACTGAAGATATTCTTTGACCGTCCCCCGCGTGCTGCTGCCGGTCCAGCCAAACCAAAGTGAGAACTCTCGGTCCGAGTCGCTGATCATTTGGTGAACCGCATCGGTGTCGCTGACCATCATCGGGCGAAGCGTCAAGCGCGGCGTGTGCAGGGTCGGCAGAGGCGAGCGGGTCATGTTTCTAGTTTACCCCAGCCTCCGAGGAATAACCACATAAAGGAATAACGACATAGCCGGCGGTCATGTCCCCCAGCACTTCCGCGCCCGCTGCGCCGTGCCGCCAGTACCACAGAACAACATACGCGCACGAAAGCGCGTCCAGCCCGTCTTCCAAGCTTTTGAGCTTCGCGCCGACAAGGCCGGAAACATCGGCGGGCGGCCAGTGTTCCGGCAGGTCCAGCGGCGGATCGAACTGCGACAGGCTGCGGAGCAGGCGGCTGTACTCGTTCATCGCCGCCCAGCGCGTCTCGTAAGTGCGCTTCGGCTTCGGCTTGTATTTGAGCGTTTTTGCCAGCCCAAACAAGACAATGTGCGCCGGGTGCGGGAACACCTCCATCGCCTGCCGGACACCCGTTTGGTGCGGCGCGTGCAGGTACGGATCATGGGCAATGCCGATTTCCGCCAGCCGTGCCACCAGACGCTCTCCGCGCACGTCGCCGCCGAAGATGGTCCGGTTCGCCGGATGCGCTCCGGCTTGAAACTTTGCGAACCGCTTCCCAAGCTCGGTTTCACAAGGCCGCTTGCCGGTGTCGTTCGGCACAAGAAGCGGCGCGTCAATCCCCAGCAGCAGGCCGTCTTGACGGGCTTCCTCGGCACCGTTCCATTCGGCACCGTTCCATTCGGCGCTGTTCCAGCGGCTGACCCAGGCGAGAATTTCGTCATCATCGCCTAGCGTCTCGGTGTATTCCAGGACGCTTGCCCGGCTGCCGGCTGCCGCCGCGCAGGAAACAACGCAGCCGCCGCTTTTGTTTTTGCCGCCCCACGCGAGGTCCAGTCCTAAAAAGATCATGGAGGTAGGATACCCAAAAACTTCATACGACGCGGTGTGTGGTAAACTTCATTCAAGTAAAGACGGGCACGGTTTGGAAAATGGAGTGCGGCATGAAGCAAGTAACTTTTCTGGAACTAAATGGCGATTTTACGGCACCGCAAGGGTGTGAGATCATCTGTTCGGATGCCAAAACCGCCCTTAGCGCGGTTCCTGACAAAAAATTCCGATGCTGTGTTACCAGTCCGCCCTATTGGGGGCTGCGCGACTACGGAACTGAACATCAGATAGGTGCAGAGCCAAATCTTAAAGACTATATCAACAATCTGCGCGGCGTCTTTGCAGAAGTACACCGGACGCTTACAGATGATGGAACGCTCTGGCTCAATATTGGGGATAGCTACACAAGTGGAGGCAGAACTTGGCGGGATGGCGACAAGAAGAACAAAGGCAGAGCGATGGATTATCGCGCCCCAACGCCGGAAGGTCTAAAGCCTAAAGATTTAATTGGTGTTCCGTGGCGACTGGCGTTCGCTCTTCAGGAAGAAGGCTGGTATTTGCGCTCCGACATCATTTGGCACAAGCCAAATTGTCAGCCGGAGAGCGTAAAGACAGGCCGACACGCTCCCATGAATACCTATTCCTGTTCTCAAAGTCAAAGCACTACTTCTATGACAGCGAGGCTATCCGTGAGCCATCAAGCACCGGGGACAAAAAAACCGCCGGTCGGTTTGGTCAATCAATACGGAGGCATTGCCAGAAGCGCACTTCGCGACATTTCCGACAAAGCTTGTTGAGCCTTGCATTTTAGCCGGCTCGGAGACAGGCGACACGGTTCTTGACCCATTTTTAGGCTCAGGCACAGTCGGTCTCGTGAGTTGCCGACTTGGCAGGCAGTTTATGGGAATTGAACTCAGCGAAGAATACGCTTCAATCGCCCGGCGGCGTCTCGGCTGGGCTAAATAGGTCTGTGTCCACCTCTTCAACACTTTCTTCTTCAGGAGCAGGCGTCACTGTAGGAATAATCCAGAAAGCATGACGGATGCAAAACGCGATTTGCAGGCTTGCAAAGGTAATTTTGCCATCGCTGCCGTCGAGACGGAGCGTGAACGCTGGTTTGCCGTCAATGGTTGCTTTCGCGCTCGTCCCGCCGCCTTTAGTCAGTGGAGTGAAATCAGCCACAGTGAGAGATGCCACTCGTTGCAGCAAACTGCGTGGTATTTCAACAATCTCGTACCGCAGGCGTGCCGCCGATAGTTCAATTACACGAAGGACGAGAAGGCGGTCATAGTTGTTCAAGTGAGCCGGTATACGGTTTGCCGCTTCTCCTGCGAGTTCGTCAAGCGTCTTTTTTCTCTTCGGTAGATCAGCAAATTCTACTTCTTTCTGTATCCATTGTGCCTCAGTAAACTTTGAGATTGCTATCTGCTCGGCCTTGATGTCTTTTGAGGCTTCCATCTTCAGCGAAAATCGAATGCCGTCAACGGTCACGTCAGCACCCGATAACGTGTCACTTGGGGTTATGAAACCGGTCTTGCCATCCGCCTCGCTTGCTCCTTTGAAGGCATATTCAAACGCTTTCTTCGTTAGCTTGGACTCATTAGTCGCGTGATGAATGAGGAGTCGGTTCCGAAAGTTCGCCGCAAACCGTGGTGTTACAAGATCGCTGCCGCGACTAATAGTTTCTTCTACCCTGCGCATCATAACGGTTGCGACCTCGGTGAGCAATTCCACTTGGACAGGATCAAGGTTTGTAACAACTTGGATAAGCTGCTGAAGGGCCTCGCTCTCTTCTGACTGCGTAGCATTGGGAAGTGTGTTGTCTGAAGACATTAACCTGATTTTAGCATGACCGAACGCGAAGAGTCAAACCTCTTGCATTCCTTACCCCAACTCCTCAATCTTGCCGAACGCGATCTTGTCTTCCGCCGTGTGCCTTACCGGCACGACCGACGCCATTGACAGCGTCCCGCGCCCGAACTTCTGGTTGATGCCGTCCACAGCGCGGGACGCATCAAGCCGCCGAGTGTCACTCTCGAACAGCGGCAGCGTGACCTGCGAATCCGGCAACAAATCGTACAGCACGACCCCGACCTGCTTGACGCTGGGGAACGGATGTTCCCACAAAGAAGTCAAGACCGAAAACAGTGTCCAGGCGTCCCCGCAGGCCGTGATGCGCCGCTTGGCGTTCCAGGAGCAGCCATCTTGCGACCGGGCATGAACCGACAGACCCCGTGCCTGATAGCCTAGATGCCGCATCCGCTCTGCCGCCTTTTCCAGCAGCCGCCCGGCTACCGCCGCCGCGCCCGCCGGGGTTCGCAACTCCGGCGGCAGGACATGCGAGTGTCCAACCGAGCGTCGAATAGCCGTCGGCAGCGCGACCTCATGCCCTCGAATCTGGTGCCACCAACGCTCCCCGCCCACGCCCCCCCAGACCCGGCGCATCTGCTCGGCCGTGAGGGCGTACATTTGTTCGGTATTGAAAACCTCAGCCGCGTGCAGCCGCGCTTCCATGCCGTGACTGATGCCGGGAAAGTCGGTCAGTGCCATCCGGTACAGCTTATGCGGCAGGTCATCCGCGCTGATGACCCCCAGCCCATTGGGCTTCTGAAGCTCGGCCGCGACTTTCGCGAGAAACGGGTTCAGGCCCAGTCCCACCGAGCAATGCATGCACTCGCCGACTTCCGCCTTGATCCGCGTCTTGATCCGCTCCGCCAGCCGCATTGCGTCCCAGAGCTGCCGCTCGTTTTCCCACAGCCGGCAGACCATCTCGTCCACCGACCACACCTCCGTGACCGGCAGGCAGTCCTCCACCACGGCCTGAATGCGCTTGCTATACTCGCGGTATGGTCCGTGTTTCGCTTCAATAATATGCAGATTGGGGCACAGACGCTTCGCATCCGCGACATTGGTTCCCGTTTTCACCCCAAACGCTTTTGCTTCGTAGGACGCCGCAATGCAGCAGGTCGTGTCCGACAGCAGCGGCACCACCGCGACCGGCCTGCCGCGCAGATAGGGGCGCTCCTGCTGCTCGACCGACGCAAAAAACGAGTTCATGTCTAAAAATAGCCAGCCGAGCATTACGGGCAGTAGACTCCCTTCTACTAACGGTTTCGCCCGATTGTAGCAGATGTCTACTACTGCTGTCAAGACTACAACTGCGTATTTGTACCACTGACGCCGGGTATAATAGGCAGACATCCGATGCTTCGAAGAGATTACAAAACAATCCTCGGCTTTAGTGACCTGTGGCTTGTGCTTGGTGTTGTCACAGAAGAGAACTTGCTTCTGTCGGCGGCAGAGTATGAGATAAGTAACGACAAGAGTAGCGAGCATTATCGCTACGGCGCGTTCCGCTGGTATTTGCGTCAGCATTGCCCTCTTGCAGACTCAGAGGCAGAAGCACCCTACGAACTTGGAAATACCGATCCAAACTATTCAATGGGTGGAGCGATGATGGCAGACCTCGTAGACCTGCCGGAGTGTCCGCCTTCTGTGGGTGCGAAAGCTCTTGTGTCGGATCGCAAGCATCTTGTCAGGAAAGCGGAACGCAAGAAACAATCTAGCAGCATGGAATAGGAGCAGGAAAATGAGTGTTTTGGAAATTGAGCTAACGCCGGAAATGCGTCAGCGGCTGCGCGAGAAGGCAAAGCGGCGCGGGCTGGAAGAAAAAGCGTATGTGCAAACCGTGGTGATGCGTGATCTGTCGCAGGAAGAAGCCGAGCCGCAAAAACATAGCATTATGGAACTCGAAGGTCTGGGAGCGGAACTGTGGCGGGATGAAAATGGCACCCTGATTGACGCGCAAGTATATGTTGATGAGCTGCGCCGCGAATGGGACAATCGCTGATGATTAAGCTCGCAGATGCCCTTCAGGGCGTGACTCGTCTTGGTTTTGACGCAGCACCCATAATCTATCTTGTTGAGCAGAACCCAGTTTATCTTCCCGTTGTAAGGGAAGTGTTTCAACAAGTGGATAGCGGCAGCATCGCGGGATTTACAGGCATGATTAGCTTTGCGGAAGTGCTTGTTTTGCCGAAAAAACTGAAGAACAAGGCAATGGAAAAAGCGTACTCTGATATTTTGTTTAACAGCCAAAACTTTTTCGTATTGCCGATAGACACTGCAATCGCAGACCGTGCCGCAGATTTACGAAGCCGCTACCAAATAAAGCTGCCGGATGCCTTGCAGATTGCGGCAGCATTAGAGGCGAGATGCGAAGCGCTTTTGACCAATGACATCGGACTACGCTCCGTGACTGATTTGCGTGTCTTGGCGCTGAATGAGCTGGAACTATGAGTAGTTTAACCCATGTTGATGAGGCAGGCAAGGCGCGGATGGTGGACGTATCGGAGAAGACTGTAACGCGGCGGGTGGCGACGGCGCAGGCGGTGGTCATAATGCAGCCGGAGACATTAGAGAAAATCCGCCAAAACGAACTCGCAAAGGGGGACGCGCTGGGGGTTGCGCGGGTCGCCGGGGTGCTGGCGGCAAAGAAGACAGATGAGCTGATCCCGCTGTGTCATTCCCTGCCGCTGTCGGATATATCGGTAGACTTTGAGTTTGGCAACGGGCAGATTACAATTAAGACGTCGGCGACGACGCTGGCAGGGACAGGCGTGGAGATGGAAGCACTGACGGCGGCAACGGTAGCAGCTCTGACGATCTACGATATGGCAAAAGCGGTGGACAAGCGCATGACCATCGAGAATGTGCATCTGGTCTCAAAGACCGGGGGAAAGAGCGGGGATTTTTTATGGGACAGCTAATACGGGTGGGCGTGCTGACAATCAGCGACCGGTGCAGCCGGGGGGAACGGGAAGATCTGTCGGGGCCAGCGATTAAAGCCGCTCTGCCGGGCGAGCAGTTTGTGGTCGCTTTAGAAGCCGTCGTTCCCGACGACAAACGGACGATCGCGGACACGCTGCGGCGCTGGTGCGATAAGTACGACTGCTCGGTGATCCTCACCACCGGCGGCACAGGCTTTAGCCCGCGCGATGTGACGCCCGAAGCAACCGGCAAAGTTTTGGACCGGCTTGCGCCGAATGTCAGCCAGTTTCTTTTGTGGGAGGGTCTTAAACAGACGCCGTTTGCGGCCCTCTCGCGCGGGGTTGCCGGGGTGCGCGGTGCAACATTGATTGTCAATTTGCCCGGCAGTCCATCGGGCGCGGCGGACGGCACGAACAGCTTGGTTCCGCTGCTGCCCCATGCGGTAGACGTGATGAACGTCCGCGAAACCGGGCATCCGACGGCTGAGACGGCGGAATGAATTATTAAGACCAAGAAGCCTCGGAATTTATTCCGTGGCTTCTTTCACTCCCAACCTAACCCATTATGCTTACCTACGAAAAGGCCCTCACCCAAATACTTGCCCAAGCCGCAATTCTGCCGCCGGTTCAAATGCCGCTGGCAGATGCGCTCGGCCTTGTCTTGGCCGAGGATTTAGTCACGCCGCATGACCTGCCGCCGTTCGATAACAGCAGCATGGATGGGTTTGCGGTTCGCCATGCCGATCTTGAAACCGTTCCGATGACGCTGCCCGTATCGGGCGAGATTGCCGCCGGGGCGCTGGATATTCCAGCGCTCCTACCAGGCCAAGTCCTGCGAATTATGACCGGCGCTCCGCTGCCGGTGGGAGCCGACACGGTTGTTCCCGTGGAAGACACGCAGGCGCAGGCGGATGGCAGCGTGACGTTCTTGGAAGCTGCGGAACTCGGCCAGCATATCCGGCGAGCGGGGGAGGAGATGCGGCAGGGAAGCATTGTCGTGCCGAATGGCTCGCGGCTGAGGCCGGCGGAAATCGGCATGGCGGCGACGGTCGGACACGCCGCCCTGCTGGCCTATCCGAAGCCGCGCGTCGCGGTCATCTCGACGGGCGATGAGCTAGTGCAGCCGGGAACGGCACTGAGACGCGGGCAGATTTATAACTCCAATGCGTATGCGCTGGCGGCGCAGGTGGAAGAGGCAGGCGGGATCGTGGCCCGCCGGCTGCACGCGCGGGATACGCCGGCCTCGCTTCGGGAAGCGTTTGACTCGTGCGCCGGGACCGATGTTTTGATCACCAGCGGCGGCGTCTCGGTCGGCGACTTTGATTACGTCAAGGCAGTCTTTGCGGAGCGCGGCACCGTGGACTTCTGGAAGGTTGCGATCCGGCCCGGCAAGCCGCTGGCTTTTGGGCAGTGGGGCCGAACGCTGTTCTTCGGCCTGCCGGGCAACCCGGCGTCCTCGATGGTGACGTTTGAGCTGTTTGTCCGTCCTGCCCTCCGCAAGCTGGCGGGGCATTCCGTACTGACGCGGCCTGAAGTGAGGGCCGTGCTGACCGAAAACGCCGAACACACGCCGGGCCGGCAGTCGTATCAGCGGGCGGTCCTCGCGGGGCAGCCCGGCGGCTACTCGGTCCGCACGACCGGGGCGCAAGGGTCGGGAATGCTCAGTCCGCTCGTGCAAGCGAACGCGCTCCTTGTGCTGCCGGCGGACACGGCGCTCTTCCCCGCCGGCACCGAAGTCACCGTGCTTATACTGGATTAGGCGCACGGTCCCTAGTAAAACAGCCGCCAATCGCCATAACTCAAGCAGAGGCATTTTAGTTATGGCAATGGTAACAAGTGTGGAAATGGGGGAAACCGGTCTGGAACGAGCCGCCGGGCAGCGCCTGCAAGCCTGCGGACTAGGCGCGTGCGTCGGGCTGTGCCTGTACGAGCCGAGGGCGCAGGTGGCCCTGCTGGTCCATGTGGTCCTGCCGCAGACGCTTCCGGCGGCTCCGGGCCGCCCGTCCGTGACGCCGCTGCCGGGCAAATGCGCGGATACGGCGCTTCTGCACGCGCTGGCCGAAATTACGCGCGGCGGCGGACAAGGCCAGTTAGTCCGGGCCGCACTGGTCGGCGGCGCACAGATCTTCAGTCCGCCCGGCGGCCTTGCGGCCTCGTCGGGCCTGGAGATCGGGCCGCGCACAGTGCTTGCGCTCAAAGAGCAGCTTGCACGAGTTGGCATTCCCCTTTGCGCCGAGGAAACCGGCGGGCAGAGCGGGCGGACGGTGACGGTTGAAGCGGGAACCGGCCATGTCTGGGTGCGTCCGGTCGGCCTGCCGGAGCGTCTTCTCGTGACGCTTGGGCGACGCCCAGACCCGGTTCCCGCTTTAGTGTCGGCCCTGCTGCCGAACGCTCATGGCCGGCGAGAAGGGACGGCAGTGTATGGATGAGACGCGGGCGACGGAGCGCCTTGACGCGCTGGTGCGTCAGGCACGCGACCTGCCGGCCCTGCCGGACACAGTTGTCCGGGTCATGCAGATTTCAGGCAATCCGAAAGCAGGAATTGCCGATGTCGCAAAAGCGCTGATTTTCGACCAGTCACTGGCCGCGCGGGTACTGAAGCTGGCAAACTCGGCCTTTTACGGGGCTTCTCGCCGGATCGCGACCGTCTCCGAGGCAGTCGTGATTTTGGGAATGCGAACAACGCGCAATCTGGTCATGGCGAGCGGCTGCCAGGAACTGCTGGAACAAGAAGTAGCCGGGTATGGCCTGCCGCGCGGCACGCTCTTGCGGCATTCGCTGGCCTGCGCGTCGGCGGCGCAGGCGCTGGCGAAACGCACGAAGTACCGGGGCGCTGAAGAAGCCTTTGTCGCGGGCCTGCTCCACGACATCGGCAAAGTGGTAATGAACCTGTATCTGCGCGACCAGTTTAGGGAGGTCTTGATCCAAGCCGCCTCTGGGGAAACCACCTATTCCGACGCCGAGCGGGCCGTTTTCTCCTTTGACCATGCGGAAGCGGGCGCGTACTTGCTGGAACGCTGGAACCTGCCGGCGGCTTTAGTCTCCGCCGTGCGCTACCATCATGCTCCTTTGGACGCTCTTACCGACTCTCCCCTGCCCTGCCTCGTGCATGTCGCCGACGCCATCTGCATGACCCTCGGCATCGGTTTAGGTCCCGATGGCCTTGCGTACACCCTTCAGCCCGAAGCCTTGTCGCGCCTCAATCTCACCGCCGAAGACTTTGAGGCCGTCGCAAGCCAAGTTTGCGACATGCTTTCCGAAGCGGAGCCGCTGTTTTAGAGGCTCCCCAGCCCCAATAATGGAACCAGGGGGCCTTCATAACCCAGCCAGGAAGTCGAATACCGCGTCGGCGGCGCCGGGCGGGTCTTCATGGCCGAAGTCAGGGTAAAGAAGCAAGTCCTTCGGCGCGGTGATTTTGTTGTACGCCGCGAACTGGGTGGAAGGCGGGCAGACCGTGTCCATCAGCCCCGTCACCATGAGCGTCTGCGCTTTGATGCGCGGCGCTAAGAACTGAACATCAACATAGCCGAGGCGTGCCCAAATCTCGTCTTCCCGCAGATGGCGCGGGTCGTAAGTGCGGAAGTAGTCGCGCAGCTCGGTGTAGGCCGCTACCGCCAAATCCATCTCCCAAACCCGCTTGTAGTCGCACAAAAACGGAAACCAGGGCGCGGCCAGCTTGAGGCGCGGTTCTAGGGCCGCGCAGGCCAGGGTCAGCGCCCCGCCCTGCGAGCCGCCGGTCGCCCCGACCCGTTCGGCGTCCACTTCCGGCAGCGCCATGACGATTCCTGCAAGCTGGGCACAGTCGAGAAAGACCGACCGGAACAGCATTCGGTCCGGGCCGTCGTCCAGACCCCGGCTGAAATGCCCGGTCGAAGTGCGGCCCGTGGTCCCGCCGACATCCTGCGATGTTCCGGCCTGTCCGCGCACGTCCAAAGCCGCGACCGAGTACCCTTGCGCGACATACCCCAGCTTGTCCGCCCAGTCGCCGCTGCTTGCGCCGTAGCCGTGGAACATAACCAGGGCAGGGTGCGGCTCCGGGGCGTGTTTGGGCCGCAGGTACTTCGCGTGGACCCGTGCGCCGCCCATGCCGGTAAAGTAGAGGTCGAAGCACTCCGCGCCGGACGCTTTCAGCGGGAACGGGCGCATCTCAACTTCCGGGTCAATCGCCGCCATTTCGGCGACGGAGCGGTCCCAAAACTCGTCGAAGTCGTCGGGGCGCGGGTTGCGGCCCGTGTAAGTGAGTAGCTGTTCCAGCGGCAGGTCAATTTGGGGCATACAAACTCCTATTGTGAGGCACCGGCACTTTCAGTGCTGGTGCCTTTTGAGTGCGATAAGCACATTTTACCTGCCCTCCCACATCTTGTAACCATGAGGGGATTATGATATAATGGCGCTATGACAAGTCGCTTTGTGCCGGAGGTCGTGCTGATTGTCAACCCGACCGCCGGGCGCGGCAAGGCCGGGCGGCAGGTGCCGGAAATCAAGCGCCTTTTGGGTGATGCCGCGAAAGGCTGGCAGTGGCAGTGGACCGAGAAGAGCGGCGACGCGGCGGCGCTGGCCCACCTTGCGGCGGCATCCGGGACCCGGCTGGTAGTCGCAGTCGGCGGCGACGGCACCCTGCATGAAGTGATGAACGGGGTGCTTGGCACCGGCGTCACCGTCGGCCTCATCCCCTACGGCACCGGCAATGATTTCGCCCGCGCTCTCGGCCTCTACGGAAGCCTAGAGACCGCCTGCAAGACGCTGATTTCCGGTGTGGTCAAAAAAGTAGATGTCGGCGTTTTGGACGGCGTGGGAACCGGCGGGCCGCGCTCTTTTCTCGTGCTGGCCGGAACCGGCTACGATGCCCGGACGGCGCAGACAGTCAACTCCGGCATCCGGTTTTTGTCCGGCCCGCTGGCCTATGTCTGGGGCGCGATTTTGACTCTCGCAAAGTTCAAGCCGTTCACGCTGACATTGACGCTTGATAATGCCCCGCCGCGCAGCTTGAAAGCGATGTTTGTGTCGTTTGCCAATGCCGAAACGACCGGCGGCGGTATGAGGATTGCCCCCGGCGCAGTGGTTGACGACGGCAGTTTAGATGTCTGTTTAGTCGCCGAAGTCTCGAAGCCGACACTTTTGTACAATCTGACCCAAATCTTCTCCGGGAACCATCTGCGCTGCTCGGCGGTCTCGATGTACCGGGCGAAGAGCATCACGGTAGACGCCGACCCGCCGCAGCCTCTCTTGATAGACGGCGAAGTCTTAGGAACGACCCTGGCGACGGTGCGCGTCCTGCCCGGCGCCCTGCCGTTTCTGGTGCCGGGTCCGTGACCGACATTGTCATCCCGGTGGGCGGCGAAATTGACAAACAGTTCGCCGAGCGCATCGGCAGTCCGTACCGGGCGCTCGCGCCGCTGGGACCGGGCCGGACGCCGCTGCTGCAAGTCGTCGTTAATGCACTGCGGGAAGCAGTGCCGGACGCGCGGATACTTTGCGTCGCGCCGGACGCTGTCCGGCAGGCTGTCACCGGGGTAGACTTCTGGCTGACGGCGACGGCAAGCGGCCCGGAGAATATGCGCCTCGGCCTCAGCCAAACGCGGCAGGACAGGCCCGCGCTGCTGTGTGCGTCCGACCTGCCGCTGATAACCGTGCGGGGCATCCAGACGTTTGTCGCCGCTTGCCGGTCCGATGCCCAGATTGCCGTCGGCCTTGTCCGCGCAGGCGACTACGAAAGCGCGTTTCCCGGCGCTCCGCCATCGGAGTTCACGGCGCTGCCGGAAACCGGGCCGGTGACGCTGGGCGGCCTGTTCCAGGTCCAGCCGGACCTACTAACCCGCCAAAGTACGCTGTTCGACAAGCTGTTTCATGCCCGCAAGTCGCCGTGGCACATCGCGGGCATTGCCGGGCCGCGCCTGCTCTGGCAGCTTGCGACGAAGACGCTGACACTGGCCGCTGTTGTCCAGCGGGCCGAGCTTCTGCTTGGCGGCCTGGTCCAAGTTGTTCCAAAGACTGATCCATCGCTTGCTTACGACGCTGACACTTTAGATGATTACACCTACGCAAAGGCCCACTTTGGACCCTGACACGCCCCGGCGGCACTTCATGACCGAGCGCTCCATGCTGACCCGCATTGCGGTCGGCTTGATCGCCGCCGGAGCGTACATCACCGTCAACTTCGCCGCGAACGGCCTGCCATTCGCCCTGAGCGTTGCGCTGCTGTCGGTCGGCGGGACACTGGAAATGTACCGCGCGGTCAAAAGGCAAGGCGGCGAGCCGAGCGAGTTTCTCGGCATTCTGGCTTGTATCGCGTTCCAGATCATTGCCTGGACCCACAACGGTCAGCAGTTCGGCCCGTTCCTGCCTGCCCTCTTGCTGCTGCTCGTCATCACGACCCTGCTGACCGAGCTGTTCAAGCGCCGGCCCAAGCCCATTGTTACGATTGGGACAACGCTGCTCGGCGCGGTTTATGTCGGCTGGCTGTTTTCGTACCTCACCCTGCTTCACGGAATGCAGCCCGGCATGATCCGGTTCAGCGGTGCGAATATCCCCCTGCTCATCCCGCCGATTGCCCACACGACCCCTGGCGAATGGCTGGTCATCTTCGTTTCCGCCTGCACCTGGATGTGCGACACCGGAGCGCTGTTTTTTGGCAAGGCGTTCGGGCGGCACAAGCTCGCCCCCACTGTCAGCCCCGGTAAGACATGGGAAGGGTCAGCCGGCGGCGTCCTGACTTCTCTTATCACCGGCACGGCGCTTGGGTACTGGCTGCACCTACCGATGGTCCATGCGCTCGGTCTTGCGGCCCTCTGCGCCGTGGCCGGCCAGGTCGGCGACCTTTGCGAGTCGGTCATCAAGCGCGACCTCGGCATCAAAGACTTCGGCGTGCTTCTCCCCGGCCACGGCGGCATTTTAGACCGCATTGACTCCATGCTCTTCTCCGCCCCCCTCGCCTACTACTACGTCCTGTTCTTTCTGATGCGTGTGCATTAGGAAGGGCGCAATGATCCCGTCTATGTATTTGCGCTAAGGTGAACCGTTTGGATGTAGCGCAGCCATTCCTTCGGCACGACTGCCAGCAGTTTCGGACCATGCAATAAATTGCACGGCTAGACAGCGAGGACGCTACGAAGTACCGCTTCGCGGAACTCAGATATTTGTTCTTATTCGGTTCTAACCCCGCGAAGCGGTGTTTTGTGGCATCTGCGCCGTGTAGCCGTGCGTTTCAATGCATGGTCCGAAACGCATGGTCCGAAATGCATGGTCCGAAACGCATGGTCCGAAACGCATGGTCCGAAACGCATGGTCCGAAACGCATGGTCCGAAACGCATGGTCTTCATAGCCCTGGTTCAAACTCCCCCACCACCGGCAGGTGGTCGGATGCCTGACTCTCAATTACCGACACGCTTTGGCAGGTTAGTGACGGCGAGTAGAACAAGTAATCAATGCGCCCTTCCAAAGCATTGGTCGCATACGTCCAGCGGTCTTCGGCAGCGTCGGCATCCGACAGACCCGTTTGGGACAGCAGCGCACGGACAGTGGGGGCATCGGCACGCTCGTTGAAGTCGCCGCAGATGAGGACGGGGTGCGAAGCCGCTTGGACAAGCGCAGCGAGACTGACAGCCTGCTTGACCCGCTCTTCCCCGCTGAGGCCGAAGTGGGTGCAGAAGACGATAATTGGGCCGGCGGGCGTGTCGAAGCGCACTTCTAAAGCGCCGCGCTGCTCGCGGATACTCGGCAGCAGGTGATTTTGGACCGTGCCGATAGGGTAGCGCGAGATGACCGCGAGACCGTAGCCGCCCACGCCGATACGGAGGTTCGCTTGGAACGTCACCGGCAGGCCCAGATGCTTTTCAAATTGCTTGGGCTGGTCCTGAAACCCGCTTTGAGGCAGGCGCTGATGAACCTCCTGCAAGCAGACGATGTCGGTGTCCTGGGCTAAGATCGTCTCAGCGACGCGCTCCGCCGAGCGCACCCCGTCCATCCCCAAGCAGCCCCGAATGTTGTAGGTCATCACGCGCATGTGAAGCTCTCGCTTTCCAAATCTCCCACGCCAGAAACAGATAAAACGGGCCATACTCGGCGACCGAGACCCACCAATACGCCTGGAACGAGTAGTAGTACAGGTACAAAAGCGCCGAGGTTCCCGACAGCAGCACGAACGCAAAGCGCGGCTTCCGGTCCAGCAGCGGCACGAACGCGAGTGTCCAGAGCAGATACCACGGGAACAAGGTCGGGATAACCAGCAGGGTGACACCCAGCACAACGAGGGACCGGCGCAGAAGCTCCGGGTACGACCCGATCGGCCGCCGCACCGACCAGTAAGTGACGCCGAGAATGGCGGCGTCGGACAGCTTTTCGGTGATCGGGTAATGCCAGTGCTTCGTGATTAAGCTGAGGCCGAGGTTCACCCAGCCGAACATCCCCGCGTTCACATGGACATTCTCTAAATACTGGTGCATCCCGTGCAGGAACTCCGGCAGGTACACCCAGAGCGGCATTCCCAGATACAGCAGGCCGCAGGCCGCCCAAAGGAGAAACGCTCGGCCATGCGCCCGCGCAAACAGCGGGATCAGCAGCAGCGAGAAGCCTTTAGTCATTACCGACGCCGCCAGCAGCAGCGCGACCCACGGGACTGTCTTCCCGCCCCGCATTGCCAGCGCAAACGCCGCCAGCAGGAAGAAGACGCCGACGATGTCCTGATGGCCCGCCAGCGACACTTCGGTAATCGGCAGCGGGCACCACGCATACCAAATCACCTGGGTCAAGGGCCGGCCCAGCCGCTTCAAGAGGACCAGCAGCAGGCCGATGACCCCGAAGTCGAACAGCATATAGAGAAACTTGTAGCCAACCGGGTTGTTGCCGAACACAAAGTTTCCAAACGCGAACATGCCCTGCGAGACCGGCATGTAAATGGATTGGTAGCTTTTATACTCGGCCTGGTTCCAGACCGCATCCCGCAGGAACCGCAGTGGCAGCGCGTTCGGTGCCCAGTGGTAGGGGTTGATGCCGTGGTTGATCAGCCGCCCGTCCCAGATATACAAAAAGATGTCGGTGGAGAGCTGCGGCGGGGCAAAGACGACCGCCAGGCGGAACAAGGCCGCGCCGCCTAAAATGAGCGGCAGGGTAATTTTGGAACAAGGCATCGCCAGCGCCGGAACGAGGCGGCCCGCCGCGTAGGCATAAGTGACGAACGCGATTGAGTAAAGCAGCAGGTAGACCCAGACCGGGTTCAGCGGGTACAGGCGCTGCCCCAAAAAGCCGTACACCGCGAGCAGGTCTACCGCCGCCGCGCCCAGCCCAACGAGGGGCAGCAAAGTGGTTTGATTTCGGTGCGTGGTTTCGGTCATGCCGTCGTGTAGAGTGGTGTCATGCATGAGCAAGCGAGAAGCGCGAGGAAACAAGTTCCTTTCGCTACAGCAGTGTCGTCCTTCGGACGTTGTCTAGCGAGAGGAATTCATTCCCTCGCGCCCTCCTTTCCGCGACGTCTGAGCGGGAAACAAATACGGCTTCACGGCGGCAGCGAGGCTCTGGGCGGTCTGCTCGCCGGTCAGCGTCTTGACCTGCCGCCCGGACTTGTCGTAGATAATCGTGCGCGGCAGGTCGCCCTGCCACGCCGGGTCGAAGGCATTGATAAACTCCTCCGGGTCCCGGCTTCTTTCCAAGTACGCCGGAAAGTCCGCGCCGGACTTCAGGAGAAACGGCCTGACTTTCGTGTCTTTGTCCTTAAGCTGGTCCGCCGAAACCGCCAGCACGCGCAGCCCGGACGCTTTGTACCGGCGGCTGGTCTGGACGAGGGCCGGGAACTCGGCGACGCACGGCCCGCACCACGTCGCCCAGAAGTTGACCAGCACGACATGGCCTTTTTGAGCGGAAATCGCACGTTTGATGACCGGCGCATCGGCAGGCGTGACAAGAAACCCCTCCCGCTCGTTCCTCGCTCCCTCAGCACTGGCTACCTGGAAGGCCCCTGTTAGGGAAGGGCCAAGATGGGCGGGCAAGAGATGAACGCTTCCGTGTCCGGCCTTGCCCTTGTTGCCTTGTTCTTTATTACCCTTCCCTAACAGGGGAGGGAGCGAGGAACGAGCGGGAGGGGTTCCAATCTGCCTGATTATCGCTTGATGCTGCATCCAAACGCCTTTGTCTGGGCCTTTACGACGGTTTCGCCTGCCAGCGTTTCGTCAATCGCATTCGCGAGGTCGTGCGTATGGACATTCGCCGGGTCCATGTCGTTGTCAATGCGCCCGTGGTAAACCAGGACGCCCTGGCTGTTGATGACATACGTTTCGGGCGTCACATGGGCCGTGTACGCATCGGCGGCGACATCGCCTTTGTCCACGAGTGCCGGGAACGGGAAGTTCTGCGCCTTCGCATACGCCGCGACTTCCGCTTTCGGCTCATTCTGATCCGAGAAAATGCCAGCGAACGAGACGCCCTTCGGCGTGTACTTCCGCGCCAGCGCAATCATGCGGGCGTTGTAGGCATTGGAATAGGGACAATGCACCGACAGAAACATGACAACGGTGGCTTTGCTGCCCTGCATGAGTGAAGTCGAAGACCGCGCCTGACTAGTTTGGGCGCTGGGAAGGGCGAAAGCCGGGGCAGACTGTCCGACGACCGCCGAGCCGCTAGTTTTCAGGCTGGCGAGCGTGAGGTGCGGGCCGTCTTGACTAAGGCCGTTTTCCCTAGTAGACCAATTGGAAGCACTTTTGACTACCGGGTGGGCCTTAATCCACGCAATCCAGTCGTCGCCGCAGGTGTTGAGATGGCCGTTGACGTTGCTGTCTACATACGCGACTTTGCCGTCAGTGCCGATGATGTAGGTGATGCGGTTCGCGATGTTCGCGCCGGGGATGAGTACCCCGTAGTCGGCGGACATCTGATGCTTGGTGTCGGCAAGCAGCGTGTACGGGATGCCTTCTTTGGTGCAGAACGCCTGGTGCGATTTCGGGTCCTGGACACTGACGCCGTAGACTTGAACACCCATCGCTTTGAGACCTTTGTAGGAAGACGACAGCGAGTGCGCTTCTAATGTGCAGCCGCCGGTGAAGTCGGCAGGATAGAACGCGAGCAAAGTCACTTTGCCTTTGTTCTCGGCGGAAGTGCGGACCTGGCCGGTCTGGTCCGGCAGGGAATAGGCGGGCGCGAGAGCGCCGATAACCGGCGCGGCGGCGTCCATTTTGGCTTTCGCCTGGGCGAACGCGACGGCGGCCACAGCGGCGGTTCCGGCGAGGCCAAAGAGGGCGATTTGTTTGATGCGTTTCATGGGCGAATGTGCTTTCTAAGAACCTACGAAGTGGCGATGGCAAGGGATGAGCCACGGCATCAATGCCGAGGCTAGGAAAAACACCGTCGAAGCGACGGAAGATTTCGGCGCAATCTTATTCTTGTGTCGCCGCGACACTGGTTTGTTCCAGCCTCGGGATTTATTCCGTGGCTGCCTTTGCCGCTTCTTGCGCTTTGCTGCTTCTTGCGCTTTGCTGCTTCTTGCGCTTTGCTGCTTCTTGCGCTTTGCTGCTTCTTGCGCTTTGCTGCTTCTTGCGCTTTGCTGCTTCTTGCGCTTTGCTGCTTCTTGCGCTTTGCTGCTTCTTATACCCCTTCCGCCGCTAAATCGTTTGCCGCGACTTCGGGAGAGACCGGCAGGACACACACTTCCAGCGGCAAATCAAACGTCTTCTCAAACGCCGCCGCCTGCGCTTCCGCCGCCCACACTTCAAGCTGGGCGTCGGCGGACGCATACAGGGTCAGGCGCACGCGGTCCGGGCGCGTCAGCTTCTCGTTGGTGACTTCTTTCACCAGCATCAAGTGGCTGCGGTCCAGCGCCTCGGCAAACCGCAGGGCGCAGGACAGCACGCGGATCACCCGCTGGGTTCGGGCATCCAGTTTAGCAAAAGCGGCGTGCTTCCGGCGGGGAACAGACTTGCGGTGGTAGAGCGCGAGATTTGCCATGATCTCGATCTCGCGGTCGTTGAAGCCGAGAAGCTCTGAGTGCCGGATCAGATAATACGAATGCTGCTGATGGTCAGTGTGGGACACAAAGAACCCGGCGTCGTGGAGCAGAGCGGCATATTCCAGCAGCTCCCGCGCCCGGTCGTACTCGTGCAGGCCGAGCGCCTTCCACTGGTCGAACAGCGTCAGCGCCAGATGAACAATGTGCGCGGCGTGGGTCTCATCCACATGGGTCGCCGCCATGAGCTGGTGGATCGAGCGCCGCCGGGCGCTGTCGTCGGTCAGCGCCTTTTGGGCCGGAACACCTAAAGCATCGCCCCGGCGCAGGCGGTCTACAATGATTCCTTCGCGCAGGCCCCGGTCGCTGATCCGAATGGAGCCTGCGCCGACCGTTTCCATCACCGTCTGCAAAATCGCCGAGCCGCCGATGATGATGTCGGCACGTTCGGGGTTGATGCCGGGAACCCGCCGCCGCTGCTCCAGTGTCAGGCTGCACAGGCGCCGGGTCGCCGCCTGGATGTCGGACAGAAACAGCTCGTAGTTTCGCAGAGAAGTCGGCACGGGAGCCGACATGCTCTGGGCGATAATCTCGGCCAGGTTCTGAGCGGTTCCCGATGACCCGTACATCGCCGAAAAGCCGGCGTCTCGAATTGCCCGCACTGCCGGCACAAGGAGGGAGCGGACATGGCGCTGCAAGCCGGCCCAGGCCGCCGGCGAGATCGGTTTCGAGGCATCTACGACTCCTTCGGCGGTCAGGCGGATCGCGCCCATTTTGAGGCTGTCGAGAAACGAGTAACCCGCGCTGTCGCCGACAATCAGCTCGGTGGAGCCGCCGCCGATGTCCATAAAAAGCGCGTTCGTTTCCGGCGGCAGATCTATGCCGCTCACGCAGCCGAGATAAATCAGACGGGCTTCTTCCTGCCCGGAGATGACCCGCACATCGAGGTCCGCCAGCTCTCGCACCCGCTGCACAAACAGCTCGCCGTTGTCGGCTTCCCGAACGGCGGCCGTGGCAAGCGCGACAATTTCTTCCGCCCCGAAGCCCCGCGCGACTTCTGCAAACCGGGCGCAGACCAAAGCCCCGCGTGCAATCGCCGCTTCGGTCAGCGAATGCCCGTTGCCGCTTTCCTCCCCGACTTTGCCCGGCGCGTCTTTGGCCGCCCGGTCAAATTCGCCTTCGCCCAGCCGGACGACTTGCTTTTGGGATGCAAGCGTGGTCCAGGTGCCGTTGGCCTGCACCTCGACCACTGCTAGACGCACGGAGTTCGTGCCGATGTCCATTGCCGCAAAGATACGCATAGGCTGTTAGCATACCCGATGCGCCGGGGCGGGGTCAAGAAAAGGCGAACACAAAAAAAGGCGAACACAAGGTTCGCCCTTTCTCCTCTGCCCCACCTATGCAGGACTTCCAGCCCGGCGCGGCGAAACAATGGCGATGCCGAAAGACACGCTCAAAGATACTCCTGCCGAAGAAGCAAAAACCGCGCCGAAGCCGACCGGACGCTTGGGGTCGCTGGACATCTGCCGGGGCATTGCGATTTTGGCCGTGCTGTTCATCCATGTCTCCGGCCACTTCCTGCCCCTCCTGCACCCGCCGAAGTCCCACACGCCGCCTTCTGCCGCCTGGTACGCGCTGGCCCTGCCGAACCTTGATTCCCAGTGGGCCGTCCCTTGCTTTTTGATGCTGAGCGCCTTTGTCAACGCGCTCAGCCTCGCCCGTACCCCCGACATTGCCGGCTATGGCCGCCGCCGCCTCAAAGCCGCTGTCCTGCCGTACCTGCTGTGGAGCGGCGTCTATATTCTAGTCAACCGGGCGCTGGGCCAGAAGATACCGCTCAACTTAGGCCATATCGCAAAGCTGCTGCTGACGGGGACCGCCGAGTTCCACCTCTACTTTTTTGTGCTGGTCATCGAGCTGTATCTCGTGCTGCCCCTGCTGCTGCCGCTGTTCAAGCGCCGCCCGCCGTTTTGGGCCGTCGCCCTCGGTGCGGTCGCTTTTGAGGCAGTCGTGTATCTGCTGAACCGCTTTTTGCTGCTGCACAAGTTCCAGACGACCATTGCTTGGGACACTCTGCCGGTAGCATTCGGCCTGTGGCTGTGGAGTCAGCAGGGCCGCTGGCCGGAAGTCTTCAAGCGAGGGTTATGGCCTGCTCTCGGCCTGACTGCCGCCGCGCTTTTAGTTTATACCGATTTGGGAGTCAAAACACTGCTGCCGCCCGCGCATATCAACACGGCGGTGTACCAGTTCGGCCAGTGGGGGTTCACGGCAGGTATGAGTTTTCTGATCCTCGCGCTGTCCGCCGCACTCGGCAAAAGCCGGCTCACTGCCGTGCTGTCGTTTCTCGGCGCGGAGTCGCTGGGGGTTTATGTCATGCACCCGCTGGCGATTATTGCACTGGACAAGCTAGGCGCAAAATCGCTCGGCGCGGGTCTGGGAATGATCGTCTACTACACGGCGTGTCTGGGCCTGCCGCTGGCGGCGGCGTGGGTGTGGAACAATGGAAAAGCGGCGCTTGCGGGGTCACGTCCGCCAGAATGAATTGTCGGCGCTGTCTGCGAGCGGCAGCGAACGCGCGGCGGACGCCGACAGCACGGGTTCACGCGGGACACGCGGTTCCCGAACCCCTGCGGTTGCTGCGCCCGGCTCGCCGCCGTCCGCACTTTTCCCGGCGGCAATTTTGTAGCCTTGTGCTGTCAGCGCGGCGAGTTGTTCCAGCACGAACTCAGAAATCGGCGACGGGTTCGGCTGCCCCGGTTCAGCGGCCCGGCGCAGATATTCCGCTTGCAGCATCCGAAATCGCCACTCTTCCAGCGGCTCGATCCCGGCGCTCCGGCAGCCCAGCAAATAGCACTCGTAGTCGGTATGATTATCCAAAGCCCGCCCTCCCGTGTACCCGTCATAATTGCTTGTATTGTAACACACGCACGTCGGGGTGTCAATCGGCTACGTTTGGTAGCTGGCAGTAAGCGAGCCGGCGATGGCGTGCCAAGCAGCAACTCTGAGGAGGAACAAATCGAAATTGATTGCTTATTTTCCAAAATTAGGGTATTTTCTTAACTAAGAAAATAGGCAGATTTGAGAAAATGTTAACACAACAAGAAGCCATCGAGCGTGTCAAGAGAGGGTTGCTTCAACTGCCTCCTCTGACGGTAGGGTTACATGAGGCGGAACCATCACTTACGGGAAACGAAAAGTTGGATGCTATTTTACAGATTGCCTGGCAGGATAACATCTATCACTTCGGAGCAGAGTATAAGGCAAGGTCAACTCCTAAAGAGTTTCAGTCTGCCTTGAACCAGGTGATTGCCTATCAGCAGCACACCGGCTTGCTGCCAATGATTTTGATGCCGTTCCTCAGCGAGAAACAACTGCTCGAACTGGCAGATCGTCAGATTAGCGGCGTGGATTTCAGCGGCAATGGCGTCGTCATCGTGCCGGGTCAGCTCTTTGTTTTCCGTAGTGGCTCGCGCAACCAATTTCCAGCGTCTGAAGCAATTCAGAACGTATACCGCCGAAACGCTTCCATCGTCCCGCGAGTGTTTCTAATAAATCCTGTTTTCGAGAGTGTCAACAATATCGAGGCAGTTATCCAGATGTACGGCGGTCAAGAGGCAGTGGTCTCTCTTTCCACCGTGTCCAAAGTGCTGAAGGTCCTTGAAGAGGACGTCATTATCGTCCGCGAGAAAGGAGCGATACGTCTTGTTCAGCCGGAAAAGCTGTTGGACAAACTTGCCGCAAATTTTGCCCGGCCCTCAGTAAGACATTTCTTTGTCGGCAAGTCGCCTCACGACTTGGAGACGCTGATGCGCCTGCTCTTGGACAGCTCTTTCAAGCATCAAGTACGGCTGGCAGGAACAGGTGTTGGTTCTAGTGGTCAATATGCAGTGATGGCAAGAGACAGCTTTCTGTCGGTTTATTGTACAGACCAATACCGCTTATTGACAGGAATTGAGTTCAAAGAGACAAATCGGTTTCCCAATCTTGAAATCATCGAAACTGTGGATAAAATGGTTTACTTTGACTCCCGAATGCAGAACAACTTTCAATGGGCTTCACCCATACAAACCTATCTTGAACTGATGACAGGCGATCAACGCTATCGGGATACAGCAGATCAGGTGAAAAAAATTATTCTTGCTGAAGTGGAAAGGAGATTTGTATGAATCATCCATTCGATCTCCTCAAGTCAAACCTGCTCGATCTACTCTATGAGCTGCGCGACGCTGACATGCGCCTACTAGTCGGTGGCGGCTATGGTTTGTATCTTAAGCGGCAACATCTGCAAGCACTAGGAAGTAGATCGCTTCTGTCTTTTATTCCAGAAGTACGTTCCACGAACGATTTGGATATGTTTCTAACCACTGATGTTATGGTGGATTTGCCGAGAGCTAAGGCTGTTCTTGAAGCGGTCAAGCGTCTTGAATTTGTAGCCATTAAGGATAGGGAGAACTTCCAGTTCATCAAAACATTTTCGATGGGCCAGCAGTCCTTTGAGGTCAAGATTGACTTCTTGACGAAAATGCCTGATGATCCAATCGCACTTCGCGCTCTAGATATTCAGAATAAGCGTGTGAGGAACAAGAAAAGCGGCGGAATACACGGACATCTCACAGTGGAAGCGATTGCTGTTGAAGACAACCCTGTTCCCGTTGTTCTTGAAGGCTTGCGAACAACCGGGGAGGAATTTGGTGGGCAAGTTTATCTTCCTCAAGCTTACTCATATTTGATAATGAAACTTTTTGCATTCCGCGATTGGGAGACAAAGAAACAAAATACTGATTACTCTCGCAAACATGCCCTGGATATTTACAGCATTGTTGCGATGCTGACAGAAGAAGAGCTTACGGCGGCGGGACAGGCAAGTCGAACCTATCAGCAAAGAACAGAAGCACGAGAAGCGGCGAATATCGTGAACGAGTTTTTCTCCAAAAGCACAGCAATGGGAGACATTCGGTTACGAGAACATCCCAGCTTCAACTACAACGCAGACACAACCGAGTTTACATCTGTACTGATCGAACTTTTTCCACTTTAGTTTTCTTTGCTGCCAATGGCCCTTCTATGTCCGGTAGCTCGCGGCGAGCGACCCGGCGATGGCGTGCCAGCCGTCGGCGAGGATAAAAACCAGGACTTTCGCGGGGAGGGAGATGACGGTCGGCGGGAGCATCATCATGCCCATGCTCATTAAGAGTGACGACACGACTAAATCTATGATGATGAATGGGATGTAGATGATAAAGCCGAAGATGAAGCCGGTTTTCAGCTCGGAAATGACGAACGCCGGGATGACCACCTGCATCGGCAGGACATCGGCGGGATGGGCGGGATCAGTGATCTTCGGAACCGGCGTGCGGCTCATCTGCAAGAACAGCTTCAGGTCGGCTTTGTAGGTCTGGGCCACCATGAACCGGCGCAGGGGAACCTCGCCGCGCTCCACCGCTGTGTTGAAGTCCATTTTGGAGCTTAAGTAGGGCTGGATGGCGTCCGCGTTCATCTGGTTAAACGTCGGCGACATCACGAAGAAGGTCAAGAAAAGCGACAGGCCGAGCATAACCTGGGTGGGCGGAATACTTTGGGTGCCGAGCGCCGAGCGCAGAAACGACAGCACAATCACAATCCGCGTGAATGCCGTGGTCATAATCAGCAGCGCGGGGGCAAGTGTCAGCACCGTCAAGAGCAGCAGGATTTGCAGGGTGTTTGCCACCTGTTGCGGGCTTTTCGCCGGAGCGCTGCCGGGAATAGTCGGCAGGGCAAAGGTGGGTGCGAGGCTATGCGCGGCGGGAACCTGGGCATGAACGACGCCGAGGCTGAAGCAAAGCGCCAGCAGGCAGAGTAAAATGGGATAAGAGCGGCGAAAAGTCAAGACGGTTCCTCCGGCTGCCGGGACAGCAGCGAGCGCAGACGGGCATTCGCGGCGGCGATGCCGGAAGCGGGGTCACGCGGGTTCGGGTCGGCGCGGGTCAAGTAGTTCTCGAAATCGTCAGAAAGTGCGGCGGCTTCTTGGTTCGGCGTGTCCCATTCCGTGATGTTGGTCACGCTCTGAGCGGTCGCGGCCAGCAGGAGATTCCGCTCCCCGACGCGCACGACATGAAGCATCGCACCGCCCGGCAGGCTCTGCGACGAGACCACGGTGACTGCCGAGTCTTTAGGGCTGACCATGCGCCCGAACACCGGGCCGGCAATCCGGGCAGCGCCGCCGCCGTCGGCGCTGCTTTTCACCAGATGAAACCGCTTCAGCCCATACACGACGACGCCGACACCGGCCAGCACGACGACCAGCGCTTCCAGCGCACGGGCCGCCGAGGCCGCCGGGTCCGGCGCAGATGTCCCAATGGCGGGCATCGCGCTTTCTTTCCCGCCGTAGTCCGGCACGGAAGAAGCGGCGGGCGGGCGGGCGGGGGGATCAGCGGACGGGGCCGCGTGTCCGGCTTGTCCCGGCAGGATAAGCAAAACGAGCAGCGCGAAGCGAGCGTTAAACGGCGCGGGCATGAGTGTCTTTCTCCGAGGCATCCCGGTCCCTTGCCGTGATGATCTCCGTTACCCGAACCCCGAAGTTGTCGTCAATCACGATGACTTCGCCGCGTGCGACCAGCAGGCCGTTGGCGAATAAATCTACCGGCTCCCCAGCAATTTTGTCCAGCTCGATGATCGAGCCTGCCGACAAATCCATAATGTCGCGGATCAACAGCCGGGTCCGGCCCAGCTCCACCGTGACTTCCAGCGGAATGTCGCGCACCCGGCCTAAACCGCTTCCGGTGTCAAACGAGAGCGGAGGGGGCGGGGCGGCAGGCGCAAAGCTCGGCAGGTCCACTAAGCCCGCCCGGCCCGGCGCTTCGCCTGCCGCCTCGTACACCCCGGCTTCCGGCTCGTCCGGCTCCGGGACTTCTTCCACCGTCTGCCCGGCGGCGGCGATCAATGCATCTAAATCGGCTTGGGAGAGCATCGCACCTTCCATCTCTTCACTATGATCGGTCTCTGCCATTGCGGCGGTTTCTCCTAAAAAATACGCTCTAAAAATAAGCCCTAAAAATAAGCGGGCTATAAGTGATGCTGGCTTTGCTCACGGTGCGCGACTAAGTCTCCGACAGGCTCGACGATCTGCTCAATCTGCACGGCTAACGTCTTGCCCCGCAGGCCCGTGCGGCCCCGAAACTTCACCTGGTCGCCAATCAGCAAATCCACGGTGCCGAGCCGGTCTTTCGGCGCGTGCGGGTCGTTGGACGCCGGGCAGACTTCCATCGGCAGCACCTGCCCGACCGAAAGCGAGACCAGATCGGACACCGTGATTGAGGTGCGTCCGAGCCGGGCCGCACACGGAACCGTGGTCGTGTTCAGCCGCGCTGCAAGCTGCGGCGCGTGCGTGTGGGAGGTCTTCTTGCGGTCGGACACGAACCAGCGCTGGGTCGAGAGCTTGGCGAGAACGGGCTTGATGAGAAAGTAGGGAATGCACAGGCTCATCGCGCCTTGAAACTCGCCCATCCGAATTTGGAACAGCACCAGCACAATCATATCGTTGCCGGGAACAATCTGAACAAACTGCGGGCTGCTTTCCATGGAAGCGACCGCGATGTCCAGCGGCAGCACGGTCTCCCAGGCGGCGCTGAGGTCGGCAAGACCCATCTCGACAATGCTGCTTGCCAGCGCTTTTTCAATGTCGGTCAGGTCCCGGACGACTTTGCCCGCTGCGCCCTTGCCGCCGAGCAGCCGGTCCAGCATGGAAAACAAGATTGCAAAGTCCATCTCGAAGATCGCCTGTCCGGACAGCGTCTCCACATTCAGGACGTTCAGCAGCGATTCGGAAACGGTCTTGATATACTCGTCGTAGGGAACCTGCTCGACCGACAGCAACTCGACCTCAATTTGGGTCCGCAGATGTCCGGCCAGCGACGACATGAAGAAGCCGGCGAAGTTCTCATGGAGCATTTGCAGGGCGCGGACATGGTCTTTGGAGAGCTTGTCGGGCCGCCGAAAATCGTACACTTCATAGGCGGGAGGCGGGGCCGCCCGCTGCCGGGCCGTCAGCAAGGCCAGTCCGGCGGCGGCCCGGCGGCGCTTGTGGAGGGGCAGCAGGACCTGCCCCTCGGCGGCACGGGCCTGGGGAACCGCCGCCGAAGCGCTGAAGCCCGCCCGCCGCTGGGCCGCCTCATTCAGCGGCGCGTCCTGCGCCGCCGGCGTCATTGCCGACAAGAGCGCTTCAATTTCCGTTTGCGATAAGACTTCGGCCATAGGATAAACTACAAGTAAAATTGCGGGGTTTTGGAAAACAAAAGAACACCGGGCGCTTTCCGCGCCCGGTGTTCTTATTCCATACTGCCCACCGAATGTTCACAAGATGTTTTTCAAGGGAAACAGCACGCTAAATTAAAGCGTGTTATCAAAGCGTGTTATAATAAACTAACAGCGTATCGGTGAGCGCAAGGAGCAGCCATGAAGAACTTACAGAAAATCTTTCTCGCGACGCTTTCGCTCGGCCTTCCCCTCCTGGCAGGATGCGGCGGTTCGGGAAGCAGCTCGTCCGCTTCTCCCGCCCCGCAGCCGCGCTCCGTTTCCGCGACAACGCCCAATGGCCTGACGGCTACGCTCACTGAAAATGCCGACATTATCAGTCAGAACGGCAGCGTTACCTACACCATCACGCTGACGAACCCAACCAATCAAACCGTGACGATGCAGCTCTCGCAAGGCTGTAGTGGTGTTGATGTCAAATCCCCAGATGCGAGCCTGAAAGTGACCGATGCCAGTGGTGCGCTTGTTTATCCCACTGGCCCATTTCCTCTTAATCCTTGTATCGGCTCAGTCCCGCCTGCTACTCAGACGATTGCCCCTGGACAAACACTTAAAACGCAATTTCTAGTGACCAGCAAAACTCAGTCTCAGAACGGCAGCGCAGGATTGACGCAGTTTCAACCTTTTGGCGCAAAAGGTGTTTACTCAGCAGATGTTAGCGTGTCAACATCTCTTTCAAGCGGCGATACGGTGTTAGGCCCGTTGACGCTGACCGTTCAATAAAAGAGCACCGGACTACTGCGTCACGAAGTTCGTGAAGTAGACGCCCTGCACATCTTCTTCGCCCAAAGCTTCGTTGACGTTCTTTTTGATCTGCGCTTTGAGCTTCTCGCGGCCTTTAATCGGTGTGACTTCATCGCGGCTCTGCGAGGACAGCGCGGTCAGGACAGCGTCGCGGATGGCCGGGGTTTCTTCTTTCAGCGACTCCGCCGTCTTGCCTTTGGCTTTGTCCAGCTCGAGGCCGACGGTGACTTTGAGGAAGTGGTCGGAGCCGGGATCGGACAAGTTGACGAGAAACTCATCCAGAGTCATCACCGGGCCTTTTTCGACTTTTTTGACCGCCCCGGCGTCTTTCTGTTTGGCGCTGGCTTTTTGGACCATCATAAAGGCTGCGCCGAGAACGACGACCGCGAAGACCGCCATGATAATCATCATCGGAGGGCCTTTTTTTGCTCCGGCTGCCGTGTCTGTTTTTTCGCTTTTGTCCGCCATGCCGCGTATTTCTCCGTCTTGGTGTTTAGGTAATTAGAGCGCCCGTCTGGTGGAGGACGCATTCTTATTATCGGCGGCGACGCACCGGAACTTTACGGGGAATATGAAGAGGCCCCCGCCCAAAGTCTGGGGAGCCGGAGAAGCCCCTCCCCCCAGCCCCTCCCCCGCGACGGGAGAGGGGAGCCAAACAGGGCCGAGACAAAGGCCGCAGGGACGCTGGTTGCCGCACCCTCTGGCTCTTCTCCGTATGGCTCCCCTCTCCCGTCGCGGGGGAGGGGCCGGAGGTGGGGGCTTCTTTACTGAGCCGTTGCCAGCCCGCTGCCAGGGGCGTAGCGGCGCAGCAGGACAATCTCGACCCGGCGGTTCCGGGCGCGGTTCGCTTCGGTATCGTTTGCGGCGAGCGGGCGCTGGTCGGCGCAGCCGGACGCTTCCAAACGGCTGGACCCGACTCCCTGCGACTCGAAAAAGCGCAGCACGGTGGTTGCCCGCGTTGTAGACAGCTCCCAGTTCGACGGAAATCGCTCGGTATGGATCGGCAGGCTGTCGGTGTGGCCCTCGACCCGGATCGGGTTCTGCGGGACGCTTTGCGTGATCTTGGCGACCGTCGCGAGCAGGCCCATTTCTTCGGGCCGCAAATCGGCCTGGCCCCGCGCAAACAGCATCTTATCGGTCATCACAGTGACGACGATCCCGCGCTCGTTGCGGGAGACCTGCATCATGCCCTGCAAGTGGTTCTTCTGAATATACGCTTTGACGGTTTGGTACGCTTTGTCCAGTCCATTTGCGTCCTGCTGGGACTTGGCGTTCTTGATAAAGTCCTCGCTGGAGGTCTGCCCCGACTTGCTGGAATTCATGATGGATGGGGTCGCGTTGAGGCCCCCGCCCCGGCTGAAGATGGTCGGCACCCCGTTCATCGAACTTTCGCCGAAGCCGGACCGAACCGAGATCGCAAGCTGCTGGAACTTGGCCTGGTTCATCACGGACATCGAGTAGAGCATGATGAAGAACGCTACCAGGAGCGTAATCATGTCGGCGTAGGTCAGCAGCCAGCGCTCGGCGTTTTCGTGCTCGGCGTCCGCACCCTTTTTCTTTTTGCCTGCCATGGCGTGTGCTTCTTTCCTTGTAGTATGAGGCGGGCGAAGAGTCCCCCCAGCCCCCAATAATGGGGGAGCATGGCAAGAACGGTCGCCGTCGTCGCCCTATCCGGCTCCCCCATTATTGGGGGCTGGGGGGACTTTCTACACCGCCGCCGCTTCCGCTTCAATGGTCTTGCGGATCTTCGGCGATAGGAACGCTTTCAGCTTTTCCTCGACAATGCGCGGATTGTCGCCGGCTTGAATGGCGAGAATGCCTTCCATCATAATCTCCCGCACTAACACTTCTTCATGCGAGATCGCTTTGAGCTTGTTGCCGAGCGGCAAAAACAAAAGGTTCGCCGAGCAGACGCCGTACAAAGTCGCGATGAACGCGGCGGCGATACTCGGTCCCATGCTGCCGGGGTCGGAAAGATTGGCAAGCATGTGAACCAGCCCTGAAACCGTGCCGATGACGCCGAGCGTCGGGGCGAAGCCGCCCATGGTCCCGAACAAGTTGGCACCCTCATGGTGGCGTGCGCCCAGAAACTGAATGTCGGTTTCCATGATCTCGCGCACCAGTTCCGGGTCGGTGCCGTCAATCGCAAGCTGGACCCCTTTTTTCAGGAACGGGTCATCCATCTTCTGCACCTCGTCTTCCAGCGCCAAAAGCCCCTCGCGCCGGGCTTTCTCGGCGTAGCCGACCAGCATTTTGATCAGATGCCCAACATCTTCTTTTTTGCTTAAAAACGCATTCTTGACAATCCCCGGCAGGCTGGTGACGGTGGACAGCGGGAAGCAGATCATGGACGCGCCCAGTGTCCCGCCGAACACCAAGAGGGCGGCGGACGGGTTCAGCAGCGCGGAAAGATCGCCGCCTTCGATCAGAATGGAGCCGAGGAACGCGCCCCAGGCGAGTACGAGGCCGATGAGTGTTGCTAAATCCATTTATGCTGCCTTTTCGTCTATTTCTCCGAGATTTGGCCCGGCTTTCGTTTCTCCGGCTTTAACTCCGGCCATCGGTGGGCGCGGGAAGATGCCGGCGAGCCGCCGGAACTCGACGACGCGGGCGATAACTTCCTCGGTCGTCTGCTTGACGAGTATCTTTTTGCCGGTGACAAGCGTAATGTGCGTGTCCGGGAGCGCCTCGACGGTCTCGATGAGGTCGGCGTTCAGGATAAACTCGCTGTGGTCGAACCGGGTGACTGTGATCATAATAACTTTCCGAGACCTACCGCCTTGCTTCGTTCATTCTTCACTTCGCAGGGTCCTTCCTAAAGGAAGGATTCGGAGCGAAGAGCCGCGCTTCTCACGGGGGTCCTCATCTTCCCTTTAGGGAGGACCCTGCGAAGTGAAGAATGAACGAAGCAAGGTGGTAGGTCCTTACTGCTTGAGCTGGATGACTTCGTTCAGAAGCTGGTCCACGGTCGTGATGATCTTGGTGTTGGCCTGGAAGCCGCGCTGGGTCACGATCATGCTGGTGAACTCGTTGGACAAGTCTACATTCGACTGCTCCAAGTAGCCGGTGCTGATCTTGCCGAGGCTGCTTGACTGGGCCGTGCCGATGGTCGGCAGGCCGGAGTTGATGGACGTCGCGTAAGTGTTGCCGCCGGAGCGGGACAACCCGGCGTCGTTCGGGAAATCGGCGAGGGCCATCTGGCCGAGAACACGGGTCAGGCCGTTGTTGAAGATGCCGGAGATCGCCCCGGTATCGTCCACGCTGAAGGACTGCAAGGTGCCGGGCGCAAAGCCGTTCTGGGCGGTCGGCGACGCGCTGGAGGCGCCGGCGATCTGGGTGACGGTGCTGAAGTCGGGCGTGATGACCTGGCTGGCGCTCGCGCCGTCGGTTGGGTTCAGTGTCACCGTGCCGGTGGCCGCTGTCTGCTTGCCGGTCGAGTCAAACGTGATTGTGCCGCTGCCGGTCGCGCCGGCATCGCCGGACCCCGTCCAATTCCAGGTATTGGGAGCGGTGCCGCGCGTGAAGGCAAGGGTAACATTCGCCGGCTCGCCCAGACTGTCATAAACTTTCGTGGTGCGGGTATAGGCGGGTGTTGCGGGCGTAGCTTCCGCGCTTAAATTTCCGCCGAAGGAGATGTTCGAGGTGGGCTGGACGGCGGTGAGACCGCCGACCGGAATGGAAAGCCTGGAGGCGGACGTGATCTGCTTCGTCGAGTCAATCTTGCCGTTGGGATCGGCCTTCCAGCCCAGCACAAACGCGCCGCTGGAGCCGTTGACCAAATTGCCGTTGCTGTCCAGGCTGAAAGAGCCGTCGCGGGTATAGGAAACGCCGGTGCCGTTGGTGTTGCCGAGCATGAAGTAGCCGTTGCCCTGGATCGCCATATCGGTGGGCCGGGCGGTGCTTTGCAGGCCGCCCTGAGCCATGACCGAATCGATGGCGGCGACGCGGACGCCGAGGCCGACCTGCTGCGGGTTGGTGCCGCCGACATTTCCGGTCGGCGTGCTGGCGCCTTGAATAGTCTGGGAAAGCTGGTCTTCAAAAGTCACGCGCCCCGATTTGTAGGCAGTCGTGTTGACGTTTGCAATGTTGTTGCCGATCACGTCCATCGAGGTCTGCTGGGCTTCAATCGCGGAAATCCCGCTGTACATGGCTTGTAACATAGTAGTCTCCTAAGTGGTGTCTGGGTCACGGCACGCAGTCTGTCGCGCCATGGGGGTAAGGCAGCGTCCTCAAAGAAGTCCGGCTGCACGAGAACGATAAAACTTACAATTTACATCTACAAGATCATGGCGCTGTCAATGTTCGTAAAGATATTCTCTTTCAGCGCGTCCGACGCGACCGCCGTTATGACCGTGCGGTTCGCGACCGAGACGACAAACGCGGTTCGGTCCATCAAGACAAGCGAGTCTTTGGCTCCTTTCGTTGCGGCTTTGGTCATGGCCTGACCTAATCGCGCGACATCGCTGTCCGAGAGCGTAATCTGCCGGGAGGCGAGCCGGGTCTGGGCATGGCCCGAAAACTTAATCCCAGCACGGGCGGCAGAAACGGCGAGCGTGTCGCCGGCTTTGCTTTGCAGCACCTGGTCGAAGCTCGGCCCGGCGGTCACGTCTGTCTGGGGACGGCCTGCGCCGACCGGCGGCGCGGTGCGTATTCGGTTTTCGAGGTCTACGGCTGTGGACATATCATCCCTGATTTTCTGTGCGTGTTACTGAGTGCTTGTTATTGAATGCATGTTATTGAATGCTGGTCACGGTGGACGCATCAATGCTTTGGCCGCCGACTTGCAGGTAATCCTTGCCGCCTGCCAGCGAAACGGAGGTCACGACCCCGGAGATGCCGGCGTCCGTGCTGGTCGCCGTAGACACCGTTTTGCCGATCAGCGCCGCGCTCTGGGCGACATTCGTGAAGCCTTGATTCGCGGTCAATGTCTGGTTCAGGGTTGTCGTTTCCTGAAGCTGCGAGAACTGGGCAAGCTGGGAAAGCGTCTGTGTTTGGTCTACCGGCTGTGTCGGGTCCTGGTTTTTCAACTCGTTGACGAGGAGCAGCAGGAACTGGTTTTGGCCTACCGACGCCGTATTGGAACTTGTCTTGATTGTGCCGTCGGCGTTCACATTGGACGCCGTTCCATTGACGTTCGTTGGAATAGTGGATGCGGCTGAATGTGCGAACATGGCGTTTCCTTCTCTGTTAAGCGTGTGTGTCAATTCGGCCTGCCGCCGGGCGAAGCGGGAGAACTGCCGCCGGAGTATCGTCCGTCTCCGCGTCCGCCATCGCGGGCATGAATGCCGCCGGCGGCTGTCCTTGATGATTATTCTGCGAGCCGCCCGTCCCAAATCCGTTTGTTCCAAATCCGTTTGTTCCAAACCCATTTGCGCCTGCGCTCGGCTGTCCGTAGCTTTGCTCTGACTTGTTAGGCTGTCCCTGCCCGGAAGAAAATCCCGCCGACGCACTCTGCGCGGCAGGCTTGACTTCGGGCGCTTTTGCGTCAGACGTTTTCACAGAAACCGTGAGATGCTCTAGGTGCAGACCCGATGCACGAAGAGCCTGATGCAGTGCGCCGGTCTGGCTTTGCAGGGCGGCTTTCACCTGCGGCGTTTCCGCGATGATATGCGCCGTGACTGTCTTCGCCGTTCCTGCCTCTTGGCCCGGCGCGACTGTGACCGACACTTGCAGGCTGCCCCAGTCTTTCGGGTGAAGCTGCACGCTCATTTGCTGGACTGCGCCCGGCTTCGCGGGCAGTACGGCGGCCCCTACCCCATCGGCAGCCTGCCGGATGACCTCGGCGCGTTCCCCGGCGGTCAGCGGTTTTGTGCCGGTCTTGACCGCATCGGCAGGGAGACCTACCGGCGGAGCAGGAAGGGCGCTGTTCGTGCCGCTCTCGGCAGTCCCGGACGGCTTCTGCTCCGCCGTATGCTTTTCAGGCATTGGCTCCGGCGCTGCCGCCGGAACTCCTGTGATGGCGACTACCCGTGCCTGCCCTTGCGGTGTCCTGGTAGAAGTATCGGCATTTTCCCCGCTCGGCTTGAGGGCAGATGCCAAAGCTCCCACGTTTTTTGGCAAGGCCGGCTTAAGCGGCCCAGAAGAGGGGACTGCCGCCGCTGTGGCCGGAATGCTTTGCTGGATAGCCGCGACCACTGCCGGAGGCAGCGGCATCGGTTCAGGTGACGCCGTGTTCGGGATTTGGACTTGCGGCGTGGCCTGGACTTGCGGCGCGGCAGAAATCGGACTGGCGACGCGCGGCAGAGCGTTCGCCGTCATCAACGCTGCCGGCTTCTCTTTTGTAACGCTGGCAGTCACCGGCTCCGGCGACTGGCTGGCACCGGCTGCGGGGGTGGTTGAGGACGGCGGTTCCGGCGGCGCATGAGGCGCAGCCAGTGTCCCGGCCTGGGGCGAGCCGACAGGAACCGAAGGTGACGGATTATGGGTGAACAGGCCGGCGGCACTCAGGCTCTGCGTGCCCAGGTCAAGCGGCGGTACAGACGCAGTCGGAGACGGCATTACGGCCTCGGTGGGTGTCACAAAGGCCGCTGGTGCTGGTTCCCAAGCCGCCGGTGTCGGCACGAACACGGCAGGCAGCGCCGGCACGGGGCCGGCGCTCAGAGGCGGCACGGCGATGACTTGACCCGCCACGAGCGAACGAGCCGCCGACGCTTCCGGCGCTGGCTTGGCCTCTGCCGGCGCCTGATGCAGCGGGGCGGGTTGGGCTGGTGTTTGAGGAAGAAGCAACTCACTTGCTTTGACTTTCACTTTCAGCACGGGCGGAAAGGAAAGCGTCGGCAAAGTGTCCATTGTCTTCGATTTCAGCAGTGCCTGCTTATCAAGCAGTACTTGCGTATCAAGCAGCGCCTGCTTGGGGTTTGTCTTGGGTGCCGGTGCGATGTTTGTCTTGGGTGGCGTGAGATTTGTCTTCGGCACATCGGCTTTCGGAACCGGTGTTCCGCTTTGGGCGAGAAAGACGGCAAACGGCGACGCGCCCAGCGGCTCCGGGAGCGGCGGTCCGGTGCTTGCGGGTGCGCCCGGCGGCGTTGCCGCAAGGGCCATCAGTCCGGCGGCGCTGCCGAGTGCGGTAGTGATTTCCGGGAGCATAGCGGCCTCCTTTTGATTTTGGTGCTACTGGCATTGTTGGCGGGAAGTGCAGGAAAAGAGAGAGGCAAAAAGAGAGGGGCGAAAAGAAAGACAAAAAGAAAGCCGCCCGGTGAGGGGCGGCGAGGGGAAATATCAGACCCGGCATTGAAATGCCGGGTCAAGATCGTCTGCGTTTGCGTATCAGACTTTGGCTTTTTCTTCGATGGACTGGCCGGAGTCCTGCTTGGACTGGCCTGCGCTGATAGACTTCTGGTAATCATCGTTGAAGCGCATGATACCGATGTCGGTTAGGGGATGCTTGAACAGCATTTCCATTGTCTTGAATGGGATTGTCGCAATATGCGCCCCGGCCTTGATGCTTTCGGTGACTTGGAGCGGGCTTCGGATGGAGGCCACTAAGATCTCAGGGTCTTTCGGGAAATCGTAGGTTTCCACCATGTTGACCGCTTCGACAATGTTGATCGGCGCTTCGAGGCTGCCCATGTCGTCAATGCGCCCGACAAAGAACGAGATGAACGACCCACCGGCTTTGGCAGCGATTAATGCCTGCGGGAGCGAGAAGATCAGGGTGACATTGAAGTTGATGCCCTTCGGCGACAGTTCTTTGACCACTTCCATCGAGTTCTGGTTCATCGGCACCTTGACAAAGATATTGGGCGACCAGGAGGCGATGTCTTGCGCTTCCTTCATCAGCTTGTCCACATCCGTTTCAACGCACTCAGCGGACACCGGCATCTCTTTACCGACAATGTCAATAATTTCCATCACCCGCGTCTTGTGCGGAATGCCTTCTTTGGCGATCAGCGACGGGTTTGTCGTCACGCCGTCGAGAATGCCCCAGGCCATCGCCTGCTTGATCTCGTCCACATTCGCCGTATCAATAAAAAACTTCATAGTCCGTATGCCTCCTCAGCAGCTCGTCAGCGGGGCCGTCCCTGGGAATAAGTGCCGGACGCCCTTTCCCTATATACCCGTCTTGACGGAAAATCGTGCGCTCTTATTCTTCCCGCAGACGGTCATAGAGGGCGGTTTCAGCGGAGCAGTCTTTGGAACCCAGCTTGCTCGAAATGATGGTCTGTCGTGAGCGCTTCGGCGATTCCGTAGTCCTGCATCAGCAAAAAACTGATGGCATCGCAGAGCGAGTACCGCTTGTCCAGCCGCCGCTCCAGATATGCCTGCGCCGCACGGTGCAGGGATTCATTCACCCAAACCATTTCTACAAGCGGGTTGTCCGTCAAGTCCGCCAAGAACTCAAGCGTGTCCAGACGCTTTAGGCCGCGTACTTGACACAGCGGCACAAATTCCGCCAAAACGTAGCTGTGAGTCAAGCGACGAGTTGCCAAAAGGAAGAAGCTTTCTGCCTTGTCATGCTGGTCGTCAGCTTGGTTGAACAGACAAAACAAGCCGGAAGTGTCTATCAGCACTCTTCTTCGCCCTCATGGGTGTTGCCATACTCCCGCGCCAAGTCTTCGTCAATGCGCTCATTGTCTGCCGAATGAGGATCGCCGGTATTGACACGCCCGAAGTGCCGACTCAGGCGAGACATTGCGGCTTCGTATTCTTCCGGCGTCAGGACAAGACGCGGCTTGCGGCCAGGCAAAAGCGTCGGCACACGCTCGGCGATCCACTCGGCAGGCGGCAGGCTTTGTGCCTGCGCCGTACGCTCGATGATTTCATATACTTCGTCCGGCAGTTCCAGCGTCAGGGTTTTCATTCTGCTTGTTCTCCCTGCATAATTGTACCACAGCCGTCGCTCATTCCTCCGGGAGCCGGTCGTAGAGAGCGTTCTTCGCGCCGACGCGCAAGGCCCAGCCGGAGTCGCCGTAGGACCAGTGCCACCATTCGCCGAGGTAGTTGGTCAGGCCAGTCTTTTCTAAAGCATTGGACAGTAGGCGGCGATTTTGCTGTGCTTCTTCAGACAGACCTTTAGTATCGCCGGGGGCACTGGTTTCGTCCATCTCGAACGGCGAGGTCATGTCGAGCCACTCGCGCGACGGCATCCGCATCAGGGACAAATCCACCGCGCCGCCGGTGATGTGGGGCGGCGGGCAGGGGTCATCCGGCGGGGCGGACATGGTGTTGGTCATACGGATCAGCGTGGATTTATTCCATCCGGGGTGCTTCTCCGAAAATTCCTTCTTGATCTCCTCGTACATGAACTGCTGCTGGTGCATGGGTCGGAAGCCTTCGATAATCACCATCTCAATGCCGTCCGGCAGGCTGTCGGCGGCTTCGGCCAGCATTTCGGCGACTCGCTTGCGGACTTTGGGCGTGCGCTTCATGCCCTCAAACTTTGGGTGTTTTTCGGCAAAGTGAATGCGTTTCGAGAGCGTGCGCGGGTCTACCAAAGCCTCGTCGTTGTCTTCGATGGGAACGGCGCGGAGTTTTGTGAGGGGTTCGCCAAAAGATCGGGCCATGTTTGCTTGCTTTCTACGGAGGCAGCCGGGGGTGTAGAAACCCCCGGCAAAGAAGCGTCCTTCGGACCAGGATGTCAGTGATGCGCGACATTTTCTGTGTCCGAAGGACATCTCCTGCCGGGGGTTTCTACACCCCCGGCATTGTGATATGTTTGGCAAACGCCAGCATTTTGTCGTACCAGCCGATGACCTGCTCACGGTCGCCGCTGCCGTGGCCGGCGTCGAACCAGACGACTTCGATGTCTTTGCCCAGGTCGCGCATCTTGGCTTCGTAGACTTCCATCTGGCGCGGCGGGCAACGGGTATCGTTTTTGCCTTGAATGACGAGAACGGGAGCAGTCACCGCTTCGGCGTAGGTCAGTGGGGACGCGGCGCGGTACAGATCGGGCTTCTCAGCCGGCGTCCCGCCGAAACTGGCCGTCGTGATGCCTTGCAGCAGGCCCGAAGAATCTTCCCACGTCAGCGTCTGATCCGCAATGGCGACAAGGGCCATGCCGCCGGCCCACAGCTCCGGCCGCCGACCGAGGCCGAGCAGGGTCAAATAGCCGCCGTAGGAGCCGCCGGTCAGCAGTATCTTGTCAGGAGCGGCGATCCCCTGCCCCACCAAATACTCACGGGCGGCGACCATGTCTTCCAGCTCCCAGTGTCCGGCGTCGCCCCAAATCTTCTGCAAGAAGTCCCGCCCGAACGTCGTCGAGCCGCGAAAGTTGACCGACAGCCAGGCGAAACCGTTTTCCGCCCAGAGCGATCCCATGCCGAACGTCTCTTTCACAAAGTCATGCGGGCCGCCGTGCGTCTCCAAGATCGTCGGGAACGGCCCGTCGCCGTCGGGCAGGCAGAGCCAGCCCTGCACCAGCACGCCGTCAGACGAAGCGAACTGGACAGACTGAACAGCCCGGCCCGGCGGCAGGTCGGCAGGCGGCAGGACATCCCGCAGAAACGCGCCTGTCGTCCCATCGAACGCTGTCAAATGTGTCGGCGTCTGGGCATTGCCCCACTGCGCCCACACTTCGCGGCCATCCGGCCCGAAGCCCGCGCCGTAGGAGCCAAAGATTTGAAAGGAGCCGCTGGGGTGGTCCAGCCGCGTTACGACGTCCGTGTCTACGTCATACAGATACAGCCGCTGGGCGGCTTCATAGGTCTGGCACAGGAGAATTCGCTTGCCGTCGGGGGACCAGTTCGCGGGAATGACATCGCCGTCCACCTCCGGCAGCACGATGTCTGTCACTTCTCCCGTCCGGGCATTCCACAAAAGAGGCCGCCGGACACCCGTCTGGTCGGAACTTGCCGCAACGCGCGTGTCCCCGGCAACCGGGCTGAAGACAACCGGCTCCAAGCTGTTTCCCGGCCCGTCTTCCAGTACGTCCAGGCGCTGGCCGTCTGCATCAAACGCAAATAAGTGGTACTGCTGCTTGCCCGTGCGTTCACTGGACGCGATGACTGCAATCTGCCCGTCCGCCGACAGCAGCGGCGCACGGAACAGGCTCTTGGACGTGTGCAGCAGCTTCGGCGTCCCCAAAGCACCATCCGAGGCAATATCTAAACGGCACAAGTTGTAGCCGCTCGCATCGTTGAACCGAAACAAAAACGCATTGCCGGACGCGCTGAACGCAAGAGCCGGCTGCGGAAAGGGGGTCCCCGACGCGCTGTACGGCGGAAGATGGGGCGTAACGGGTTCGGGCGCACCACCGCTGTAGGAAACCCGGACATACTGCCCGATCTCGCTGCCCTTCGTGTCGTCCATGTAAAAGACATACGCGCCGTCCGGCGACAGCAGGCCAAAGCCCGCGCCGCCGGGCTTGTCGGTCAAAGGCCGGAAGTCGCCCGTCGCGATGTCCCAGGCGTGAATTTGCGGCAGGCCGTTGTGAGCGCGGACGACGATGCCCCGCTCTGGGGCGAGCGCGGCGATCTGCCCGCCGCTGACGGACGGCGCACGCAGCCGCCCTTTCCAGGTATCGGGAGCGGAAGAAGTGTCAGGGACGGGAGAAGTAGTGGGTTGGGACATAAGAGAATGGCTTTCTGTCAAGCGTTAGCAGGAGTCACGGAACAAATTCCGAGGCTGAAACAAAATAGCGTCAAAGCGACGCGGGATCACTACGCGGTCCGTTTCTTGTGTCGCCGCGACACTGTTCTTGGCAGCCTCGGAATTTATTCCGTGGCTTTCTATTTCTTCTGTTTTTTCTGTTCTACCCAATCTTTGAGACTGCCGCGAACTGGTCCTTCAAGGCCGGATACAGCGCCTGATAGACGGCGTAATACTCAGCATACTTGGCATGGGCCGCCGGGTCCGACTCGGTGACGGCGGCAGTCTGAACCGCCGCCGCGCAGGCGTCGGCGACCGACGCATATCCGCCAGTGCCGACTGCCGCGATGAGTGCCGCGCCGAACGCCGGGCCTTCGTCCACCGCAAGCGTCACATGGGCCTGCCCGGTCACATCGGCGTGGATCTGCCGCCAGACGGCGGACTTTGCGCCCCCACCGCCCGCCCGCACCTGTGTAATAGGGATGCCCAGCTCGCCAAAAATCTGGAACGAGTCGTTTAAGGCGAACGCAACGCCTTCCATGACCGCCCGTGTAAAGTGCTGCCGCTTGTGCCGGAGCGTCATGCCGAAAAAGACCCCCCGCGCGTTGGCGTCCGGGTACGGCGTCCGCTCGCCCGTGAGATACGGCAGGAAAATCAGCCCTTCGGACCCTGCCGGAACCTGGGCCGCACCGTCCGCCATGAGAGCGTAGCGGTCGCCGCCGGTCGTCCGGGACACGACGCCTTCGGGCTGAAAGAATGTGTCGGCCAGCCAGCGCAGGCTGCCACCCGCCGACAGCGACACCCCCATCGTGTGCCACTTGCCGGGGACCGCGTGGCAGAACGTATGCACCCGCAGCTTTGGGTCGGTCACGGGCGTGTCCGAGTAGGCGAAAACGACGCCGGACGTGCCGACGGTGCTGGACACAAGGCCTGTCTCTACCACCCCGCTCCCAACCGCCCCCGCCGCGTTGTCCCCGCCCCCACCCGCCACCGGCGTCCCCAGTGTCAGGCCGGTCAGTGCCGCCGCTTCCGCGTGGACATGGCCCGTGATCTCAACACTCTCCGCACACTCCGGCATCAGCGAGTATGGGATTTCGGCTGCGTCCAAGACTTCCCGTGACCACCGCCGGTTCTTCACGTCGAGAAGCGCCGTCCCGCTCGCATCGGACACTTCGGTCGCGTGAACCCCTGTCAGCTTAAACCGAATGTAATCTTTCGGCAGCAGCACTTTCGCGACTTGGTCATAAAGCTCCCGCTCATGGTTCCGCAGCCAGACAATTTTGGGCGCCGTGAACCCCGTCAGCACGGGATTACTGATGTACTCCACCAAGTTCTCTTGACCTACCTGCGCCGTGATCCAGTCGCACTCCGCCTGTGTCCGCTGATCGCACCACAGCAGCGCCCGCCGCAGCACCCGGTTCTCTTTATCCAGAAACACCGACCCGTGCATCTGCCCCGACAGCCCAATCCCCGCGATCTCCTCGCCGCGAACACCTGCTTTCGCCAGCACAGCCTGCGTCGCCTTCACGGTCCCCCGCCACCAGTCTTCCGGGTCCTGCTCCGCCCACTGCGGCTGCGGCGTATACAGCGGATACTCCTGCGTGTCCGACGCCACCACCCGCCCCGCTTCCGTGATGAGAAGCGCCTTCACCCCGCTCGTCCCCAAATCCAGTCCCAAATAGTACGCCATAGTTCCCCCAAGTTTTGTGTCGAATAGCCGCGTGATGCTGCCGGCATCGTAACAACCCCTGCCACTAGCTTGTAACAACAATTTTCTCTGCCAAATGGCTCCCCCAGGCTAATGGTCAGCAGCATTTCCTTCCCGCCATTCTCTCCCGTGTAATCTCCAGCGGGGAGCGCAGCAAAGTTCTTTTGCCAGACAGGGTCGGTCACCGGCAGATTGTAATCGGCTCCTGCCAACGCAAAAACTGCTCGCAGGCTCTGCCGCCCTGTCGTCGAATTCTTGCCGAGCCGCCAAGCAAGAGTATCAGGCTTCACCAGAGCGAGTGACGCAGCAGCCGCCCTATGCTCGAACACAGAGTAGGCTATCCTCTCATGGCAATCTCCCAGCAGTTCCGGTCCAGCCGCTAAATTTTCTTGCAGGAACGTTCGCACTTCTTGCGAGGAGGGTTTTGAGGATCGTTTCCAGGGACCAGAGGCAATGAGCCAGTCTTCAGGATGATGTGAGACTGGCTGTGGACATTGAAGGCTGATTTGCAGAACGTCAAGCAGTGCGGCTTCTTTTCCCCTTCCCACGGCGTAGTGCCGATATTGCAGGACTCCTTTCAGCTCCGCTGAGACCGGGCGCACCCAGCCGCCGCCGTCAGTTCGCAAGCCTGCAACACATCGCCCGCCGCGTTTCCACGAGTTCGCAAGGCAAATGACTTCAATTACCGGCATTTTTTGCCACCTCCCTATGGCTATGGGTCTCGATTTACAGGCTGTATAGGAAGCCTGAAAGACTCCCCCTAGCCCCCAATAATGGGGGAACAGGAGCAGAGTTAGGAGCATCTTTCTTTCCTTCTCTGGTCCCTCATTTCATGTTCCTCCATTATTGGGGGCTAGGGGGAATCTGAACGGCACCCTCTAAAACCTCTTTATACAGTTTTTTACAAGTGGATGATTTGCAGATCACCCCAATGCTCTTGCAAATACTGCAAGGCAAGACGCCGATGACAGCGTTCCGCTGTCGCCTCACTGCACAAAAGGGCAGTCGGAACGGCAAATAGGCTTGGGTCTATCTGTGCCTCCACCTGCCTTTGTACCAGAAGCTGCCAGAATTGCTTCTCATACTCTATCCAGGATCGCTTGTTTTTGCGGTAATCATCCAACAAGTCTTGTGTCGGCGCAAGCAGCGGCTCGTGCCGATACTCCACATGGCATAACTCGCGCAAAAAGTAGCTGAGATCATCGCGTTTCGCGAAACCCGCGAGCTGCGAGGTGTTGTTCAAGCGCACGTCAAGCAACTGTCGGACGCCAGCCTCTTTCAGCCGCCCAAAGAAGTGAGCGGCAGAACTTTGTGTGAACCCAATAGTAAAAACTTCCATGTTTACACCTCCTCCATACTAAACAACACAGCCTCTTGCGTAATGTCAGCTTTCGCTCGACGTTGAGCAGCTTGATATTCCGCTTTTTCCTGACGCTGGCGCTCTTTTTCCTGACGCTGGCGTTGTCTTTCAATCTTTGCGAGTTGTAATGCTTGCTGGCACAGAAGGCGGCGTTGTACTGATTCCTCCGCCGATTTTTGCCGGTTTGCACGGCGCATCTCCTTAGCTTTTAATTTGCGTTCAGCTTCAGCCTGCTTTTCCGCAGATTGCCGTTGGATTTGCACTTCTGCTTGCCGCTCTGACTCTTGTAGACTCTGCTCTGACTCGACGCGCCCATCGCCGCGAATGTGAAACACGCCGATGCCCGACTCGAACAGCACGCGGCCGACAAGCAGCCGCCGGTGGCAGACCGATGGGTTTTCCTCGCTGCACAAAAGCGCGGTACGGTATTTTGCGGCTCCGGCGATTAAGCGCTCCAGGCCGTCGTTGAACAAGAACGACTTGGCGACGGCGGAGTAGAGGACATGACCGTTCTCGTCGTACAAGTCTTCGTCGTCCGGCCTGCCGCCGAGATGCCGCCCGAAGAAGCCGTATCTCAGCCCGGCGTGTTCTACGCTCGCCTTCAGCGCGTCACGGTTGAACTGCGGCGCGTAGCGCGAGAACGGCGACGAGCGGGTGTCTATCAACACTTCAATGTCATGCTGCGTGAGCAGGCCGAGAAAGACTTCAATCGTGTGGCTGGAATGGCCGAGCGTGTAGACGTGGATTGGCAACTCCGAATTCGCTTCGTGCATGGCGGCTGGCTCCTTCCGTTGGACTTTTAGTTTCGCCATGCTGTAGGAATTTTCCTGCGCCACAAAAAAAAGCCCGGCAGTCTGCGTTGCAAACTGCCGGGCGGGATGGGTCGTGATGCTTAGGCGGACGTGTCGAGGTCCTGGCCTAAGTTGGCGGGCTGCGGGATGCCGGTTTTCAGCAGAATATACTCCATGACCTGGGCCGGGGCGACGCCGAGCAGGAGTCCACAGACCCGACATCGGCGGGCGACAGGGCGGACGCCGCGCGATGCTCCGCCGGGCGCGGTGGCGTGTCGGCGGCCTTTTTGTTGGGCGCTTTCGTGTCGGCGGCTTTCACGGGCGGCGCGGCGGCGGGTGGCTTAGGCGCGACTTTTGTGGGTGCGGATGGCGCTGTGTGGACGGGCAGGGCGGGAATGGTGCTGGACATGGCGTTACTCTTTTGATTATGCAGTCGTATTGACGTTCTGGCCCAAATGAGGCTGGATACTGGCTAACAGCTTGCTGACTTCCTGCGCCTGCCCGCCGAGAGCGCCAAGCAGGGCCGACGCGCTGGTGTCGCCGCTTTGACTGCTTTGCAGGCCGGCGAGAATCGCGCTGCCGACGCTCTGGCGGGCGATAGCAACGCCAACGACAGGATTGGACGCGGCGACCGGGCCGATGGTATCAGAAATGGACATAAAGGTCTCCTGTGTTTATCTTCGGCATCCCCTACCCGTTTGCCTGCTGTCAATGATGCGTGTGTTTCTTGACTTACGCGCGGGTTCCGTGCTAGAATCAATCTATGAAGCCCGTCCGCTGCCTGGCGGAGCGGGCTTTTTTGTTTTTAGAAATTGGGAGAACGGATCATGCTGCTTGGCGGCCAGCGCATCAACGCGCAGGGACATTTGGAGATCGGCGGGTGCGACACTTTAGAATTGGCACGGGAGTTCGGGACGCCGCTGTATGTGATGGACGAAGCGGTCATCCGGGATAACTGCCGCCGGTACAAAGCGGCGTTTGCGGCCCGCTACCCGAAGAACGACATCTCGTTTGCCTCGAAAGCCTATCTGAACATGGCGATCTGCAAAGTCATTGAGTCCGAGGGCCTCAGTTTGGACGTTGCCTCGGCGGGCGAGCTGTACACGGCAATCAAAGCCGGCTTTCCCATGAGCCGGACCCTGCTCCACGGCAACAACAAATCCGATGCCGAATTAGCAATGGCGCTGGATTACAATGTCGGCCATGTCGTCGTGGATAATCTGTCCGAACTGCGGCGTTTAGCAGCGTTTGCGAAAGAGCGGCGGCAGACGCAGAAGATCTTGATCCGGGTGACGCCCGGCATTGACCCGCATACGCACCGGCGCATCCGCACCGGGCAGGAAGACACGAAATTCGGCCTGTCGGCGGCGGGCGGCGGGGCGATGGAGGCCGTGACCGAAGCACTTGGCGCGGCCCCGGCTTTAGAGATCGTCGGCCTGCACTGCCATATCGGGTCGCAGCTTCTCGACACGCAGACCCACGAGCAGGCGATTGATATTATGGTGGCGTTTCTTCGTAAAGTCGCCGATACGACCGGCTGGATGCCCGGAGTCTTAGACATCGGCGGCGGCCTCGGCATCCGGTACACGGAAAACCAGCATCCACCGACGTATGACGAGTTCGCGGAAACGATCATCAATGCCCTTAAAGCGGCTCTGGCGAAATATGATGTTCCCGAACCGGAGCTGTGGCAGGAGCCGGGCCGCACCCTGGTCGGCGAGACGGGAACAACGCTTTACACGGTCGGCGTCATCAAGAAAGTCGCCATTCCCGAAGCGCCCGGAACCCGCACCTACGCCGCGATTGACGGCGGCATGTCGGACAACCCGCGCCCGCAGCTTTATGACGCGGTGTATGAAGTCCTGGCGGCAAGCCGGGCCGGGGAGCCAAAGACGCAGACCGTCGCGGTCGCCGGTAAGCACTGCGAGACCGACATTCTAATCCAGGCGGCCCAAACGCAGCCGCTCGAAACCGGCGACGTTCTGGCTGTGCAGTCCACGGGTGCGTACAACTATGTGATGGCATCCAACTACAACAAGTTCACCAAGCCCGCCTGCGTTTTTGTCCAGAACGGCCATGCCGATTTAGTTTCGCGGCGCGAAACGCTCGACGATGTGGTGCGCCTCGACCTCATCCCGGAGAGGCTAGCTTAGAAACATGGGAGAAGCGAGGGAGTAAACTCCTCTCGCTCCATCAGTGTCGTCCGCAGGGCGTGTATCTTGCAGCGAGAGGAGTTTACTCCCTCGCGTTCCCTGGAAAGTTCAAGCAGACATCTATGCCCGACAACTGGGACTTCTCGCAACCCCGGCGGCAGCAGGCTGACCCGCTGGCGCAGGTGCCGATCCTGACCTACCTGCTGACGGCGCTGTCGGTGACTATTACAGCGGCTGCGCTCTACGGCAGCGGGGGCGGGCCGCTGATCGCCCGCATCGGCACGTTCGGCTTTGCTAACGCGGAAGACATCTGGAACGGCCATCTCTGGGGGCTGGTCACGACCGTGTTTATCCACGGCAGTGTGCTTCATATCCTGTTCAATATGCTCTGGCTGGTGCAGCTTGGCCGGATTTTGGAGCGCACCTTGCCGCCGGCCGTGTATCTGGGGTTTATCCTTGCCTCCGCCGCTGTCGGGTCGGCGACGGAACTGCTGGTGTCCGGCCAGACCGGGATCGGCATGTCCGGGGTTGTTTATGCGATGTTCGGCCTCATGTGGAGCGGGCGCGGGATGTATCCGATCTGGGGCGCGATTGCGACCCGCGACAACCTCCGCTTCTTTATCGGCTGGGGCTTATTTTGCATCGTCGCGACTTATCTCCATTTGTTCGGCCTCAATGTTGCGAACGGCGCTCATGCCGGCGGCTTTTTATTCGGTATTTGCATCGGCTACCTATTCTACTCGCCCCGCCGCCGCTGGGTTTGGGCCGCGCCGCTCGCCCTGCTGCTGACAGCCTGTGTGCTGGCCTGCACCTGGCAGCCCTGGTCGGCGAGCTGGACATTTTGGAAGGGCAACAAAGCATTTGACCGCAAGCAGTACGCGCGGGCGATTGACTGGTATCAGGCCAGTCTTCGGCACGGCAGCGACCCGCACGCAGCTTGGGGCAACATTGGCCTTGCCTGGAACAACATTGCAGCAGACGACCAAGACCGCAAAGATTTGACGGGAGAGACAAAAGCTTTGGCAGAGCGGGACAGTGCCGTGCAGAAGGCGGGGCCGGGAGAGTAGATGATGAGCAAAAAACGGTTACTTTCCGGGATGCAACCGACTGGCGGCGGGTTCCTGCACATCGGCAATCTGGAAGGGGCGCTGAAGCCCTGGGTGCAGCGTCAGGACGAGTACGAGATGTTCTGCATGATCGCCGATTGGCATTCACTCACGACAATCGCCGAAAAGCGGTTCGACATTGCCGAAGCGTCGAGGCAGACAGCGATTGATTACTTGGCGGCGGGGCTGGACCCCAACAAATGCGCGATCTTCCGGCAGTCGGCTGTCCCCGAACACGCCGAACTGCATCTGCTGCTGTCCATGGTGACGCCGGTAGGCTGGCTGGAACGGGTGCCGACCTACAAAGACAAGCGGGATTTAGTCAAAGAAAACGACACGCAGGTCTCCTACGGCCTGCTCGGCTACCCGGTGCTGCAAACCGCTGATATTATTGTCTACCGCGCCCAGGCCGTTCCTGTCGGACGCGATCAGGCCGCGCACATTGAAATCTCGCGCGAGATCGCCCGGCGCTTCAACCACCTTGTCGGTGCTGACGTGTTTCCCGAACCGGACGCCGTGATTAACGAGTTCACCGGCGAGCTGCCGGGGATGGACGGACGCAAGATGAGCAAGTCTTACGACAATGCGATTTATCTTTCGGACACGCCGAAGCAGACGCAGAAGAAGATCAATTCGGCGTTCACGACCCCGACAAAAATCCATTTGACCGACCCCGGTGTCCCCGAAGGCTGCGTCGCCTGCAAGCTGCGGCGCGTCTACGACCCGGCGCACTATCAGACGCAGTGGGACGAGTGCCAGGCGGGTGAGCGCGGGTGCGGGCAGTCCAAGAAGGAGCTGACCGAGATCATCAACGAAAGTCTCGCGCCGATCCGCGCCCGCCGGGCCGCGCTCGCCGCTGACCCGGCGTATGTCGCGGGTGTGCTGCGGCAGGGGGCGGAGACGGCCCGCGCAGCGGCGTCTAAGACATTGACGATTGTGCGGCAGGCGCTGCTGCTGTAGGAACGAGCGGGTGGGGTTTTCCTCCTATCGGGTACAATATAGCACATCTTGACACCGACGTAGTTTAAAGGACACTTTTTCCGGCTGCTCTGAACAGCAGATTGGAAGCGCAGCGTGCAGCGTGGCTGCAGGCGATACTATGGAACCCCCCTCACCGCAGTCTCACGATCTTTTGATGCTGGCCCTGACCCTGCTGCTGGTCGCCGCCAACGGCTTCTTTGTCGCCGCCGAGTTCGCGCTCATTCGTGTGCGTCAAACCCGTATTGCCGAGCTGGTCGAAGAAGGCAATGTCCCGGCCCGTGCAGTGCAGAACCTGCTGAGCCGGCTCGACACCTATCTGTCAGGAACACAACTTGGCGTGACTTTGGCGTCGCTTGCCCTCGGTGCGGTCGGCGAGCCGTCGGTCGCGCATCTTTTTCGCGGCCTGTTCCACACCCTCGGCATCGGACCGGCATCGGGACCGGCGCATATCATCGCGTTTGGCCTTGGCTTCGTGCTGATTACGTTCTTCCACATCACGTTCGGCGAGCTTCTGCCGAAGTGGTGGGTCATCGCCCACACCGAGCGAACCGCGCTGGCCGTCTCCCGCCCGATGCGTCTGTTTTTGACGCTCGGCTATCCCCTGATTATTATTCTCGAAAGCGCGGCGAAAGCGATTGCCCGGCCGCTCCATATCCAGCCCGGCGACGGCCAGGAGCAGGCGCACTCGGAAGACGAGATACTTGCGATCATGGCCAATTCCCATCGGCAGGGGGAGCTGCGGCCGTCGGAAATCGAGATCGCCGAGAATGTCTTTGACTTTGCCCACACGCAGGCGAAAGAAATCATGGTCCCGCGCGTGGACATGGTGTATCTGTCTACGACCTGGAGCATCGGGCGCAACATCGAAGTGGCGACTGAGAACGGCTTTACCCGCTACCCGCTGTGCGAGGGCGACCGGGACCATGTGATCGGCATGGTGCATATCAAAGATCTGCTGGCAATTGCCGGTGATCCGAAGGCCGATATCCGAAGCATCAAGCGCGAGATTATCGGCATCCCGGAAACAAAGCCCATTGACGAACTCTTAAAAGAACTGCAAAAAAGCCACACCCATCAAGCGGTTGTCGTGGACGAATATGGCGGCACGGCGGGCCTAGTCACGCTGGAAGACATTATTGAAGAGTTGATCGGCGAGATTCAAGACGAGCATGATGAGCCGCCGCCCCTGCTGCCACTCGATGACAACGGCCGATCGTACTCGGTCGCCGGTACAGTTGCTTTGGACGAAGTCTCCGAAACGCTCGGCGTCCCGATTGACAACCCCGACGACTACGACACCATCGGCGGCTACGCCCTCCATGCCCTGCGCCTGCCGCCCCGCTACGGCGCGTCGGTCCGGCTCGACGGATACGATGTCGCCGTTGCCGAAGTAGCGGGCCGCCGCATCCGGCGGCTCTTGTTTACACGCCACGCACCGCAGGGCGAAGAGAGGCAGGAAACTCCGGCCCCACCCGCGAACGTAGTCAGTGTCTAATGCCGCTCCCAAATCACACGAGGCCAAGCCATGCTTAAACAAGACGCTGTTCCCGAACCAACGCTTTCTGTCCATCCCGCTTCCGTCGGCCAGGCACGGGTCACGCCGGGCGAGCTTTCCGAGGCGCTGGCCGCGATTGAGGCACGCAAGCAGGCTGAGGCCGCGCACCTCGCCGGCACCATCCCGATTGACCAGGCCGTCTCCGACCTGCATCTCGATTCCACGTCCGATGAGATTTGGGCTGAAGTCCAGGCTCTGCGGGGGAAAGCGGCTGCCGCGCAGGAAGCCAAGCAGCGACAATCAGAGCAGCAGCAGGAGGCAAAACCGCAAAAAAGGGCACTGCCATTCCAAGTCACTCCGGCTCCGCTCATCAGGCTGCAACTGGGCAAGCCGGGAGTGCGGCCGCGCGGCTGGCGCCGCCTCGTTGCCCCGGTCCTTGTCATCGGTGTGCTGATGGGCATGGGTGTTATTCCGCACAGTTTCACCCCCCATGGCTTTAGCCCGTCCCTCTTGACCAGGAAACACTTTCCTACCGCCGCACCCATTCTGCGTTCATTCTCTCAGGTCCCTAACGGCACAGAGGTTTACGCCGACGATAATGCGTTGTTGCAAATCTCCGAAGGCAAGCCTGCGGCGCAGATCATGGTCAGCGAGAACGCAAGCGGCAGCCGCTGGACAGTGGTGAAGATGTACGGCCATGTCTACCTGCACGGGTTTACAGCCAGCGCCGACTCACTGGCGGCGCTTGACGGTAAAGCGCTCCCCGTTTATAATGACGACGATTCTGGTGAGCTGAACGGTCAAACCACTTCAAGGATTATGCTGCGCGTTGATGGTGTTTCCTTGCAGAAGTCCGGCGGCGACAGCAACTATTCCAGCATCATTGTCCCGAACTTCCAGCCCGATCCATTCACGACGCTGACACCGGGACGTTAGAACTACCTGCGCCGGGGTAGGTTCCACTATGCTCAAACACGAAGATAACCCGCAAATCCAGACTCAACCTGCCGCGAACGTCCGTGTGACGCCGGAAGAACTCGCCGCGGCGGTGACGGCGCTGCAAATCCGCAAAGAAGGTCAGCCGGGAACAATCGCCATCGGGGATGCTGTTGAAGAACTGGGGCTGGACGTGACGCCCGAAGAAGTCCTGGCGGAAGTGCAAGCTAAACAGCAGGCCAGGCCCAGCAAAAAGCGCCTACTGCGTGCACAGCGTTTTGTTTTGGCAATCGGCATTGCCGGTGTCTTGCTAGGCACTGGCATCTACAGCGGTGTTCAGACACAAGCGCAAAGCGGTCAACTGATCCCAGGCACGGAGCCATATCATGTTGAGCCACATATCCTGGCCCTTGATCGTGCTTTTCTGAAGCCGGTAGTAACGACTCTTGCAGAAGCTCCCGATGGTAAGACACTTTATTGCAGTCCTCATGCAATTGATGTCGCGGCGATGAGCAGGAACACTCAAGAGTCGCAACCAGAAATTAGTCAGTCTGTCACGGAGATGAACTGGCCGGTTGTGAAATACGGCAAAGATTTGTATGTACGCGGCTGGATACGGGTGCCTCTTTCTAAAGAAGCCGCTAAGTTATCGGACGTAGAAGTTTTCAATAAACCGAGTCTGCCTCAGCTTGGCGCAGCACCACAGGAAGTGACTTTTAAGCTGGATTTGCAAACGTCTGGAATGGGCTTAAGTTACCAGAGGCTGAACCCAGACGGCACCGGCGTATTTGTGTTTCATGACCCACGGCTGACAGTTCACGCTTATGAAAAATGGTAACGATGTTTAACGAAGTAGTAGTCATTGGCGGCGGGGCGGCGGGGATGCTGGCGGCGCGGCGGGCGGCGGAGCGGGGCGCAAAAGTCACGCTGCTGGAAAAGAATGACCGGCTGGGGATGAAGATACTGATCTCCGGCGGCGGCAAGTGTAACCTTACCCATGACGGGCCGATGGAGGACGTGCGGGCGCAGTTCCGGCCCAATGAAGCGCGGTTCCTGAAGCCGTCGTTCTACAAGTCCACGAACGAGGATTTTCTGCGTATTCTGCACGAGCGCGGTATGGAAACGTATGTCCGGCCCGATGGGCGCGTCTTTCCCATGGAACCGGCGAACGCGAAAGACGTGGTCGCGCTCTTGACGCAGTATGTCGAGGAAGCCGGCGTCTGTGTCAAGTATGGCATGTCGGTGACGGGGCTGTCGGCAGAGGACGGGCGGATGTCAGGCGTGGAAGTCGGCGGGGGAATGCTGCCTGCGTCGCGGGTGATTGTGTCTACCGGCGGGTCGTCGTATCCGGCGACGGGGACGACTGGAGACGGCTGGCGGTGGCTGTCGGCATTAGGACATACGCTGGTTCCCCTGCGGGCCGCGCTGGCTCCGATGTACCTCATGGACGTTGAAGCCGACTGGTCGGGGGTCGCCCTGCGGGAGACGACCCTCCGGGCTAGGGCCGGGGCGGGCGGCAAGGAGTTTGCCCACTGGTCTGGCGACCTGCTGTTCACGCACAAGGGCGTTTCCGGGCCGACGGCGCTGGGAGTCTCCCGCGAAGTCGCCGAGCGCGAGGCGTCTCCCGCCGCGCTGGAAGCCGACCTCGCGCCGGGGCAGAGTTGGGAGGCGTTGTCGGCGGATCTGCGGCGGCAGGCACTCGAAAACCCGCGCAAGACGGTGGCGTCGCTGGCCGCGCCGTTTGTCCCGGCGCGGCTTCTGGAGCCGCTGCTGGCATCGGCGGGCATCCCTGCCGATACGCGCGGCGCATACCTGAAGGCGAAGTCGCTCAACAAATTGGTGTCCACGCTGAAAGGCTGGCCGCTCGGCGCGGTGCGCCATGTGCCTTTGGAGCGCGGGGAAGTGGTGGCGGGCGGCGTGGAGCTTTCCGAAGTGGACCCGCAGACGATGCAGTCGAAGCGCATTGCCGGGCTGTACCTGTGCGGCGAGGTTCTGGACGTTGCCGGCCCGGTCGGCGGTTACAATTTGCAGGCGGCGTGGAGTACGGGGGTTGTCGCCGGGGACGCGGCGGCGAATTAGGAACCCCTCCCGCTCGTCCCTGGCACTTGCGGCATCCTGCCTCAGTGTCGCTCCCTCAGCACTGGCTCCCTGGAAGGCCCCTGTTAGGGAAGGGCTATATGGATAGGATACGGACAAGAGGGCGCGGCAAGATGAGAGGGCGCGGCAAGATGAGAGGGCGCGGCAAGATGAGAGGGCGCGGCAAGCAGCGCCCCTACGCGACAATCCTGGGTTACTTCTGGCCCTTCCCTAACAGGGGCCTTCCAGGGAGCCAGTGCTGAGGGAGCGACACTGAGGCAGGATGCCGCAAGTGCCAGGGACGAGCGGGAGGGGTTCTTTCTGGGTAAACAGTCCCCATGAAAACCTACCAAATCCAAAACTATGGCAGCCTCGACGGCCTGACGCAAACAGAAAAATCGGAGCCGGACGCGCCGGGACCGGGGAAGATTGTCGTCAAAGTCCATGCCGTCTCGCTGAACTACCGGGACCTGATGATTGTCATGGGGAGCTACGGCCCCGGCGGCGAGATGCCGCACGGCCTAGTTCCTCTGTCTGACGGCGCGGGAGAAGTCACGGCTATCGGCGAAGGCGTCACGCGGGTCAAGGTTGGCGACCGTGTTGCCGGAACGTTCTTCCAAACCTGGATTGACGGGCACATTCTGAACGTTTACCAGAAGTCCGCGCTTGGCGGCGCGATTGACGGCATGATGAGCGAGTTTGTTCTGCTGTCCGAGGACGGCGTCGTCACCCTGCCTGAGTACCTCAGCTATGAAGAAGCGGCCAGCCTGCCCTGCGCTGCCGTCACGGCTTGGAATGGGCTGGTGGAGCAGGGGCATCTCATCGCCGGGCAGACGGTGCTGCTGCTCGGCACCGGCGGCGTGTCCATGTTCGCGCTTCAAATCGCCAAGATGTTCGGTGCACAAGTGATCATTACATCGTCGTCAGACGACAAGCTGGCGCGGGCGAAAGCCTTGGGCGCGGACATGACGATTAACTACAAGGCCGATCCCGACTGGGAAAAGACCGTTTGGAGCCTCACAGGGAAAGTCGGCGTAGACCATGTGGTCGAGGTCGGCGGGCCGGGCACCCTCGAAAAGTCGTTGCAGGCCACGCGGCAAGGCGGCGCGATTGCCCAGATCGGTGTTTTGGCCGATCCCGGCGCGAAAATCTCGCCACTGCCAATCTTAGCGAAGAGCCTGCATCTCAATGGCATCTATGTGGGTTCCCGTGCCATGTTCCAGCGGATGCTCCTCGCGTTCACGGTGAACCAGGTTCATCCGATCATTGACCGCGTGTTCCCGTTTGCCGAGGCAAAAGACGCCTATGCCTATCTGCAAAGCGGCGCTCATTTTGGCAAGATTGTCATGACTGTAGATTAGGGGCAATACATGGAGATTACTCTGCGGCCTGCCGTGCCGACCGACGCTGACGCCGTCGCGGAGGTTTACCTCGCTTCGCGCAAAGGCTTTGTTGCCTTTGCGCCTCTCGCCCATACGGATGCTGAAGTGAAGCAGTGGATTACGCATGGGCTGATCCCGTCCGGCCAAGTGACAGTCGCTGTACAGGGGCAGCAAGTCATCGGCATGATGGCGACTTCATCCGAAGACGGGTCCAACTGGATCGAGCATCTTTATCTTGCGCCGGTGTTTACCGGCCTCGGTATCGGCGCACAACTGCTGGCGCAGGCAAAAGCAGAACTCGGCCCGCCATTGCGTCTCTACACGTTTCAGGAAAATGCCGGTGCACAGCGGTTTTATGAGCGTCACGGCTTCCGAGCGATTGGGTTCAGCGACGGTGCGGACAACGAGGAAAAGTGCCCGGATGTTCTTTATGAATGGGACGCAAGTGTCGGTGAGTGAGTTTCACCGGCGGGACATCACGGGAAAAACAGTCACAGAAGAGAGCAAGGAGCAAGACACCTATGGCGGAAGAAATTGGCAAGCAGACCCGGCAGACCCCCAGCGACGACGAAGTCCGGGCGGCAAACGACGGCCACCAGGAACGGCGCGTAGATGTGGACAGCACAAGCGATGCGACCGCAAAGCCGCACCCTATGCCGGGCGCTCAAGGCAATGACGTTACTGGCGACGCGCTGCGAAATGACCAGCGGCAGGACGGCACCTCAGTCGAGATGTCCGGTACGAAAACCGACCGCAGCCATGATAATCTGGGAACGCCCGTAGATGCGCCGGTTCCATTTGAGGAGCGCGACAAGTAAGCAGCATCAGGCAGCCAAAAACGGCGAATGCAGACACTGTCTGCATTCGCCGTTTTTGGTTTGAGTTCCCACGCTTCCTATTCCTACGCTCTGCTCTCTTACTACTCTACATCGGCGGCGTCAGGCCGTTCTTGCCGACTAGAACCCGGTCTGCCTTCAGCGACCCGTTTGCCGTGCGTATCGCCATCACGACCACATGAGCGCCCGGCACAAGCTGAGATACCTGCCCCGGCGCGAAGGTTACCACGGGAATGTTCGGCGGCAGTGTCATCGCCTGTGACCCCATACCCGTGCCGTTTTTGTACTGAAGCGTGATCGCCGAGCCGCCCGCCGCCGATTTGACCGTGCCGTTGGTCATGCGCGAGTGTGACACGGTGTCATTGGTCATGTGTGACACTGACTGTGACACGGTGCCATTGGTCATTCTGCTCCGGCCTTTTGCCGCTACCGGCAGATCCCAAGCGTAGCTGCCTTCGCCGGTTCCCCGCGCAGCTTCCGGGAACACGACCACTTCCGCAGCCCGCTGCACACCGTTCGGGCCGGCTATGGACGCGATGCCGAGGAACGCGCCGGGCTTAATCTGCGCCCGGCTCGACGGGACAACAGACACGACTTGCGGCGGACCCGTCAGCATCACTCGGACCGGACCCGATGCCGAAGAAATGGTGAGGATTTTGGCGGTCAGGCTCTGGATCGTTCCACGAACGCGAACGGCGTTTGCCGGCGGCGGCGCGGCCACGGCAGCGGTGCTGAGAGCGGCCATCGCGCCCAGCCCGGCAAATAAGATAAGTGGTTTCAACTTAAGTCCTTTAGGTGGAAGTGAACTGCTGTAATGCCTGCGTGCTTTGCGAAGTTCCCGGCGCATTTTCGGCCCGAACCGAGTAAAATAGAGGCATGGGAAAAGACAGCGGCGTGATTCTCGTCGTAGATGACGAGCCGGAAATCCGAAAGACCGTTGCCGCAAGCCTCGAAGCGCAGGGGTACACGGTGCATGTCGCCGCAAACGGCGAGGAAGCGCTGCGGCAAGCGTCGCTGACGCGGCCCGACTTTGTCATTCTAGATCTGATGATGCCGGTGCTGGACGGTCTCGAAACCTGCCGCCGCCTGCGGACCTGGACTGAAGTGCCGATTCTCGTGCTGTCCGCCCGGTCGGAAGAAGTCCAAAAAGTGCGGGCGCTGGATCTCGGCGCGGACGACTATTTAACCAAGCCGTTCGGCATGGACGAGCTGACCGCCCGCATCCGGGCGTCCCTGCGGCGACGCGCAGGCCGGCCTTCCGACGCGCCGGTCTTCACTGCCGGGGACCTCACGGTGGACTACGCCCGCCGGCTGGCCTTTAAGGGGGAGCGCGAGCTGAAGCTGACCCCGCACGAGTACGAAATCCTGCGGTTTATGACCCAAAACGCCGAGCGGGTCCTGACCCACCGCCAGGTGCTTGCGGCGGTCTGGGGACCCGAAGATGTCGAAGAAACCCAGTACCTGCGGGTCCATGTCAGCCATCTGCGTCAGAAAATCGAGGACAACCCGGCCCGCCCCCGCTTCATTGTCACCGAGCCGGGCATTGGTTACCGGTTCCGGGTGGGTCAATCTTAACAAAAACTTTACGCCGTGCCTGCCGCGTCTTTATCTTTTCTTAACGCGATTTTCGCTACAATGCTGCCATGAGAAAGTCGTTCATCACTGTTTCCAGCCCTGACGTTTTAGAGTCCCCCGTGCCGGGCCAGTCGGCAATTGATGTCTGGTACAAGGCCGCCGAGGCCGATTACATGCTCTGCCGCCGCTTTGCCGACCAGTTCGAGGCCCGGCTGCCGCGCTCCCTGCGGGCGCAGCGGGTCGGGTGGGAGCGCGAACAAAAGCCGGTTTATGGTATCCTAATCCCGGACCCGCTGCTGCCGTCGGCCAGCACGAGCGGCGAGTGGTACTTGTACTACGTTTGGGGCGAGACCTTGTTCCGGCGCACCGAGAAAGAGCGGACCGAGCGCAAAATGCTTGTCCTGCCGGAAGCCGCCGAAGATTGGGCCGAGCTTCTGCGGCAGGCGCATCGCACCGAAGTCTTCGACGTGCGCTATACTGTCGCCCCGCACCATGTCAATGCGCTGGGGGACTATGAACACGCACCCACCGGCTACGAGTTCACGCTCTCGGCGCACGGCCCGCAGTCGGCAGTGACCTCGACGCTCTCGATCTCCGGCACCGGCCTAACCCCGGAAGCCGCCGCCCGCGACGCCGCCCGCCGCTGGCTGGAACAAACCTAACTTTGAAGACTGACGGGTAATACTGACTTATGGCTTCCGATAACTCCGCCCTGCGGCGGCCAACCCCTGAAGAAATGCTGGCCCGCATCCAAAAAGAAGAACGCGCGGCGGGCCGAGGCCGCCTCAAGCTCTTCCTCGGCTTTGCTGCCGGTGTCGGCAAGACGTATGAAATGCTGTCTGAAGCGAACCGCCGCCGGCTCGGCGGTCAGGACATCGTCATCGGCTACGTCGAGACCCACAAGCGCAAGGAGACCGAGGGGCAGATCGGGGCGCTGGAGCTGGTGCCGCGCAAGGAGATCGAATACAAAGGCGCGATTTTTGAGGAGATGGACACCGAGGCGATTATCGCCCGGCATCCGAAATGGGTGCTGGTAGACGAGCTAGCCCACACGAATGTCCCCGGTTCCAAACATGAGAAACGCTATCAGGATGTTATTGACATCTTGAACGCCGGGATCAACGTCGAAAGCACGCTGAATGTCCAGCATCTAGAGAGCCTGAACGACACTGTCTACCAGATCACAAGCGTCAAAGTCCGCGAGACGGTTCCCGACTGGGTTTTAGGGGAGGCCGACGAGATTGTCACGGTAGACATCACGCCCCGTGCCCTCATCAACCGCTTGCAGCGCGGCGACGTGTACCCCGTTGAGAAGGTCCCGCAGGCCCTGCAAAACTTCTTCACCGAAGGCAATCTGTCCGCGCTGCGCGAGATCGCGCTCCGCGAAGTGGCGTCCGAAGTGGACCGCTCGGTCCAGTCGTACCGGGAAGAGCATGACGTCTCGAAGCCCTGGCAGACCCAGGAGCGGGTCATGGTCTGCATTTCTCCCGATAAGCCCTCCGACCGGCTGCTCCGGCGCGGCTGGCGCATTTCTCGCCGACTCCGCGCCGACATTGTCGCGGTGTATGTGCCGCTCGGCAAGCCGACACTGGAGCAGCAGAAAATACTGGAGAATGATTTTTCGCTCGCGAACCGCCTGGGCATTCGGATCGAGCGCACGGTCGGCACCAAAGTGGCCCAGTCGCTGGCCGAGTATGCCGAGAAAAATCAAGTGACCCAGATTGTCATCGGCCATTCCAAGCGCACCCGTGTCCAGGAGTTTGTCCAGGGGTCTTTGATTAACGATCTTATTCATCTGGCACGCGGCATTGACATCCTGCTCGTCGCCGAAACTCCCAGCGAAGAATAAGCGCAGCTTACTTTCGCGCCGCCAGCTCGCGCCGAAGCGTGTCTACCGACAGGCCCGACTGAAACAGCACGGACGCCGCTGGGCCGGTTCCAATCAGCAGCAGGCCGAGCAGCAAATGCTCCGTGCCGACAAAGGTCTTGCCGAACCGGTGCGCCTCGATCTCCGCCATCGCCAGCACCTGGCCGGCGCGTGGGGTCAGGCCCGGTGGCCCTTCTCCCGGCTCGCGGCTTTGTTCTTCCCGCTCTAATGCCGCCGCAGAAACCCCCTGCCGTTCCAGCAGGCGGGAAGCCGCCGTGTCCGGCACTTGGAGCAAGCCGCGCAGCAGATGGTCCGTGTCTACCCGTGCCTGCCGTGCGCGGAGCGCCTCCTCCTGGGCCGTACACAGCACTTCCCGCGCCCGTGAGTTGAGGACCGAATACAAGGCGCCGTAGTGCGGCGGCAGGGCTGTCCCGAACTCCGGCCCGTCGTCTTTCTCCGGTCTCTCCCGCGCCGCTTGCCTCGCAAGGCCTAGATCCCGCCGCTGCTGCCAGTAGACCCCCCAGGCAAGGCTTAGGAACACGAGGCCGGCCAGCCGGAACACCAGTCCCAGCACCGAATACACGCTGCCCGGCGCTCCGCCTTGCAGGTGCAGCAGGTACGCGCAGGCCGAAAAGACGAGGCCCCGCTTGACCCAGTTCAGCTTCTGCGCCTCGCGCGGGTTCCCCCGCCGGAACAGTCTCACCTGCACGGCAAGAACACAGCCGAGACACAAAATACACAGCCCAAAAGCGGCTTCCGTCAGGAACATGCGCGTATCGTAGCCGATTCGCTGTAAAGAAGCCGTAAAGAAATACAGCTCGCCCGTTAAGATTTAGTTAAGATTTAGTTAAGATTCACCTGCCCCGGCACTTGTGCCGAAACGGGTTACCTTTGGTACGCTACCTGTCCGCTAATCAGAGTCGCTTCCACGGTGCCGGTTTCAGGATGCAGGATGACCAAATCCGCCGTCATGCCGGGAGCAATCGCGCCGCGCGTCTGGTGCCGGCCCATCTGCCGAAGCGCGTTGCCGCTAGACATCAACGCCGCGTCGGGAAGCGTGACGTTCGGGGCGAAGCGGCGGAGATGAGTGAAGGCGGCGTTCATGGTCAGGACACTGCCCGCGAGAGTGCCGTCGGCAAATGCCGCCGTGCCGTTCCCGACGAGGACCGCAAAGCCGCCGAGCGTGTACTCGCCATCCGGCATCGCCGCGCCTTCAATCGCATCGGTGATCAGTACGGCTCCATGCGGACCTTTGGCGGCGGCGATCAGCCTGATTACCAACGGGTCCAAGTGAACGCCGTCGGCAATGACTTCGCAGACAATCTCCGGCCGGGCCAAAGCCGCGCCGGCTGCGCCCGGCTCTCGGTGGTGCAGGCCGGTCATGGCGTTAAAGACGTGCGTGGCCGAAGTAACCCCCCATTCAATCGCGGCTTCGACTTCGACTGCCGTCGCGCCGGTATGGCCGAGCGACGCCGTGATCCCCTGCGACCGAGCCAGCCGAACGACTTCTTTCGCGCCCGCGATTTCCGGGGCCAGCGTGATCTTCCGAATGCTCCCGCCCGAAAGCGCAATCCAGTGCGCGAACTCCTCGGCATCAGGGGGACGGACAAACTCGGCGGGCTGTGCGCCGCGCTTGGCCGCGCAGATGTAAGGACCTTCCAAATGGATGCCCGCAATCCGCGCTTCGTCCGCTCCCGGCCCGGCTTCCAGCACGGCCCGCACCGCTTTAACCGCCCGGTCGGTGGCTTCGTGTGAAGCCGTCAATGTGGTTGCCAGCAGGCTCGTCGTCCCGAACCGGGCATGGGTCCGGGCGACCTGCCGGGCGGCTGCCTTCGTGCCGTGCATGAAGTCCGCCCCGCCCCCGCCATGCACATGGACATCCACAAAGCCCGGCAGGACCAAAAAGCCGGGCGCATCAATATCGGCGCTTCGGGGCGCTGCCGTGCGCGGCCCCGTGACCTCGGCAATGGTGCCGCCGTCGTCAATCGTCAGTGAGCCGCCTAAAAGAACGCCGTTCGGGGTAACGATCTCTCCTGTAATTGTCAGCATAAAGCGTTGTTCCGGCTCGTGCTGCCTAACTCCTGCAAATACTTTCACTCGCTCCCAACAAAACATTTCAAATTTGTCACTATACAAGTGAGGACCTATTTATTGAGACCCCGCCCGCCGACCGATTTCCGAGCGTTCTACGCCCAGCATGGCCCCAGACTCTATCGGTTCTGCCTGCGCCTTTGCGGAAGCGTTGCGGACGCAGAAGACCTAACCCAAGACGTGTTCCTCGCGGCGTTCTTAGGCCGGGAGCGGTTCGAGGGCCGGTCGTCGGTGCTGACCTGGCTGTACCGAATTGCGCTGAACTGCCGCCGGCACTCCGTCCGCACACCGCGCCCCGTCCTGGTCCCGGAAGACGCCGCGCAGGCCGGGCCGGGGCTGGAGCAGTCCGTCACCGAGGACATCGCGCTGTCCTGCGCCCTGTCCGCCCTGCCGCCGGACCTGCGCGAAGCGTTTCTGCTCGTCAAAGCCGAGGGTCTGACCTACCGCGAAGCCGCCCAATCTCTAGGCATCCCGCAGGGAACCGTCCAGTGGCGTGTCCATGAAGCCTCGCGGCGTTTGCGGATTTTGCTGACGGAGGATGAAGAAGACGCCCCCTAACCCCCAATAATGGGGGAACCCGAACGGAGACATCTTCTCTTGCTCCCCCATTATTGGGGGCTGGGGGGCGTCTTCGCATTCCCCCTAAGGAACCCCACACCATGACCTGCCGACACGCCGAACTCCAACTGAATGCCCTTGCCGACAATGAACTCCCACCCTGGCAGGCGTCGCGCGTCCGGCGTCACCTTGCCGCCTGCCCGGCCTGCGCTGCTCAGCTTGCCGAAATCAAGCGCTTGGGCGCTTCCGTCCAAGCCTGGCGCAATGTGCCTGCACCGTCCAATCTTGGCCCGCGTATTGCTGCCGCCCTGCCGCCGTCCGCCGCTTTCCAAACCCGTCGCCGTGCGTTCCCGATCCGCCCCGCCGCCGTGGGACTTGCTGGCGTCGCCGCCACCGTGGCCGCCGCTGTCTGGTTCCTGCCCGGCCAGCCCGGTCAGCCGGCGATTGCTTACGCGGATGTCCAGCGGGCAATGCAACAGGTGCAAACTGCTTCATGGACAACCCATGACAGTTCAACTGATGCTAATTGGCGCGTTCTTGGAGTTGGTCCTGAGATTGTCATTTGGGCACGCCGCAGCCCACCCGCCATCGCGAGGTTTGGACAGCCTTACGGGTTCAAGTCATTGCTTGACGGGCGAGGCAGCTTACAGCGCACTGCACAGGGCAATTACTTGTCACTCCGTTTTGGGAAGCGGGGCAAGGCAGACTTGCTAAAAGAAGTCGATGAAAAGATTAGGAGCCTAACACAAAACCCGGATGAAGAGGCTTCTATTCCGCATCATACTGCTGTCAGGAACCCTCAGCAGCGTTCAGTCCTAATAGATGGACGAAAGCAAATTCTGTTCACCTTTGACAATGAAGTTGTCATTCACAAATTTGTCTTTCGCGGACGTACCATCATCCCGGAAGCACATTACTTTTCTCGTAACAGCACTTGGGTTGATCCCACTACTCGTCTAGTTGTCCGCCGTGAGATACGCACCTGGGGTGATAATACGAGTGGGCAATTCAACACACGCCGAATTGTTATTTCCACTAATTTTCACTACAATCAAGCGCCGCCACCGGGTATCTTTGACTGGTCGCCGCCGCCCGGAGCAAACGTCATCACTATGAACGATCTCCGCACTGATAAGCGTCTGCGCCTTTACCTGCCGAAGAAGAAGCTGGGGAAGTAAAGGCCGAACAGAGGGTGCAAGAAAAGAGGGCAGGGATAAATCCTGTCCCTACTTTGTCTAGGCCGGCACCTTTTCGGTGTTGGCGTCCAGCACCGGTTTCGGTTCGCCGTGCTGGATGTACCAGGGGACGTTGATGACGACAATGCGGGGATCGCGCAGGAGTAATAAGTTTGCTTTCAGCGCGGTCGCCCGGTGGTTGTGCAGAAGCCACGCCCACCAGCGCATCTCGACAAGCTCCGGGATAATCACAGCAATGAGGCGGTCAGGGTACTGCTGCTTGAGCTGGTTCAAGTAAGCTGTCAGGGGCCGGGTGACTTTGCGGTAGGGCGACGATAGGATTTCCAGATGCGGCAGGGGCAGGCCCGCATCGGTGGCGGGTTTGTCCACCTGCTCGGCCCAGCACTGCTTCAGCTCTTCGGCTAAACGGTCGCCGTCCTCGTCGTTGCCGTTCGCGTCGGGGAGCTTGACGTAGACGCCGAACACGTCCGGTGACAGGCGCATCCCGAAGCGTAGGGCACGCTCAGACACGATGTTCCAGTCCCCAATCGGCACGACCGCCACTGGCGGATCATTGTGGCTGAGGTCTAAAGGACGCGGCTTGCCGATCTGCTGGGTGACGGCGTCGTACTGCCGCCGGACCCCGAAGAACAGCGCCATCAGCGCGGGCAGCAGAAGCACGGTAATCCATGCGCCCGCCGTGAACTTCGCCACCAAAATCACAGCCAGCGCAATCGCCGTGCAGACCGCGCCGAGCGCGTTAATAAACAATGCTCCGCCCGCACCCGCTTTCTGCTTGCTTTCCCCCTCTTTTGCCAGCCGCCGCCAGTGCATGACCATTCCCGATTGGGACAGCGTGAACGCCAGAAACGCACCGACGGCGTAGAGGGGAATGAGAGCGTCGGTGATCCCCTTGAAGCCGACCAACAAGATGGCGCAAAGGCCGGTCAAAAAGAGAATGCCGACGGTGTAGACGAGGCGCCGTCCAAGCAGCGCGAAGACATGGGGCAGGTAGCCGTCGAGTGCGACTAGGCGGCAGAGGCGCGGGAAGCCGGCATAGGACGTGTTGGCGGACAAAATCAGCACGGCAAGAACGCTTGCCAGCGTGATGTAATACAGGCCGCCGTGGCCGACAATCGCGTTCAGCATCTGGGAGATGACGCTCTGGTAATTCGGGTCGTTCTCGTCCATCGCCGCAATTCCGTAAGCCCGGCAGAGGTACGCGATCCCGGCCAGCAGCGCCAGCAGAATGACGACGATCGCAGTCAGCGTCTTCTGAGCGTTATTCACGACAGGCTTGGCGAAGATCGTAACGCCGTTTGAGACCGCCTCCACGCCGGTCATCGCCGTACAGCCGGACGCGAACGCCCGCAGGAGCAGCCACAGGCTCACGCCCTCGACGGCTTTCGGGACGGCCGGCGGGGCAATAAACGGGTGCGGATGCCCGCCGTGGCTAATCGCCTGGTAAATGCCGTAGACCAGTACGCCGCCGAGGCTGAGAACGAACAAGTAGGTCGGCAGGGCAAAAATCGCGCCCGCTTCCCGCGCTCCGCGCAGGTTCACAATCGTAATCAGCGCGAGAAATCCCAAACACAGCGCGAGCGTGTGCTTGTGCAGGCTGGGAACCGCCGAAATGAGCGCCCCGACGCCCGCCGAGATGCCGACCGCGACAGTCAGCGTGTAATCCAGCATCAGCGCAGCGGCGGCAAGCAGGCCGAACCTAATCCCCAAGTTCTCTTTCGCAACCGTGTACGACCCGCCGCCGTTTGGGTAGGCGGTGATCGTCTGCTTGTAGGAAAAGTAGAGGATCGCGAGGAGCGCAAGAATGACCAGCGTAATCGGGCCGATGTAGTTCAGGCCCAGCAGTCCGAGCGGCAGCAGAATGGTCAGCGCGGCTTCCGGGCCGTAAGCCGCCGACGAGAGGCCATCTAATCCTAAACTCGGAACCCCGGCAAAGACGCCGATCTTCTGCTCGCCTTCTTCGGAGGACGCGAGCGGCTGTCCAAAAAGTTTGTCGGTAAAGCGCATAGTGAGTTGCCTGAAGAGGGAGTAGGAGTCCCCCTAGCCCCCAATAATGGGGGGACCAGAGTAAGGAGAAAAGGCCGCTTCCATCTTTTACCATGTTCCCCCATTATTGGGGGCTAAGGGGTCTTCTAAAAGAAAAAGCGATAGGCTACGTCTAGCTGCTTGATGCGGGTGTTCTGGCCGTAATTACCCTCGGCATTGGCGGGGGTAAACCCGTCGCCGGGACTGAGAATGCTGGACGGGATCGGGAACACTTCCTGGCGATAATCGTGGTAGGTCAAAGCAATGCTGCTTTTGCGGCTCGGCGCAAACTCGACCGACGCGGCGTAGTCGCGGGAGTTCGGGGCGGGAAAAGTCTCGTCCACCCGCTTCCGGTCCCGGCCCTGCAAAGAAACGGTCAAGCCGGGATGCAGGCGGCGGCTCACGCGCACGAAGAACTCGCGGGAGTTCGGGCCGCTCGGCAGGCCAAGCTCGTCGTACTGCCCCTTCTGCCACTGCGTATCGGTGATGCGCGAGCTGTAAGTGGTCGGGTCGGCAAACGTGTATTCAGCGACAATTCCCGTTCCCGGCGCGGGCTGGAACGCGATCCCGGCGAGCTGGGCAATCTTGCGCGGAGTCCGGTAGGACTGCTTGCCGGGCGTCTGGATGTCGTCAATGCCGAGCTGGCCGTAGACCCGCAGGCTTTCACTGACTTCATAGGACGCGCCGAAATTGAGAAAACTGTTGTAATTCTGGTCCAGGCCCTGAAGCCGCAGGCCGCCGATCTTCAGGTTCGCGCTTTGGCCGGAGTAGAAGTCCGGCAGGAGCGAGACATACAGCGACTTCGACGCAGTTGAAATGTAGGCTTCCTGGAAGTCTACCGTGAAGCGCGGGCTGAACGCATACTCAATGCGCCGCCCGGCGAAATACTTCTGGACAGAGTTCTGCCGGAACGTGGACAGAAACTGCGTGAAGCGGTAGTCGTGGCCGAGCCGCGTTCCTAAACTAAACGGGAACGCGACCTGGATTTGGTCCAGAGCGGGCGCGTTGTCCGAAACCATTGTCGCGCCGCGTGTCCCCGGCCCCCAGTGGTTATACAGGCGTCCGAGATTGACTTCCAGCCCCCGCCCCCCATCGAGCGTGAAATAGGCTTCGTTGATGGCGGAAAAATCGTGCGGGCCTTTGTCGTTGTCGAACACGCGGCGGCTGTCCTGCGGCCAGTTGGACGCCGACACCGCATAACGCAAATTGGGCCGCAAATTGCCGAGCGCGGTCACTCGGTACACCCCGATTACTCCCGTGTTCGGCTGCTGGTCGCCGCCTGTTTTGAGCCGCAGCTCCGGCTGAACGTAGCCGCTGACCGACACGGCGTGCGACGGCGGCTCCGGCTCGGCGTCACCGAGGTCCACACCCGCGCTTTGGAGTTCCGGCTGCAAGCTTTGGGCCGCCGTGTGCAGGGCGGCTGCCGCTGCGCCGTTTTTCTGCACTGCCGCGAGATGCGCGGGGTCATCCTGTACGAGATGGGTCAAGAGACGCGCGAGCTGACCGCGCGTGTACAGCGTGTCGCCGAGAAAATCTTCGGGGGTTTCGGCGGCGCCAAAGGCACCCGCCTGGGCCAGCGCGGCAAACGAATCCCGCAGTGTGCTTCCTTCCGGCACGATGTCGGTCGCGGCGGCAAGCGCCGGTCGGCAGGCCGCGCCGCACAGGGCAAGGCTCAGAAGCAGGGGCAAAGTAAGGCTGGGGGAAAATTTCATAAACGACTGCATTGTAACATACAGGCGGAAGAGTGTCAACGGCGGCATGGGAGAAACCAGCGGGGAAGAAAGCTGCCACGGAATAAATTCCGAGGCTCGGAGAAAACACCGTCGAAGCGACGGAAGATGGTGGCATCGTCTTGTTCTTGTGACATTGTCTTGTTCTTGTGGCATCGTCTTGCTCTTGTGTCGCCGCGATACTGTTTTTCGTAGCCTCGGAATTTATTCCGTGGCGCCTTGTTCCGTGGCTCTTGTGCTTCTGCGATTATGCCGTATAATAAACAAAAGGAGCCACCCGCCATGCTTCAACACGAACAAACCGACCCATCCGCCGTTTCGCCGGCCATTCCGCCGCCGGTTCCGAACGCCGCCGACGCCCGTGTCACGCCGGACGAGCTGAACGCCGCCCTCAAAGCGCTGGAAGACCGGCAAAGCAGCACCGTCGCTATCGGCTCGGTCGTAGACGAGCTGCGCCTGAATGCCACGCCGGAGGAAATCTGGGCGCAGGTCCAGAAGCAGCGGGCTGGGGCTGCCCCAAAGCCACAAACGCAGGCTGTGCCGCCGGTGCAAACTCAGCAAATCGGGCGGCAGGTACGGCGTGGCTGGCACGGAATGCCCGGCTGGATTTGGATATTGTTCTGGTGCAGTGGCGGCTTTGGGCTGCTTGCCGGTGGAGCGCATCTGGTTGATCCTGGGACATCCAGCGCCGGTATTAGCATCAGTGGAGATAGGGTTACCGGAAGCTACAATGTTCAAGGGACAGGGCCGCAGCGGGATGTGTCGGTCTCCGGTGACCACGACAAAATCACGCTGCATGGTGAGGTCCGTCATCTCAACGTGGAGGGCAACGGCAATACTGTTACGGTAATCGGATCGGTAGAGGGTGTGACCGTGGATAGCGACGACAACACGATCCACTGGACAAAAGAGCTGCCGGGTAAAGCCGTTCGGCCTGAAGTTTCGGGCGACCGCAATATCATAGGGCAGAGTGCGCCGTAGGCCGAGATTTGACGCTTTTGAGGTATAATAAGGGCCTATGTCTCAAACTATCACACAGGATCACCTGCGAAATATCGCGATTATCGCGCACGTTGACCACGGCAAGACGACGCTGGTGGACGGAATGCTCAAGCAGGGCGGCGTTTTTCGGACCAATCAAGTCGTCGCCGAGCGCGTCATGGACAAGATGGACCTGGAGCGCGAGCGCGGCATCACCATTGTCTCGAAGCACACGGCCATCACCTACGGCGACACCAAGATCAACATCGTAGACACGCCCGGACACGCCGACTTCGGCGGCGAAGTCGAACGGGTGATGACGCTGGTGGACGGCGTGCTGCTGCTGATTGATGCGGTCGAAGGCCCCATGCCGCAGACCCGGTTCGTGCTGTCCAAAGCCTTGCAAGCCGGGCATAAAGTCGTGGTCGTCGTCAACAAGATTGACCGGCCCAACTCGCGGCTGGACTATGTGGTGGACCAGACATTCGACTTGTTCGCCGCCCTCGGCGCGACCGAAGCCCAGCTTGATTTTCCGGTAGTGTATGCGATTGCCTTGCAGGGAACCGCGACCCTAGACCCGCACACGCCCGGCAAAGATTTAGGTATTCTGTTCCAGACCATTGTAGACCATCTGGATGCGCCGACCGGGGACCCCGAAGCGCCGCTTCAGGTTCGCGCGACCACGCTGGATTATGACGACTACAAAGGCCGCATCGCTATTGGGCGGGTCAATGCGGGCATCGTCAAGACCGGCCAGAACATCATTGTGGTCAATCGTGAGGGCGTCAATGTCCCCGGCAAGATTGCCCAGGTGTTCATCTACCAGGGCTTGAACCGGACCGAAGTGGAGCAGGCGGAGGCGGGCGAGATTGTCGCGATTTCGGGCCTGCCGGACGTCAACATCGGCGAAACGATTGCGTCGCGCGAAAGCCCCGTTGCCCTGCCGATTATGCAGGTGGACGAACCCACCCTGCGGATGACCTTCGGCGTCAACACGTCCCCGCTGACAGGCCGCGAAGGCCAGTGGTCAACAAGCCGCAAGCTGCGGGAGCGGCTGATGAAAGAGCTTCAAACGAACGTCGCGCTGCGGGTGGAAGACACCGACTCCGCCGACCAGTTCTCGGTCTCAGGCCGGGGCGAGCTTCATCTAGCGGTTTTGATTGAGACCATGCGCCGCGAAGGCTACGAGCTGCAAGTTTCCCAGCCGGAAGTCATCTTCCACGAAGAGAACGGCCAGCGCATGGAGCCGCTGGAAGAAGTCGAGATTGATGTCGCCGAGGAGTATTCCGGGGTTGTCATTGAGCAGCTTGGCCGGCGCAAAGGCGAAATGCTGGATATGTCTACGCCCGGCGACGGCCATGTCTACATGCGCTTCAAAGTGCCGACGCGCGGCCTGCTCGGCTTCCGCAACCAGTTCCTGACCGAGACGCGCGGCACGGGGGTCTTAAACTCGCTGTTCGGCGGCTACATCCCGTACACCGGCGAGATGACGATTGAGCGCAACGGCAGCCTGCTGGCAAGCGAATCGGGCATCACGACGACGTTCGGCCTCGCGGCAGCGGAAGACCGGGGCATCCTGTTTGTCCCGCACAACATTGAAGTCTATGAAGGCATGATTATCGGCAAGAACGCCCGCGATACGGACCTGGAAGTCAATGTCTGCCGCAAGAAGCACCTGACTTCGATGCGCGAGTCGAACAAAGAAACGTTCATGCGCCTTGCCCCGCCGATGGTCATGTCACTCGATCGCGCCATTGAATATATCGGTCCCGATGAGCTGGTGGAAGTGACGCCGAAAAACATCCGTATGCGAAAGCGCGAGCTAGACGCCAACCTGCGCCGTCGCGCCACCAAGACAGGCAAGTAGTTGTGCAAAGCAAAACAGCCCCCGGCATCTGCCGGGGGCTGTTTTTGTGTTGACACCGTGGTACACTGCTGCTTGGAGGCATCACATGGCAATGGCATTGCAGTTGACACCGGAGGAAGTCGTCGAGCACGGGAAAGCGATTTACGATCAGTCTGTTCGCGCGGAAGTTGAAGAAGGCAACATCGGCAGGCTGCTGATGATTGACGTGACGACTGGGAATTGGGTTTTGGGCGAGGACCGGATTGAAATGGCTCGGCGTTTGCGTGAGCGAAATCCTGACGCGGCTAATTTTGGAATGCGGGTGGGGTATCCAACTGCCGAGAAAATCGGCTCTTGGCCCGTTTCTCGCCCGCGAGGAAACCCATGATGGTCGGGCAATTCTTGCCGAGCCGCGAATTCGTTGTTGATCTTCTGGTCTCGAATGACGAGGGGGAACAAGTCTCACTGAGCGCCGTGGTGGACACCGGCTTTAGCGGTTACTTGACGCTCCCACTTTCGGTCATTCGTCGTCTCAATCTGCCGCAGACAGATACGGAAGAAGCAAGCATTGCAGATGGCAGTATTATCCGCTTTGGTGTATACCAAGCTATCGTGGAATGGGAGGAGGAAGAGCGCATGGTCGCCGCTCTTGCCACAGAAGGAGACGCTCTGATCGGGATTTCTCTGATGATGAAGAGTATCGGCACTTTTGAGTTTGAAGAAGGCGGCAGCGTCTTCTTTGAGCCGACTGGATAATACGCGACAAGTATTTGATCGCTTTCTTGGTATTCTCCCGTCACTGGGGCCGTCTTTCTTTCAGTGGCCGCAGAGTTCCGCCAATCGCGACAGTCGCAGGGTAGCCGATTTTTATTCCGTATAGTGAAGCGTCCGGCAGGTGTGCACGGAGCCGTTTTGCGGTTGCCAGATGCTCCGGCCCAATCTCGTAGTCCCCGCTGGCGATGTCTATGACCAGATACTGACCGAAACAAGCGGCCTCGACTCGGTCGCGCAGGCGCTGTTCGTAGAGTGCCTGTCCCTGGTCTGCGATCTCATCCAGCGTCAGCCCCGTTTTTGTGAATGGCATGGTGTCAGCCTCCATTTCCATTGTAGCATATCCCGATAGAAACAGCCCCCGGCGATTGCCGGGGGCTGTTGTTGTTGAAGTCTTGCCGTTTAATGGCGACGCAGGATGCGCGGGCGAACTGCCGGCGTTGCGCCTGCCGTGACAGTGGTTACCGGCACATCGAAGATGGTTGTGCCGACAGTGGGAACAGGCGTTGTGGTGCCTGTAGTGACTGGGATAGTAAAGGTTGACGTTTGTACTAAAACACCCTTGGGATCAGTCTCAGTGACGGTATGCGTACCGGGGGTCGTGAAGAAGATAACGGTTCCCTGCGGGTCCGCTATAGTCGGCGCGTAGTTCGCTGGATAAGTGCCGGTTCCCGGTCCGCCATCAATCGTGACAGTGTCGCCTCCTGTAATCGGTGATGCCTTAGTTGTCGCGGCAGCACTGGTCGTTGCGGGAACAGCCACGGTGAAGTTCTGAAGGAACAGAGCAACTGTAGTCGGGGTGACGACTGGGAAGATAAAGGTGGTTGAAGTCGCACGTCCGGCGGCGTCGGTGACGGAAGCGGTGACGGTGTGTAGGCCGGCGGTGGTGGAGGCCGGGATGGTGAACGGGGTTGCCGCGCCGCTCGCACCGACAGCATAAGTGGCATTAGAGAATGCGCCGCCGACAGGGTTCAGCGACATCGGCAGGCCGGCGGTGAGGCCCGCAATCGAAGCAAGCTCGGCGTCGGTCGAAGTCAGTGTCGCACCCGTGATGGGAGAAGCCGCATTGGCAGAAACACCGTTCGCAATGGCGGCCCGAAAGATGACAGATGTTCCGGCCGGCATCGCTGTGACCGTAGCAACCGCGCTGCCGCTCCCATTAACCGAGTCCACATACTGTCCGGTAGTGGAGAAAGCCGTGGGCAGCGATTTTGTCGTGTTGGGATCGGCAAAGCCCGGCAACGTCGCGCCGTTCGCGGTGGTTGCTGTGAAGGTTGTGTTGCCGGTAATAAATGCCTGGCCCCCTGACGCCGCCTGAAAGCCGCTGCCCTCAACAGCGGATGAGACACCGTTTACGTTTGCCGCGCCATAGTAAGCAATCGGCTCCAAGCCATAGATATAAGGAAGAGTATTGGGATGGTTGGCAAGGTTGCTTTGCGAAAATGAGCTGCCGCCGCATCCGGCCAGCAGCACTGCCGCGCCGAGCATACCGATCCCCGTGAGTATCAATGTCTGTTTATTGTGCATGAAGAAGGTCCTGTGAAGTGATAAAAAGGTGCGGACGGAAACAGGCGTTTCCGTCCGCGAAGGCCGATTTAGAAGCGCTGGCGGAAGCCGAACGTCAGGAACGTCGGGGTGATGACGCTCTGCGGCTTGAAGGACTCCGTGCCCTGCGGGAACGCCGCCGTCGGGGCGTTGTAGAACGGCTGGCCGGAATAGGTTGCCGTGGAGAGCGAGAGCGGCGTCAGCTTGTCGAAGATGTTGTCCACGTTCAGGAACAAGCTGAAGTCTGGCGTGATGTTGAAGTCCGAGTTAATTGAGATCTTGTAGTGCCAGCCGGTATGGCCCGCAATTGGGTTCAGCGCCGGCAGTGTCCCGCCGTCATTAAGGATGACGGGAACATTGGTGAAGTTGCTGAGCGTGTTGCCCGTCGTGTTGCTGATCTCGGCAAATCCGCCGCCGGCGGTGCCGAAGGTGCCGCCGTTGGTGGAACTCGCGTTGGAGAAGAACGGCAAGCCGCTGCCGGCGTCCAGAATGAAGGTGGACTCTAAGAGCTTGGCGATACGCTTGGTGGCGACGACCGCGACAGTATGCCGCTGATCCCAGGACGGCGAGAACTGCTGCCGGGCCAGGCCCTGAAGCTGGCCTTCGTTGAAGGCACCGGAGTTAGCTAGGTAGGAAATGCCATAAGGGGTGTAGGCCGTATCGTAAAGACTGGAGTTCGTGCGGACGACCTGGTTGGTGTAGTTGATGTATCCGTTCCAGTCCGACGGGCGGCGCTGGAGCTTGCGGAACGAGAACTCAAAGCCCGATGCATGCTGCTTGCCTTCATTGTCGTAGGCGACATGAACGCTCGGAAATCTGATATAGTTCGGCGCTGTCTGGAAGGCCAGGTTGTTGACCCATTTGTTGTAGCCGGTCAGCGAAACGCTGTAGGCGCCGCCGAGAACGCCTCCAGGAAGGCGGAGACCCTTCTCCACGCCGAGGTCGAAGCCCGTTGTTTTCGAGAAGCTCAAGCGATTGAAGCTGTTGATGCCATAGCTGGCCGCCGCCGCATTCTGCGCGGCTGCTGCCGCCGAATTGGTGGCCGTCGGCAAATCGCCGACATCTCCTGGTCCGAGGCGCTGAAGCCGCCGCATATCGGGCCGCTGCGAGTCAATCGTATAAGACGACCGGAACGTCAGGTCCTGAATCGGCGTGTAGGTCAGGCCGAGGCGCGGGTCCGTCGCCTTTGTCGTGTAGCCGCCGGGTACGGAAACGACGGACGACTTCTTGAGGCTGAACGTCGTGCTTTGGAAGCGCAGGCCGTAGTTGACAACCAGCTTGTTCTGCGCCGCTTGAAGCTGATCCGCCAGGTAGAAGGCAAAATCCGCCGGGGTCGCGCCGAAGGTGCGGTCCGTGTAGCGGGCAATGTTTGGTCCCGACCGATCAATGCCAGTGGCTGCTGGGTTCAGCGGGCCGCCGCCGGTAAAGACCTGGCGGTCATAGGAGCCTTTGGCGTCGAGGTAGCTCAAACCGGCCCGCAGGGCGTTTGTCTTGTTGAGCTGCCGGTAGAAGTCGAACTGGTTGCCGGTCTCATTTGTCCGCGAGAAGACAAAAGCGCCTCCTGTTCCTTCCAGGTGGTTCGGGATTGCCTGGTGAAGCTGGAAGATGCGGTATTGGAGGTAAGACGACGGGCCGAAATTGTGCTTATAGGTGAAATGGTCCAGGTTGTAAGTTTGGACATTGTGGTCGGTAAAGTTGCTGCTCAGGGTGCGGCTAGATGTGAATTGCTGCCCGTTGACGCCGGCCAGCGTTTTGTCCGGGTCGTAGAAGTTGGCTTGGGTGACCGGCTCATAAGAGTTGTAGTTTTCCGCGCCGTGGGCGAAGTAAGTGGTGAACGTGTCGTTCGGCGAGGCGTAGTAGTTGAACTTGCCGGCTTCGTCATGCGAGGAGTTCAAGGCGCCGAGCTGGGTGTTCAGGCCGTACTTCGTCTTGAAGACAATCGAGGACAGCGCATAGTCGAGCTTGTTGCCGAGCAGGATGCCGCCGAGGTTTGTCGCACCGCCTTCATAGCCCCAGATGGACGCCGGTCCGTTGGTGTTCTCAACGTAGCCGCCGAAGGTCTTGCCGGGGCGGACCAAATCGCGTCCGCTGGTGGAAATCTGGTTCAGGTACGCGCCGCCGGAGCCGCCGTAGGACGCATCCGCGCCGCCGGTGATGACGTTGGACGACCGGATGCCGACTGTCACGAGGTTTGTCGCAAACTGGTTCGTGATCGGGTCGCGCAGGTCAATGCCGTCAATGGACCAGTCTACCTGGTTGCCGTCCGAGCCACGCACATGGGGATACTGGCCGGCATCGCTGGTGACGCCTGTCTTGTAGTTCAAAAGGCCAGTGGACTGGTACAGGTTGTTCGGCTGGGATTTTTCGCGCTTTTCGTCGGTGGCGGTGACGATCTGCTGGGTGATGGTGTCAGTCTGGCGGGTCAGCGGAATCCGCAAAGTGCCGCCCTGCCGGCTGATCTCTTTTTTCTGAAGCGAAAAGTCCAGCGTGACGTTGTTGTCCTGCGTGACACTCACCGTCTGGGTGGTGGAAGTATAGGTCACGACATTGACTTGCAGGGTATAGGTTCCCGGCTCGACGCCCGCGAAGTTATAGTTGCCGCTGCTGTCGGTCCGGGCGACCTGGCCGGCGCCGCCGCCGATCGGGGTCAGGACGACCTGAGCGCTTTGAAGCGCCCGTCCGGTCGAGTCCCGGACGGTTCCCTGGACACCGCCGACCTGCGCCGCGTAGACCGCCGGCGCTCCTGCCGCCAGGAACGCGCCGGTGACGCTGAGCGTCGCGGTCGCCGCGAAAAGCTTGAATGCAAGCTTTCTGGAAGCTGCTTTATGCATGATGATACCCCTTCTGAATTGACGGAAACTAAAAACTGCCGAGACTAAAAACTGCGGAAAGTGAAACTGGAAAGTAAAACCGGAAAATAATGCCGGAGACAGACAAAAGCGAAAAAAGCTATGGTCACAGGAAATTGCGATAAAATGACGCTGTTGTCACTCGCTGCTATCTTCGGCGCTTACAAGGGAAGCGTCAGGCACTGCCGCTACACAAGAACAGGCAAGGCAAAGAAAACAAAAGTGAGAATGTGTCGGGACCCGCTGCAAGGGGCAGGGAACCTAAAATCAGGCGTCTTTGCCGGGGGTTTGTGGAAGCTTCTCGTCAAGCCGGACAAACGTATTGATCAATCAATACAACAGTGTAACATGGAATTTGACAAAATTACGGGGGAGTGAAAATTATTTTTCACTTATTTTTCATGTCTGGCCCGCCTGCTGTTTAAAGCAGGCGGGAATAGACATCGGAGCGGGCGGTTAAAACCGCAGCGGACTTCGCGCCTTTGTTGCCGTGAGGGCAGTCGCCCGCAAGAACTGAGGAGATGCTACCTAGGTGCCGACATTGAACGTGATGCTCTCCGGCTGGTCGTGCGGGATATGGTCCTGAATCGCCGGTGTGCCGTGTCCGCGTTGAACTGCTTCCACATAACGCCGGTCCAGATCGGAGTTGCCACTGCTTTCCCGCACATGCACGTTGCGGAAGCGGCCGGTTTCGTCAATCGTAAACGCAATCACGACTTTCGAGCCGGTAATCGTCGTGGAGTCAATGCCTTCTGCTGAAACATCTCCACCTAGCCCGTCGGGATAGGACGCATCCTGCACCGCAATCGGGCTGTAGTTCCTCGGTCGCGGCGGCGGGGGCGGCGGGGGAGGAGGCGGCGGCGGCGGCGCAGGCGGCGGAGCCTTTGGCGCAGGCGGGGCCGGCGGCGGACTCTGCGGTGTGGGCGGAGCCGGCGGCGCAGGCGGGACGCGAGGCGCAGGCGGCGACGGCGGGCCTTGCTGCGGCACAAACGGGCCGGGAGGCGGCGGCGGGGCCGGTGGCGAGGTCAAAGGGCTGACGGCATTCGGGTTCTTCGTCGTATGAACCTGCACTTGATGGTGCTGCGGCTGCGGCGGCGTCGGGTGCTGCTGGATCGGCTTGATTTTCGGCTGCTCTTTGGGAGGCTTGGGCGGCGGCGGCGGGGGCTTGACCGGCTTGGGCTTAGGCTTGACCGGGATAGGCTTGAAAGTCTTGATCTTGACCTCGTGCAACTGCGGCACCGCCCCGCCTTTGCCGAACAGATTGCTGCCGGAGACAAGGGCGACCCAGCCGATGTTGACGGCGATTGACCCGATAAACGCGTAGCCCAGAATCCGGTCGGACAGCGACCGTTCAATCTTGCTGCGCGATTGGAAGCTTTCTTCGTCTACCGATTTGTCAGTAACGGGTGTTTCGTTCATGGTTTCCTACGGAGTCGCTGCGGTGCCGTTCGAGTTAACCGGCGTGGTTGCGATCATGACGCCGACGGGGTCGTTCGGACGGCCTGGAATAGTGACCTGGTTGACGGCGTCCATGACCGTGATAATATCCTGGGTCTGGCGTGACTTGTTGACGTTCACGATGAACACGGTGTCCGGCTTTGCATTGATGCGGTTTTGCAGCTCGGTTTCAAGCTGTACGCCGTTGATTTGGTCAGTGTTCAGGAAGTAGTTGCCGGCAGGATCAATTGTGATGACGACCTGCGGGGGCGGCTTCTGGCTGGTCGCCGTGCTGTCTTTCGGCAGGCTGATGTCCATGCCCTTCATTTTGACCATCGAGAGCGAGGTGAACATGAAGAAAACGAGAAGAAAGAAGATCGTATCAATCATCGGAATGATCTCGATCCGCGCCTTCTTCATTGGCTGTTTTTGTACGCTGACCCAATTTTTCATAGTTAGTGTTCGCTCGGAACCGGCGCTTCCAGCGCCGGTCCCAATTAATTCTCCGCTGTTTTGGGCGTTGTCGCGATCATCAGCGATGCCGGGTTTGCCCGCTGGGCGATGTCGAGGGCGTACTGGAACTGCTCGACGTTCTGCGTTTTATCACAGTTGATGACGATTACGACTTCCGGGTTGTCGGCGACGCGTGCCTGCAAAAGCGGCAGGATTTGGTCGTAAGGAACCATGCCCCGGTCCACATAGTAATTGCCTTTATCGTCCACCGTCAGAACCACTTTGGAGCGCGGCTTGGAAAGGGCGGTCGTCGAGACCGGCAGGGCAACTTTTTTGGCCGACATCTGCACCTGCGAGATGCTCGTGATCATGAAAAAGACCAGCAGGAAGAAGATCGTGTCAATCATCGGAATGATCTCGATCCGCGCCTTTTTAAGCTCGGTTCGCTGCAACTTCACCGCGAATGCCCTCCGCCGGGCCACGCAGGCCGGCCAGGATGTTCATGAGCTGGGTGGCGCGGATTTCCATCTCGGCAATGATCTCCTTAACTTTTTCCGTCAGGTAGTTGTAGCCGATCAGCGTCACAATCGCAATCGCCAGGCCGGTCGCAGTCGCCAGAAGTGCTTCGGCAACACCGCCCGTAATCGCATTCGGGTTGTTCAGCCCCTGAGTGGAACCAACGACGTTGAACGATTTAATCATACCTGTGACCGTGCCGAGCAGTCCCAGCAGGGGCGCAATGGTGATAATCGTGTCCAAAACGCCCAAACGACGGTAAAGGAGGGGGGTTTCGCGCAGAGCCAGCTCTTCCATCGCCCGCTCGATTGAATCGGAATCAAGGTTGCGGTTGCGAATGCCGTTTGCCAGCAGTCCGGCGACCGGGCCGGGGTGCTGGTCACAGACGGCAAGCGCGTCGTTGATGCGTCCGGCGGTCAGATGCTCGCGCACCTGTTCGGACAGCACTTCATTGTCGGCGGACGCTTTGTTGACCGAGATAAAGCGCTCGATCATCACCGCGACCGACAAAATGGCGCAGATGAACAGCGGGTACATGACCGGGCCGCCGTCGTGCAGCAGCTTGAATGGATTGAATTCCATAATCGTTGACTTACTCCTTGAGATGTGTGAAACTTGGACGTCTGAAGACTGCTGAGAGAAATTGTTCAGAAAGATTGTTCAGAAAGATTGTTCAGAGAGATTGCTCCGAGAACTGAATAGCAAAAAGCCCCCAAGTGTGCCGGGACAGCATTGTCCGGGTAACGTGGGAGCCTTTTAGTGATCGGATTGGTGATCGTTTGACGCCGTCACTTTCTTAGGATTACGAAAGTGCGGCGAAGCGAGTTCCCGTCAAACAAGCATTGCCAGGACGACATCGGCACTGAAGCGTCACGCCGGGAACAGGCGATAGCGCAGAGTATACACCCAAGCCGAAGCGTTTGTCAACCCGCGTTTGTGAGTGCGGCGGAAACAAGCAAGAAATAATTTGGGATTATTTTATCGGGATTATTTTATCGGGATTATTTTATCGGGATTATTTTATCGGGATTATTTTATCGCGGTTATGTCATGCCGCCAGAAGCGCCGGCTCGGACGCGGCCCGTGCGGCTTCGGCAAGCGTTGCCGGCGAAGACAGATCTGGCGAAGACAGATCTGGCGAAGACAGGGCGTGGAAAACGCAGTTGCGGCCTGACGTCTTCGCGGCATACAGCGCCTGGTCCGCCGCCGCCACTAGCGCGGCTTCATCGGGCATCGCGGCAAGCAGCGTTGCCGCGCCGAGGCTGACCGTCACGCCGCGCTCCGGCCACGACGCCCGCTCCACAGCAGAGCGAAGCCGCTCGGATAAGACCATCGCCCCGGCGGCATCGGTCAGCGGCAGAATGATAATGAACTCTTCGCCGCCGTAGCGAGCGAAAAAGTCCGTATCCCGGCCCTGGGCGCGGAGGATTTGAGACAAGCGGCGCAGGATCTCGTCGCCGGCGGGATGGCCGAAGCTGTCGTTGTACGCCTTGAATGAGTCAACATCCAGCAGCAGCACGGACAGCGGCGTGCCGTAGCGCTTCGCCTGGTTCATCTCTTGTTCCAGGCGATGCTCAAACGCCCGCCGGTTGCCGAGGCCAGTCAAGCTGTCATGCAGCGCCAGCGTTTCAAGCTGCTTGTTGGCGGCTTCAAGCTGAGACTTCTGCTCTTCCAGCACGGCAGCGTAATCAGTGATCTGGGCCATCTGCCGCGTGATCTGGTCGGCGGAGCGGCGACGCTCGGAAATGTCGGCGAACGTCGCGACGACGGCATACGGCGCGGACGCGCCGGATAAATAGAGCGGCTTGGCGTTGACCGAGACCCAGAGCATCTCGCTCTGCCCAAACTGGTTCAGACGATGCTGGCGCGGCAGGCCCATGACGACGTCCTGCTGGGCCACGCCCCGGCGCAGCGATGCCATCAGCGGGTACGACCCCTGCGGGAACTTGGTGCCGTCTTCCCGCACCGCCTCGAAGTCCGGGTTCACCGGACGCAAGCCGTGCATCTCTGTCCGGGTCATCTCTAAAATCTGCGCCGCGCTCTCGTTCCACAGCGTCACGACGCCTGCGCTGTCCATCACGATGAGGCCCTCGGAAATCGAGGCAATCGCGGTTCGGAACCGCTCTTCGCTTTCTTTGATCGCTTCTTCCGCCTGCCGCCGCGTCATCTCGCTGCCGATCCACTGGGCCATCAGGCGCAGCAGCTCGCGGTCCCCCGACGTGAACAATCGCGGGTGAGCCTGGCGTCCGGCAAAGCAGAGTGTTCCCCAAACCGCGCCGCCGACCCAGACCGGCGTTCCAAGATAGGCTTCCAGCCCGTGATTTTGGTACGCCGGAGTATGGCGCCAATCGGTCGCCCCGGCTTCTTCAAAGCTGACCGCATCCAGCCGCTTCAGCGCCTCCGCGCAGTAGAGGTCGCTGGTCGCAAACTGTGTTCCAGCCGGGATGACATTGCCGGGAGAAACGGAAAGAGCGATCTGGTAATGGTTGCCTTGAACCTGGGCGAGCGAGCCGATGGACAGGCCGAATTGTTCCGCGCCAAGCCGCAGCAGCTCTTCGGTCTTTTCCTCGAACGAGACTTCCTGCCGCGAGGTCACGTTGTACAGGGTATGCAGGCGCTCCTCGCTCCGGCGCAGACTGTCTTCCGCCCGGCGCTGGGCGCTGATGTCAATATCTGCGCTGATCGCGCCGGTAATCTCGCCGTTCACGCCGCGCAGGGGAAAAATACTGCAATACAGGTGCAGCACCGAGCCGTCGGCCCGGCGGAATGTCCGCGTGATGCCTTCCTGCCGCTCGCCGTCAAAGACCGCCGCCACCGCACCCGCAATTTCGGCATCCCGGCCGTCGCCGTCCCCATAAACCGTGTTCCAAACCGACCGGCCCCAAAGCTCCGGCAGGGCGTAAAGTGTCTCGAACGCTCGGTTCCACTCCATAATCCTGCCGTCTTGATCAAAGCACACGCACGCGGCAGGCAGCCCCTGAAACAGTTCCTGGAACCGGCCCGACGCCTGCGCGAGCAGTACGTTCGCCGCATCCATGCTTTGGGCGCTGAGGGCCATTTCCCGCTGCTGCAAGTCCAGCGCCGACCTTGCGGCCTCGGAATCCCGCGCCCGGCCCTCGATCTGCCGCCCGGCCCAGCACCCTAGGCCGGCCAGACACACCGCCAGCGCCAGCATGACCGCCGGCAGCAGCGCCGGGGCGGCCCGCAGGACAAGAAAGCCGAGCAGGGGCAGGGCAAAGCTTGCCGCAAGAGAAAGGCGACCGGGAGAACACACGCGCCGCAGGCTGTTTAGAAGATGGTTGTTCAAAGTAGTTGTTCAGCCGGGTAATGGCTCCTTTATTTTATCGGCAGTGCGGCGCGAAATCTGTAGGAAATCCGAGGTTTTAACACCTGCGTCTCACGGTATGTGTATCTCCATGAACCACACTTCTCTTTCCGCTCTTGCACTTTCCCCTTTTGCACTCGCTTGCGCTTTGGCCGGCTCCACTGGTCCGGCGCTCGCCCAAGCCGCGCCGCCGCAGACGGTCGCGCAGTTTCCCGGCGCGACCCCGATTGGCGTCACCGTCTCGCGAGCCGGGCGCATTTTCCTGTCGTTCCCGCGTGCCTTCGATGTCGGCCCGTATGATGTCGCCGAAATCAAAAACGGCGTTCCGGTGCCGTACCCGAATGCTGCCGTCAACCGCCTCAGCGCCCTGCCGCTGTCCCAGCGTCTGGTGTCTGTGCAGGGCCTAACGGTAGATGCAAATGACCGCTTGTGGCTTTTGGACCTCGGCATCATCAAGACCGCGCCGACTTCTCTCGGCGGGCCAAAGCTGGTGGCGGTAGACCTCAAAACAAACAAGATCGTCCAGACGATTATTTTCCCCCGCACCGTCGCCGGGCCGAATGCTTACCTTAACGATGTGCGCGTAGATTTGCAGCTCGGCAAAGCGGGAACGGCGTTTATCACGGACTCGTCGGAAAAAGGCCCGAATGGGATTGTCGTCGTTGACCTTGCGACCGGCGCCAGCCAGCGTCGCTTGGATGACCATCCCTCCACGAAAGCCGAGCCGGGCTTTACGCCGGTTGTCGAGGGCCAGCCCCTGCTGAAGCGCATGAAAGGGATGCCTCCCCAGCACGACAAAACCGGCGCGGACGGGCTGACGCTGACGCCCGACGGCAAGTATCTGTATTACTGCCCCAATGAAGGCCACCATCTGTACCGCGTTTCCGCCGCCGCCCTTGCCGACCCATCCCAAACCGAGGCTCAGGTCGAAGCGACGGTGGAGAACCTGGGCGATAAAGGCTTCGCATCGGACGGCATCGAAGCCGACTCTCAAGGCTATGTGTACCTGACCGACTACGAGCATAACGCGGTCAAGCGGCGCTCACCGACCGGCCAGTACGAGACGATTGTGTCCGGGCCGAACATCATTTGGCCCGACTCGATTGCATTCGGTCCCGACGGCTTTATGTACTTCACCGCCGACCAGTTGAACCGTCAAGCCAAGTACCACTACGGCAAAGATTTACGCAAAAAGCCGATCCCGCTGTACCGCTTCGATGTCGGCTCTCAGCCGGTGATGCTTAAGTAGGTAATGCTTAAGTAGGTAATGCTTAAGTAGGTAATGCTTAAGTAGGTAATGCTTAAGTAGGTAATGCTTAAGTAGGTAATGCTTAAGTAGGTAATGCTTAAGTAGGTAATGCTTAAGTAGGTAATGCTTAAATCGGCTTCTTTGTTGGAACAAGCGAAACAGGAACAAGCGAAACAGGAGACTACAATGAGCGATACCACAGTGACGAAAATAGACTCGGCGCATTCGCCGCACGGCGAAATGGGGCAAAAATATCTGGCATCCGGTAAAACCGTCGCCATGCGGCTTTGGGAAGAAACGCCCGCGAGCGACCCGAAGCCCCCGGCGGCGCGGGAGTACGAAACGGTCGGCTACGTCATCTCAGGCCGGGCCGAGCTGCATTTGGAACACGGCCAGATGGTGATTTTAGAGCCGGGTAATTCGTGGGTCGTGCCGGTCGGCGCGGAGCATACCTACAGGATTTTGGAGCCGTTCACGGCGGTGGAAGCGACTTCGCCGCCCGCGCAGGTGCATGGACGGGATGAGTAAGAACCCCTCCCGCTCGTTCCTCGCTCCCTCAGCACTGGCTACCTGGAAGGCCCCTGTTAGGGAAGGGTCATAAGGAGAGGAGACAGGCACCAGGGCATGGCAGGCGGTTCCCCTACGTGACAGCCTTCTGTTCTGTGTTGCCCTTCCCTAACAGGGGCCTTCCAGGTAGCCAGTGCTGAGGGAGCGAGGAACGAGCGGGAGGGGTTCTTGAGAAACGAGACCAATTCATGCCTGATGACTTCTTAGAAATCCTTCAGCAGCATAACGCTGACGGGCAGAACGCCGGGGATCAGTTCGGCGGGGCGGGCAGCGGCACGGGAAGCGGACTGCCGACTGATCTTGCCAACAATTTCTGGTTCGCGACCGGCATTGAGTGTTCTTATCCGACGATTGACCAGGGGAAGCCTCGGCGCAATCTGCTGGAAGAATGCGGGCATTATGCCCACTGGCAGGAATATCTGCGGCTGGTTAAAGAACTGGGATTGCGGTTTCTGCGCTACGGCCTGCCGTACTACAAAATCCATCTTGGGCCGGGCCGCTACGACTGGGAGTTTGCCGATCTCGCCCTGGCCGAGATGCAACGGCTGGGCATCACGCCGATTGTAGACCTGCTGCATTTCGGCGTTCCCGACTGGCTCGGCTCCTTCCAGAACCCGGAGCTGCCGCTGCATTTCGCTGACTATGCTGATGCGGTCGCCGAGCGGTATCCGTGGGTGCGCTTTTACACGCCGGTCAACGAAATCTATGTCTCGGCCAACGCCAGCGCCCAGAAGGGGATTTGGAATGAGCAGCTTCAATCGGAGCCTGGCTTCGTCACGGCAATCAAGCACCTCTGCGCGGCCAGTATTCTGGCAAACCAGCGGATCGCCCAGCGCCGGCCCGATGTGATTATTGTCCAAAGCGAGTCGGCGGAATATATCCATCAAATGACGGCGGAGCAGGACCCCAAGATCGCGCAGCAGAACGAGCTGCGGTTTCTGTCGCTGGACCTGCTGTACGCGCACCGTCCGGACTCGGACATTCTGCTGTACCTCATGGATAACGGGCTGACCCGCGCCCAGTACGACTGGTTCATGGCCGGCAAGCCGCCGGGGTATCAGGTCATGGGCAACGACTATTACGGACGCAATGAGCATCTTCTGCTGCCCAGCGGCGAGATGCTGCAAGCCGAAGACGTCATGGGCTGGTACGGCCTGACTTTGCAGTACTACCAGCGGTACCATCTGCCGATCATGCACACCGAAACCAATGTGCTGGACCCGGATGCCGCCCCGGCCTGGCTTTGGAAACAGTTCCGCAACATCCTGCGGATGCGCGGCGACGGGGTGCCGGTGCTTGGCTTTACCTGGTACAGCTTGACTGACCAAAAAGACTGGGATGTGGAGCTGGCGGAGATGAAAGGCACGGTCAACCCCTGCGGCCTGTATGATTTGGACCGCAAGCCGCGTCCGGTCGCGGCGGCGTACCGGCAGCTTCTCCAAGAGTTCGGCCAGATGGCGCTGGTGGCGCACAGTGAGATTTTCGCGGTCAACACCGGCCCGGCGCGGTTGAGGACGGATATTTAGAGCCACGAACTGATCGTGGCGCTGGTCCAGATGAGGCCCAGGATTGAAACCCTGGGCGTTGTCCTAGAAAGACAGCCCAAAATGCCTGAAGATACCGACGCCGAACTGTCCCGCCGCGCGTTCCTGAAGACCGCCGGAACCAGTGTCGCCGCATTGGCACTCGCCGCTGAGGCGGCTCGCAGCGTAAACGCCGCTGCGCCGCCGGTCGTACCGCCGCCTGCGCCGGAAACTAAGCCGATCCCGCTGCCGCCGACCAGCGCGGCGACCGAAAGGACGCCGGACCCGGCGCCGACGCCGCTTGCGCCGAGCCGGCGATTAGGAATTGCCGTCGTCGGCCTCGGAAATCTTGCGCTCGCCCAGGTCATCCCGGCCTTCGGCGAGACTAAGTACTGCAAGCTGACGGCGCTTGTCAGCGGCACCCCGGACAAGGCGCGGGAAGTGGCCGGCCAGCACGGCATCCCGGCAAGCTCCGTCTACTCGTATGAGACCTATGATACGATCAAGAACAACCCGGACGTTGACATTATCTACCTTATCCTGCCGAACTCCATGCACGCCGAATACACCGTGCGCGGGGCTAGGGCTGGGAAGCATATTTTGTGCGAGAAACCAATGGCGATTTCCTCGGCGGAGTGCCGGCAGATGATTGATGCCTGCGCCAAAGCAAGCCGAAAGCTGATGATCGCCTACCGCATCCAGTACGAGCCGAACAACCGCTACATGCGCCAACTCGTTCAAAGCCAGCAGTACGGGCCGGTCAAGGTTATTGAAGCGGTGAACGGCCAGAATCAGGGTGACCCCAGCCAGTGGCGTCAGAAAAAGGCGCTGGCCGGGGGCGGCTCGCTGCCGGATGTCGGCCTGTACTGCCTGAACACGACGCGCTTTTTGACGGGCGAAGAGCCAAGCGAAGTCACGGCGACCATCTACAGCACGCCGGGTGACCCCCGCTTTGCCGAAGTGGAAGAAACTGTTTTGTGGCAGATGGCCTTCCCATCGGGCATCCGGTCCAACAGTGCGACTTCCTACGGCTTCCACGAGGACCGGCGCTACCGGGTTCACGCCGCCACCGGCTGGTTTGGGCTTGACCCGGCGTTTTCCTACCACGGGTTGCAGCCGGAGCTGTCGTATGCGACCGGCAAAATCGAGCATCGGGAGCGGCCGTCTCTTGGCGACAAGAACCAGTTCGCCCTGGAAATGGACCACATGGCGCTGTGCGTCATGCAGGACAAGACCCCGTACACGCCGGGCGAGGAAGGCTTGCAGGACCAGCGCATCATGGAAGCGATTTACCAAAGCGCGAAGACCGGCAAGCCGGTCAAGCTGCCCCTGATCACCACCCGCGACACGTTCCGAGGTTCCCCGCCGGCGGATGCGGGGTAGCCTTAACGCCAAAAAGCGGCTGATGGCCTAATGCCATCAGCCGCTGTATTCTGTCTTGCCGGGTCCTTAAACCGCTTCGGCGGTTTGGGCGACTTCGTAGAGGAACCAGGCGCGGCGCTCGGTCTGGTCCAAAATCTCTTCCAGCAGGTTGGCCGTGGCAAGGTCCTTATTATCGTCGGCCACTTCCGCCGCCGCCCGAATCTGCCCCGCAATGTGCCGATTGTCCAGCAGCAGGCGATGCACCATCTCCTGCGGGCCGACAAATTCGTCGTTGTCGTCGTTGATTGTCTGAAGCGAGGTCACATGGGAAATGGAACGGATCGAAGTGCCGCCGATCTTGCGGAGGCGCTCGACCATCGGGTCAATGCTTTCCAAGACCTGCGTGGCCTGCTTGTCGAACAGCAGGTGCAGCTCGCGGAAACGGGGGCCGGACAAGTGCCAATGAAAGTTTTTGGTCTTCGTGTACAAAGCAAATGCATCGGCAATCAGCGGGTTGACAGCTTCGGTCACGGCCTTTGCCTGCTCCGGGGAAAGGTCAGTTGGGGTTGCAAGCTGCGATGGCGAAGGATAAACGGGCGGTAGGCCTTTAGACTTGCTGGAAGCTGGCTGGCCCTGGGCATCTTTGCCGTCAATCGTGGTGCCAGGCTTTTGTGCTGTCGTAGTCATGGGTATTTCCTCTTATTCAAGTCGCAGACAATCTCTGCGGCGGTGGTTGACATAAGCCATTTACCCAAAAGGAGCCGAATAAATGCGCCCGCTCAAAATTGCATCTTAGGATACACTTGTTTGGCGTGGAGAAAGAAGCGGTATCATTCTCTAGTAATCTTTACGCATAGGAGCTTCCATGAAATTCTCACTTCTTTCCGCCTCGCCCGCGCTGGCCGGGCTGGCTTTGCTCGGCTTATCCGCAGGAACCGCTTTCGCGCAGGCGTCGTCCGGCTCGGTGCAAGTCGGCAGCGCGACCATTGCCTACCGGGTGCAGGGCCACGGCCCGGCGATGATGCTGGTCCACGGCTACCCGCTGTCGGGTGAGCTGTTTTCCAAGAACCGGGCAGCGCTGGCTCGCCATTATACAGTCGTGACCCCGGACCTGCGCGGGTTTGGCAGCTCGACGACCCCAGACACGAAAGGCGGGGTTGAGCTGTACGCCAAAGACATGCTGGCCGTGATGGATCACCTGCATGTCCGAAAAGCGATTATCGGCGGTATGAGCATGGGCGGCCCGGTCGTTTTGGAAATGTACCGGGAATCGCCCCAAAGATTTCGCGGCATGGTGCTGATTGACTCCACGACTTTCCCGGCAAACGATGTCGAAAAGGCCCAATGGCCCGGCTTCGGCAAGCAGGCTCGCGACATGGGGGTGGCGTCCATGATCCCAGTGCTAATGCCGCAGATGCTGACGACAAAAACGCGCCTGGGCGACCCGGCGCTGGTAAAGTTCATTGGCGGCATCGTCAAGAAAGGCTCGGTCAATGCGGCGGTCGGCGGCGGTGATACACTGGCGACCCGGCCCGACTCGCGCCCGACGTTGGCTCATGTCAAGGTCCCGGTGCTGTTTGTGGTCGGTGCGAACGACCCGATCTATCCCGTCGAGATGAACCAGAAGATGCACCAGAACACGCCCGGCTCGCGCCTTGTTATCGTTCCCGGCGCGGCCCACGCCGCGATCATTGAAAAGCCGGAAGCCTGCAACCGGGCGATTGCCGCCTGGGCCAGCACCGTTCGTTAAAAACTGATGTTACGCACAGTTTGCCACGGAAGAAGCCGCCACGGAATAAATTCCGAGGCTCAGAAAAACAGCGTCGAGGTGACGCAAGACAAAGAGAAGATGCAAGATTGTCACGCGCAGGCTTTCTTCTTCTTGTGTCGCCGTGGCACTGTTCTATTCAGCCTCGGAATTTATTCCGTGGTAGCTTCCAAGTCCCCCTAGCCCCCAATACTGAGGGGCTAGGGGGTCTTTTCTTTGTCTTATCCTACACAAACACAGACAACTAAATTAACTCGTGAGCAGCTACGCACATCCGTTGATGTTTAGAACCGTCGCGGAAACGGTATCACACCGTAACACTTTCCCCAATAAAGGCACAAATCCAATGGCAGACGAAACTGAAGAAGAAACGACTCAGAGCGATACCAACACGACCGACCACAGCCCCGAAGCGGCCCAAGTCGGCACGTCCGACGGCGATGGCGACAGCGAAAAAAGCGAGTAGAAGGATAAAGCTATGAAAGCAGTAGTCTGGCACGGCATCGGCGACATTCGCCTCGACGACGTGCCGAAGCCCACGCTCAAAGACCCGGAAGACGCGATTGTGCGCCTCACGGCCAGTGCCATCTGCGGGACCGATCTGCATTTTGTGCGCGGCACCTTCGCCGGCATGGAGCCAGGCACGATTTTGGGCCATGAAGGGGTCGGCGTCGTGGAAGAAGTCGGCAAAGATGTCCGCAACTTCAACGTCGGTGACCGGGTCGTCATCTGCTCGACCATCGGCTGCGGCGTCTGCCCGCTCTGCCGCGAAGGGTACTATTCCCAGTGCGACAAGGCGAACCCAAATGGCCCGGCGGCCGGCACCGCGTTCTTCGGTGGCCCTGCCCCGACCGGACCGTTTGACGGCTTGCAGGCTGAGTACGCCCGCGTGCCGTTCGCCCATACCACACTGGTAAAGCTTCCCGATGAAGTCAGCGACGCCCAGGCGATCCTGCTTTCCGACATCTTCCCGACGGCCTATTTCGGCGCGGACATTGCCGGCATCAAGCCGGGCAACACGGTCGCAGTCTTCGGCTGCGGCCCGGTCGGCCAGTTCACGGTTGCCAGCGCCAAGCTGCTCGGCGCGGGCCGCGTGTTCGCCGTAGACGCCGTGCCATCGCGCCTCGACATGGCGCGGGTGCAGGGCGCCGAGACCGTGAACTTCAACGAGGAGCATCCGGTGGAGGCCCTCATGCGGCTAACCGGCGGGGTAGGGGTAGACATCTGCATAGACGTGGTCGGCGTGGACGCTTACCATGCCCATCAAGGGCCGGCGGCGGTCTTAGAGAAGGCGCAGGAAGCGCAGTTTAAGCAGGAGATGGAGCAGAACAACCCGGCAGGCTACAAGCCTGACGGCAGCGACTGGATTCCCGGCGATGCGCCGTCGCAGGCGCTGCAATGGGAGATTGAATCGGTCGCTAAAGCCGGCACGGTGTCTATTATCGGCGTTTATCCGCTGACCATGAACTCGTTCCCAATCGGCGCGGCGATGAACAAGAACCTGACTCTTCGTATGGGCAACTGCAACCACCGCAAGTATGTCCCGATGCTGGTAGATTTGGTGCGGAGCGGCGCGGTTGACCCAACGCTGGTGCTGACCGAGCAGGAGCCGATGGCCTCGGCCATTGACGCTTACAAGGCGTTCGACGAGCGCAAGCCCGGCTGGATCAAAGTCGAGCTTGAGCCGCAAGCGTAAGAATCCCTCCCGCTCGTTCCTGGCACTTGCGGCATCCTGCCTCAGTGTCGCTCCCTCAGCACTGGCTCCCTGGAAGGCCCCTGTTAGGGAAGGGCCAAAAGTAAGAGGCCAAAGACGCGGGCGTTCCCGTTCTTGCTGTTTTCTGTGTTGCCCTTCCCTAACAGGGACCTTCCAGGTAGCCAGTGCTGAGGGAGCGACACTGAGGCAGGATGCCGCAAGTGCCAGGAACGAGCGGGAGGGGTTCTTAACTCAGGAGAATGAATATGCCACTTACAGTCATCGCCAAGTTCCAAGCCAAGCCCGGCATGGAAAGCCGGTATAAAGAAGAGCTACAGGGTATGCTCGCCCTGTCCCGCGCCGAGTCCGGCTGCTTCAACTACGACGTGTTTCAGTCGAACGATGACCCGGCGATTTTCTTCACCTATGAGAACTGGACCGGCAAGGACGCGCTCGACGCGCACATGCAAACGCCGCACTTTAAGGCGCTGAGTGAAACAAGCGAAGAAATGCTGACGAAGCCGATCGAGATTGATCTGCTGACGCAGTACGAGTAGAATACCCTCTGGAACCGGCACTGTCCGTGCTGGTTGCTTTTTACAAAACCATGCTCAAACGAACCCTTGCCCTTCTCTCCTGTTTATCCGCTTTGCCGGTTGCCGCGCAGACACCGGAAGTGGTTGCTCGTTTTAACGACCCGATGCCGACCGGCGTGACCGTTTCGCACACAGGCCGCGTCTTCGTCAACTATCCGCACTGGGGTGACCCCGTCGAGTTCACGGTCGCCGAGATTGTGGACGGAAAAGCTGTTGCCTACCCGAACGCCCAGATTAACAAAATCAACAAAGCCCATCCCCGCGCCTGTTTGTACTCGGTTCAGAGCGTGGTCATAGACCCGAAGGATCGGCTGTGGGCCTTAGACACCGGCAGCGTCAAGCTGGGGCCGAATGTCCCCGGCGGGCCGAAGCTGGTCTGCATGGATTTGAAGACAAACACAATCACCCGCACGATTTCCTTCCCGCGCTCGGTCGTCACGCCCGGCACCTACTTGAACGATATTCGGTTCGACCTGCGGCGCGGCAAGGCGGGAACGGCGTTTATCACCGACTCCGGCGCGAAATCTGACGACGGCATCATTATTGTAGATTTAGCAAGCGGCAAAAGCTTCCGGCGATTGGGAAAAGACCCCTCGGTCAAGCCGGATACGAAAGTCATCGGCCTGGTAGACGGCTTCCCGCTGATGGAGCGCAAACACGGCCTGTCCCCGCAGGTGCCGAAGTTTGCTTCCGACGGCATTGCGATCAGCCGGGACGGCAAGACGCTCTACTACTGCCCAATCTCCAGCCGCCAGCTTTACAGCGTTTCCATTGATGCGATGCTGGACCAAAGCAAGTCGGAAAGCCAGGTTGCCGCGACAATTAAAGACTTGGGCGTTAAAGGCATGTCGGACGGGTTAGAGTCGGACTCGTCCGGCGGGATTTACGCCGGAGACGAAGAGAAATCCCAGGTCAAGTACGGCAAGCCAGGCGGGCCTTACCAAGTTCTGGCGCAGGTTCCCAAGATTTACTGGATTGATACGCTGTCGGTCGCAACAAATGGGTATCTGTATTTCACCGGCAACGAGCTTGCCCTGCTGCCGACTTATCACAACGACAAAGACCTGCGGGTTAAGCCGTATCTGCTGTACCGGATTAAGACAAATAAGCAGCCGGTGCTGCTCAAATAGCGCGAACACAGAAATAGGAGAACGAGAATGGTAGAAGAAGATACCGTGGATTCAAAAGATGTCAGCCCGACGCATTTAAGCCACGACAGCGGCAGTGAAGCGGCCACAATAGACACTCATATCGCCGAAACCAACGTCAATATCGGCAGCACAGAGCGGTGGGCGACGGCGATTGCCGGCGGTACACTCGCGACCTACGGCCTCATCCGGCGCTCCCCGCTTTCTCTCGCACTCGCCGCCGTAGGAACGTACTTCGTCGTGCGCGGCGCGACCGGCTATTGCCCGGCCTACTCCGCCACGGGAGTCAACAAATCTGGCGCGGACACGCAGGACGCCGTGCGGAAGCGCCTCGGCGATGTCGGCATCAAAGTGACCCATGCGGTCACGATCATGAAGCCCGCCACCGAGCTGTACCGCTACTGGCGGGACTTCACGAACCTGCCGCGCATTATGGACCACTTGGAGTCAGTAACGGTCTCTAACGACATCAACTCGCATTGGGTCGCCAAAGCCCCGCTGAACAGCACGGTCGCGTGGGACGCCGAAATCATCAATGATGTACCGAACGAAGTCATTGCGTGGCGCTCGCTTCCCGGCGCCGACGTGGACAATGCTGGTGCGGTGACGTTCAAGCCCGGCATTCCGGGACGCGGCACCGAAGTCCGCGTTTCCCTGTCGTATGCCCCGCCCGCCGGCAAGCCCGGCGCGGTCATTGCGAAGCTGCTGGGCGAAGAGCCGAAAAAGCAGCTTGATGACGACCTGCGCCATTTCAAGAACTTGATGGAGACCGGCGAGCGCCCGACGACCGAAGGCCAGCCGTCCGGGCGCGGCCCGGACAAAGACCAGGTGAAGTAGTTTAAGAACCCCTCCCGCTCGTCCCTGGCACTTGCGGCATCCTGCCTCAGTGTCGCTCCCCCAGCACTGGCTCCCTAGAAGGCCCCTGTTAGGGAAGGGCAGCACAGAAGATAGCAAGAACGGGAACGCCCGCGTCTTGTGCTCGTATGTCTCTAGCCCTTCCCTGACAGGGGCCTTCCAGGGAGCCAGTGCTGGGGGAGCGACACTGAGGCAGGATGCCGCAAGTGCCAGGGACGAGCGGGAGGGGTTCCTCATTGAAAGGCACTTATTATGAAAGCACTCTGCTGGTACGGCAAAAACGACGTTCAGGTCTCGACGGTCCCGGACCCAAAGATCCTGAACCCGCGCGATGCGATTATCAAAGTCACGTCCACCGCTATTTGCGGCTCGGACCTGCACCTCTACAACGGCTTTATCCCCTCAATGGAAAAAGGAGACATTCTCGGCCATGAGTTTATGGGCGAAGTCGTCGAGCTTGGCCCGGAAGTCAAGAACCTGAAGATCGGCGACCGCGTGGTCGTGCCGTTCGACATTGCCTGCGGGAGCTGCCACTACTGCTCGACATCTCAGTTTGCGCTCTGCGACAACTCGAACCCCAACTCGCTGATGACCGAAGAAGTGTACGGCTACTCCCCAGCAGCAATTTATGGCTACTCGCACCTCTACGGCGGCTATGCCGGCGGGCAGGCTGAATATGTCCGCGTCCCGTTTGCCGATGTCGGGCCGGTCGTCGTTCCCGACAGCCTCACCGACGAGCAGGTGCTGTTCCTGACCGACATCTTCCCGACCGGCTATCAGGCGGCGGAGAACTGCGGCATTAAGCCCGGCGACACCGTCGCGGTCTGGGGCTGCGGTCCGGTCGGCCAGTTTGCGATCCAGAGCGCGTATCTGCTCGGTGCGGAGCGAGTCATTGCGATGGACCACGTCCCGGAGCGGCTGGCAATGGCACGGGACAAGAGCAAAGCCGATGTCGTCAACTATGAGGATGAGGACAACCTGTTCACAACGCTCAAAGAAATGACCGGCGGACGCGGCCCCGACCACTGCATTGACGCAGTTGGCCTCGAAGCCCACGGCACCGGCCTGGGCAATATCTACGACAAGACAAAGCAGCTTGCCCGGCTGTCGTCGGACCGCCCGAACGTGCTGCGCCAGGCGATCCAGTGCTGCGGCAAAGGCGGCACGGTGTCTATTCCCGGTGTCTACGGCGGCTTCCTCGACAAGATCCCGTTCGGGGCCGCGTTTGCGAAGGGCCTGACGTTCAAGATGGGACAAACCCACACGCATCGCTACCTCAAGCCGCTGCTGGAAACGATTGTCCAGGGCAAGATTGACCCGACGTTTGTGATTACTCACCGAATGAAGCTGGCGGATGCGCCGGAAGGCTACAAGATCTTCAAAGAGAAGAAGGACGACTGTATCAAGGTGGTACTGACGCCGTAAGGACCGCCCCCCACCCCCGGTACTTCGTACCGACCCCTGCCCCCACTTCGTGGGAGAGGGGTAAAAGCAGACACACCCGCCTGTACTCCTAGTCTTGACCCCTCTCCCGGAACGGGGGCAGGGGTCGGTACGAAGTACCGGGGGTGGGGGCCTCTAAACACCCATGACTAAAACCACCCGCAACCTCCTCCTTTTCACTGCCTCTGCCCTGGCCCTTCGTGCCTTCGTCCAGCAAAAACGCACCGCCGATCTCGGCGGCCAAGCCGTGCTGATTACCGGCGGCTCGCGCGGCCTCGGCCTTGCGCTGGCCCAGGAGTTCGGACGCCACGGCTGCCGGCTGGCCCTTTGCGCCCGTGATGCCGATGAGCTGTCGCGGGCACGGGAAGGCTTACAGGCGTCGGGCTTTGAGGTGCATACGGTAGCCTGCGACCTGACCGAGACGGCCCAAGTCAACCGGCTCATTGCTGAAGTGACGGCGCATTACGGACAAATAGACATTCTGGTCAACAACGCCGGCATTATCGAAGTCGGGCCGGTGCAGAATATGCAGCGCCGCGACTTTGAAGACGCGATGAACGTGGACTTCTGGGGAGTTCTCGACACTATTCTGGCGGTCCTGCCGCAGATGCAGGCGCGGCAGTCGGGCCGGATTGTCAACATCACTTCCATCGGAGGCAAAGTAGCGTTTCCGCATCTGCTGCCGTATGCCGCTGCCAAGTTTGCGGCCACGGGCCTGTCCGAAGGGCTGCATTCGGAGCTTCAGCGGGATGGCATCACGGTCACGACCATTGTTCCCGGCCTGCTCCGCACCGGCTCTTATCTAAATGCGCTATTTAAGGGGAACAAGACCGGCGAGTTCGCCTGGTTCTCTTTGGGCGATAACCTGCCCGGCGGCTCGATCAGCGCGGAGCGTGCCGCCCGCGAAATTGTCGCGGCGACCCGGCGCGGGTCCGCCGAGCGCATCCTTTCGGTTCCTGCCGGCCTGCTGTCCCGGCTGAACGGGCTTGCGCCCAGCAGCACAGCGCATCTGCTGACGCTCCTCAACAACACGGTTCTCCCGCCGCCATCGGACGCGCCCGGCAGCGACATCCTCAGCCCCGGCAAAGACGCGGAGCCGGATGTTCCACTCCGTCCGGCATTCGACGCCGCAACTGGGCTGGGGAAAGCGGCGGCGGGACGGCTGAACGAGAACGGGTAAGAGCAGGATAAAACCCGGTACAAAAGTACCGGGCTTTTTTGTGGCTGCAAGGTACAATAAGAGCAGTTCAACCCTGTAGCAAGGAGCGTCTGCTGATGCCTTACTCGTTTTCCCAAATGTCCACACCGCCCCCATATGGTCCGCCTCCGGGTGGCCCGCCGCCCGGCTACGGCGCTCCGCCTCCCTACGGTGCGCCGCCGCAGAAGAGCAGCGGGGCAAAGATTGTCTTGATTGTGCTGGCCTGCGTCCTCGGCGGCGGCGTTGTTGTGATTGGGATCCTCGCCGCGATCCTCTTTCCCGTGTTCAGCAAGGTCCGCGAGAATGCCCGTGCAGCCTCCTGCCGGTTCAATGTCAAGCAGATCGAGCTAGGCATGATCCAGTACACCCAGGACCATAACGATACGTTCCCCAAGTCCGCAGCGGCTTACAAAGATGCAGTATTTCCGTATATTCAAAGCGAAGGAGTATTTCACTGCCCTTCCGACCAGGGAGGGCCGGTGGATTATTCGCTCAACACGAAGCTGCAAGGCATCAGCATGGACAAAATCGCGCATCCTGAGAGGGTGATCGCCGTCTACGAAGGCAAAAACCAAACACCGGACTTCCGGCACGACGGCCAAGCCGTCATCGGCTATGCCGACGGCCATGTGCAGGAAGTGCCTGAAGCACAGGCAGCAAGCCTCAAGTGGACGCCGTAGCGACAAAAAACCGGCCCGCCAAGTAACAACTTGACGGGCCGGCTTCCATTTTCATTGCTTAAGTGTTGTCGGCAAGCGTTGCATCCTGCGCGGCAGTCGTGCTGCCTTTGACGGCGGCGCTGTCGGCGTGGAACAGGTAATTCGACGACTCCGGGTCCAAAGCGCCCGACGGGGTCTGGGCAACAAGCTGGGCGAAGTGGTCCAGATCGTGCTGGAGCTTCTGCTCGAAGTGAGTTCCCGCGCCGAGCTTCTCGCCGACATCGCCAAGAACGCCGGCAGGCGGATCATAAGAAAGCGTCACCTGCACTTTTGTCTGGCTGTCGCCGACCGGCTCAAAGGTCACGGCACCGTGGTTTTGGAGGCCGTCAATCGAGCGCCAGCCGATCTGCTTGCCCTCAATCCAGTTCTCATTGACGGCGTCCCACTCATGGGTGCCGACAACATCGGCAACCCAGTGGCTGGTCTGGCTGTCTTTGTAGGTCACTTCTTTAATGTACGACATGAACTTCGGGAAGTCGTTGAAGTGTGAAAACAACTGGAAAACCTGGGAGGTGTGGGCGTTGATTGTTACTGCCGCTGTGTGTGTATATTCCGCCATTAGTTTGCTCCTTGATAAATCTGCGTAGTGACTACTTACTCGTGATTCGTTTCTGCTGCCGGTAGCCCCGACAGCGAAGAAGGGGCGTCTACATTTGCGCCGTCATCCACGCCGACGCCCAGCCGGTCCACCATCTCGCCGCCGAGCCAGCCTGTTAGTCCGGCGAGGCTAAAGCCCAGCACAGACAAAGCGAACGGCAGAAGCGGCAGCTTTTCAGGCTGGGCACGCCGCAGAAGCCAGCTTGCGCCGAAAAAGCCCAGAACGGCGGCGTTGCCGAGGCCATGCACCCGGCCAATACTCCTAGCCCGTGTTCCTTTCGGGATAAATAGCCAGTCCCAGGTCCCAAACGGCGCAGCTACCAAGCCGCCGATAATTCCTGCTCCGGTCATTGCTAGTCCCTGCTCCGCCAGCTTCGGCTTCTTCGTCACCAGTGCCAGCGAGTCAAAGATGACCGCCGTGGAGAGCAGGCCGAGGGGAAAAGTGATCAAGATTGTGTGGGCCGGATGCCCAAAGACTTTGGAATGGCTTTCCATGCAGCTTACTTCCTGAACTATTTCTTGGCGGGGTCATGGCCCCAGTTCATCAGCGAGTAACGCCAATGCGTCTCGGTGATGTCCCCGGACGGCTTCCGTGCGAGGTGGCGATGGACATAGCTGATGACACGCCGCATTTGGGCATAATCGCCGGTAGAATAATCGGCCTGTTTGCGATGCAGCATCTCCACAACATGGCGGCCCGATTGATGGCCCGTCGCTTCGCTTTCACCGTCCTGCTTTTGGCCGACCTCTTTTGAGTGACCGGTTTCCAGCCATTGCTCGATTTCGGAGGCGGTCATGTTGACCACCTCCTGAAACTCTTTCAGCGTCTGTGCGTCGTCGCTCTGCTCCGCCATCGCCTTCTCACGTTTCTACTTGGTCTTCTTCAGCTCATCTGGCTTGTGGGCCGCTTCTTTGTGCGACTTATCAGTCTCCACCAGGTACTCCGGATTGTCTTTCGACGCCGCAACGTGGTGGCTTTTGATGTCTGTCGGCGAAGTCAGTTTTTTCTCAACGGTGCCTTCGGTTTTGCCCTGAGAAGTTTCCCATTCAACGTGGTCGCCTTTTTTCAGATCAGCCATCGGCTTTCGCTTTCTAAAGCAAGACTACATGTTCTTGCCGCTCATGTCGCTCGGCATCATGGCGGGCTTCAAAACAGGCATCTTGGAGGCATGAACGCCGAGGTTCGAGCCGACCTGGTAGATCATCTTGGTGTGGTCTTCGATCTCCGGCAGGTTCTTCGACGCGAACGCAGTCAGACCAGCGTTTTTGCCCATTGAGATTTCCTTCTCAAACAGCCCCACCGTGTCGGTGTGCGCTTTTTCCTGCGATCCCATATAGGCTTTATCGAACGCCGTTCCCGACAGGCCGGACAGCTTGGAAATCACGGCTTTGTGCATGGGGTCGGTGTCGGTCGGCAGGGCCATCTTGTTGTCTTGGGCGACGGTCTTCAGCTCCGCATTCGCCGCTGAATGCTCCTTGACCATGCGCTTGGCGACGTTCAGTACCTGCGGGTTCTGACTTTTTTGCAGTGCCATCTGGCTGGACTTCACCTCGAAGATGCCGCCCTGCGCGGCCATCTTCGCAAACTTCAGGTCCATCGCATCGGCATTTGCCAGCGCAGCACCGGCCACCGAGAGCAGCAGGCCGGAAACGGCGGCTCCGGCGACGATTTTTTGAGTAAACATTAAGTGGATTCCACTCTTTCTAGTTGTGCGTTTTTGGTACTTGGATTTTTCCCCATCTGCCTTGAATATAAACCCTAAAACTTTCGCGTTCCTTTGCCGACAATGACAAGCATAACTACGGAGGAAACCCCGATGCGCCTTGTGACACGGTCCGATTTTGACGGACTGATCTGTGCAGCTCTGCTGAAACAGGTCGAAACGATTGACTCAATCCAGTTTGTCCACCCGAAAGACTTGCAGGACGGCAAGTTCGAGGTGACGGCAGACGATGTGCTGACCAACGTGCCTTATGTTCCCGGCTGCGGCCTCTGGTTCGACCACCACGCGACCGAAATCGAGCGGATTGTCGGACGGGTAGAGTTTACCGGCGACTGCTGGCTGGCACCGAGCGCGGCCCGCGTTGTGTACGACTATTACGGCGGCGTGGCCTGCTTTCCCGGTATTGAAGAAATGATGCGGGAAGTAGATAAAGCCGACTCGGCCCTGTTCACGTCCGAAGACATCCTGCACCCCGAAGGCTGGGCGCTGCTGTCATTTCTGATGGATGCCCGAACGGGACTGGGCCGGTTCCGGGATTACCGAATCTCGAACTACCAGCTCATGTACGATTTGATTGAAGCCTGCATGACCAAGTCTATTGATGAGATCTTGGCGCTGCCCGATGTCCAGGAGCGCGTCGTCCGCTACTTCGAGCAGGACGCGCTGTTCCGCCAAATGCTGGCCGACCAGTCCTGGACCGAAGGCAATGTGGTCGTCTCAGATCTGCGGGACGTCACGCTGATCCCCTGCGGCAACCGCTTTTTAGTATATGCATCTTACCCGGAAGCCAACACGTCCATCTGGATCGTCAATGGGTTTCAAGGCAAAAACTGCGTTTTCGCCTGCGGCCACAGCATTCTGAACAAAACGTCCCGCAGCCATATCGGGTCGCTGATGCGTCATTTCGGCGGCGGCGGCCACGAAGCGGCGGGAACCTGCCAGGTGCCGCATGAGGACGCCGAGGAAGTCCTGCGGGAGCTGGTCTCCTCCATGCACCGTGACGAGCAGGCCGTTCCCGACGAGTCCTGGGCGCTCGCCCAGGCGGCGTAGGATTTTCGCGATGTAGGAAACAAGAAAGGCCGGCAGCATTTCTATGCTGCCGGCCTTTTTGCGCCGAATACGGGGCTGAGAAAGACAGGGGGAAGCGGAAAAAGCCCAAGAAGGGAATCGGACCCTTGACCTCTTCTTTACCAAAGAAGTGCTCTACCACTGAGCTACTTGGGCAGGGGTTGCCCGCACGGCACTTACGACAAAGAGTATAGCATAGGACGGACGCTTTTTGCAAGAGAGCGGGGAAATTGCCTGTTTTTCCTCGTTCCATGCCTAAAATTCCGTGCGATTTAAGGTACAATTCACTCGGAAAATTCTCTTGATGACGCGCAAATCCAGGAAAAACGAAAGAGAAGAAACAAGAAAGCTGGCCGAACGTGTCTGACCGCCTCCGAATCCTCATTGTTGACGACGACCCGCTCGACCGCGAAGCCCTGCGCCGTGCCTTGAACCGGGATGCACTGAAGTTTGAGACGCTCACCGCCGACCTCGTGGAAGTGGAAACGCTGGCGCAGGCGCGGGAAGCCCTCCGCCGCGAAGAGTTTTCCTGCATCTTTCTCGATTACTTCCTGCCCGACGGCAGCGGGCTGGACCTTCTGATTGAAGCCCGCGACCAGGACATCCACACGCCGATTATCGTGCTGACCGGCCAGCGGGATGACGCCGCCATGATGGCGTTAATTGATGCGGGCGCCGTGGATTACGTCCCGAAATCTGCGCTGACCCCGGAGCTTGCCGCACGGTCGGTCCGGGCCGCCATCCGGTTCCAGCAAATCCAGCGCGAAAATCAGGCGGCGCTGGCCGCGCTGCACATGCGTGACGACGCGATTGCGGCCGCTTCGAACGGCATTGTTATCTCCGATGCTTCTCTGCCCGACTATCCCATGATCTACGTGAACCCGGCGTTTCTTGCCATGACCGGCTACTCCGAAGGAGAGTCCCTGGGCCGCAACTGCCGATTTTTGCAGGGCGCCGGCACCGACCCGGCCGCTATCGCCGAGCTGCGCGAGGCGGTTCAAAACGCGCGGCGGTGCCAGACGCTTATCTTGAATTACCGCAAAGACGGCACGGAGTTCTGGAACGAGATTGCGATCTCGCCGGTACACAGCCCTTCGGGTGCTGTCACGCACTATATTGGCGTTCAGACTGATGTGACCGCCCGGCAGTACGGCGACCAGGCGCGGAAAGCGGCCGAGGAAAAGCTTCAAGAGACGGTCGCTCTGCTGGATACCCTGCTGGACTCCGCCCCAATCGGCTTTGCGTTTTTCGACCGCGACCTGCGCTACCGCCGGGTGAACGAGACGCTTGCCCGGATCAACGGCCTCTCGGCGGAAGAGATGCTGGGACGTACCCTGGCGGAAGTCCTGCCGAACATGGCCGGCGTAGAGCGCCAGAGCCTTCGCCCGGTTCTGGAAACCGGACAAGCCCAGATCGGGGTGGAAGTCAAGGGCCAAACCCCGGCCGCCCCCGGCGCCGAGCGGTACTGGATTTCCTCGTATTATCCTGTGGACGACGCGGCTGGGCAGCGGCTGGGCGTTGGCGTCATGGTCACCGAAATCACCGAGCGCAAGGCGGCGGAGGAAACCCTGCGGCAGTTCCAGTTCATCAGCGAGAAGGCAAACGATGCCTTCTACCTGATGGATGAAACGAGCCGGTTTGTGTATGTCAATGAAGCGGCGCTCCAATCGCTTGGCTACACGGCGGCGCAAATGCTGACGATGCAGGCCCTGGACATCAACGCGGCTCTTGGGTCCGCCGAGTTTGACGCGCTGTTCCGGCAGGCTCAAACCCAAACCATTCCGCCGTTTGAATCGGAGCATCGGCGGGCCGACGGCACCGTCTTCCCCGTGGAAGCCAGTGTCAGTGCGCTGACCATCAGCGGGCGGACCCTGCTGTTTGCGTCTGTTCGGGACATCACCGAGCGGCGGCGGCAGCAGGAAGAACTGACGGCCCTGTACGAGCGGGAGCATAAAATCGCCGAGTCGCTCCAGCGGTCGCTCCTCAACAAGCCGCCGGCTTCCATCCTGACGGGCCTCGACGTGGAAACGCTGTACCGCCCGGCGTGGGACGAAGCGCTGGTCGGCGGCGACTACTTTGATGTGTTCGCGCTCGACGGCGGGCGGCTTGCGCTGGTCGTCGGAGATGTTTCCGGCAAGGGACTGGAAGCGGCGAGCCGGACGGCGGAGATTAAGTACACCCTGCGGGCGTACCTGCGCGAGCATTCCGATACGGGGTCTGCACTTGGTCGCCTGAATGCGTTTTTGTGCGAGTCGCAGGCAATGGAAGCCGGCGCGGACGAATACTTTGTCGTGATGACTTTGGCGGTCGTGGACACGGCGACCGGCATGGCCCGCGTTGCCACTGCCGGGGCCGAGCCGCCGATTTTGCTGCACCCGGACGGCACGTTTGAGGAAGTCGCCGTGAGTGGAATGCCGCTGGGAGTCGCCTCCAAGGCGAGTTACCTCGCGGCTGACTTGTATCTGCACGCCGGGGATCTGCTGCTGGTCGCGACCGACGGCGTGACGGAAGCGCGGCAGGGGCGGCAGTTTCTCGGCAACGACGGCATGGCGCGTCTCGCCGCCGCCGCTTTGCCGCTGGGGTCGCTGGCGGAAATCGGCCAGGCTGTGCTGGACGGTGCCAAGTCGTTCGCCGAAAACCGCCTGCACGACGATGTCTGCCTGCTGCTGGCCCGCCGAAAGTAACAAACCAGACACGAAAAAGCCCTCATGCTTTTGCATGAGGGCTTTTAAGATGGGCCGGACAAGTTTCGAACTTGTGTAGGCTTGCGCCGACGATTTTACAGACCGCCTCCTTTAACCACTCGGACACCGACCCACGAACGGACACAGGAATAATACCCTCTGGCGCCGCGCCTGTCAAGTGGCTGCTTTGTCAAATCAAGTGGCTGCTTTGTCAAATCAAGTGGCTGCTTTGTCAAATCAAGTGGCTGCTTTGTCAAATCAAGTGGCTGCTTTGTCGAAAATCTTTCCGGCATGGCGGCCTCCCGGCCGCTTTGAGCGGGACCGGCGCGAGCCGTGGCGGCGCTGAACAATCGCGGCGGCCGCTTCCCCGTCCGGGCTGTCCCGCCGGCCATACAGCACGTCCTTCATCTGCCTGCTTTCCACCGCGAAGTCTACCACCGGGGCTGCGTAGCCCGGCCACGCCGGCCCTTCCGGCACCCCCAGCGCCCGGACCAACTCGTCCGGCGCCCCCGCAAGCTCCGGCAGCCAGGCCCGCGTGAAGGTCAGCGCCGGGTCCTGGTCCCCAAGCTGCTTCGCCGGACTGTAGACCCGGATCGTGTTGGTGCCGACGACCCCCGCTTGCATTTGAATCTGACTGACATGGATGCCCGGCTCGTAGTCGGTCCAAAGCCGCCCCAGCGGGGCCATTACCGCCCGCCAGTCCAGGCGCAGGCCGTGACAGGCAAATGAGGTCACCAGCGCCCGCATCCGAAAGTTTAAAAAACCCGTCGCCGCCGCGCACCGCAGGCAGGCATCCACCAGCGGAAACCCGGTCCGCCCCGCAAGAAGCGCTTCCAGCCGCGCCTCGGCTTCCTCCCCTTCGGCGCACGGCAGGTCCTCGTACAGGGGGTGGGGCGGATGAAACTCGATCCCCGGCTCGTCTTCCAGCCGCTGGGAAAAGTGGTCCCGCCACCCAAGCCGCTCCCCAAATGCCCGCAGGCCCGACCGGAGCGCCCGTGCTTCGGGCGAAGCATCCCCCGTCAGCTCGGCGAGGCGCAGGTGGGTCTCGTGCTGCACGGCCCGCGCGGACAGGGTCCCCCAAGCCAGGTGGACCGACAAGCGCGACCCGGCCTGAAAAGCGGTCACCGGCGAGGAAATGCCGCCGGCGTAGCGGCCTGCACGGCACTCTAAAAAGCCGCGCAGTGTGGCCCAGGCCAGCGGCTCGGTGACAGCCTGCCGCTGCTCCAGCCCGGCATCGGGTGCCAGCAGGTCAGTCGCCGGGAGCGGCGACTCGTCGCACAGCTCGCGCACCCAGGCAGGCTGCGGTGGCAGTGCCGGGACAGGCAGCGGAAGCTGGCGCATAAACTCCTGCCATAGCGCCTCCCGCCGGTCCCGGTCCGGGAGTGGCCGGAACACGCCCGCCTGCGGCGGCTCATGCCAGGTCACGCCGCGCCGCTGGCACCAGGCCGCGACTGCCCGGTCCCGCCGGTAAGTGATTTCCGTGCCGGTTTCCCGGTGAGAAACCAGATGCGTAAACGGGTAACGGCAGTGGAGGGCGTCGAGGGCCGGAACCGCTTCGGCGACGGCGGCAAAGCACTCGGTCCCATGCCGCGTTCTCAGCCGGTGCCGCAAGTTTTCTAGGGCCTGGCGCTGGGCCTGGATATGGAAGGAAGATGCCTCCGGCGCGGCAAGGACACTCGGCTCAAAGAGGAAAAAGGGCAGCAGCGGAAGACCGCTTTGCGCGGCAAGCGCCGCCGCTTCGGTCAAAGCCGGGTTATCGTAGAGGCGCAGATCGCGCTTGATCCACCAGACAGCGCCTATCGTGGGGGCAAGTGTTTCTCCGAGAGGCATAGAGCTTTTTACCCAAAGTCAGCCATTCTTCTTCACCGACCGGTACTGCGGGTTTGCCTCTCCCACCACTTCGGGTAACCTCTTTTGGCGAAAGCGCAAAGCTTCGAGAGAGAAAGTATGTCAACCGTGAACGAGATGCACAGAAGCGAGACCAAGTGGCCGGAGCGCCTCTGGATTGTCCGGCACGGCGAAAGTGCGGGGAATGTGGCCCGCGACGCTGCCGAAGCGGCTGGGCATACGCAAATAGACATCCCGACCCGCGATGCCGATGTTCCCTTGTCTGCGTTAGGGGAGCGCCAAGCGCAGGCGCTCGGCCACTGGTTCCGCCGGCTTCCGCCGGATGAGCGTCCGACCGTGGTTCTCGCATCGCCTTATCTCCGCGCCCGCCAAACGGCCGACATCGCGCTGGAAGCCGCTGCCCTGGGACGCGAAGAAGACACCCTCATTGTTGACGAGCGGCTGCGCGAAAAAGAGTTCGGCGTTCTGGACCGGTTGACCCATGCGGGAGTGGCCGCGCTGTACCCGGAACAGGCCGAGTTCCGTCGCCTGCTGGGCAAATTTTACCACCGTCCGCCTGGCGGCGAAAGCTGGTGCGACGTGATCCTGCGGCTTCGTTCCAGCATTGATATGCTCACGCGCGAGTTTCACGGCGAGCGTGTCCTGCTGGTGGGGCATTCGGTGGTCGTGCTGTGCTTTCGTTATCTACTGGAGCGTATGACCGAAGCGGAGATTTTGGAAATAGACCGCACCAACGACGTCGCCAACTGCTCCGTAACCTCCTATGTTTTTGACCCAGCTCTCGGAAAGCATGGCAAGCTTGCACTGCGCGACTTCAACTTTATCGCGCCGCTGGAAGAAGCGGGCGAGGACATCACGACCAAGCCGGACGCTCCCGGCACGGTCCTGCACCTTTCCGAAGCCGATTAGAGAGTAGCGACACATTATGAAGACGCAAACAGACATCTCGCCGGCCCTGCTTGCCGGCTGGCCTCTGCCCCAGCATGATGACGGAGACGACAAAGAAGGGCGCGGACGGATTTTCGTCACGGGCGGCTCGCCGGAGATTCCCGGCGCGTTAATTCTTTCGTCCCTGGCGTCGCTGCGGGCCGGGGCGGGGCAGCTCAAGATCGCCACCGGGGAAAGCATCACGCGGCATGTCGCCGTTTCCGTTTTAGAGGCTTGGGTCATCCCGCTTCCTGAAACCGGCGGCGGCGGCTTTGACCCGGCCTGCGCTGAGGAGCTTGCGGAAAACGCTAACAACGCAAACGCAGTTCTGATCGGCCCTGGTATGCAGGACGAAGAAGCGACCGCCTCCCTGCTGCACGCGCTTCTGCCCCAAATCTCTGCGCCGACCGTCGTGCTGGATGCCGCCGCGCTCGCCTGCCTGCACGACGCCCCGCACCTGCTGCACTCCCTAGGAGGCAACGTCATCGTCACGCCCCACGCCGGCGAGATGGCCGGCATTCTAGGGCGTTCCAAAGACGACATCAAAGCCGATCCGTGCGCGGCCGCAGTCGAGGCGGCGGCGACGCTGCAAGCGGTCGTGGCGATGAAGGGAAGCGAGACCTTTATCGCGACCCCGGAGGGCCGCGTCTTCCGCAACCGGCACGGCTGCGTCGGCCTTGCCACTTCCGGGTCGGGTGACACGCTGGCCGGGATCATCGCGGGCCTCGCCGCACGGGGCGCTTCGCCGGAGCAGGCGACTGTCTGGGGCGTTTATCTCCATGCACGCGCCGGAGAAATCCTGGCAGACCGGGTAGGACCACTCGGCTTTCTCGCCCGCGAGCTGCTGGCGGAAATCCCCCGGCTGATGCGGCAGACAGGAGCGGACTAGGCGAGATTAGGCGGCTGGAAAGTGCCATCGGCGTCAGAGGCGAACTCTCGCGCATCTGTCACCGCCTCCAAATTGAGCGGGCCGCAAAGGTGCGGGAACAGGTCGCCGCCGCCGTCGGCGGCCTCATACCGAATTTCCGCCGCCACGCGGCCTGCGGCAATGACCAGCAGGAGGAGGTCCTGCTGTCCCCGGTAAAAGCGGTTTGCCGTCTTCGCCACCTGCTCCGGCGCGGAGCAGGGGATACCTTCCGTGCCGAGACTTGCTGCTGCATACTCGCCGTTCTGCTGAGCACGCTCCCAGTCCCGGCACGGGCAAATAGGCAAAATCGTTTTCATGGCCTTTCCTGCCGCATCAGTTTTTGGTTTCCCGCGTGAAAGCTCGCTATCCCCAGCGGAAAAGCGTATTCTGCCGGCATCCTGTCAATTGCGGCCTGATCGCCTGACGTGATGTAATCACGAAGGGCAGCAATGTAATCAAAGGATCGCTGCTGACGCTCCCGCATCTCCGCCTGGTCCGTCGTCACTTGTCCGTGTCCCGGCACCAGCACATGGACCGAATGCCGCTCCAAAAGGCCGTCCAGCTTCCCTAATGTCTGCTCGTAAGCGGTGCTGCTCTGATAAATGTACGGGAACTCAATGTCCGACAAGTAATCGCCGGCAACGAGTATGCCGTGCGGCTCGATGACTGTCCACAAACCGTCAGGATTGTGGCCGGGCGCAGTGTAGAAGGTCAGGCACGTTTCGCCGAGAACCAGCGTCTGGCCCTCCTCTGCCGCAACGATGTCTATCTCCGGGTACGAGACGGCGTAAGGCCGCTGGATGTAATATTCGCTGTCCCACGCACGGACGGCCTGCACGCTGCGCTCTTTGCTGGGGCTGTCCTGAAACGCCCGGCTTGCAATCGTGGTTGCACCGGGGAACGCGCCAGAGCCGAGAATGTGGTCGAAGTCCGAATGGGTGAACAGCAGGTACAAATCACGTCCGGCACGAACACGGCGAACGAACTCCGCGATGTCTTCCACTTCCTGGGGCAGCCAGGTAGGATCAACCACGAGAACAAAGCCCGCGCCCTCAACCACCGCCGAGGTGGTTTGGAAGAGTGCGCTTTGGAACACGGTGATCTGGTTCTGCTGAAATGCAATCATAGTTTGGGTACCTATATACTTAACTAACCTGCGAATAACAGGTGCAATAAAGTCATGGCAAACGAACTTACACTTTCGAAAACTTTACTTGAAGCCGTCAAGATGTATTCAGACCCGAAAGCCTGCTTTGATCTCATAGTAGAGATACGCTGGCCTGATGGTGTTACTTGTCAGTGCTGTGCTTCTCGTCGTGTCACTCTGTTTGCCAATCGTCCGATGTTCAAGTGCAATGCCTGTAAGAAGCAGTTCAGCGTCAAGGTCGGAACCATCTTTGAGGATAGCCCGCTTGGACTAGAGAAATGGCTTCCTGCCCTCTGGCTGTTGGCAAACTGCAAAAACGGCATATCCTCCTGCGAAGTGGCGCGTGATTTGGGCATCACACAAAAGACGGCGTGGTTCATGCTTCACCGTATCCGCCATGCCATTAAGCAGGGCAGTATTGAGAAGATGAGCGGCCCGGTCGAAGCGGATGAGACATTCGTTGGCGGACTGGAAAAGAACAAGCACGAAGACAAGAAACTCCGCGCTGGGCGCGGACCGGTTGGTAAGGCTATCGTGATGGGCGTCTTAGACCGGGCCGGAGAAACAACACAGGTTAGGGCGGAGTTTATATCAAGGACACAAGCAAAAAGACACTCCACGCGGAAATCCGCAAAGAAGTGTCTGCTTTTTCTGAACTCTATACTGGTGCCTGGCGCGGGTATTGCGACATTTCCACTAAGTATATTCACTAGTTCGTTGACCATGCCGTAAACTATGCCATCGGGCAGGTTCACACGAACGGATTGGAGAACTTCTGGTCGCTCTTGAAACGATGCTTGAAGGGAACATACATCAGCGTTAAGCCGTTCCATCTGTTTCGGTATCTTGATGAAGAAGTATTTCGGTTCAATAACCGGGCTTGCTGTGACCGTGATCGCTTTATGATGGTGCTTGGCTCGGTTGACGGAAAGTGGCTCACTTACGATACCCTGACACGCTCATATGAAGCGTACTACGCAGAGATTATGCCTTAGTCCTGCTCATCTTCGTCATCTGGTTTAGGAGGTGGAGGAAGTACCCTAGTATCTGGCATTCTCAAAGCCTTCAATATCTTTGATTGAAAAGCCCCTTCTTCCTCTCTGTCCACCTCAGCCTTTTTGTTCATCTTCAAGTAAAACAGTTGGTAGTGGCATTGAGTGTGATGACCAGCAAAGAAGGCGCGATGTCTCCCAAGCCGTTTCTTTCTTAAATGGCGCAAGTCATCATTATGAAGCCAACTAAGTACTGGTTCAAGCGTGCCATCTAAGCCATCAGCACACTCAGGGTTGTCATCATCTGCAAGCCGGGCAAGTTCGTTCTCATGCTTTTTCGCTTCTTTACTCCCAAGCATTTTCAACTCATCATCACACAGTTTGTTGCTCGAAAGTGAACACACGATTCTGCTCCATCTTGAGGGCATCTTTTATTTGTTGCTGAAACTTCGGAGATGCTTCGAGCAGTTGTTCTTCTTCTGCATCAATGTCAACGCCTCGTATGTTGAATTGGGTGAGGCTTCGAAGAAAAGTGATTCCGCCCTCAATTTGCCTGTATGAAAGCGAGGGAAGTTCCTGCTGAACATCGGCTAGACTCACAAGCTCGTGAAGCACTTCAACGAACTTGTACATAAGCACCTTCTCGTCATTCCGCCCAATAATCATTGGTAAACAACCAAAATCAGGGTTCAAGACAACTGTTCCTCCTGAACGCTCACAGGCTTGGGCAAACACATCTGCGGTTTTTGCGGCAGATGCTATATCAGAAAGGTTCGGATCGGCGCTTGTTACCACTGGTTCCTCTGCGCTCATGGGAAAAGAAAAGCCCTCTCGATGGCGCAAATGCGGTCGAGACTCCATGTTGTCCTCAACCTCACGAAAGGAGGCTGCAAAGAGATCGGAGGCGTGTAAGCCACCTAGATGGGATGTTTCTGCCCCTAACAACTTTGCCCCTTCGCTGCTACCCTGTGTGTGGTAAGCATTTTTGGGGTTCAAGTAGTTCATTGTGTCGCGTCTAAAGTCCGGTTTGAGCGATGGAACCTGTTGGTCTACTCCTGGCATCAGTGTTGTTGGCATCTTGTGGTTTCTCTAATGATCACGTTTCAGGTGGGCTTTGATCGGATGTAGCTTCGTTAGATGAAGGATAAAGCTCTTCAAATGCCTTGCGGAGTTCCTCTGCGTCACCGGCATAAAGATTTGGAGTGCGGTTCATGTATGCCCTTCGGAAAAGTTTGGCACGCTTCTCCAGAAAATCAACCATCCTCGTGAATACGTCATGCGTCATAACTACACGAACGCGCTCTTTAGCAGTGTCTTCCCCGCTTACATTTAAGTCTTCTCGGAAAATTAGTGAAATTTCAGAGGCACCGATACTCACATAAACATCGTTCACATAAACAACTGGTACATCTGGATTTGCTGTGCCTACGAAAGATTTGTCAGCCATTTTTTGCGCTCTCTTTATCTTGCCTCTTTTGCGCGGCTTCATCCTCAATGGCCTTATCAACGGCTTCTTTGGGAACGGAAACGACACACCGCAGGGTATCCTTGAAACGGGTAAAATCCTGTTCAGGGTTATCGCTGACATACGGGGAATGCTTGACGGCTTGATCTGCCATTCAGCCTGCCTTTCGCAACAGTGGCACACAACCTTCGTAAAGTTTTTGCAGCTTGTGTAAAGATTGTAGAAGTTTCACATTATAATACGGTTGCACCGTATCTGTCAATGCTCTGTACCCTTAAACGCAAAAACACGCGCACTTGTTCCACACCATATTTTATTGTCGGTAAGCGAGCGCACATTCTTTAGAGCTAGGTCAGTCAAGTATATAGTTGCTACAATTTGCTCGGCTTTATTTGCTCGGCCTCGCCAGCGGCTCCCAGTTCAGCAGACGTTCGGCTTTCGCCAGGCTCATCAGCTTCTGCTCGTAGTCTCCGCTCATCGTGAACGCCTGAAACCCATCCTGGTATTCCAGCGCCGCCTCTAGCGCCCGCGCCGTGTCTTCGGCGGTTGTCCACGGTGTCGGCGCGGCCTGCGTCGCCTCCGCCCGCCACTTGTCTTCAGGAACCGGCAAAAACAGGCGCAGCGCGTTGACATTCATGCCCCACGCGCGGCAGGCGTTCCGGCACACTTCCTCGCCCAGCCGCTTGGTGAAGCCGTAGAGGAAGTCCGAGTCGGGCGGCGTGTCCTCGTCGCTGCCCGTGCGCCCGACCCCGTTGTCCGCGTAGACGGACATGCTGCTCGTAAAGACGACCTGCGAGATGCCGGCGTTGTGGGCCGCGTGCAGCGCAAGATGCAGCCCCTTGACGTTCACGTCAAAGGCATTGACACGCGACTCAATCCGTCCCCAAGGATCGCCATCCAGCGGGACCGCGTTGCCCATTGCCATGTATAGAACTGCGTCCATGCCGGCGACAGCGCCCGCCAGGGCGGACGGGTCACAGACGCTGCCCTGCATATATTCGACGTGCCCGTTCTCCGGCGGCTGGAGATCAAAGACGCGCAGATTATGCCGCCGAGCTAGAAAGGGAACGACCAGCGTTCCCAAGTACCCGGAGCCTCCAATGACAAGTACACGCATCTGCCTCGACTCCCGCGAAGTTTCAACTCTCAAAAGTTTCAACTCTCAGCAGTTTACCTCAGAATGCTGATTGACTGCTTCTTTTCGGCACTTTTGGGTAGACTGACAGCAGGACCGGCACCCAATACCTGCCGGTCCGCAGAAAAGGGATACTGTAATGAACTACCGCACATTGGGCCATTCCGGGCTGAAAGTCTCCGAGATCTGCCTCGGTGCCTGGATCAACTTCGGGGGGCGCATCGCCGACGAACAAACCTTTGCCGTCATTGATGCCGCCGTGGAAGAAGGCATCAATTTCTTCGACACCGCCGATGTGTACGCGGGCGGCAAGGCCGAGGAAGTTATGGGGCGCTGGATGCAGGGCAAAGACCGCCGCCAGATCGTGCTTGCCACCAAATGCCGGGGGCGCATGTGGGACGGGCCGAACGGAGAAGGCGCAAGCCGCAAGCATATCTTCGAGGCTGCCGAAGACAGCCTGCGCCGCCTTCAGACAGACTACATTGACCTGTACCAGATCCACTGGCCCGATCCCGAAACGCCCGCCGAAGAAACTGTCCGCGCCCTCGACGACCTGGTGCGCCAGGGCAAAATCCGCTACTTCGGCTGGTCGAACCACGACGCCGCCCAGATTGAGGAGCGGGCGCAGGTCTCAGCGCGGCTGGGGCTAAACCGGGCGGTGTCGCTTCAGAACTACTACAACATGCTGGGCCGGGGCGTCGAAGAGACCGTCACGCCCGCCTGCGAGCGGGAAGGCATCGGCCAAATTCCCTACTCGCCGCTGGCGCAGGGCCTGCTGTCGGACAAGTACCTGAGCGGCGAAGTGCCTGAAGGCAGCCGGGCGGCAGGCAACGCAGATTTCCAAAAGCGGCTTCAAGAGTCCCTGCCGAAGATGCAGGCGCTGGCGGCCTGGGCCGAGGAGCGGGACGCGACGCTGTCCCAGCTTGCGCTGGCCTGGCTGCTGCATCAGCCGACAATGGCGTCCCCGATCATCGGCGCGACTACCGCCGCCCAGGTGAAAGAAAACGCAAAGGCCGCCCAAATCACGCTGTCCCAGGACGATCTCGCCCGGATTGACTCGCTCCTGTCGGCGTAGCAGGCAAAGAAGAAGGCTTGGAGGAAACAGATGACATCCACAACACTGCCCGGCGGCACCTACACGCTCGCCGGCGATTTGACCCTGACACGCATGGGCTATGGGGCCATGCAGCTCGCCGGCCCGCATGTCTTCGGACCGCCGAAGGACCGCGAGGAGGCGCTGGCGGTTCTGCGCGAGGTGGTCGCGCTGGGGATTACCCATATTGACACCAGCGACTTTTACGGCCCTCATGTCACCAATCAGCTTATTCGAGAATCGCTGCATCCTTATCCCGCCTCGCTGCGAATCGTCACCAAAGTCGGTGCGCTGCGGGACGCGGAAGGCGGCTGGCCGAAGGCGCTTGCCCCAAATCAGATCCGCCAAGCCGTTCACGACAACCTCGCGAACCTGGGCGTTGAAGCCCTGGATGTCGTCAATCTGCGGGTCGGCGGCTTAAACATGCCGACGCCGGGGTCGCTTGCCGAGCCGTTCCAGGTGCTTGCCGAGATGCAGCAGGCGGGCCTGGTCAAGCACCTAGGGATCAGCACGGTCAGCGCCGAGCAAGTGGCCGAAGCGCAGTCCATTGCGCCGATTGTCTGCGTCCAGAACTTCTACAATGTCGCCAACCGTCAGGATGATGCCCTGATTGCCTCTTTGGCCGAACAGGGCATCGCTTATGTGCCATATTTCCCGCTCGGCGGTTTCTCGCCCCTGCAATCCGAGACCTTGTTTGCGGTTGCCGCCCGGCTGGAAGCGACCCCAATGGCCGTCGCCCTGGCCTGGCTGCTGCACCGCTCGCCGAACATCCTGCTGATACCGGGAACCTCGTCCGTGGCGCACCTGCGCGAGAATGTCGCCGGCGCCGCGCTGACGTTGTCCGAGGACGACCTGACGGAACTCGACGGAATTGCCTCCTGAACTCAAGGAGTTGCCCGCTACTTGACATCTTAGAAACAAGCGCCTGTCCTCCGTCAGCACGCCTTCCAGGTTTTCTTTCCGGGCGGGCAGGAAAAAAGAGAGCCGTCGTAGTACCTTTCGTAGTACCTCGTAGGAGACTGGAAGTGCAATGGAGCTGGAGTTCCTGCCGCTTGGAGACTGCGGGGTTCGGATCAAGTTCGGCAGCGAAATCAGCCCGGTGATCACGGCCCACATTCGCCGTTTCGGGGCGGCGCTGGACGCGGCTCCCCTTCCCGGCACGACTGAATGGGTCTACGGCTACGCCGTTGTCACGCTTTATTACCGGCCCTGGATCATCGGTTATGAAGACCTCTGCGCGGCGCTCCGGCGCTTAAACGAGGCTGAGGCGACTTTCTCCGAGGCAGCCTTCGCGGAACGGGTCATTGAAATCCCGGTTTGCTACGGCGGCGGCTTCGGCCCGGATTTAGAAGAAGTTGCGGCTTGGCATCGTCTGACGGCGGCGCAGGTGACTGACCTGCACTCCCAGCCGCTTTACCGGGTCTATTTTCTCGGCTTCCTGCCTGGTTTTGCTTATTTAGGGGGTCTGCCGCCTTCTTTAGAGACCCCGCGCCGGTCCAGCCCGCGTTCAAGCGTTCCGGCGGGGGCGGTCGGAATTGCCGGGGAGCAGACCGGCGTCTATCCGCTGGAGACGCCCGGCGGCTGGCAGATTATCGGGCAGACGCCGCTGCGGCTCTACGACCCCCAGCGCGAAACCCCGGCCCTGCTGTCCGCCGGAGACCAAGTCAAGTTTGTCCCGATTGCCCCAAACCGTTACCGGGAACTGGAGGAAACAGAACGGGAGAAAACAGGACGGGGGAAGAGAAATGCGCCGGGTTGACCTCAATGCCGATCTTGGCGAAAGCTTCGGAGTCTACACGCTTGGCGATGACCCGGCCCTGCTGCGCGTCGTCACCTCCGCCAATATCGCCTGCGGGTTCCACGCAGGCGACCCCGGCACAATGGCGCGGGCGGTCAGCCTGGCCGTAGGCCACGGAGTTGCCCTCGGAGCGCATCCGGGCCTGCCGGACCTTGCCGGGTTTGGACGGCGGCGGCTGGAAGTCACGCCGGCGGAAGTCCGCGACCTGGTTACTTATCAAATCGGGGCGCTGGCGGGCTTTGCCGCGCGGGAAGGACAGACGCTTCAGCATGTCAAGCCGCACGGCGCTTTGTATGCGCTGGCTGAGGAGCATCCGGCGATTGCCGCCGCGATTGCTGAGGCCGTGCAGGAGTGGGACCGTGCACTGATCTTGTTTGGGCTTTCCGGCGGCGGACTGGTCGCGGCAGGAAAGGCGCTTGGTCTGCAAACCGCCTCGGAAGTGTTTGCCGACCGCGCTTATTCCCCGGACGGCTCGCTGGTCCCGCGCTCCGCGCCGGACGCCGTGCTGCATGACCCGGAGCTTGTCGCGGCCCGGATGGCGCACTGGGCGCGGACCGGAACACTGCTCGCCGCCGATGGCACCACGGCGCTCACGCTGGCGGCGGACACGATTTGCCTGCACGGCGACTCGCCCGGCGCGTCGGCGCTGGCCGTGCGTGTCCGGTCCGTTTTAGAGGCCGAAGGAGTTCAAGCGCAGTCTTTGAAGTGCAGTCTTTGAAGTGCGATTTTTGAGGGAGTCATGACTTCTTCCCCCGTGACTTCTGTTGAAGTTATCTTTGTTGAAATGGGCGGCCTGCTGACGACGGTTCAGGACTTGGGGCGCACCGGGCAGCAGCGCAGCGGCATGACAGCAGCCGGCGCGATGGACCCGGCTGCGCTTGCCACGGCAAACCTGCTTGCCGGGAACGAGCGCGGCGCGGCAGCGCTGGAAATCACGCTTTTGGGGCCGCGCCTCCGCTTTCTGGTCTCCGCACAGATTGCGCTGTGCGGCGGCGACCTGTCGGCGCGGCTGGACGGGGAGCCGCTTCCCGTGTGGAAGACGGCGGCCGTGCAGGCCGGCCAGGTTCTTTCGTTTGGCCGCCGCCGCTCCGGGGCACGGGCGTATCTTGCGGTCGCGGGCGGCTTCGATGTCCCCGTGGTTGCGGGAAGCCGGTCCACCTTTCTGCGCGGGAAGCTCGGCGGCAGGGAAGGCCGTGCGCTGCGGCCCGGCGATATTCTCTCGGCGATCCCCTCGGTCTCCCTCTCGTCCGCTGATCGCGAGGGGCGCGGCCTGCCTGCGCGGGCTGTTCCGGCCTTCGATCTGCCGGCAGTCCTGCGCGTCCTGCCGGGACCGCATTTGTCCCACTTTACGGAGGCCGGGTCTGCTGCGTTCTTTGCGAACACCTACACGCTCTCACCGCAGTCGGACCGGCAGGGGTACCGCCTGACCGGGCCTGCCGTCCTGCGCCAGACTTCTGACGACATTCTTTCCGAGCCGATGCCGGTGGGCGGCATCCAGGTCCCGCCGGATGGCCTGCCGATCCTGCTGATGGCCGACTGCCAGACGACGGGCGGCTACCCGCTCCTCGGCGTTGTCGTTTCTGCGGACATGGCCCGCGCCGGGCAGCTTGCGCCGGGGGACAGTGTTCGGTTTGCGCCGGTGAGCCTCGCCGAAGCGGCCGCGGCGGCGATTAATGCCGAGCGCCGCCTGCGCCTGCTGGAACTGGCGTGTCTTTATTAGCTTACGAAAATGCAGCGATTTCTACCTTACCAGCAGGGGCAAGCGGGTGTTTGGAACGGCTTACTTTGCCTGCAAGTCTTATTCTGGGTGAGCCTGAGCTTTTGGGCAGGGGCGTTTTCCCTCGCGTCTTCACCCGCCTCGGTCCTGCCTCGTCACGAAAAGCGCCAAAAGAAACTGACGCCCCCTGACGTAACTGTGTTTGTCGCGGGGGACGTTCTGCTTGGCCGTGGCTCCGCCGCTGCCTTGCGCCGCCGCGATACGCCGCTGCAATGGCTCGCCCCCCAAAGCCGGGCCGCCGATATCGCGTTCTGCAACCTTGAATGCGTTCTCACGGCAAGCACGGGTCAGCGGCGATGGAAGCCGCTGCTGTTTGCCCCGCCGCCGGCGGCACGCTGCCTCCATGATGCCGGGATCAGTGTCGTTTCCGTCGCGAACAATCACACATTCGATGCCGGGGAAAACGGGGCTGAGACAACCCTTGAGGCGCTCCGCAGCGTCGGGATTGCCGGGATCGGGACGACCAAAAGTAAGGCCGGCTGGCCGATTTGGGAGAAAACGTGCGGAAGCAGGCGTGTCGCCTGGCTCGCGGCGTCTGTCTACGGCCCCTGGCAGGAAGGGCAAACCCGGATGCGGAGTCCCGTCGGGTCCGGCCTCACCGATCAAGTCCGCTTTTTGACTCACAGGGGAATTGTTGTTTTTGTTTCCCTGCATTGGGGGAACGAATACAGCTGGGTTCCCACGGCAGGGCAGAAGCAGCTCGCGCACCGGCTCCTGGACGCCGGGGCAGCCGCTGTGGTCGGCCATCACCCCCATGTCGTGCAGCCGGTCGAGGTGTACCGGGGCAGGCCGATCTTCTACAGCTTAGGCAACTTTGTCTTTGACCGGCGGGCTGATCAAACGCAGGATGGCTTGGCGGCGCTGATTTCGGTCGCGCCTTCCGGCGTCGTTCGGTTCCGCCTCCTGCCTCTCGCCCGGCCCGCTTCCCAGACTCCGCCCCGCACGCGGCAAGCATTGCAGGTTCCTCTTCCTGCCGGGGAAACGCTGATCAAAATGCTGCCGGGGCATTTTCTAAAAGGAGCCGGGCCGCAGATCATCGTCTGGTCTACCAATGCACGCGGGAACAGTGTCCTCCGGGTATTTGTCAGGCGCCCCGGCAGTTGGCGCTGCCTCGCAGAAGGGCATCACCCACGGATTTTCGACATGCAGGTCGGCAGTGTGGAACACAACGGACAAGAGGAAATCGTCCTCGGCCTCCTCCAGCGTGCAAAGCTGGACATCCGTGTCGCGCCGCGCCTGTATATCTACTCCGTGGGGCGGACAGGCGTTTTCGAGCCGCGCTGGCGCGGAAGCGGACTCAGCCGCGCGTTCCGGCAGTTTTGGCTTCTGCCAAGCTTGGTCGGCTCCGGGAGACAGGGGGACGACATCGTGGCCTTGGAGAAAGATGGCCGGCGTGAGTACCGCCGGTTCGACTGGCTGAGCGTCTACCGCTGGAACGGCTTCGGCCTCTGGCGCTTGTGGACGACACCGGTTCAAGGCTCCGTGCAGAACGTCTGCACCGGACAAGATAAGCTTGGATCGTTTATGACGTTCACCCAGGTCCTTCCCGGCATCCGCCGCAGGCTTATTTTGCGCCCTGTGAGCGCCTCCATCAATTCAGAAGACCATGCCGAGTTCATCGCCCGCGTGGTCCAAAGTCCGAAACCGACTCAAAAAAGCTGGAGCGCAAGAAGGCCAGGAAAGAGAACCCTATGAATAACCGGCAGATCATCAAGAAACACGCAGCTAATCATCCCTGGGCTAATCATCCCTGGGCTTATCAGAGCCTGGCTTTTGCTCTGTCGCTTGCGTTCTCTCTGATCACGCCTTCCTCAGCCCTGGCCCAAGAAACGGCAGGAACAACGCCCCTTGTCGGTGCCCCGCAGCCGGTTTTCAGTCCCGAAGCTTTTGGAACGGAAGTCGTTCAGCTTGCGCCTTCTCCCGATGGAACGCTCATGGCCTATCAAAAGAAGACGGCGGCCGGCTGGCGCATTTATGTCAGCAAAAAAGATGGGTCCAGCCCTCGGCAGATTTCGGCGGGGCCGGGCGACGACGTCGAACCCGCGTGGCGTCCTGATGGGGCGCTGCTTGCGTTTGCTTCCAGCCGGTTCGGGCATTGGAGCCTTTATCTCATGCACCCCAACGGAACAAGCCTGCGCCCTCTTACCCACGGCCCGCAGGACGCACGGTATCCTCAGTGGTCGCCGCGTCCCTTTGAGCTGCCTTACGATAAAGACCCTCTGCGCCGAACGCTTGTTGACCGCAGCAAGCCGGACGCCGCGCCTTCAGACCTCCGAATGCTCCAAATGCTGGCGGCCCACTCCGGGGAAGACTGGCAGCAGTACCGGGACCGCTTTGAGACGTACAAATCTGCCCGCTATTACAAGCTGCTGTTTGTGCAGGGCAAAGGAGACACACGCCAGATCGCGACAGTTCGGGAAGATGGCCGGCAGCTTATGGTACTTTCTACCGGCATTCCCGGCCCCCATCTCAATCCCTGCTGGGAGCGAACGGCGAGATTGATCGGGTTTGCTGTCCGGCGCGGCTCCCAAAGCGTCCTCTACAGCGCCGATTATCCGGTCACCCGTGACCTCAGCGACGGAGAAGGCGCGATCCGCTTCGGGATTGATCAGAAGGCGCTGCGGGCTTCGCTGCACCGCCTCGGCGCCGTGGACGGCACGGCGCAGCTTGCCTGGACGCCGAGCGGGGAGTATCTCGCGGCGGCTTCCGGCAGCAGGCTGCGGCTTCTGCCTCAGCACGGCCTCGCGCTGCGGCCCATCACGCAAACGACTGAAACCGTCGCCCCCTATGGCTTCTCGTGGCTGCCGGACGCGCGAACTGCCCTGCTGACGGTTTCAAGCGGCGGCGGAACGCGGCTTCAGGCGGTGACCTGCACCGGTCCGCTGCTGGATGTGGTCAACGTGGCCGATTTTGACGCGCTGAACCCTTCGGACAGAGCCTATCTTGCCCAGAATGCTTTTGTCGCGGCGGGGGTGCCTGAGAACCAAATGTTCAATGTCTACGAGGAAACAGATTATCAGAACCTGCCGATTTTTGTCACGACCGACTCCCTGCTGCACCTGCATCACCTGCTGTTTGACTTCCTGCTTCGCGGCGTTGAGTCCGAGCATCTCGCGCCGGATGTCATCGCTCTTGTCGGCCACTATCTTCGCGCCTCGCTTGACCAGGCAAACTCCCCCGACGGGAGGATGGCCGCCGCAGCGACCGCAAATGCAGCGTTCTTTGCCGTCGCCGCCCGCCTTGCGATGGGCGACGTTTCTACCGGTGAAAACGCCGCCGCTGCGCCGGACCCGGATGATCCCCTGGCCGCCGACCGCGCGGCTTTGAGAAGCCGCCAGGACGAGAAAGACAAAGCCCGCCTTCATCAGTGGACAGCCCCGCTGAAGCCGGCAATGGCCCGGTTGTCCCCCGCTGCGAGGTCGCTCGCGGACAAAGAAATCGCTCTGATTACGGCTCATGCCGGCTCTGAAGCAAGTCCGATTTTCGGCGGGGCGCTTTCAGAGGCCGGCAGCGATGGGCCGGTGAATACGCGCCTGGATTACAGCGACTTCATTCCGCGTGGTCATTACACCCGCTCAGAAGTATTGCGGCGCTATTTTCTGCTGTCGCACTGGCTGAGCGCGGGCGCATTTCGCCGCACTCCGGGCCTGACCCAGCAAGCCTTGCTGCTGGTCTCGGACACCGACCCGCAAACCCTGGCTCAGTGGCAGAAGGTGGAAGAAACGGTGCATCAGTTCGCCGGAGAGGCCGACGACCAGGACCTGGCGGCGTACCTCCAAGTCGCCAAAGACGTTTACGGCAGAACACCGACAGCGGGGGAGGCATTAGAGGCGGCGAAGAGCGCCGACTTCCTCAGCCGGGTGTCGAAGCTTCCCGCGCCGCGCATTGCGCCGGCGGCGGGGCCGAGCTTCCGGTTCCTGCCGGCACCCGCCACGCCGGATGCAGACATCCTGCAAAGCCTTGTGTATAACGGAAAGGCCGCAGGCGTCGGGACCAAAGACCAGCCGCGTTACTTTGCCCTGGGGCTGGATGTCATGGCGGTCCTCGGCTCGGAACGGGCGCACACGCTTTTGCAGACCACGAGTTTTCAGAGCGGCTTTTTCGACTTTGACTTGATGGAAACGCAGTACGCTAACTACGAGCCGCAGTTTCAGCGGGAGCGTGCAAAGTTCGCGGGCCGGACCGAAGCAGACTGGTCCCGAAGCCTGTATGCCCGAACGCTGTATGCGATGGTGCCGCTTCTGACGCAAACAGGCTCCGAGGCGCCTCCGCAAGATTTGTTCGCTCACAATCCGGCCTGGACGGATAAAAGCCTGAACACCGCCCTCGGCACCTGGGCGGAGCTGAAGCATGATGTCCTGGCGAAGCAGCCGTCAGTCACGGAGTCTGGCGGGGAGGGTGGCATCAGCGAGGCCGTGGTGCCGGTTCAGCCGGTCGGCTTTGTCGAACCTGCCCCGGAGGTCTACCGGCGGCTCGGCACGCTTGTTGCGGCGGAAAAAACAACGCTTGCCGCTGAAGGCTATCTGACACCGGAAGCGGGGGAGCGGCTGGAAACGCTCGCCGGCCTGCTGGCAATGGTGCAGAGCATTGAAAAGAAGCAGGCGGAAGGCACACCCCTCACACCGCACGAAGTCGAGCAGCTCCGCTTTTTTGGGGCTTACCAGGAGCATCTGACGCTGGTGACAGCCGAAGGGGGGGAGCAGGGTTCCACAGAAGGCAATGATATGGCGATTGTCGCAGACGTTTCTTCTGCGTTCTCGACCAAGCTTGGTCAGCTTCTAGCCCTTGAGGAAGGCGTCGGGCGAGCGCTTCCCCTGTATGTTGCCGTTCCCTATCAGGGCCACCGGGAAATCGCCTGCGGCGCTGTTTTCACTTACTATGAGTTCACGCATCCCGCCGCCGACCGTTTGACGGACGAAAAGTGGCGTACCTTGCTGGACACGCGGGCCGCCCCGGCTGTCCCGCACTGGACAAAAAGCTTCCTGTCGCGGGTTGACACAGGCAAATGACCACACAATGCTCCTGTACTTTGACGCTTCTGTACTTGACGTAAAAATAACCCGGCTGCTGATAACAGCAGCCGGGTTGATGCGTGGCTAAAGACAAAAGGGCGAACGATGGGACTTGAACCCACGGCCTCCAGTGCCACAAACTGGCGTTCTAACCAACTGAACTACGCTCGCCATGACAAGCACATAGGCTTTGTCGCTATCTGAACTATTGTTCAGAACCCTTCTATTATACCCTGCCTGCTGGAAATGTCAACAACCTTGTGCCGCTGCCATAGTCGGCGCTCAGGGCCAATGGGCGCTGGTCGGCAGTGACGGCAACGCCGCCTCAGCAGCCGCTGCCGAGAGCGCATTTGAAGAAGCACGTTTGAGAAAGGATTATCTGGCGATGATGATTACGCTGGAACTGAGCGCGGAAGAAATGCGGGCGCTGCGCGGGATTGCCGAAGCGGCCGGGGTAGACCTCCAAACGGTGCTGCACGGTCTCATCGCCCAGATTTCACTGCCAGACCGGGAAGCGTCTCCTGCTCTCGCGCCCTCCGCCGACGCCTCCGTCGAACAAAAGCGCGAGCAGGAAGAAGTTGAAGCCAATATCAAGCGCTGGCATGAGGAGCGGGTGCCGGCATGAAACGGCCTGTGCTTTAATCGCTCCCTATAAGCACTGCTTCGGATTTGGCTTGAACCGTCTGGTTGCGGCCCCCGCGCTTGGCCCGGTACAAAGCGTCGTCGGCTAGAGTGACCAGCGCCTGCGCGTCCTCTACGATGTCGGGGAACGTCGCGACCCCCAGGCTGATTGTCTTGCAGACGGTCGCCTCCGGGACGCTGGGAGAGCCGGGAAAGGCCACGCCGGCGACGGCAAGGCGCAGGCGCTCGGCGGCTTGGTACGCTTCCTCAGCCGGCGTTTCCGGCAGCACGACAATAAATTCCTCGCCGCCGAAGCGGCCTACACTGTCCACGTCCCGGACACTGCCTTGCAGGATGCCCGCCAGCATCTTCAGCAGTGTATCCCCCTGGACATGGCCGTAGGTATCGTTGTAGGACTTGAACCCGTCCACGTCCAGCATGATCACCGACAGCGGATGGCCGTAGCGCTGGGCGCGTCGGCACTCGTCGGCCAGCACCGTCTGCATGTGGCGGCGGTTATGCAGGCCGGTCAGGGCGTCGGTCACGGCCTGGCTGTAGATGTCCCGGTGGGCGCGGACATTGGCGAGGGTCGCCGCCGCTTGGCTCGCCAGCGCCCGGATGCGCGACAAGTCGCGGCGGGTAAATGTGCCCGGTGCATCACGCTCGAACTGGATCACCCCCAGTGTCTGCTTGCCCGCCACCAGCGGCACCAGCAGCAGGGCGAACGACAGCTCCCGGCCTTGTCTTCCGCCCTCCTGCCGCTCTTCGGCCTGCTCCTCGGCCACCGAGCGCGGGTCGCAGGCGGCGTCCCGGACAAACAGCGGCCTCCGGCGCTCGGCGACCCGGCCCGCCAGTCCTTCCCCAAAGCGAACGCTCTGGCCCGCACCCGCCTTTCCACCCGTCTCTTTGCCGGCTTCTGTTTCCCGGCCGCCGCCGGGCGCGGCCCGCGTCAGGCGCATGTCCGTCTCATCGGTCAGCCACAGGACGGCCCGGTCGCAGGAGACCAGCCGATGGCTTAACGAAAGAAACTGCGACGTGACGTGCGACGGACTGATCTGAGACACCGTCACGGCGCTCAGCGTCTCCATCGCCTGCACCTGATCGCGCAGCGCTGCCGTCTCGAAGCCGAGATGGGCCACCACGCCCAGCAGCGCCAGCAGCGCCGCCAGGCCGGAGAGTCCCAGCAGGCCGAACCGGGGAAACGCCAGAGCCATCAAGAGGGCGGTCGGTACGGACGCCGCCACCGTCGCCGCTTCCACGCGCCAGCCTTGCAGGGCGGCGCTGCGCCCGGCCCGCGCCGCCGGCAAATGCTGCTCGGCAAAAAGCCGGCGGCTCCCGAGAAAAACAAAAGCGTACACCGCCGTCGTCAGCAGGCTGCCGCCGCTTTTCGCATAAAAAGCCGCGAAGCCGCCGCCGAGAAGCGCCAGCAGCAGGCTCGCTCCCCGCTCGTGCGCCATGCGCCGGGACAGCGGCAGTGGCCGCGAGAGGGCAAACGCCGTGTTCGCGAGCAGGACCAGCACGAGCGCAAGGCCCGGCGGCAGCAGCAGCAGCCCGGCCATCCCCACCGCCGGCAGCAGTCCAACCCGCAGGCCGCGCGGCCCGGAAACCGGCAGCAGCACGGCCAGCAGCGCCAGCGCCGAAACAAACAAAAACAGCGGCAGGCCGTGCGGCCCCATCCAGAAGTGGAGCAGGCACACGGCGGCAAAGATCGCGCCGCAGGCCGCAATGCCCAGTCCCTGATGGAGTGGGCGCAGCAGCGGCTGCCGCCGAGCTGTCCGCGCAGGTGCCGGTGCGGGCCTTACCGCCTCCCTTTCCTTCGTTAGGCCGTCTTGTGTCACAACAGGGGTCATAAAGACACGCTCTCGAACATCTTTCCAAAGTCCTCAAGACATTGTTCCATGTTCTCCCCCGTAATTACACAGTTATTTTTGTTGCGCCCGCTGTTACCTAAGACACCGGCAAATAAAAAACGCCCGGCCTCATGGCTGAGACCGGGTGTTTTATGAGCGTCTGCGCTTTACGGCTTTTGCGCGGCAGGTGTCGGCGGGGCGAGATGATAAAAATGCCGGTCCCTGTCCACGGCATCAGCGGCTACCGGATCGCCAAGATGTGCCGCCTTGTCGAAATCCGCACTTGCCGCCTTGCGGTCTCGACTGGTACGCAGAATATGCCGCGCCCGATAGAAGTAGGGGAGCGGCGAGTCCGGGAACAGCTTCACCGCCTGCTCCAGACGCGCCTTTGCGCCTTCCCGGTCGAAGTCCACATGGTCTATGGCCCAGCCGACATCAGCCAGCGCTTGCAGGCGCTGCGGCGTGTAAGCGATTTGGCCGGTTTCCGTGCCGAACTCCGGCAGTGGGGGCCGGGGACGCGGATGCCCGCCCATGTAGTCGCTGAGGTAGGCTCCCCGGTTGTAGACCCTGACAGCTTCTTCCTGTTGTCCTGCCTCGGAAAGCAGAACTGCGTACTCCATCACGCGGTAGGCGTTGGATTCTCCAAATGGCGGCAGAGCGGGTGGTTTTGCGTCTGCGTAATCGTAAATGGCCTGGCGATAATACTCAATCGCCGATTGGGTGTCGCCCTCCGCCTGCGCGTGGTCGCCAAGTCCGTACAAAGCAATCTGATTGCTAGGCAAAAGGGCGAGCGCCTGCTGATAATCAATGTCAGCCTGTGTCCAATTACCTTGATTTGCCTCATTTTCTCCTTTCTGAGCCAAAACGCCGCTTTCGTTGGCCTTTTTCATGCGTCTGACTTGGTCTACGCTGAAGCGAAACGGCGCAGCAGCAATGACTTCTTCCAGTGTAGATGGCGTTTTCTTCGCAGGTTTTGCGGAAGATGACCCGATTTGCGCTGAGGCAGTGCCGGTCAGCAACAGCACTGCTAGACCGATGCAGGACAAACCGATCCCAATGCCCAACTTTAGTTTCGTCATTTGTGTTCCTCTTTCCGTTTACTCGTGCATCGCAACTGTGCCAGTCTGGCTGTTGTTGATGATTGTGAAGGGAATCCAGGTGTTCCATACCGGCCATTCCACAGCGGGCGCGAAATCAAGTCCTTTATCACCAGTGAAGGTGCCAGCCCGCCATATCTGTGGTGTGACAGACGTATCGAGAGAGGCGGTATCATTCCAGTTCCAATCGAAGTTTGATAGTGGCACCCAAATGTTGTTGCCGCTTTGTGGGTTTGGATTATACATAACCCACGTTCGGAACTGGTCCTTGCCCGAAGCCTTGTTCCAATCCGGCTTGCCGGGATCGTCGGAGTCGAGCGGCGGAGAAACAGGAAAAAACGGATCGTCTCCTCCCATACCCACGCCATTTGTGCCCACAGTCCACTCGTTTGCATAGGGATATGGAAAATCCGTGTCAAGGCAAGGTGCAGGGATTGGAACCCACTGACCGTTAGAAAGCTTTTCCTGAATCGTGTAGTTACCGCCGGTCTGCCGAGAGTCGTATTCCGTCGTAGATTGTAGAATTTGTGCGAAGCACCCACTCCCACCGCTGAAGCCGGGGGGCATGCCTATAGTTACATTTGACCAATCCTCTTCCGCGCCCAATCTAGGCCCTACATTGTTGGGATCGCTTGTGAAAGTGTCCACTTCTTTTATGGTGAAGTCGTGGGACGTAACAGTGGGCTTGACAACAGTGAGCATCGCTGTAGCGGATAGAGAGCCGGTAGTGTTGTCTGGGTACGTGACGGTCGCAGTCACATTAACTGTAACTGTGTCTTGAATGCCATCGTAGAAGGTGATAGTGGGGTTTTGAAAAGAAGCAGGTGGTATCGTCATGCCTTGCGCTTGTTGGGCTATGTAGCCGCCGACTACGGAACCGCCCCCACTGCTTTCGATGTCCCATTTGTAGTTGGAGAAGGTGCAGGAGCAGGCGTCACCAAAAAAGTCCCGGCCCACCGTCAGGCTGGCCGTGCAGGGCTGCCCGGTTAGGAGTTCCTGTGTCCCATTAACGAGCGTTGTCCCGCTCAGGTTCACAAACACGGGATAGGCGAGCGCCCCGTAACTCACATCCGCCGAGCCGGTCACGCTGTCACGCGGGTTGGAACCGCCCCCGCCGGAGAAACTCGCTTTGGCAGGACAACTCACAGAAAAAGCCGTCAAAGGAGAACCCGCCGAAGCCGAACCCTGGGTCGAATAGTTCACCCCGTTGCTCTGCCCGCCGGTGGCACTGGTGCTGGCCCATGGATTGGGTAGGCCGCAGTCTGCCGAGCCGCTGCCGGACGCGGTGCCGTTAGCGGTATAGTCCCAGGACGTGTCCGAGGTCTGGAGGCAGATGGCGGCGGTGGGGGGCGGATCGGTAACGGCTGTCTGCCCGGAAGCAGGCTGCCATGTGAGCGTGGCGGTGACGGAGGCAGAGTCGTCTACCTTCACACTCGCCATGTCCGGCGGGTAGGCGGTGACGGTGTCGCCGCCGCTGTAGCCTTCACCGGCACTGAAGGTAGGGGCAGGTTGTCCGGGCGGGAGGGGGCTGGCGGTAATGGTGCCGCCGCTGTAGGCAAAGGTGTAGGAACCGGCGCGGACAGCAACAGGAGCGAAAAGCGGAAAGGAGAGTACGCCAACCGTGAGGCTGACCAAAGCCAAGCGGGGGCGTGAGAACGACCGGGCGCGGAAACGGTGCTGACAAGGGTTCATAACATCCTCCAATCTGCAAAGCCGTAGCAGCAAGTCGTGCAGTCGAGAAAGAAAAAGTGGCTGCGGACGCCTGAAGTTCAGCGTCTCGATCCATTGTAGCACAGAACACAAAATGAGTCAAGGGCTATTTTTGCTGTTTTGCGCTAACTTCTAGTGATGCCTCAGAAACCAGTCTTGGACACTGAAAGGGGCCGCGCCGTCACTTGGCTTCAGGCGGATGTAGGTGCCGTCGGGATGCAACAGATGGGCGCTGACGGTGTCTTTGAGGTACGGCTCCAAAATGTCGTCCCGCAGGTGCTTTTTGAGCGCCAAATCTTCGACGGGAAACAGGACTTCGACGCGGCGGTCCAAGTTGCGGCGCATGAGGTCGGCGGAGCCGCAGTAGATCTGGTAGCGGCCGCCGTTGTGGAAATAGTAGATACGCGAATGCTCCAAGAAGCGGCCGACAATGGAGACGACGCGGATGTTTTTGGAGACGCCGGGAACGCCTGGACGCAGGCAGCAGGCACCGCGCACAATGCAGTCTATCTGCACCCCGGCCTGGGCGGCGGCGTACAGGGCTTTGATAATTGGGATGTCGGAAAGCGTGTTGGTTTTGAGGATCAGCCGGGCGGGCCTGCCGCGCCGCGCCCATTCGGCCTCGCGGGCGATCAATAGCATCAGGCGCTCGCGCATGTTGACCGGCGCGACCAAAATCTTGCGGTATCGGGGCTGGCGCGAGTAGCCGGTCAAGTGGTTGAACAACTCGGACACGTCGGCGGCGAGGTCAGGCCGGGCCGTGAACAGCGAAATATCCGTGTAGATGCGGGCCGTAATCGGGTTGTAATTGCCCGTGCCGAGGTGAACATACCGGCGCAGCGCCCCGCCCGGCTCTTTGCGGACGACCAGCGCAACTTTGCAGTGGGTCTTCAAACCGACCAAGCCGTAAACGACATGGACGCCGGACTCTTCCAGGGCTTTGGCCCATTCAATGTTGTTCTCCTCGTCAAACCGCGCTTTCAGCTCGACCAGGACCGCGACCTGGGTATCGTCGTCGCGGGCCGCCGCAAGAGACTTCACAATCGGCGAGTTGCTGCCAACCCGGTACAAGGTCTGCTTCACGGCCAAAACACCGGGATCGTTCACGGCGCTTTTGATGAAGTCCAAGATCGGGCCGAACGAGTCGTAGGGATGATGCAGCAGGACATCATGCTCGCCGATGACATCTAAGATGGACCGTTCGGGGTCGGACAACGAAGCCGGCACGACAGGGAGGAGCGGCGGGTCTTTGAGGTCGGGCCGGTCCATCTTCCACACCTGCATCAGATCGGACAAGCCGAGCGGGCCGGGCAGGGCGTAGACATCGGCGGGGTCCACCAGCAGGTTTTCTTCCAGCATTTCGCGCAGGCGGGCCGGCATGGCGCGGGTGATCTCCAGGCGGGCGACATCGCCGAACTGCCGCCGCCGCAAGCCCTGCTCCACCGTCTGCAATAGATCGGCGGCATCGTCTTCCTGGATTTCCAGGTCGGCATCGCGCGTGACCCGGAACGGGTAGCTTTCAGTGACTTGCAGGCCGGGAAACAGCGACGCCAGATTGGCGGCGATGACCTGTTCCAGCCAGACAAAGCAGTGGTGGAAAGCAGAGCCGTCTTCGGCGGGGCAGGGAACAAAGCGCGGCAGGATACCGGGGATCTTCATGCGGGCGAACCGCTCGCCAAGCTCCGGGTCACGCACGACGACCGCCAAATTCAGGCTTAGGTTGGAAATGTGCGGGAAGGGATGCCCCGGCCCCAGCGCAAGCGGGGTCAGCACCGGGAACACATCGCGCTCGAAATAGCCTTTCAGCGCCTTTTGCTGGGCTTTGGACAACTGGGCGTAGTCCACGATCTCGATCTCCGCCGCCTTCAGCGCAGGCCGCAATTTGCTTTGGAACAACTCGGCGGCATCGGAGAGCATCGCGCCGACCCGCGCCCGCAGCACGGAAAGCTGCTCCGCCGAGGTCATGCCGTCGGGCGACACGTCGGTCATGCCCGCCGCGACCTGCTGCTGCAAGCCGGACACCCGCACCATGTAATACTCATCAAGGTTAGAATGCGTGATCGCAACAAACTTGACTTGTTCCAGCAGGGGCTGTGCGGGGTCCGCCGCTTCGCCGAGGACCCGCGCGTTAAACGCCAGCCAGGACAGCTCCCGGTTCAGGTACAGGGCGGGGTCGCCGAGGGCCGGCGGGACCACCAGTTCCGGCACCGAAGTGTGCGTGCTGCCGTCTTCTGGGGCAGCGAGCGGGGATTGAAATGAAGCGGCATCCAGCATGGGCAAGGGTCCTCCCCAGCTTATTCGGGCTGCCGGCGCTGTTTTCCTGCTTGGGCGGGTTCCGGCTATCCTCTTGACACCCCGGCCCGGACGGGCTATAGTAACGCTATGCCCTGCGTCTCTAGGCCCCGTATTATGATCCTGCAACGCCTGCTCGCGCTTTGCCTTTTACTTTCTCTCGCGACTTCTGCCGCCGCCGCCCCGCCGAGGCGCATTGTTTCGCTGTCGCCGGGGACGACGGAGATGCTGTTTGCGCTCGGCCTCGGCAAGTTTGTCGTCGGCGACACCGTTTACTGCGATTACCCGCCGGCTGCAAAGACGATTGCAAAGATTGGGGATGTGAACACGAGCTACGAAAAAGTGCTGGCCCTGCGCCCTGATCTCATCGTGGCCGACCGTGCTGCGAACGCCCGCGCAATCGCCCGGCTGACCGCCCTGCATCAGCCCGTGCTGGCCGTTTCGCCGACTTCGCTGGCGGCGGTGGAAACCAGCCTGCGGCAGATCGGAGCGCGAACGGGGACTTCCGCCCAGGCGAACGCCGTGGCCGGGCAGATGGAGCATAAAGCGCGGCTCGCGGCGAAAATCGCAGCGGCGGACAGACGCCCGCCCCCGCGAGTCCTTGTCGTCATCCAGATCAGCCCGCTTTGGACCGCCGGCAGCGGCTCGTTTATGGACGACTTGATTACCCGCGCGGGGGGCGTCAACATCGGCAGAGCCGTGCCGGGATACGGCCCGTTCTCGAAGGAGCAGGTACTGGCGAACGCGCCCGATGTCGTTTTGGGTGACACGGCGGTTTTAGCGGCATTTCGGACCGACCCGCTGCTGCGGCGTCTGCCCGCCGTCATGCACGGGCGGGTGTATGCGCTGCCGCCGGGTACAACGTCCCGGCCCGGCCCGCGCCTCGCCGATGGACTGGTGCTGGTCGCGCAGGCGCTGCATGGAAGATGACCCACCCCGGCTCGTTCCTCGCCGACCCTCCCGAAACGGAAGGGTGAGAAGTTCTAGGAAAGCTGCGGCCGACACCTCTTCGTCCTCCCATTTCGGGAGGACCCCTGCGAAGTCACTTGTGACGAAGCAAGGAGGTGGGTTCCTTCTCCTTGTTCTCCTGCTCCTTGTTCTTCTGCTCTCCCTACTGCTGTCGGCTTGCTTCGGCCAGGTGCATCTGTCGCCGGGGGAAGTCTGGACGGCGCTGCGGCACGGGGCGGGCGACCATCTCGGCAATCAGGGCATCGTGTGGGATTTTCGCCTGCCGCGCATTCTCCTATCCGCTCTCGTCGGCGCGTCGCTTGCGGCGGCGGGGGGCGCCTTCCAAGCCCTCTTGCGAAATGATCTGGCGGACCCGTATCTCGTCGGCGTCTCCGCCGGCGCGTCGGTGGGGGCGGAAGGAACACTGCTGGCGCACGCCGACACGGCGCTGGGCGGGTTAGCTCTGCCGCTGGCGTCGTTCGGGTCGGCGGCGGGGGCGATGACGGTTGTGTACACGCTGGCCCGGCGCGGCGGGCGGGTGCAGGTGACGTCGCTGCTGCTGGCCGGGGTGGTGGTCAGCGCGTTCCTCGGCGGCGTCTCGCTGCTGCTGCTTCAGTTCAGTCACCCGAACGATGCCCAGTATCTTCAGTACCGGCTGAACGGCTCGCTGTCGGACGCGACGTTCGGGCAGTGCGGCATCACACTTGGCTTTCTCGCCGCCGGCCTGCTGCTGCTCTCGGTGCAGGCGCGGGCGATGAATGTCTTTGCGCTGGGCGAGGAGTCGGCGCAGCAGCTTGGGGTGGAAACCGAGCGGTTCAAGACGATTTTGATTGTGACCGGGTCGCTTCTCACTGCCGCCACCGTGGCGTTTGCCGGCATTATCGGCTTTGTCGGGCTGATGAGTCCCCATCTCGCCCGGCGCCTGGCCCGGACCCCCGACCACCGGATTGTCCTGCCGCTGGCGTCCCTCTGCGGCGCGATCCTGATGGTTTGGGCGGACACGCTGGCCCGGAGCGTCCTGCCGGATGGCCGCGAGCTGCCCGCCGGCATTGTGACGGCGTTTCTCGGAGCGCCCTTCTTCTGCTATTTGCTGCGGCGGCAGGGACGGGGATGAGGCCCCCGCCCCAATTCTGGGGAGCCATACGGACGCGGATAGGAGAAGAGTGGAACTCGTAGGGGCGAAGCTTGTCTTCGCCCCTACGGGTCTCTCCCACTCTGGCTCCCCAGAATTGGGGCGGGGGGCCTCCTCTCGCTTGACACTCTTCTCCCTCGCCCGGTATAATTACTGTCCCCCGCAATGACGCGCGATCTCAGGCTAACAGTCAGGAGTCTGCCGTTCCATGTCTCTCTTCGACCACTATACCCTCGACGGTTTCTATGACGAAATGTTTGCAAGCGCCGGGGTTCCGCGCCGCCATTACCAGAGCCTGTATGCCACCCTTGAGTCCCTGACCGCCGGCGACTTCAAGCAGCGGGCGCAGATGGCGGAAAACAGTATGCTCAATCAGGGCGTGACGTTTACGGTCTACGGCGACAACCAGGGCTTGGAAAAGACCATGCCCGTAGACTTGGTGCCGCGCATCATGACGAACGCGGAATGGGCGCGAATTGAGCGGGGTTTGATCCAGCGGCTCCGCACTCTCAACTTGTTCCTGCACGACGTTTACCACGATCAGAAAATCCTTAAAGACGGCATCGTGCCGCGCGAGCTGGTGGTTAATGCCAAGCACTTCCGGCGCGAGCTGGTCGGCGTGTCCGTCCCCAAAGAGATTTACGTCCATATCTGCGGCACAGACCTTGTGCGCGATGACAAAGGCGACTATTATATTTTAGAGGACAACCTGCGGTCGCCGTCGGGCGTCTCCTATGTCCTGCAAAACCGGATGCTGATGACCCGGATCTTTCCGGGTTTGTTCCGGGAAAACCGTGTTCTCGCAGTAGACCACTACTGCTCCCAGCTTCTGGCGAACCTGCGGCACATTTCCCCCCGCAAGAGCGACGACCCCACGGTCGTGCTGCTGACCCCCGGCGAGTTCAATTCCGCCTACTTTGAACATGCGTTTTTAGCCCAGCAGATGGGAATTGATCTTGTTCAAGGCCGTGACCTATACGTTGAAAACAATCTAGTCTGGATGAAGACGACGCGCGGGCCGCAGCGGGTAGATGTCATCTACCGCCGGATTGACGACGACTTTTTAGACCCGCTGACCTTCCGGCCCGACTCGTCGCTTGGCGTTCCCGGTCTCATCAACGCTTACCGGGCCGGCAGCGTCGCGCTGGCAAACGCGGTCGGCACCGGCGTTGCCGACGACAAAGTTATCTACGCCTATGTCCCGGCGATGATCAAGTATTATTTCGGCGAAGACGCGCTCCTGCCGAATGTCCCGACTTTTCTGTCTGCCGACGACTCCCAGCGCGACCATATCCTGAAAAACTTAGACAAGCTTGTCGTCAAGAGCGCGAACGAAGCGGGCGGCTACGGGATGCTGATGGGGCCGCAGTCCACGAGAGCGCAGCAGGACGAGTTCGCCGCCATGATCAAGGCCGATCCGCGCAACTTCGTCGCCCAGCCGCTGGTGGAGATTTCCCGCGCCCCGGCGTTTGTCCCCGACATCAACGGCTTTGAGGGCCGGCACATTGACCTGCGGCCCTACATTCTGATGGGTGAAGACATCTCGATCATCCCTGGCGGCCTCACCCGCGTCGCCCTCCGCAAAGGCTCCTATGTCGTCAACTCGTCCCAGGGCGGCGGCTCGAAAGACACTTGGGTGCTGGCGCGTCCTTCAGGGATGTCTCAGTCGCAGACAATGGGGACAATGAGCCAGCGGCAGGGGTTTGGCGAGGAAGAAACCCAGCCCGTTGAGGGCATGGTGAAAGCCGAAGGGTAACAAGATGCATAGCATCCCACCGTGGTATATCGCTCTGTATGAGTCGGGCTACATCCTGCACAGCGTTCTTGATGTGCTTTTCATTGTCGTAAGCTTCGCGGTTGTTGCGGTCGTTTCCCGACCCGGCTGGCGGCAGCATCTTCGCTGGGCTAATCCTGCCGCTGCCGGCATGATTCTCAATGGGACTGATCGGTTATCGCGAGATATTCATCATTATTTCCATGTCGGTACGACAACTAATGCTTACCTGACCTCAGAAATCCTGAATTACGGTTCGGATTTTTTCTCACTGTACGGTTTGTTCATGCTCTGGCGAACACTGCGCGATTTGGCCCGTCATCCCGCCTCGCCTGACCCGTTGGCGGAACACCCGACACAGCCCGACGTTTGGCCGCCTGCGCCGACATTGAAGCGGTAACAGGCGTCACCGGAGCAGATGCCACGGAATAAATTCCGAGGCTCCCAAAAACAGTGTCGCGGCGACACAAGAAACGGACCGCGTATTGATCCCGCGTCGCTTGGACGCTATTTTGTTCCAGCCTCGGAATTTATTTGTGTTGTGGCACGAACGCGGAGAAAAGTAAACAGGCGAAAGTAAAGGTATGATACAAGTGCAAAGGCAGCCCCCACAGGCTGCCTTTGTAATCTTGCCGAAAAGGAGAAAAATCCTTAAAGCTGCGTCGCGCCGCCGTCCACCACAAGCTCGGCTCCCGTCGTGAACGTCGCGTCAAATGCAAGGAATGCGACGGCTTTGGCGACTTCTTCGGCTTGACCCATGCGCTTCATGGGAACCATCTCGATGATCTGCGTCTTAAACTGGTCAACCATTTCCGGCGGCATCCCGGACTTGCCCATGATCGGCGTCTCGATTGGGCCGGGGCTGACCGCGTTGACCCGAATGCCGCGCGGCAGCAGCTCCGCCGCCAGGGTGCGTGCGAATGAGCGGAGCGCGGCTTTGGCTGCCCCGTAGGCGCTGATCGTCGGCATGCCCTTCTCATTGGCAACCGAGGTGGTGAGGACGATTGCGCTGCCTTCGGGCATCAGCGGCACGAGTCGCTGAACCGTGAAGTACGGCCCTTTGGTATTGAGATTGAACATCTCGTCGTACACCGCCTCGCTCGTCTGCTCGAACAAGGCCGGCCGGGCGAGGCCCGCGTTGACGAAGAGAACGTCGAGCGTGCCGAATGACTCTTTGACTTTCGCCGCAAGCGCATCAATGTCCGTTAAAGAGGCCGCGTCGCTCTCGAAAACAATCGCGTTTTCGCCGAGTTCAACGCGGGCTGCGTTCAGAGTCGCCGGAGTGCGTCCGGTCACAAGCACCCGTGCGCCCTCGCGGATAAACAGCTTTGCTGTCGCGAGACCAATTCCTGTTGTGCCGCCAGTGATAACCACCGTTTTGCCGTCGTAAAGTCCCATGATCTGTTTTCTCCTCGGCCACTCTGATTTTTATGAACTGTTTAGTAGTATAATGGATTAAAAGAACGAAAGTCAATGTTTTTAACTATTTAGTTAATAATTTTTCGAGTGAACACGATGAACGAGAAATTGGTGGATGAAAAGCCGACACGGCTGCGGGGCAGGCCGCGAAGCTTCAATGAGGCGGAGGCCCTGGAGCAAGCGACGCGGGTGTTCTGGGCCAAAGGCTATGACGGAGCGACGGTGGACGACCTCGTTGCCGGCACCGGCGTCAGCCGCCCCAGCCTTTACGCGACATTTGGGGATAAAGAATCGCTCTTTATGCGCTGCCTGGAACACTACGCACGGAGCGCCATCCTGTTTGCCACGCAAGTTTTGTCCGCCGCCTCCACAATTCAAGAAGCGGTCGGCAGCTATCTCCGAATGACGGTGGAGGGCGTCACCTGTCATTCTACTCCCTCCGGGTGCCTGACGGCCTGCGTCGTGCCGTCCGTCGAGGACTCGAAAGTTCAGGACTTTTCCGCGCGTGCGGCGGCGCAGATGGCGCAAGTGATTGAACAGCGGCTCCGGGAGGCGGTCGCCGCCGGGGAGCTGCCGCCGGATTTTCCGTGCGCCATGCGGAGCCGCCACATCCTCGGAATGTCGTCTGCCCTCGCCCTCCGCGCCCGCGCCGGCGCGACGCGCGAAACGCTTCAGGCGGATGCCGACGACGTAGCCGCCCTGCTTCTTCAGCGATAGCGCGGCGTTAGTCTTCTTCGGACGGCATCCGGCCCCCATCGCGCAAGGCACGCAGGACTGCCGTGTGGGTGTCTTCGAGCTGACGGATCAAGCGGCGGAGGCGGCGCAAAGTGTCGTCCGGCAGGTGGGTGTACATCGGCCCGCAGATAAACGCGGTGCAGCCGAAAGGCCGCAGGTCGTCGGGGAACGTGCAGCGGCCTATGTGCAGATATTCGCATGGTTCTTGGACTGCCGCACCCGTGTCCAGCATCGGAAGGGACAGGCGCGAGCCGGCATAGGAGACTGACGGCGCGTAAGGGTCGGTGCCGCCGAGATGCGGGAACTCGTGGCCGAGACCGACCGCCAGCGCGACATCAATGGGAGTGACTTTGGTCGGCTTGATGCAGCAGGGTGTGACGCACGACGCGCAGTGCTTGGCGGTGAACGGGTCGAAGATCGCCCGGATCTCGCGCTGCAAGCGCCGGTATTCGGAAATAGGTTTCGGCCCCGTCCGGCGGCTTTTATGCTTCATTCAAATTATGCTTCATTCAAATTATGCTTCATTCAAATTATGTTTCATCGGAAAGCTTCATGTAGTAGGCGGTCAGCAGCAGAAACTTGGCCGTGTAGTCGTTCGCCGGCTCGTTGGTGACATAATCTTCGACCACATCATGGTACACGTTAGTCTGATCGGCCCGGTCTTCGTTTGGAATGGGACTGGGAAACTGGGCACGAAACTCAGTTTTGGAAAGACTCGTGTGCTGCTCTTGGTAGGTTTTTAAATCGGCGGGGCCGCCGACAATCGCGCCGGTCAGCTCGATATTCTTGATGTTGGCAATCTGGTGGTGCGGGAACAGCGGGAACTGAGTCCCTGCCCCGACGAGGCAGCAGAGGGAGAAGGGGTTTGTGCCAAGAATGAAATCGCGCTGGTACCGGGCGATGTCCCGGTAGCGCCGGTCTCCCGAAAGCCGTGCGTAAAGGAGGCAGTTAATCGCCGCGCCCGCTGCCGCTTCCGCCGTTCCCCAGACATACGGCACGCCGAGGCCATAGGGACTCGCCTCGGAATGCTTGCGGATGGCTTCGGCGTCGAGGCGCAGATACTCAAGCAGGCGTTTTTGATCTGCCGCCGGCGCGTGGGCATAGAGCGTACCATGCGCCAAAGCGTGGACATTGTAGACGCTTGTGTAAGTCCCGGCAGGGCCGGCAAGATGGGCGAAATCAAGCGCCTGTGCCAAGTATCTCGGCTCGCCGGTGGCTTTGTACAGCTCAACCGCGCCCCATTCCATGTCGTCGTGCCAGGTCTTTTCCGGGTAAAAGTCGGCGGGCTTGGTGGTCACGATTTCAGGATGCTTTAGCCCCAGTGCATACACCGACTTCGCGGCTTCAAGGCACCGGGCGGCATAAGCAGGGGCATAAGGCCGGTACAAGCGCGATGCGACGGCAAGCGCGGCGGCGGTCCGGCCGGCGAGGTTTGCGCCGACGCCGTAAAAGACGGGGCGAGGCTTCCACTTCGGGTCACGCGCCGGGGTGTCCTGCTCCGGCAGCCGCCAGGAGTTGTGGTCGGTATCGTCGCCGACCTGATAATAAAACTCGTCCGGGCGCGGGTGCATTTTCAGCAGCCAGTCCAGCCCGACCTTTGCATACGCCAGCGGCAGCGGCAGGCCGCCGTGTGTCTGCCAGCCGGCCAGCGCCCGGTCGTAATGGGCGGCGTAGCGGTCATACGCGGACAGCATCAGTGCGGTGACATAGCTTGTCGTCTCGACAAACTTGAGGTAGTCCCCGGCATCATGCCAGCCGCCGGACGCCTCTATCTTCTGCCCGGAGCGCGGCCCGCCGGAGATGACCCCGTCGTCGGTATGACACGGCCCCTGGTGCGCGGAAGACTGCGGGCCGCAGAGCTGGACATCGAAATACTGCAAAACCAGCGGCACGACCTGCTCATAGATGTCGCCGCCAATCGTGAACGGGACCGACAGATGCCCATCGGAGAGGCGCAGGCGGTAGCGGCCAGGGCGCGTAAACAGGCTAAAGTCGGCAAAGAAGTGCCGTGCAAAGTGGCCGGCCGGCGTTTGGGGCGTGTTCCGGTACTCGGAAAGTGTGCCTCGGTACCGAATTGCGGGAACAACCGCGTCGTCTACTAAAACAAAGCCGTTGCCGAGAACGGCTCCGGTCGCGGCGATCACCGCTCGTTTCGGCTCATGGGGCAGGCAGCCGACTTGGTTCAGGTGAATGCGAACGTCAGCGGGAGCTTGAGACGGCGGGGCGTACAGCACGTCGCCTTGCGTCGGCGGGGCAGCCACCGGGGCGGCGGCTGCGCGGCTGTCCGGCGCAAGAATGCCGAGACTGCCGGCAGCCGCCGCTTTCAGGAATTGCCGCCGCGATGCCGCTTGTGAACGCTTCACGCTCAGGAACCTCCGCTGCTCGGCGCAGACGCGAACGGGTCCCACAGCGGCAGGCTACGCTGGAAAGCGGAGCTTGACCCGGCGGAAGCGGTAAAAAGTGTCGGGACGGCGCTTTGCGACCCGGCGGCGATGCAGACAGCGAGCGCCAGCGCCGCGAACCCGAAGAACGCGAGACGCCAGACATCGGCCCGCGCCTGCCGCCGGAGCGCCGGAACCGCAAAGCGCATGGCCCAGCCGCCGAGAAAGCCGGGCAGAAGCGAAAATAATCCGAGATGACTGCCCCACAGCACGGCCCCGCGCAAAAGCGCAACCAGGAACAGCCGGGCGACTTCGCCGAACGGCATTCCGTCGGTCAGCATCTCCGGGGTCGGCCACGATGGCCCGGCGGCATCAGCAGGGGTTAAAAGAGCGGTCAGGGTCAGCGTGAGGAGAGACAAGGCCAGGGCGGCAAGCCCCAGCCGCCGGACAGCCGCTTCGGCAGGCGTGTACGCCGGGCCGTGGAGGAGGCCGCGCCGCCGCAGCTCGCGCCCGGCGGTGTCCAGCCGGGCGGGATACTTGTCCGGGTCCAGATGGAGCGCGATGTCGAGGAGGTCGGTATCGGACTGCGCCCGCAGGTACGCCCCGTAGACGCCCACATCTGTTTCTTCATCGGCATGCAGCAAAGACGACGACATGGGGGAATTATACCCCGTCGCACTGCCTTTTCCTGTCTACCTACTCTTCCGCCTACTTACTCTTCCGCCTACTTGCCCCAGTCCCACGCGGCCCGGCCTGTCCGGTAGGGGAGCTGAATGATCCGGCCCGTCGCGGGCGTCACGGCGAACAGCTCGTCATCAGGCACGGGCGGCTTGGCAACCGTGTAGGCGATTTGGGAGCCGTCGGGGGACCAGCGCAAAGACGTGATCTCGCGGTGGCCGAAGACCGACCAGCCCCAGTGAATGGGGATGTCCGGGCCGGCGGCGCGGGCGGCGACATCGTACACCCGAATTATCTTTGCCGTGCCGGGCGGCACGAACGCGATCTTGCTGCCGTCGGGCGACAGCGAAAACAGGAACGCGGCGGGGCCGGAGGCGGTCTGCTCTTTTACCTGGGTCAAAACTTGCGGGCCGCTTGGGGTCTGCACCCCGTAAGCGAATGTCCCGGCTTCGGTGAGCGCCGGAAGGCGGGTTGCGGAAATGGCCGGGTCCGGCGCGAGCGCCAGGCCATGCAGGTCGAGCGGCGTTTTGAGCGGCGGGTCGCCCGTGTCGGTCGCGACGCTGTAGGAGGTGCCGTCTTCAAGGAACAGCAGCGACGAGTCCGAGTCCCAGGCCAGCCCGACCACTTGCTTCAGCTTCTGCTGCGTCAAATCTATCACGAGATGGGGCGGATTGCGGGTTCCGGGGGCCAGCGGCATGACCCAAATCTGGTTGTCCACGCTTTGCTTATCTTCCTGAAGGGTGATCATCTGCTTTTCAAAGGCCACTTGTGTGCCATCAGGCGACAGGGCCGGCTGGGTGATCCAGTCACGCGCCCCCGCGTCAACGTCCTGCGGCTCGGTTTCATGCACGAGAAGCCGGGTCGCGCCGTCCGTGCCGGCAGTAAACAGCCCGCGCAGGGTCGTTGTCTTCTCCGACGGCGCATCGGCCTCCATATAAACGAGATGCCCGTTTGGGACACCGGAAACATGGGGCGGCGAGGTGACGGCTCCAATGAGGGTCAGCGCCAGCGGGACCGCGACGGCGGCGGACACTAAAGACAGCCACACGCGGCGATTGCCTTTAAAGGGACGCGGGCCGGACTTGCCGATCAGCGCATCGTCGGCGATTTCCGGTTTGGCATCTTTTGGTTTATTCTCGTGTTTTAGTTTATTCTCGTGTGAGCGCATAAGTATTTAGGTTCGGCCGCAGGTAGCGGGCAATGAGCGGGTACGCTTCGGCGACGGCGTAATAGACTTCCTGAGCGATTTTGCGGTACGACGGATGCCCCTGCCGGGCGGAGCGCAGCTCGACAAAATGGGCGACTTCGCGCAGGTTCCAGGTAAAAAGCACCCGAATCCGGGTCGCCAGCGGCAGCACATACGCGGCTTCGTGCGCTAGCCCGGCCTCGCACAGCCGCCAGTAAGTGTCTGCCGATTGGGCTAAAAGCGCGTTGTAACGCGGTCCATAGCCGAACTCTTCCAGCGCAATGGGCTTCTCAAAGCCGAGCGCGGGCGAAAGCGCCTGCGTTGTCTGGGTCGCCATCCGGTGCCGCTGCACGTCCCGGAACGCGCCATAATCCAGGGTCATTTCCACCGTGCAGCTCAACCGCTCGAACGCCCGTCCCGGTGCATCGTGCTTGCCTCGGTGCGACAAGTATTCGTCCACGACCCGCTCTTTGTCCGCTTGCGGCAGTGTTTTGACCCGCGCGAGAAGTGCGTCCATTGGCAGCGAGGCCGCGCCATACAAAATCGCGGCAACGAGTCTATCTTCGGCATCCGGGTCAGAAAAAACAAGGGAAACGCCGTTTTTGGCTTCCCGCCGAGCCGGGTGATCTGTTTCGCTGCTTGCAGAAGGTAGCAGTGCCTGCGCCAGCGCCTCAATCGCCGCACCTGTCTCCGCCCGGTAGGCGTTGAAGTCTGCGTACTTCAGGAGCGTCGGGACAACGTGCTGCGCTTCTTCTTTGATCCGCAGGCCCAGCGTCCGCCCTTCTTCCAGCGGCTGTGAGAGAAGCTTCGTCACCAAATGTTCCAGCGTGCGGGCGTTCAGCGTCAGCCCAACATTGGTGTGCGTTGCCGCCGGCAGTAAGTAGCGCAGCAGGTCAAATGCTGTCGCGCGGGAGGCGGCGTCGTAGCCCCGCTCGGACTGCTTTTCGCCGCGCGGCGTCCGCGCTTTCACCTGTGCGACCACGTCTTCTGTCCATCCCGTGTAGGCATCCAGCAGTCCGCGCACCGCTGCCCGGTACTCCGCCGCCAGCACCGGATGCGCCATCACCGCCGGCGGGTAATAGACTTTGCTTGGGTCAAACGCGACATAGCGCGTACTTTTCTCGGTAAATGACGCCAGCCGGGCATCTTCGATCAGCTTCGACGCGAGAATGCTGATGTCTTCCAAAGCGAGATGCACCATGCCATGTTCAGCGACCGAACTGTGCCCGTAGCCCAGCACATACTTTTCGGCGAACGCCCGCGCCTTCTCCTGCAAGCCCACCGTGCCGCTGGAATTGTCCGTGCTGCCGGTCCCAATCAGCGCCCCTAAGTCTTCCGCCTCAATCATGCTCCGCAAATCGTCGCGCAGGGACAAGCGGGAGCGCGAATAGCGGGCAAAGAGGTAGGCCACGACTTCTTCGGGCAGGTTTTGGAGCGCGAACACGCTCTGGTCAGTGTTCGTAAAAAAGCGCGATAGGTCGGCGGTCGTCTGAGGCATAGGAAGCAGTTCGGCAGAGGGCGGGGGAAATCCTGCATTTGGCTGTCACGGGGCAGCCCCGTGACTTCCTTTCCTACTCCTTCGGCCAAGTCTGCCCCGTGACCTCGGCGAGATACTGCCCTTCCCCGTGCAGGGACCGCTCCAGCCCGTAGTTCGCCCGCGCTTCCTGCCGCACCGTCCAAAGCGCCAGCCCGGCGTAGACCAGCATCAACGCGCAGACCAGCGGCGGCATGACCGACCGGAAGCCGTTGACTAAACCGACCGAGACCGGCACGCGCTTGGCGCGGCTGACGATGCTGAGAACAATCGCGAGAAGCAAGGGAACTGCCAGCGCAAAGGCCAGGCCGAGCAGAGCTTGCAGATTTGGGTTGTTCCAGGCCGTCGCGCCTGCATTGGAGTCACTGCCGGAAATTGAAACATTCTGCTGAACCGTCGAGGCCGCTGCGCGGCCTCCCTGCGTCAGCCATGACGCAAGCAGCCCCAACAATCCTGTCACGCCGAGAACGGCGGCGGCTGTCAGCGCGGCTACTCCAATCGGACGGCGCCCCCGGCGCAGCGCGAGTGCAAGCGCTCCTGCCAGTGCAAGTGGGATTAATAGCAGGGCTGCGTCCGGCGCAAGCGAGGCTGGGCCTGAGTCAACGAAAGCCGCCCCCAGCAGCGCTTCAATCACGACGGCCCCCCAAAACCCGGCAGACGCCCCGGCAGGAAGCGGCCTGCGCTCCCGGAGTTGGGGGAGGCGGCTTAACCCGGCCGCCGCGAGGCCGAGCAAAAACACACAAAAGATGTTCGGCAGAAGGAAGAGGCAGGCAAAGAACGCAATCGCTGTGTGAACGAGATCAGACAGTTGGCTGCCGAATACCGTGTCCATGTGATCCGTGACACGGTGAATCTGCTGCCAGGCCGCGCCGTCCGCCCGTGCCTGCGCCGCCGCTTCGGGATGGCCGATTTTAGTCACATAGGCGCAGTAAATATCCAGGCGGATTTGCGCCGCCTGTAGATTAGAGAGACGCGGATCGAATTTCGGCGGCACTTCCCCGTCGGGACGGCTGCGGCTGGTCGCGCAGATGGCGTTCCCGACCAAATTCCCAATGATCGCCGTCGCCTGATCCTGCATCAGCTCGCCGCACCGGGCCAGCGCTTCGCGCTTGGCAAGGCCCTCTTCCGGGTGTCCGGTCTGCTCGTCCAGAACTGCCTTGTAAACGACGACGCGGGCGGCGTGGCGGAGCTGTTCATAGTGCGGAAACAGCAGCGCGGCGGCGATGGCCGTTGCCGAGAGCGATTCACGCCCTCCGTAAATCGCGTCGTTGATGCGCCAGCCGCCTTCCACCGGGTCTTCAAAATACTCACGCCAGGCGTGCTTGGTAGACGCCCGTTCAACCGCCGCCATGCCCTCGGTGTCACGGTGGGAGGCGAACAGACCGACGGCTCGCATGAACGGGAAATAGGCATTATCGGGATCAAGCCGCTCCCCGGCGGCGGCATCGGCGTCAAATGCTGCAAGCTGCGCCGGAGCGGGAGCGGGATCGTTCGGGCCAGGCCGAAAGGGAGACGGCGTTTTGCCTTCCAGCAGATTATCTTCGTCCCGGTGCAGCCGAACTTCTTTCGTGGTTGACTCGCGCAGAATGGCGGCGCGGAGCGAAGGGGACTGAGGAAAGCGGGCGACTAAGCTCCGGTCATAGTCTAGCGGCGTCTGCTCGGTGTCTGCTCTGCGTCCGGCAAGTTGAATTTGAAAATCGTTTGGGTGCGCTTCAACAATGCGCTGCCTTTGCGTCCCGTCGCGCCCCGGCAGGACCGACAGGGCGACAAACGACAGGCGGACAAGCCAGCGGGTTTGGGGCGCAATCAGCAGGGCGAGCAGAATGCCGAAGGCGATGCCGAGCAGGGTCAACCGAGTTTTGTAGGTGTTCATAAACGTATTCCGATAAGGTCCCCCCAGCCCCCAATAATGGGGGAGCAATACAAAACCGGCCAATGCCCGCTCCTTGTCCGGCTCCCCCATTATTGGGGGCTGGGGGGCATCTTCACGCAATCAGCGTCGTCTGCCGGGTGACTTCCGCCCGGCGGCGCGGCTCCGGCTTGCGGGGCGTCTGCTCCGGGGCGGGTTCCGGCGGGGGCAAGCTGTTCCACGGGGCTGTGAGGGACCCGGCGCAGAGGCCGGGGCGGTCAAGCAGCGCGTCCATCGATGGCAGGGAGGCGGGCGGCGCGGCGGCCAAGCTTTGCGTGGAAATCGGCGTTGGTGACGGCGGGGCCGGCGGGCCGCTCAGAGTGAAATGGAGCAGCAAAAGCGTCACGGCAAGTGAGCCGGACGCGCCGAGCAGCAGGGGCTGGACGGGCTGCCAGAGGCGTCGCCACCACGGAATGGGAACACGCAGGGCGGCGAGAACGCGGTCGTCGAAATCGGCGGACGGCGCGGGAACCGGCAGGGAGCGCAGGGCATCGGCGAGGGTAGAAGGCTCAGACATGAGAGTTTTCCTCTTCCACGGCGGTCCAGAGGTCTCGGAACTGGGCGCGGGCGGTGTGCAGGCGCGAGCGGACCGTGCCGACCGGAATTTGGAGCATGGCAGCAATTTCGTCGTAGTCCAGGCCCTCGATCTCGCGTAGAACCAGGGCCGCCCGCATCGGCGGAGAAAGCTTGTCCAGCAGTGCCTCAATCAGCAGGCGGGTGTCGGTCGGCACAGGGGGAGAAGCTGCGTTGGGAGCAGCCTCTGCCGGGACTTCGCGTGTCCAGGGGGCAGACCGGCGGCGGTCCAGGCAGAGGCGGACGGTGATGGAAAACAGCCAGGCCGAGAAGCGTCCTTGTCCGCGAAAGCGCGGCAGGCGCTGGAACGCCCGCACAAACGCTTCCTGGGCAACGTCCTCAGCATCGCCATGAGAGCGCAGAACATGGGCGGCAAGACGGATCACGCGGGCGCGGTACTGCCCCAAAAGCCAGCGGTAAGCGGCGTCGTCGCCGGCTCGCGCCCGGTCAATCCAAAGCGTTTCCTCGCGCTCATCCCGCGACAAGCATTCAGCGCCATCCCACTGGCCGGTCATTGCGTGTACCATTAAGGAGAAAGACGCGGCGGGGAGGCGGAAAGGTTCGGCGGGGGAGCAAATAATTTCGGCAATAAAAAAAGCACCAGCCTTTATGGCTGCCGCTTCGTTTACGCTTTAATTTTGCGAACGCAGATGCAGTATGACAGGCTTTCGGCGTGAAGTCAATCGCCTGAAAAGCCGGCGGCGGCTGGCAGCGAAGAATTTTTCGGCTGTTAGGCGCGGCAAAACACCGATTATCCGCTGCGGCCTATTGTGCAGGGCGAGAAAACCAAGCGAAGCGCGTTTTGTATTTGTCTCAAAAACTACCGAGGAAAGACGCGAAATCGCCCGGCTGTCATTCAAGAAAGCCGGGCGATTCCTGCTATAAGCTATTGACCCGTCGCTCCCGCACCGCCAGCCGCTCCCGCCGCCCCGGAAGCGCCCGATGTTCCAGAGGCTCCCGATGTCCCCGGAGCGCCGGGTGCGCCTGATGCTCCCGGTGCGCCTGATGCTCCCGGTGCGCCCGCGGCCCCCGGTGCGCCGGCCGGGCCAGGGGCGCCGGCCGGTCCGGGGGTTCCCGATCCGCCCGGCACAACAACTGTTGTGTTGCGGGGTGCGGGGTTCACCACCACGGGTGGTGTCCCGGTGTCGTCTTTCTGGCCGCATCCGGCGGTTCCAATCACGCCTAATCCTACTACGGCGGCTAAGGCCAGAGCCTGCACCGGCGAAAATTCTAAAATACGCATTTGATGTTCCTCCTCAGAACAGTTGCCTTGCTGGCAGATGCTTAACTATGCCCGTATGCCAGCCCATTTAAACGCAGGAAACCCAACGTGCAATCGCGAACAAGCACGCAGACCTCTCGAAAGGAACTGTCCGCCGCCATGACGCTCACTGCCGCAGAAATCGCGCCGTTTGCTTTTGCTGATGCCACCGACGCCGAATACGAAGCCCTGAACCGGCACTTCAACCGGGGACGGGCCGAAACTCTGCCCGACGACCCGCCGACGCCTTTAGAAGAGACGGTCGCGCAGCTCAAGAACATCCCACCGTTTGTCGGGATTTATGCCTGGGGCGGCTGGAACCCGGACAGGACCGAGATCATTGCAAGCGGCGTCGTCTCGTTCCTGAAGACTGAGGAAAACCAGCACCTCGCCCAGTTCGAGTTGAATGTGGATGCACAATACCGGCGCCGGGGTCTTGGGCGCGAACTGCTCCGCCGTGCCGTTGAAGTGGCGCAAGCGGAAAACCGCCGGCTCTTAATGACGAACACGAATGAGCGTGTTCCCGCTGGAGAAGCGTTCATGACGCATCTCGGCGGCGAGCGCGGCTTAGAGATGCACACCAACCAGCTTACGCTCGCCGAACTTGATCCCGCCTTGATTGAGAAGTGGCAGACGCAAGGTGTACAGCGGGCGGCAGGCTTCACCCTGGGTTTCTGGGACGGCGCGTATCCCGACGACCGGATTGAGGCGGTCGCGACGCTGATGGACGTGATGAACACGGCCCCGCGCGAGAACTTAGACATGGAAGATATGCACACAACGCCGGAGCAGATCCGCCAGCGGGAGCAGATGGAAGCCGCGATGGGCACCCGGCGCTGGACTGTCTACGCCGCCGAAGCGGCAACGGGCCGGTTCGCGGGCTTCACCGAAACGTCGTGGAGTCCGCACCGCCCGGAGATCGTTTCCCAGGGTGGCACCGGCGTCTTCCCGGAGTTCCGGGGCCTGGGCCTCGGACGCTGGCTCAAAGCCGCCATGCTGGCCCGCATTCTCGCGGACCGCCCCGAAGCAAGGTTCGTCCGCACCGGCAACGCCGACTCCAATGCCGCCATGCTCGGCATCAACCACGCCCTCGGCTTCAAGCCCTACCTGTCCAACTGCGTCTGGCAGTTAGAAGTAGATAAAGCACTGGCGTATCTGGCCGAAAAGCCCTGAAAGTCAAGGAGAACACCAATGGACATAACGGAAGCGCAGACGGAAGTTTTACTGCGTGACTCGCAGGAGTTTGACCGCTACCTGGAAAGCATCCGCGAACGGCGAGAGCGGCATCGCAAACAACTATTTTGGTCTCATGCCGTCCAGAGCCTGGAAGCGGAGCTGTCAGCGGCAGCCGAAGAGAGCCATTTGGCCCTAGTTTCCGAACTCTCTTTTGTTCTGGTCAGGTTCCGGGAGGCGCTGGCAGCCCTCGATGCACCCTCGGTGCCTCAAGCGGAAGCTGATCAGAAAGACTCCCTGCCGACCAGCGGCGAAGAGCCAGGCTTAGAAGAATTAGGCTTAGAAGAATTAGGCTTAGAAGAATTAGGCTTAGAAGAATTAGGCTTACCGGAAAGCCTGCAACCCGAGTACTTGCAGCTCCCCTTATCGCAGGGCATGGCCCTGGAAGCTGCTGCGGCTGATCGCGAGAAACGAGAGCGCGAGAAACGAGAGCGCGAGGCAGGGCAGCTCGCGGAGGAAGAAGCAGAGCGGCTCGCGCAGGAAGAGGAAAGGCGGCTCAGGACGCGATTGGCGTATCTTCGGTCTGAGGCCGATGACTATTCTCACGACATTGCCGACACTTTGGCCAGTCGGTTTTGGGCGCGATCTCTTTATGCGGAGAGTCTTGCCTCTTGGGAGCAGGCTGGCGTTCTTGCCGACAAGCACGCTGCCGCCGCCGGCATCGTGGCCGGCCTCAAAGAAGTCGCAGAGAGGCTCATTTTCCCCGCGCCCGAACGCGACCAATGGGAGTTCCCATTTATTTACAGGACGCCGCGCGGCACCGGAGAACCCATCCCGTGGGGCCAGCTTGCGGCCACTTACCGGTACTGCGTCGATGCTACCGACATTCTCTCGTGGTACGTCTCGTACTGGAAGCATCTGACCCGCGACGAAAGAACCTATCTCATGGACGCCATTCTTGCCGCACATCGAGGCGCGAACCGTCTCCGGGACATCTCGGGTCACCGCGACAACGCACTCAGTGAACTCCTGCGAACGGCTCTGGAGGTCAAGTCTTCCGATGACTTCGGCTGGCTGAACGCACTCGACAAAAGGTGTTCAGAGCAGCGTATCTTGGAGATTGCGTCCAATGGGCGTGACGTCTGGCAGGAAGTTCAAGCGGGCGTTGAAGCACGGGTTGCGGAAGAGGCACAAGAAGAGGCGGAGGAAGAGGCGCGTCAGGCCCGCCATCAGCGTCAGCAGGACGCCATCGGCGCGGTGGAAGCCTGGGAGGACACTCTCGAAGGAAGCGGCATGAGGAGCGAAGATGTGGGCCAGCATCGCGAAGCCTTGCTTGCCTTGCTGGACGAGTGTCTTCAAGCAAAAGTGCCTCCGACGAATGTGCGAGTTCGTAAAGCAATTCTCGACACCGCGCCCATTCTTCTGGCAAGCGAGCCAAAGTACGCCAAGTTCCTGGATGCGGTGCTGACGGAGCGCAGCCGCCTGGAACTTGCGGAAGTCAGCCTGGATGAAGCCGTAGAAGTCCCGGATGCGGACTTCGCCCCCATGCTGAAGGCTGTTCGTGACTACATGAGCGGCAAGAAAGTGATGATCCTGGGGGGCAGAAACCGCCCAAATGTCGTTCAGGAACTTTCCGCGAGCCTGGGCTGCGACGTTTCCTGGCCGACCACGGAGCCGAACGACAAGAAAGACAAGCATGACTCCGCGATCTTCGGCGCGGACATCATCCTGCTGGCAAAGGACCACGCTCGCCACAATCTTTTCCATCGCGGAAAGCAGGCCGTGAAGACCCAGGGCAGTGTCCTGATCCCGTTGTCCGGGGGACACAACATGCGGCAGGTCGTATTCCAGGTCAATGAGTACCTCCTGCGCGGGCAAAACGGCCGCGCTGAGGTCAGCTAAAGAGGAGACAAAAGAGAGGCAGCGCTTTTGGGATAAACAAAACAGCCCGCGCCACTCGCGCGGGCTGTTCCCAGCAAGCCGGTCTATCCGGCGGCAGATACGTTCTGCGTGCGCTTGCGGGCGCGGAGCACCAGGCCGCCCAGACCCAGCACGGCCAAAAACAGCGCGGTCAGCGCAGCAGCACGGCCCTTCGATGCGGCTTCGGCGCGGCAGAAGAGGAACCTGGCGCGGCAGGGTGTGAACCCACACTAACGATCTCAAACACCGTGCCCCTGCCGCCCGCGCCGCCACTCTGCGTTGTTCCAAACAGGTTGCCGCTGCTGTCAAATGTCACATTAGAAGGATTAGCTCCGTTGGTGCCGTTAAAGGAGACCAGGGTTTTAATGCGCGTGCTGCCCTTAGCGATCTCAAACACCGTACCTAAGTTTTTTGCGCCGCCCTTAGCGGTTGTTCCAAAGAGGTTGCCCTGACGGTCAAATGTCACATCGGTATCAGGCTCATCTCCATTGGCTCCGTTGAAGGCAGCGAGGGTTTTGAGGCGCGTGCTGCCCTTGGCGATCTCAAACACTGCGCCATGCCCATTAAGGATGCCTGCGCCGCCCTCGGCAGTTGTTCCGAAGAGGTTACCGCTGCGGTCAAACGTCACGGCACCCGCAGGATCATCTCCATTAATGCTGTTGAAGGAGACCAGAGTTCTAATGCGTGTGCTGCCTTTAGCGATCTCGTACACTGTGCCACAGTTGCTTGCGCCGCCCATCCCTGTTGTTCCGAAGAGATTGCCGCTGCGGTCAAATGTCACACTGGACACAGGCTCAGATCCATTCATATAGTTGAAGGTAGCGAGGGTTTTAATGTGCTTACTGCCCTTGACGATCTCAAACACTGTTCCCGCGTCGTTTGTACCACGCTTGAATGTTGTTCCAAACAGGTTGCCTTGGCGGTCAAACGTCACGGCGTCTACAGGAAAAGCGCCATTGTTGTTTGTGTTGCCCTTGACAGGTGTTGCAAAGAGGTTGCCCTGGCTGTCAAACGTCTTACTGACAACAGGCTCGGCGCCAATGGTGCCGTTGAAGGAAGCCAGGGTTTTGATGTGCGTGCTGCCTTTGGCGATCTCATAGACTGTGCCAGCGTCATTCATGCCACCACTTTCTGTTGTTCCAAACAGGTCGCCCAGGCTGTCGAACGTCAGGTGACCATAACCAGGCTGGGACCCGTCGGTGTCCCTGAAGGAAGCCAGAGTGATGAGGCGCGTGCTGCCATTCGCGATCTCAAATACGGTGCCATCGTTGTTTGGGCCGCCATTATTTGTTGTTCCGAAGAGGTTGCCTTGGCGGTCAAACGTCACACCGGCATGAGGCTCGGCTCCATTGGCTCCGTTGAAGGAAGCCACCGTAACAAGAGAAGCTTGTGGGGTGGGAGAAGCCTGGGCTGGCGTCTCTGCCGCCGCGCACAGTCCGGACAAGAGAAGAACAATCAATGCGCCGACGCTACGGCGGCCAGAAGAACGACAAGCAGGAAACATCGAAGCGAATTCCTTCCCGTGAGTCAAGAACAGCAGGGGGTCGTGCTTGGCGCGGAGACTGCGGACGCCTGAGTCCCAGTATACCGCACGTTCAGGCCAGAGAACAGCAAAAAGCCCCGCGCCAATGGCGCGGGGCTTTTTGAGAGAATTAACTACTTGTGGACGCTTTCGCCCTTCACGTCCTGAGCGGCTTCCATGACGGCTTCGGAGAGGGTCGGGTGGGCGTGGATGGTATGCATCAGCTCGTCAATCGTGGACTCCAGCTTGATCGAGACGCAGGCTTCGTGGATCAAATCGGTGGCGTGGGGGCCGACGATATGAACGCCTAGAATCTCGCCGTATTTGGCGTCGGTAACGATCTTGACCAGGCCGACATTTTCGTTGATCGCCATGGCTTTGCCCAGCGACTTGAACGAGAACTTGCCGACTTTCACGTCGTAGCCGGCTTCTTTGGCCTGCGCTTCATTCAGGCCCGTCCAGGCCATTTCCGGCTCGGTGTAAACGCAGTAGGGGACAGCGGTGTAGTCCATCTTGACCGTGTGGCCCAGCGCATTCTCAGCGGCGACTTCACCTTCGCGGGTCGCCACATGGGCGAGACCCCCGCCGGCGGCGTCGCCGATGGCGTAAATATGGGGGACATTAGTCCGCATGTACTCGTCTACCGTGATCTTGCGGTCAAAGAAGACGCCTGCGGCTTGCAGGCCGAGACCGTCGGTGTAGGCGCGGCGTCCGACACCGATGAGCAGCTTGTCGAACTCAATCTCGCCGTCGCCTTTTTCGGTAACATACTTCAGCTTCTTGCCGGGAACGTCAATCGCGACGACTTTCGTGGAGGTCATGATCTTGACGCCCGCTTTGGTCAGCAGCTTCGCCAGCTCGGCGGTTAAATCGGGATCGGCGGCGGGGACGATGTTCGGCATCAGCTCGATCAGCGTCACGTCCGCACCCAAACCACGGTAAGTGTAGGCGAACTCGGTGCCGACCGCGCCGGAGCCGAGGACGACCAGCTTCTTCGGGACTTCCAGCGCCGAGACTGCTTCATTGGAGGTCCACAGGGTCGTCGTGCCGAGCGTCCCCGCCGCCTTGCGGTTCTTGACTTCCCGGTTGTCTACAAATACATCAGCATCAGCGGTGTCCGCGCCGATCATCTGAATGGACGGGTGAAGCTTCGCGACAACGCTGCCCGTTGCCAGGATAATCGAGGCTGCCGTGATCCGCTCGGTTTTGCTGTCCTCGGCGGCGGCTTCAACCGTGTGCGGGTCTACCAACTTGCCTTTGCCTTTGATGTAGCGAACGCCGTTCTTCTTGAACAAAAACTCAACGCCGCCCACTAAAGTCTTGACCACTTTGTCTTTGCGGGCCATGAGCGCGTTCATGTCAAAGCCGATTTCGCCGCCGATGGTCAAGCCGAAGTCGGCAAAGTGCCGCGCCTGCTCCAGTGCCGCGACCGACCCAATCATGGTCTTGGTGGGAATACAGCCCCAGTTGAGACATGTCCCGCCCGCGCTGTCGAAGTCAATGCAGACGACTTTCGCGCCCATTTTCGCGGCATGAATGGCCGCCGGATAGCCGCCCGGCCCGCCGCCGATGACCACTAAATCTACATCGTAACCACTGCTTGAACCGTTAGTACCCGGACTATTAGACTGCGCCATAACTCTTATCTTTCTGGTAACTATTCTTCTTTGCGTGCGAGGTCCGCACCGCGACTCGCCCGCCGCCCTGTCTGCCGGCCCACTGGGTCCACTTCTGCATGGGCGGACTGGCTTTCAGCGCGTCTAAGCTGCTGAACTCACGTTCGAGTTCTACCAGCGTAAACAGTGCGTGGATTTGCCGATGGCAATCCGAACAAATCTCAACCGTCACTTCCCCGTCCCGCGACTTCGGCACCAGATGGTGCTTACTGGGCGAAAGGTAGTCGCCGGTCCGCTCGCACAGGGGGCAGTGGAAGGTCTCGCGAGACTGCTTCTCCGTGTGTCTTGCCATGTTGCTGTAACACGAAAACGGGGCGAAAAGTGCCTGGAAGCAACACAGCAGCCACCCAAACATTTATTGCATCCGGGTCGGAGGAGGAGGCCAAACCCCTTCGTTCTGGACCGGTGTCTCCCGGCTAGGAAGGTGAGTGACGAATTGCAAAACACGCCAGGTCGTATAAAGGCTAATCAGCGCCCCTAGGCATAACAGCCCATAGGCGGCGACTGTTGACGCTAGGCTCGCTCTGAGATAGAGAAAGCGGTATCCGAGATCGTATATCTCGTATAGCAGGCCGAATCCATGTCCGACGGCCAGCGGGACTAGCCAACTCAACACCGCTTTTTGCTTCTGCCGGTGCGCCGCAAGCACTGCGGCAACAACCATAACGCAGAGCGGCATCGTTACCAAAAGACGGAAGACAGTATATAGGAACCCAACAATAAAGGCTGGATGATAGCTCAATGCGCTACTGGCCTCTTCAAATGCGCTACTGGCCTCTTCAAATCTGTGATGCCCTGGGCGGGATTCGAACCCGCACGGGGTTGCCCCCGGAGGATTTTACTTACCACTACCGCTTTCGCGGCCTGCCGAACATTTCTGCTCAGGCCGTTCGTGGTCTGGACTGTCTCTTCGCCGTGCCGCGTGTGCCAAAACAGTTCGTTTTCGCAAATTTGCTTTCGCGCAAACGGGTTAGGCGGCTCCTGTACAGTCTCTACACACTTCCGAGGCGTGTGACGGCCTCGGCTTGGTTCGGGATTGTCATGCTCTGCTTGTTGCAAAGTTTAGAGTTCCCCGAATTAGGGAGCTGCTACAATCGGGTTTCTCCGACTGCGACCCATATCTAAGTCCGCTGTGTCTGCCATTCCACCACCAGGGCATCCTCAGCGGTAAGTATAGCACACGGCGGGAAAAGAAGTCAAACCAGGGTCATCTTGCAGGAAATCATACCGCGCCCCGCGAACAACATGCCATGTTCAAGAAAAAGCAGCGAGAACTCACCGTGGACGATGCGCCGGACAGCATCGCGCCGTGGGAGATGCTGGAAGACGCGGAGATCGCCGCGCAGACCGCCCGCGTGGCGGCCCGGTTTCAGGGCCGGACACTGGTGGCGTTTGCACGGCGGCTGGACACGGACGCCGTCGCCTGCTTCGACAAAGGGACGGACGGCACGGGGAAAGCGGTGCTGGTACTGGAAGGCTTGGACGCGCCGGAGCTCGCCGCCGAGCGCCGCTACCCCGGCTTCAGCGCCTGGTTCGACGACGCCCTGGCCGCGCACCGGCAGGAAAGTTAAGGCAGGCGAGGACAATGGCTCAGGGAGCATTTGATCCAGAGCGGGTCCGCCCGCTGGGGGCGGCGATTGAGTATGCGTACCATCTGTATGATGTCGCGACCCAGAACCATGATCAGTTCCCGCTCGCCGCCCTGCCGCCGGGGTATGTGGAAAGGGAGCAGATTTTCGTCAACGACTCGTTTGTCAACAGTAACCTGCCGGAGTCCCGCAAGGAAGATCTGCTCGACCTCTTCAACCTCAACAAGCCCATCGGCGTCATCGCCGTCAATGACCAAATTGGGGATGTCATCGCCGCGTTTCGCGGGACACAGACGGCGTTTGAATGGCTGCATGACGCTGAGTTCCTGCTGACCGACTACCCGTTTGCGCCGAACAGCGGTCAGACCGAGTCCGGCTTTACAATGCTGTACGCAAGCTGCAAAACCGGCACGGACGATGGCTCCCCCCGCGTTGCCGATGCCCTCCGCGCGTATGCCGCTGGCCGGTCGGTCCAGATCACCGGCCACTCGCTCGGCGCGGCGCTGGCGACCCTGCTTGCCCCTGAAGCCGCCGCTTTGCTTCCCAACTCGCGCGTCAGCAGCGTCACCCTCGGCAGCCCGCGCGTCGGCGACAGAACCTTTGCCGGGACCTTCAACACGCTCCTGCCCGACTCCTGGCGCATCGCGAACCGCGAGGACATTGCGACCTACCTCCCGCCCGCCTTCACCGGCTACGCCCATGTCGGGGCCGAGTACCTGATCACTTCCGTCCAGAAGACTCGTCGGAACTTGGGCTGCCGGCACGCTTTGGAGACCTACCTGTACCTGCTTTCTCCCAGCACCCGCGCCTTACAATCTGACTGCCTGCCGTGAGCGCCCCTTGTTACGCCACCGGCTGCCAAGCCATGCAAAAGCAAGTACCGACAAAATCCATCCGCCCCGGCCTTGATGGATCAGTCCGTCTAAACTTACGAGTGCTGTCAGTTGCTTGATACCGTCTACAGCCGCAAAACCGAGCCAGAACAAACCCAGCCCAAGACACGCACCGCGCACAGCCTGCCGAGGAAACAAGCCCCCGGCGGCAAGCCCCGCCAGCCCGAACATCAGCATGAACATCGCCTGCGTAAAGTCCATGCCGTAGCCGGGATGCTCGCCGAGATACATCAAGAACGCTCGCGGCAAAATGGTGTTCAGGGCGTGATCTAAAAACAGATCAAACCATCTCTGGTTCATCAGAAAGCAGATCAAGCAAAGTGCCAGCGGAACCGTCACAGCCGCCCCCAAAAGGCTTTTCTTGTTCCGCGTTTGCTCCCGCCGCCACGCCCAAACGAGATTACCACCCAAGTCTGCCGGCGTTCCGAACTGCGTTACGGCGTTCTGCACGGCTTCGTCTTCCCGTTGTCCAATTTCTTGATTGACCGTGACAGCGTTGAGCAAATGCTGGCGCATCTCGCGCAGTTCTTCGCTGCGCTGTTCGACAGGCATTGGCCCTAGCTTTGCGGCGACTTCCGACAGGTAACTTTCAAGTAAGCTGTGCATCAGGGTCCTTTCAACTTTGCATTGTCGCTATTTCGGAACCAGGCGTTGAAACGCACGGCGAGTAGGGGAAGACGCTGAAAACTGCCGCTTCCCGGCATCCGCCCCGTATGGCTATGTGCTTCGGCACATGGCTCCGAAGCTAATCCCGCATAAGCCGCACCCGGACTGCTCGCTTCATCCGCCACCGACTGATGACCGACGCGGAGGCGACGGCAACCAGCGCCGGCGTGATACAATAAACAAACATTCCGAGTGCGTCCTCAAGCGTCAAAGGGGTAGGAGCCGTGAAGTAAGCATATCTCAGCTTACCAGGCCAATAAACGAAGTCCCCCCAGCACAAGCGATGGATAACCGGGTAAGCGGCCCAGGCGCCTACAACTAGACTTGTCCCCTGAACGGCTCGCCGTGGAAAGAAGCGCCCGCTTCCTGCGCCGATCAACAAATACATGGGAAAATCACGAATCAAGAGCGAAAAGGTACCGTATTCCACACCAGACCAATGGTAAGTTCTTTCCATCAGCGCTAAAATGGGGTCCAAAGTATACGCCGCGCCAGACGGAGCCACGAAGACCAGAAGGCACATTCCGACAAGGCTCGTGATTACGGCACCGACAAGACTCCTCTTGTTCAGTGTCCGCTCACGCCGCCAAGCCCACACAAGATTATCGCCTAAGTCTCGCGGCGTCCCGAACTGTGCCACGATACCCTGCGCTGCTTCCTCTTCCGACTGTCCTAGCTCGCGGCTGACGATGACGGCGTTTTCTAAGTGCGTCCGCATCTCGCGCAGCTCTTCGCGACACTGATTTTCCGGCAGTACGCTCAACTGCGTGGCGACTTCTGACAGGTAACTTTCAAGCAGGCTGTGCATGACCGATCCCTCCTAAGTCTAATTTTCCTAAGACCGTACTGATGGTTGCGGCGTAGTCGCGCAGAGCTTGGGTACGGTGCGCCGTTTCCTTGCGGCCTGCCTCGGTCAGTGTGTAAACCTTGCGGTCCGCGCCTTTTGCCTGCGCTTCCCAAGTCCCAAAGATCAGGCTGTCTTGTTCCAGCACGCGCAAGGCTGGGTAGAGTGTTCCCTCCTTCATGTGCAGAGCACCCTCGCTTAACTGCTCGACCGCGCGGGCAATGGCGTAGCCATGCAGGGGAGTCTGACTCAGCACGGCTAAGATCAGCGCGGGCAGATCACCGCTGGCAAGTTCACGTCGCATAAGCTGCCTCCAATTCCTATGTGGCTATTATACAGAGATTTTAGAGGTATGTCAAGCGCAAATAAAACAGCCGCTAGGCATGGCCCGGCGGCTTTCTTGAATGTGGATTACGGCTGGCTCCAATCCTGCCAGGCAGCGCCGGGGATTGCCGAGAAATCTTTGCCGTTGTAGGTGATGACGGTGAAGCCGGCAAGAATGGTGCTTGCGGCGATACGGCAGTCGTTAGGGCCGGCCCGTTTCGTTCTTGTCGGCCAAGATTGCTACAACTGCTCTGCCTCGTCTGTGTACGGCAGGATTTGGAACGCGGCGAGTGCATTGACAAGATCAGCCAGGAAACGGCATTCTCTGCCAAGTGGCTTTCGCTGTGAACGGAGCGTGTTAAGGTGGCTGGCTTGTTTTCCAACCAGTTCCTCGATAACGATAGTGCAGATCCATTGTTCAGTGAAGTCTACTGCGCGGAACCGCTGAACGATCCTTTGGTTTCCTCTGACAATTCCGTTCACAGTGTCTGAGTTAAGTGAGTACACGAATTAGCCCTGTGCTTCCACTTCTTGACTGATCCGTTCTATCTCAACACGCCTGTCTTCCCGCACCCGCTCCATGAGAGCCTCCATGAGAGGCTCATCTTTGAAGATGCCGACGATGCGGTCCCGTGGATCACTGCCGAAAGGGGGAGGTGTTGAGTGCGGCTCTAAAACCGCCTCTGCCGCGTGTACAAGTGACGACACGACGAAACCGCTGACGGTTTGACCTGATGCGAGAGCGGCTTGCTCCAGCTTCTTGTGCAGGTCCCTGCTCAGTGTCAAGGTCAACTGCTGAGTGATTTCGTGTTCCGCGACTGCCATAAGCGTTCTCCTAAGCGTATTTTACCACAAGACGCAAAAAAGCCGCCGGGCAACGCCCGGCGGCTCTTACTGCGCGTGATTAAGAAGCCAGTTTGCTGGCCTGGTCGGTCTTTTCCCAGCCGAACTCTTTGTGGCCGAAGTGGCCGTTTTTGGCGGTCTGGGAGTAGATGGGGCGGGTTAAGTCCAGAAGCTGGATGATGCCACGCGGGGTCAAATCGAAGTTTGCCCGGACGCGGCGGCTGATCTCGTCTTCAGGGATGGTGCTGGTGCCGAACATATCTACAAGCACTGAGACCGAGCAGGAAAGCGCAGAGTTGATGGCGAACAAACTAAGCATGGCACAACAACGTGGAATTTCCGATATTTTTTATTATTTTGAGCAGTTCACGGACCTCAAGAACAATCGGACGGTGGGGCGAAAGATCGGTGTTCTGCAAGAAGTGATTATCAGGAAATACCTGAGCAAATCCTCTTTAATTGCCGACAGATTGCTGCTTGAGAACTCTGTCGTCGGTATTTCGGGCGCAACACATAAGTTAGAGTTCGTGGTCTGCTCAGTTTCGGATAAACTTCGCATGCCCTTGCTCCAAGCAATTGATTATAGTGGCATGGAACTGGAAGTCACGGCAATTAATGTGGGAACTGCCGCTGTCATAGGCCGTTGGGATAGCGCAGAAACAGCACGGCGCATTTCCTTGAAGAGCGCGATCCACTCCGGCAGAAACTTTGTTTCCCTCGCTTTTCGGGAGCGTTTCAGAGACGAAGGACTGCTGCCCCGTTTGACGAAGGTGGAAAGCAATTTTGTTGAGCTATCGCTGCTCGACCCTCGTGATGTTCTCATCTCGGTGGAAAGCAAACGAGTCGGAGCGCAGCGGTTCGCGGACAGCGAAAAACTGGGTGCTGGCATTCAGACTATCGAAAAGGCCAAGCAAACAGCTCTTGTTGCCGTTGATTTAGATCTAAACCTGAATAAAGCAGTTAAGGCACAGTCTATCGCCGGTCAGCAAAGAAAGTACCTTTCTGTTGTCGTGCTTGGAAACGGTGTTCATTGGGAAGCAAAGTCAAGGAAGGTTTTGGACACATTTGTGGAACATGCTTTTCTTATACCTGACCAGACAATCATCCGTTACTGTGACTATGTTCGCATTTTAGCAGAGCAAGCGGGTCAAGAATTTTTGCCTTTCTTTATGAAGTATTTCAAGGGCATGACAATACAGCCGTCCGACAGCTTTGAAGTGAATGATGCTGACTTTGTCAGCATTACCGGCACTTCAGGAACTTCACTGCTGGCGTTGATGGAACGCCATATTGATCTCAACAATCCGACTACGGTTTTCTGAAAATCAAAATGGCGTCTCGCTTTTCCGCTGCCCCGTGATAGTGGGAGCGATCTGCATACGCATATTTTCCAGTGCCGTAGTGTGTTGTTCTATAAATAGTTCGGTGGTGATGAAAACCTGCCTCTAATCCCAGTTCAATAAACCATTGATGCACCGGCATAAGAACCCCTTTTAAGGTGCTGTCTCCAATTACAACCGCACAAAATGCACCGTCTCGCAGAAGCATGAATAGCTGCCGGAGCATACTCAAGTTCCCCTGGCGGTATTTGTCAATCACTTTCGGCGTCGCCGGCCAACTGTGGGTTTCCTTCTCTTTGATTTCAGCATATTTCATCTGACCCATGAGATTGTTTTCATGCAGCGACCAGTGAAGCATAAGGTCTTCCAGCCATTGCAGTTCCATTCGGTAGACAGGGATGTAATCAAAACAATTCAGGTAGGGCGGATGCGTCAGTGCAAGATCAAAGCTCTCAGGTGTCAGCACACCATATCCGTCTAAAGCGCGATTATCTGCGAGATAAGACGTTGCATGGTTCGAGGGTTTTACAACAGACCCAAATTCTCTCAATCGCGTCCGCATGTCAAGTGTTTTTCGGGTGAAAGCTTCTAAAGGAAGTCGAACTGGCTTACTTTTGTTAAAATGGGGACGCACTTCCGCGTCAAATGCCGTGGAGACTCGACGAATAATCGCGGCCAGCGCGAGCAGATAAAAATCTTTGACCTGCCCGTTGCTGAGGCCATAAATTGCCTCCCGCAGAGCGAGCAATTCAGAAGTCGCGTTGCCTGGGAACCACTTTGCCAACTCTACTTCGGACAAGGAAACTTTATCAGTAGCCGTATTCTCCTCAAGGGTTGCCCGCGCACTCTCAGAAATGACGCTGAAGGCACGATCCAATTCTCTCTCAGGCAGAGGGCTTGTTTTTACTGAGGCCGCTAAGATAGCAAGAGGATTTATGTCTACTCCGACCGAGTCGTGCCCAGCTAACATCGCTTCCACAAGCGTTGTGCCACAGCCGCTGTAAGTATCCAAAATGAGGGCATTGCGTCCGACGGGAAGAAACTCCTCGATAACTTTCTTCGCGAGGACAGATGGAAACTTACCATAATAGCGAAAAAAATTATGAGTCAAATAAGAATAGTCGTGTATGGTGCCGTTTAAGTCCCACCAGTCGCCTGCTGTCGGTTGCTCATTCTCAGTTTCCACCAGATCAATCGGGTCAAATAGTGTGGGCATTGCTTAATGTATCCTCCATGTTTCGTGCAACGTGTTTCATTGTACTACATCGCTTGAACAAGCAACAAAAGCCACCGGACGCTGTTCGGTGGCTTCAGTGCGCGTGTTTAGGAAGCGAGCTTGCTGGCCTGGTCGGTCTTTTCCCAGCCGAACTCCGGGTGTCCGAAGTGGCCGTTTTTGGCGGTCTGGGAGTAGATGGGGCGGGTCAAATCCAGAAGCTGGATGATGCCGCGCGGGGTCAGATCGAAGTTTGACCGGACACGGCGGCTGATCTCGTCTTCCGGGATGGTGTTGGTGCCGAACGTATCCACAAAGACCGAAACCGGCTCGGCGACGCCGATGGCGTAGGCGAGTTGGATTTCAACTTTTGTTGCTAGTCCCGCCGCGACAATGTTCTTAGCGATGAAGCGGGCGGCATACGCGGCGGAGCGGTCTACTTTGGACGGGTCTTTGCCGGAGAACGCGCCGCCGCCGTGGCGGGCGTAGCCGCCGTAGGTGTCCACGATGATCTTGCGGCCGGTGACGCCGGTGTCGGCCTGCGGACCGCCGATGATGAAGATGCCGGTGGGGTTGACGTGGTAGGTGATGTCGTGGGTGACGTACTGGTCGTACTGGGCCAGCACGGGCTGGATGACATGCTCCTGAACCAGCCTTTGGACATCGGGCTGCTTCAGCTCCGGGTCGTGCTGGGCGGACAAAACAATTGTGTCAATCGAGACAGGCTTGTCGGTGGCGGGGTCGTAGGCAATCGTGACCTGGGACTTGGCATCGGGACGCAGGCCCAGCGGGCTTGCTTTGCGGACGGCGGTGTAGCGGGCCATCAGCTCGTGGGCGATGGTGACGGGCAGGGGCATCAGCTCCGGGGTCTCGTTCACCGCGAACCCGAACATCATGCCCTGGTCGCCCGCGCCCTGGGCTTTGTCGCCTTTCGCGCCGGCATCCACGCCGACCGCGATGTCCGGGGACTGCTTTTGGAGAGCAACCAAGACGCCGGTCGTGTTGCCGTCGAAGCCGTAGTCGGTCTTGGTGTAGCCGACCTCGTTGATGGTGCGGCGGACGACGTCGCTGATCTCGGCGTAGCCGTTGGTGGTGACTTCGCCGGCAATGACCGCGAGGCCGCGTGTCAGGAGCGTCTCGACGGCGACCCGGCTTTTGATGTCCTGGCGCAGCAGCTCGTCGAGGATGGCGTCACTGATCTGGTCGGCGAGCTTGTCGGGATGGCCTTCGGAGACCGATTCGGACGTGAACAATTTGACATCAGGCATGGGTTACTCTGCTTCCTAGTGTGGCGAGAAGCGCAGAGGGCGGGGTTATCAAGATTTCCGAGAAAAAGCAGGAGCGGGGGGTGTTCGCTGAGGCTTCTTATCTTGCCGGGTCATTCCGAGGAACACCAAGCCGGATTTAGCACCTGCCTGCGCTGGAACTGCTTCCAGCAAAGGTGGTTGTTGTGGTTTCATCGGGCCGTGTCCCTCCGCCACTCTTGATAAGATCGTCGTGCTGCGCTATAAGTGTGTAGGCATCATCATAGCACGGCGCGAAAGTGTTTGTCAAGCCGTGCCGACAAAACCATAGCCCCGCTTGGCAGAGCATCAATTATGCGCGATACTGACACTAAAGAGGTAAAAAAGCAGCCGATGAACACTCTGTGCCTGCCGCGCCGCTGCGCTTTTACGCTGATTGAGCTTCTCATCGTCATCGCCATCATTGCGGTTCTCGCCGCGATTATCTTTCCGGTGTTTGCGTCCGTGCGAGAAAAAGCGCGGCAGGCCACCTGTGCCAGCAACCTGCGTCAGATCGGCCTGGCTTACACGCAGTATACGCAGGACAATGACGAGCAGATGCCGTTCTGTCGGTACAACGGCGCAAATGACGTGCAGGGGCAGCACCCGTTCGATGCCCTTATGCCGTACCTAAACAGCAGGCAAGTCTGGACTTGCCCCGATGCTTCCAGCATTCTGGGGCCGGCTGCCACGGATTACACCGGCAGTCCGGTGACAGTCTGGGCGGATAACCCGGCGTCCGGGTTCCGCAGCCACGCGCAGGATCAGATTGATTATGCGTGGAATGAAAGCGCGGAAAATACCTGCCAGGGCATCGAAGCGGGCTGCGGCAGCCCGACCGGACCGTCCCTGAGCCAGTGCAGCCATCCTGCCGACACGCTCCTGCTGCTGGACAAAGGCTTCAATCTAACCTTCACTTGGGACACGAACTGGGAGAGCCGCGCCCAAATGACGCTGAGTGTCCCCTTCTACTTCCCGGTCTCCGGCCCGCACACCGGCGGCAAGAACATCTGCTTCGCCGACGGCCATGTCAAGTGGCTGAGGAGCAGCGCGATTATCAGCCGGGATCAGCTTGCCGCCACTGGGGTCGCCCCGGACCCCGCCTCCCCCTACTACTCCCGTTTCCTCAACTAGCGCAGCCCCGACCCCAGTTTCTCAACTGCGGTTTTCTAGGGTATCATAGCGGCAGTTTAATGATGAGCGATGAGAAAAGGTCTTAGAGAGGATCTTGAAAATGAACTTTGTGCCTCGTGCCGCGCATTTCGGCAAACCGCTTCTGCCGCTGGTTCTCGCTTTTGTGTGTTCCCCGCTATTGCCCCAGATAGCGGCGGCGCAGACTCCGCCCCAAATCGGGTCGCCAAACACGGTGGTCGCCGATCCGCCGGTGCCGCGCCCTGCGACCCAGCCGGTCACCGTGCCGCTGTTCAGCCATGTTGCGTTTGCGGACTTTTCCGCCAAGCCGTTTTCTTACACGCCGCCGGTCAGCCCCACCGGGCGCTGGGCCAAAATCATTTTAGTCGCCGATTACTCCGTCACCGCCGGGCGGCAGTTCGACCGGACGGCGCAGATCTCAGTCGGCCACACGAACATTTTCTTCGGCACGACCGCCGAGCCTTCCAGTCAAGTCAGCCCGGCTTGGCACATTGAGCGGGATGTCACCGATTATGCGTCTCTGCTCAAGACGGTTCAGCCCGGCCAGGCCGACCTCGGTAACATCGTCAACTCAACCTACATCGGGGTCATTTACGGCACGGCCTCCCTGCTGTTTTACCCGGCCGTCCGGCATGTTCCCCTGCCGCCGGTTCCCGACCTCGTGCTGCCCCTGCCCGCCGGAGGCAACGGGGTCGGGTCGGTCGGCAGCCCGACCGACACGCTGACCGGCACCTATACCCTGCCGACCAACATCACGCGGGCGTATTTGGATTTAATCACGCAAAGCCAGGGCGGCGACGAGTTCTGGTACTTCGGGGTGCCGGACTCTCTCACCGGGCCGCTGCAAAGCAGTGGCGGGACGGCCTTCCGCGAGGCGGAAATCACCGTAGACGGCACTCCCGCCGGGGTCGCGCCGGTCTTCCCGTGGATCTACACCGGCGGTATTGACCCTTATCTTTGGCGTCCGATCCCCGGCGTCCAGACCCTGAACTTCGCCCCGTACCGGGTGGACCTGACCCCGTTTGCCGGACTGCTCTCGAACGGGCAGCCGCACACGCTTGGCGTCCGCATCTTCAACAACGCGAACTACTTCCAGATCGCCGGGGCGCTGAAGCTGTTCCGCGATCCGGTCCTCAAAACGGTCACTGGGGCGCTGACCGAGGACACGCTGGCCGCCGACCCGGTTCCGGTCGTGCAGACCGATCTGGTCACCTCGGCCGGCGGCGAAACAACCGGCCCGGTCTCAGTCACCTCCAGCCGCCAGTTCCGCACCGCCGGTTATGTCCAGACCTATCTCGGCAAAGTAGCCACAAGCATTGATCAAACAGTCAGTTTTTCCAGTGTTCAGCAGTTCGATGTCTCGGCCTCTAAAGACATCCAGAACTCCCAGCAGATGACCACGGTGTCGTCGCTGACGACGACGCAGAACTTCTACGAGGTCCTGACCCAGCAGCAGACGTTCCAGTATCCGCTGACACTGCGTTACAGCTACCTTGCCCAGGCCGACGGCAGCGCCTCCCAGACAACAGCCATTCAGCAGGGCGACAGCGTCTCCACCGCGTTCTTCCTAAACGGCCTTCCGACATTCACAAGCAATCTCACCAACACCGTCAGTCCGTCCGACACGTTGCTTTTCGATCCCAGCGGCGCTGCGACCCGGCAGGGCCAGCACAGCGCCCAAACGTATTCCTCTTCCGACTCCACCGGCAGCCTCTACCGCCGGACGATCACCGCCGACGGCGGGGTCCTGTCCAGCGTGACCAATAGCTCGAAGGGGGGGACGAAGTAAACAGAAAAACTCCCCCTGCCCCCAATTTTGGGGGCGGGGGGCTTCTTCGCTCTTCCCATAGTCCTCAACTGCAAGAATAACAAGGCCAGCGCAGTTCGTCAAGCCGCTGGGTACGATAAACCCGATGACTGCTTTCTCCTGCCGTGCCGTTCCTGTCCTGTTGTCTGCGCTTCTTACGCTCTGCCCCTCTCATGCCTGGGCGCAAGGCAGACTGCAAACCGGCTCGTCAAACGCCGCGGTCGCCGAGCCGCCGGTACTGCGCCCGGCCTCTGTGCCGGTCATCGTGCCGCTGTTCCGCGATGTCACGTTTACGGACTACTCCTCGCACCCGTTCGCGTTTGTCCCGCCGCCGGGACTGAAACGCCGGTGGGCGAAGATTGTCCTGGTCGGCGACTTCTTTGTTACGGCCGGGCGGCAGTTCGACCGGACGGGGGAGATCTCGGTCGGCCACACAAACATCTTTTTCGGCACGACCGCCGAGCCGTCGGACGGTGTCGGACCGGCGTGGCATGTGGAGCGGGATGTCACGGACTATGCCGCGCTCTTTGAGAAGCCGCAGCCGGGGCAGACGCAGATTGGGAACATCGTCAACGCGACTTATACCGGCGTCATTCACGGCAGTGCGAGCCTGCTGTTCTATCCTGCCGGCAAATCCCAAGCCGCACCGCAGACGCCTGATCTCGTCCTGCCGCTGCCCGCGAATGGAACCGGCGGGAAGGGGATCGGCAGCCCCACAGAAACCCTGACCCAGACTTACACGCTGCCGACCAATATCACCCGCGTGTATCTGGACGTGATTACCCAGAGCCAGGGCAGTGATGAGTTCTGGTACTTCGGCGTGCCGAACTCACTGACAAAGAAGCTGCAATCGAGTGGAAACACGGCGTTCCGCGAGGCCGAAATTACGGTAGACGGGGTTCCGGCAGGCGTTGCTCCGGTCTTCCCGTGGATCTACACCGGCGGCATTGACCCCGGCTGGTGGCGTCCGATCCCCGCTGTGCAGACACTCAATTTGAAGCCGTACCGGGTGGATTTGACTCCGTTCGCCGGGCTGCTCTCAAACGGCCATCCGCACACGGTCGGGGTCCGGGTTTACAACAATGCGAACTTCTTTCAAGTGGCCGGGGCGCTGCTGATTTACCGCGATCCGGTTCTGCAAAGAGTGCGCGGCGGTCTGCTCCGAAACACGCTGACGAGAGATCCATCCCCCGTGGTTCAAGCGCCGGCGGAGGCCGGCGGCATGGCGAGCGGGGAGGTCTCGGTGACTTCCCACCGGCATTTTACGATTGCCGGGTATGTGCTGACTTCAGCAGGCAAAGAAACGACAACGTTGACGCAGACTGCCGACTTTTCCAGCAGGCAGCAGTTCAGTACCGGCGCAAAACAAGGCATCCAGGATGTCCGCCAAATATCCACACTCTCTTCCACTGTGCAGACGCAAATGCCCAATCTTGTCGTCGTCCAGCAGGACTATCTCACTTACCCGCTCGCGATTACCACCCGCCGCCGGACGAACCCGGACGGCACGGCGACCCAGACCGCCTCGGTGGAGCAGGGCGTCCGCGCTTCCCACCAGACCCGGCGCAACGGGCGCGTGACCCTATTCCAGCAGATTTCCGACCTCGTCCACCCGTCCAGCACTCGATTCTTTGATGCGTCCGGCAAGCCGGCGGGGCGCAGCCACCACAGCAGCACGCAGACGTATACCGAGACCAGCCCGCGCGGCTCCTACACCCTGACGCTGACCGCCGAAAACGGCATTTTGACCCATATCACCAACAGCCGGCGGCCTGCGGAAGGCGGCGCGAAATAAGAAGCCACAGAGCTGATAGAGTTTCCAGCACCCCGAATTTCAGCCCTGGGCTGAGGAACCTCCTCACGAACCTCTTACTGCCCGCCGCAGGCGCGTCCAGAAGCCGGGCGGCGGCACCGCCAAAGCGTCAGGTGGCACATCAGCGGCGGCGACGGGCCGGGGCAGGCTTCTTGCGTCCGGCAGCGGGGCGGCGGCAGGGAGGGGCAAATATTGGAACGCGACCGTACCGGCCTCAATTTGCTTTAGCGCTTCTTGAAAAACGGGATCGCGCTTCCGCAGGCGGTGCAGAGTAGGCAAAGCAGCCCTGAGCGCCGGATCGAGGTGATGCTGTGCTATCTTTCCGAGCGCCTGTGCTGCCCGGCAACGTACCAGCCAGCCTGCGCCCTCATTCGTGAGGGTCTCGATCAGGGGCGGAACCGCCAGGGAACCGATCTTTACCAGCGCCTCGCCCGCTTCTTCATGCAAGTGCTGGTCTTTAAGAGCCTTGACCAAAGCCGAGACGAGTTGCGGATCTCGTTGTGGCCCCTGAAGCGCCCTCAGCGCTTTGATTGTGTAGAGGTGCACCGGCCTGTTTACGTCTGTATCCTGGAGGACCTCGATCAAGGCCGCAACCGCCTGCGAGGTTCCAATGGCTCCGAGCGCCTCGGCTGCCTTCCAGCGCACTCGCCTTTCTTCGTTTTTGTCGTTGAGGGTCTGGACCAGGGCCGGAACTGCCTGCGGGTCTCCAATCAACCCAAGCGCCTCGGCCGCTTTCATGGTAACGTCCTTGTCATTGCTCTTGAAGGCTTCAAGAAGGGATGGAACCGCCGGGGAGCCGATCTTCACCAATGACTCGGCTGCCGTGTACTTCACGTCCTCGTCCTTGAGGGCTTTCACTAAAGCCGGAACCGCCTGCGGGTCTCCGATTAGCCTGAGCGCTTCGATTGCCCTGTAGCGCACCCATGCTTTTGTGTTCTTATCGCTGAGAACCTCGATCAAGGCAGGAACCGCTTGCACGTCCCCGATCAACCCAAGCGCCTCGACTGCCTCATAGCGTACCGGTCCGTAGTCGTCTTCGTCCTTGAGGGCCTTGATGAGCGCTGGAACCGCCTGCCGGTTCCTCATCGCCCCAAGCGCCTCGACTGCCTCGTGTCGCTCCCACAAGCCTCCTGTCTGGAGTTTGGCGGCCAGTGCTGTCACCTTTTTGTCAGTCATCTTCGGGTTCTTCCCCTCACCTCCTCTTTCCCTCACCTCCTCTTTCCCTCATCTCAGGCGTACCACCAGCTCCTCCACCCGCAGCGGCTCCTTACGCACTAAGTCCTCCACCGTCATGCACAGCCAGCGGTCGGCATTCACTGAAAACGTCACCCGCAGACGCGGGGACGTGCCCTGCCCGGCGGGGCGCAGCGGCAGCGGCGCGTCGCCCGGATTAAGTTCCACTAAATTGAGTCCTGCGAGAGTAGCCTCAGCGGCGGCACCGGCCGGACTCCAGTAGTGGTTGCCGTTGGAGCGCCCCTGCCACGACACCGGCGTCTGGCCCAGACGTCCCACCTCGCAGATGCCGAAGCGCATCTCCGTCATTCCCGCAAAATCGGCGTAGTAGCGCACCGCAAAATCGGGAACCGTTGGGTAGCGCGTTCGGCGCGGCACCAGGCGCTCGTATTCGACCCGGTGCAGCTCCTCGTTCTGGATCGCCAGCGCGTAATCATGGTAGATATAGTCGTCCACCGCCACGCCCCCCGCAAACCGGGCCGCCCCCAGTGCGACCGCCGTGAACAGCAGCGCCGGGTCGTGGCGCGCGACTGCCTCCGGGAACGCCGCGTCCACCACGGCGGCGACTTCGGGCAGCAGGGTCGAGCCGCCCACCAGCAGCACCTGATCCACTGTGCCGATGTCTGCTCCCTCCGGCGACGGTTTGAGGTCCGCTAACTGCTGCCGGATGTCCGCCAGAGCCGTGCGAAGCTGTTGGTACAGCCCCTGCCGGTCCAGCAGGCGCACCAAGTCCTCCCGGCAAACGCTTCGGGTAATTCCGTTCCAGCGAAACTCGGCAGTCCCGTCCCGGCTGACCTCTTCTTTGACCCGCATCGCTTCCCAACGGGCATGGTACTCCCAGTGGGGCAGGTCGGACAAGTCCATCAGAATGTATTCCAGCAGCCACCGGTCCACATCGCTGCCGCCGAGGCGGACCATGTGCTTGGCAAGCACCTGGGCGGCTCCCCCCTCGGCCACGCCGGGACCTAAACGGACGGCGGCCAGGTTCAGGGTGCCGCCGCCGAAGTCTACCACCAGCAGCGTTTCTTCCCGCGCCACGTTCACCCCATAGCCGAGGGCGGCGGCAACCGGCTCATCGAGGGTGCGGAAGCGCCGGACCTTGAGGCGCCTCGCGATGGCCCCCAGGGCAGCGCGGTAAGGCTCGTAATAGCCGACCGGGGTGGGGATGGTCAGGTCAGTGACCCGCTGGCCCTGCCGGCGCACCGCCCGGAGCAGTTCCCGCAGGAACAGGAAGGTGGCTTCCTGCACCGAGACTTCTCCCTCCAGGCGGGCAACCGGGCGGTGCGCCTGCTCGCCGAGCAAGGGCTTGAAACTCTGGGCGAAGGTGCGGGCCTGGGCGGCATAGTTGCCGTAGTTTTGGTTCAGCGCCTCCTGGCCGATCCGCACCTGCCGGACGCGGCGCGGGAAGAAAAGCCAGGGCTGCACAGTTTCGGCGAGGTGGACGGCGGTGGGAATAAGTGGAGACTGGTCCAGCGGCTGCTCGCGCACAAGGCCGGGCAAGTGCAGGATTCGCACAGTGCCGGCTTCCACGCTCGTCACGACGGTGTTGGTGGTGCCGAAATCTACGGCGAGTTGTCCGGGCATAGCCCACGTTCCTTGCTAACACTTCTCAAACTTGCCAAGTAATCGTGCCTATGTAATCAGGTATTTTCTCAATCACGGAGTGACTTTCTCCGAGTAGCCTGGTACTTCCAGTGCCGGGTCAGAATACCTGATTACTTTTGCATTGCTACTTACAATCTATTTCAAAAGTAGCGGGTCTGGTTTCCGAGGTCTGGTGCCGACAATCAAGGCATGATCCCACCGCCTGAACAAGCCCCAGACGCCGAAACAGCCGAAGCCGAAAAAGCCCTGCCG